>Ga0194130_10008186_pt1 | contig 11208 bp, 9 predicted proteins | sample TA2KigsurfametaG_FD_160084 | JGI IMG/M metagenome (GOLD analysis project Ga0194130, IMG submission 160084) | Freshwater microbial communities from Lake Tanganyika, Tanzania - TA2015050 Kigoma 12 surface | ecosystem: Environmental > Aquatic > Freshwater > Lake | place: Tanzania: Lake Tanganyika... | reverse complement strand
CTCCGGAAGCAGAGCGTCGGGAGCAGCGGGCGGGCAGTCACTAAACCAGGCCACCATCCGCAATCCCAAATAGGGGCACGCCTGGAGGCGGCGGTAAAAAGCCTCAGCCGCCCTAGGAGGGCCCCAGTACACCAACAATCGGCTGTTGCCGCCGCGGATCCGGTACCAGCGAAGAAGCTTGCGCCCACCCAAATGGAGCAGGATCAGTGCCAACCAGCTCCAGCCCGCCCAGGCCAGCATGTCCAGGCGGGAATAATTCGCCGAAACCTTCAGGCCGTAGGCGAGCGTGAGCAGCCCTGCCAAGACGAGCAACCAGCTCACACTGAGGCGGCGCAGCAAGGTGAGCAAAGAGGCTTGGCGGTAGCTCTGGTACAAGCGACCCTGGGGCAACACCACCGCGCTAGCCAGGCAGACCAACACAAGCGCCACCAGATCCTCACGGCCGCTGGAGCCTTGGATATGCCGCAACACGAGCCACCAGAACAGGGCGGTCACCAGCAACGGATCGAAGAGCCGTTGCAAGCGATTGAAATCGTCACCGTAGGCCCGCAACAGACCTGAAAACGGCAAAACAAAACCCATGCGCATCATCAGAAGACAGCTTTCAAGCGGAAACACCTCCGCCAAGCCAAGCTACGCAACCAACCAAGGAAAATCGACATGAGGGTGCTGATCTATGGCCTCAACTACGCCCCAGAGCCTGTCGGCATTGGCAAGTACAGCGGTGAGCTCGGTGGCTGGTTAGCAAAGCGCGGCCATCAAATAAGGGTGATCACGGCACCCCCGTATTTCCCCCAGTGGTATGCAAAAGGCAACCGATACCGGCAGGAGCGCATCGAAGGAGCGTTGGTGTGGCGCTGCCCCCTCTGGGTGCCTCGCCATCCAAACGGCATCACAAGGTTGCTTCATCTGGCCAGCTTTGCGATGAGCAGCCTTCCAGTTCTGGTTTGGCAGTGGCGGTGGCGGCCAGACCTAATAGTTTGTGTCGTACCAGCCCTTTTTTGTGCACCAGGGTGCCTACTGCTGAAACGGGTGTGCGGTCCGAACACAGTAGCTTGGCTCCACATACAGGACTTTGAACTAGATGCAGCTTATGAGCTTGGTCTTCTGAAAGGCAAGTGGTTGAGAAAAACAGCTGAAAGACTAGAGCGCTGGCTGTTAGTTAACTTCCAGCGAGTAAGCACTATAAGCGAGGCGATGAGGAAAAAAATATTAATCAAAGGGGTTAAGCCAGAATGCTGTGAGATTCTACCAAATTGGGTGAATGTAGACAGAATCTTTCCACAAGAAGAAGATGCGCTCTTAAGGAACCCCTATCGAGCAGAACTGGGGATAAAAGACAAAGACTTGGTTCTACTTTATTCCGGATCAATGAACAAGAAACAAGGATTGGAGCTATTGGTAATAGCAATGGAGAGGCTGAGAAATCGGAGGGATTTGGTATGGGTCATGGGTGGAGAGGGACCTGGCAAAGCGGAATTAATTAAAAGAACAAAACATTTACCACAAGTCAGACATGTAAACTTGCAACCGGACCATCGTCTGAATGACTGGCTAAATCTAGGCGACATTCACCTGGTGCCCCAAAGGGAGGAAGCAGCAGACTTAGTAATGCCATCAAAAGTCCTAGGAATTCTAGCTAGCGGGAGACCAATGGTGGCAGCAAGTAAAGTCAGCACTGCACTGGGTGAACTTGCAGAGAAGGCGGGACGACGGGTCGACCCAGAGGATACGAAGAAACTAGAAGAAGTTATTATTGAATTGGCAGGTAATGAAAAGGTTCGCAGAGAGCTAGGGGCCAGGGGACGGAATCTTGCTGTGCGAAACTACGCTATAAATTCAGTACTAGGACAATTTGAGCAGAAACTACTTGAGCTCTGGTCAGCAAAGAGGCTAGAAGTTCGCAGGTGAAAGAGGATACTTTAACTCTTGAAGCTTAAGGAGTATAAAGTATTCGTAGATACTCTGCAACAAGGCGTACGTAAAGCCTGGTCGGCCATCTAGAAAACCACGCTTGAGGATGTAAAGCCAAAAAAACTTTATAAGTGGTCGCGCAGGAAGCCTATTAAACAAAAGTTTCTGGTAGAAGCGGCGCTGGGTAAATTGTGGAGAGAAAAACGCGGCGTAAATAGTTGACAGATTAGTCTCAGAAGAGGAAGAAATTAATTGCCTGGCTTCCAAAGTGCTGTAAGTATTATGACGATCAATCCAATGTGTTAGGCCCTTGGAGAAAGGTGAATGATCAATCCAGCCCTGCAAAGAAGCCACAGGCCCGTTAACGAAAGTAACAGGATTAACTAGACGTTCGTAATGGACGAATTCAGGACGAAATAAACGAATATACCAAGGCGTGACTTGTACATGCTTCAGATGTCGGCCCTGGAAAAAGTCACGGCGACGCAGTTGATAAGCTACGGGCACATTGTCCGAGGAAACCGGTGATCCAGAAGGGGGGGGCAAAAGAATGCTCTTGATTTCCTCATAGGCTTCGTGGGAAAGACGTTCGTCAGCGTCAAGAACCAATAGCCATTGGTGACTAAAGGCAATCTCACGTAAAGCCCATGTGCGGTGGAAACCCTCATCTCCACCAAAAGGGATTGAGAGGTTCTGGCCAGGTCTCCTTATGAAGCGGGCACCCGAGCGATGTGATATTGTCTCGGTATTATCAGTACTGTAAGAATCATAGACAACAATATCATCGCACCAATGAAGTGATTTAAGACAACCAGGAAGATCTAGCCCCTCATTAAGGGTGAGGACAAGGACAGAGATCATGTGTGGAGGGCGCGAATATGCCTAGCTGGGTTGCCTGCAATAACCTGAGAAGCCGTAAAAGAGCGTGTTACCACGCTGCACGCACCAACTAAGACAGAATCGCCAATAGTAACACCAGGTAAAACAAAGGAGCGCGCACCTATGAACACGTCTCGGCCTATGGTTATAGAGGCTGTAACGAGGGGCCAACCTGGCAATAGAAAGTCATGACTCCCTGTACATAAATAAACCTCCTGAGAAACTGTTGCTCCTTGGCGAAGAAGAATTGGAGCCATATTATAAGCGATGGCACCATCACCCAGACAAGAACCTGCCTCCATAGTGAGGTTCCAAGGGTGCATAATTCGGGCACGCTGATGGACAAAGGCAGAAAAACTTACATGTGCCCCGAAGGAACGAAGTATACAAATACGAAAGAAATTAAAATGCTTTGGCGTCCAACGGCAGAGGAGAGGCCAAACAAGCGACCAGATAAAAAGCTGAAAACGACATGAAATAGTCCAAGGACTGGAAGAGCGAGAAATCTGAGCACTATTCATAAGGGGGCGGCTAGTAATCTGATCAAACATCCAGAAGCCTAAAAGCATCAACCAATTCAGTTGCAATCATAGAAGGGTGATGTGAATGGCGTACCTTGAGTGCGTTCGACGATAAAAAGCTGAGATGGTCGGGACGGCGGGCAATATCGACAATAGTCTCGGCTAAGGATATGTGAGGAGATGAACTACGATGGTCGAAAAACAAGCCGTTAATATTATGAGTCACATAATCACGGTAGCAGTCTAGGGAGGCTAATATTGGAACTGATCCGAAGGCCATGGCTTCAAGCGGCGCCAAAGGCATTGCTTCTCCGGAATCAGACATAGATGGATAAACAAACAGCGAGGATGCATGGTACTCATCATGAAGTGTTAGATCGTCAAAGATAGGGCCGAGCCAAGTTATAGAACCGCATTGGGAAGTACTATAATCTTTAAGACTATTATACCAGGATTCACCACCGCCACCTTGAGAAACTTCCCAAGGACCAATAATACGTAACTCCCAACCTCGCAAACCGTTTTCACAAGCTAGTGAATAGGCACGAATCAAAAGGTTAAGCCCTTTTTCAGGGTGAATGCGTCCACAGTAAATAATTCGGTTGAGCTTAACCTGTGGGATAGCTTCAAGGGGAAGGGAGAAGGGTAGCGGGTTAGCAATAACGACTGTTTTCGAAGCAAGGTGTCGGTACTGTCTGATTAAACGTTGTTTTACCGCAGATGAGCAACAACGAAACAAAGAAGTACTAGGATAGAGAATATGCTGCCCTTTGGGCATGCGTTCAACAGAGACAACAAGTCGTCCAGAATATGGTGCCAAAAGGGGCTGCAAAAAAGGCATCCAAAAGGTGTTAGAGATAAGAATATCAGCCCTAGGTAGCACAAATAAGACTCTGAGGGTGTAAATTAAATCAAGAATATTTGAGATTATAAAGTATTTACTGATTCGGTAGCCTCGAACTCTGCGGTGCTGTACATGATTTATAGTTTCAAGGTTAGGAAAGTCATTAAATGATCGAGATATGTGTACTACTAGATGGCCTAGTTGGGCAAACTCTTGTCCAAGCTGAAACCAAAGTTTTTCAACGGCTCCACCACTAACAGGGGGTATAGGAAGAAATGGCCCTTGGAGAATTGTGATTCTCATAATATTAAGAAAAAAGGAAAAGTAGTGGAAGAGTAGTTTATCGTAAGGTTTTGAGCAAAGTTGATAGTGCAGAGCTGGAGTACTTCCAATCAAACTCTTGAGAAAAGAGCTGGCTAGCTCGAGTAGAAAATAAAGAACGTTGCTCGTGATCTACCGTTGACCATAAGGTTAATGCGTCGCATATGCAGTCAGCAGTGTTCTGATGTACTAAACCAGCTTGATAATATGAAACTCTTGATGAAATATCAATGGCAGAAGAAACCATGACAGGCAATCCAATTGAGAGTGCTTCAGCAACGGCAACCCCGAAGTTCTCTTGGTAAGAAGGGAGACAGAAAAGATCAGCAGTGGCAAAGGCAGCTGACTTCATTGATCCAGTTAAGAAACCAGTCCAAGTAATGCGAGAGTCAAGTCCTAAAGATATAGCAAGTCTTGAAAGGTAAGAATAATAAGAGGGTACAATTGGGCCTGCAAATACAAGATGATGATTGGGGAGAAAATAAGAGGCTCTAGAAAATGCCCTAATTAAAAGGTCTGGACCCTTTTTAGGATGAATACGTCCAAAGAATAAAAGAATTTTTTTGTTGTGAAGTGAAGGAAAAGCCGAATAAAAGTCAAAAAGCTCATTCTCTGTGGGCAGGGAAAGACTGGAGGCTCCGAAACCTACAACATATTGTGGACAATGTGGCAGAGGAAAGGAAGATTGTGAGTTACTTTTCTCAGCAAAAGTAGTAAATAATATACCAGAAGAATGTGCAAAAACATTAGATTCAATAAGTTGCCAATAAATGCTTTTTTTAAAATACTTGAGTGGATACCTCCTGTTAAACCAGGGGTCTAACATACCATGTGGATAAATCAGATATGGTTGAGATGACCGTTTTAGAGAGCTCCAGACGACAAATGTATGGTACTGCCAGAGACCCTCGATGATTATAAGGTCATAACTAGCGCAAATCTGTAAGAAACGGCTTTTTAAAAAGGGGGAATACCCATATCCAAAGTATACAGGACCGAGAGCATGAATGTCGAATGAAAATTCTGAAAGCCATGCAGATGTTGGTGAATCAAGTGTAGCTACGGCAGTTGAGATACCTCGCTCTTGCAGATAAGGTGTGATTTGCTTAATCCCCTCTACTGGACCACCGCAAATAGGATTAAGGGATCTAATAACACGGAGTAACTTCATGAGGTTTTACTAAAAAAGGTAAGGCTAAAGGTCTGAGAGGACATCTAGAAGGGAAAAGCGGATGGTTTCGAAGGAATAGTTATGACGCAAATCAGCTGAAAGTTGCTGAAGAGTAAGTCTATGGCGAAACCAGATTAACGGTGCATCTTGCAGTAACGTAAAGAGTTCATCTGGACTGTTGAAGATACATTGCTCAGGAAAAGAAAAATCGCTGAGACCGGGCATTGGCGTTGATAAAACTAGTGCTCCCGAGGCAATATATTCAATAAGTTTAAAAGGAAATATGAATGAAGAAGTATCTCTTACGTGATGAGGGGAGACAAGTATATCAGCTGTGGAGTATAGAGAATAAAGTTGCTGAAGCGAAACGTAGCCTACAATTTGGATACTGGGAATATTGGAGTATGATTCAATAAGAGATTGCGGAACAGGACCCGCCAACTTAAGGATATAAGAATTATTCGATTTGCGAAGAAAAGCAGAAATCAAATCCTCGACACCCTTCTCTTTATCATATCCTCCAGCATAAACAATAGTATAGCAAGAAGAGGTAAAGGGTTCCCGTCGAGAATTAATAATCTCCAAATAGCAAGTGGGGAGACTTGGAGGAAGAGGAAAAACAGGTACTTTGTAATGAGGTATAAGTTTAGATAATGACTGAGCTACTGTTGGACTGACAGCAAATACGTACGTAGCGCGACGTAAAAGAACATTGAGGCATAGAGAATCTAAAAATCCACGGAAGCCGGAATTAGAGGTACGTGCATTTGGAAGATCCTCCAATTGTAAATAGAAATTTGATTCGGGAAAGATACTAAGCAATAAGCAGGAAAGCAGGGACTCGCTTAATCTGGGATTATATTGCCAAATAGCAAAAGACTTACAATTAAGACATAAGGGCAATAAAGAGTGAATAGTATGATATATTATCTGAACAATTCTATAAACGGGCGTCTTGGAGGTGCATAGTTGAATATGTTGAAGCACGGAGGGTTCAATTGCTGTTGGACAGGTATTGCAGCGCAGTAACTTAAAAGAAAGAGAAGAAAGGAGTTGCTCAACTTGACTTAGTTTGTTAGTTCGACCTGGGGAAAACCAAATGCTTGAGGAATCAAAAGAATACGGCGCAACCAAGAGTATTAAGGGAGAAGAAGATTGGGGATCAATTAACCTTCTCATAGGCTAGACTCAAGGGAGCAAAGAATGTGTTTGTAAGATGTTAGATAATGTGCCCATGAAAATAAGGTGCGGTCCTCGGAAAGAGAGTTCCTGAAGTTCTGACGTAGCTCTGAGTTTAGAATAAACCGGTGTAAAATAAAGGCAAGAGTGGATGGAGATGTGTCAAGTAGTAATGCACCGTGTCGACTGTCGATAAAGCAATCAATGCCACAGGCTGGTGTTAATATAGAGGGTATACCATGCCAAAGAGCCTCTAAAGCAGCAAGGGAAGAGCCTTCAAACCTTGAAGGCATAATAAAGATATCGGCGACGCTAAGCAGCTTGTTAAATTCCCCCTGACTATATTGCTGTGAAAAAAAGGAAACAGAGGCTGATGAAGAATATAGACTCTGCACATGATCTAAAAGTTGTAATATTTTTGGGTCTTCTATTAACCCACAGATATGGATTTGAAGAACTGGAAATTGGCGTAGAGTTTGAAAAGAGGTATAAAGAAGAATTAAAGACTGTAAGAATATGTCAGCACCCTTTCTGTAGCTGTGTGAACGGGCCACAATAGTAATTGATTGAGATGGCTTATGGATTTCACAATATGGTTCGGGAAATAATTTGAGTAAAAGATTAGGAACCGAAGACTTGTAGAAATCCGATTTATTACCGCCATAGGGGGCTACATAAAACTTGCGTGGAGAGGGTCCACATAACGAAGCCATTGCTGGGGAAGGAACAACTGTAAGTGTAGATAGTGTAACTGCTTCAAGAGTAGAGAGGTAATTATCTTCTGAAGCACTTGTTGAAATTATAAGCTCAGTAATGCGTGTGGAGGCAGGGAAGAGCTGCGAGAGTTGCTTTGCGAAGTAGTCTTGATAGGAAACAATAATAGATGAACTATCAAGATCGCGTAGAATATGGGGAAGAATAGATTTGAAGAAGCTTTTATAGAGGTCGACTTGAATTAGCTTCAAGCGATAGAAGAGATATGTACATGTAAGAAGGCAGTTTAATATGGAAGGCAATAAACGAGGGTGGTATAGATTTAGCTGGGAGGTTTTCCAACGGCGGAGCCAAAATTGGATTTGAAGCGGTGGGCAAACAAAGTAAACGTCATGGTGCTGACTGAGGGCAAGAATGGTGAAATAAGAATGATTAAGAAACGGATTAATAAAGCAGCATGAAGGGCCCTGGGAAAAACTATTATGCAAAAATGTGGGTCTGCAGCTAAAAGTATTATATGCCAAGGAAGTGTGTCAAAGCAATATATTGCAAAAAAATATCAATTGAGCTAAGTATGAATACAAAAAGGTGCGCCTGGAGCTTGGTTGATGAATAGGAGTGACGTAACTCCGTTCGTCGGTCAGGCCTTATGAAAGTTGGTGGGTGTGGTCACTGCCTGAAGGGGCGTGCATCCCTGGAGGCAGCTCAACAGGGAGTGGCCACATGAGCACAACCACCCACTCTCATAAGGCCTGGACCGACAAAGGGGATCACGTCAGGCCCGGTCATAGCCGGCGCCCGTGGAGCGTCCCTGCTGACGATTGCCAATATTGCGATGTCCGACCCGGGGGAGGCAGGCCAGCTTTTTGAAGTCGATGTGAATAAGCGTCTCACGCTCGTAGCGTTGCACCGGTGCCTTGGGGACCAGGTTCCGCAACTGCCCCAAGCCCACGCCCAGGTTAAGGGTCCTGGTCACGGTGGAGAAGGGAGGGGCAAGCAGAATGGCGATGTGGCGCAGGTGCAGCCGCTGATGGCGTAGCTCCAAAGCTCGCTGGAGGTGCTGTGGATAGAGCGTCCGCTGCTGGGTGCTGCGAACTCTGGGTCGATCGGCCAGGGCGGCGGCACCACCTGAGTGGTAACGGGCCAACCACTTGAAGGCACAGCGCAGGGAGAACCGTGTTTCTGCCGCCAGTTCTCCCAAAGGGCAGTGGTGGAGAAGATGTTAATTGATGCCGGAGCCAGCCCTTCTACGTCAGGCGGGCATTGGGATGGCTATACATAAAGGTTGAGGTCTAGGTTGGTGGGTCGCACCTCAACCCGTAGCGACCTCACACCCCCATGTCAGCTGAACAACCTACTGAGAGAGTACACTTAGGCAGGGGCTGTGTGGAAGATTTCCGAGCTGTCAATCCACATTTGAAACCATAATTCAAGCATTATCAATGCCCACAAACGTGTATGATTTGACCTTCGACCCTCTGAGTTTTCGTCAAGTAGTCTCTTCACGTAGTCCTTCTTGAATATGCCCCTTTGGATTGCCTTATCGCTCAATAGTATTTCATATGCGAATCCTTTCAAATCATGCCTCAGCCAATGTTGGATTGGCACCCCAAATCCCATTTTCTGTCTGTAGAGTAGATCCATCGGTAAATATGGCTCCAGTGCTTTTTTAAGTATATACTTTGTTTGTCCTGCTCGTATCTTCTGTGATACTGGGATCTGAGAAGCCCACTCAAGAAAATGATGATCTAAGAATGGAGATCTTGCCTCGAGTCCATATGCCATACTTGCAATATCGACCTTCACTAACAAATCATCAGGCAGATATGTATGTATATCGGCACATGCGGCACCGCTAACATAGGATTCAGATTCTAAAAAGTATGGCTCCAGCAGATCGAGTGATGACTCACCCATAAACTCCTCCATGGCCTCTCCATAGCCCATCCACTTGTCTTCATCGCTGAAGGAAATCACCGATGGACCATACCGCATCGAATCTTTGTCGCTTAGTCTTGAAAGGCATCGTCTTGCAACTCTCGCGGGACGGTAGCCTTCAAGGCTAACTGGTAATTTCCTGGCTAATCTAGGGCCCCATTCCCTTATCTCCTTCGGTATATATCCAATCCATTTACTCCTCATACATTCCTCATAACGTCTATAACCTAGGAAGTTCTCATCACCACCATCACCATTTAACACTACTTTGACCTCCTTACTTGCTAGTTCTGATACATAGAAAGTTGCTATTGCAGATGGGTCCGCGAACGGTTCATTATAGTGCCAAACAAGTTTCGGCAAGATACCCATTGCATTCGGTTTAACAACAAGTTCGTGGTGATCAGTCCCGTATCTATGTGAAACCTGCCTTGCAAATGCGCGTTCATCATATTCTTTCTCGTCAAAACCAATGCAGAATGTTTTGATTGGTACACTCGAGTGTTTTGCCATCATTGCAACAACAGCCGATGAATCCACGCCTCCAGAGAGAAATGCCCCAACAGGTACATCTGATTCCATCCTCAGCTTGACTGATTCATCTAATAATTGTAATAATTGCTGATTGTTAGATTCTCTCTTATTAAGTTTCCCAGACGAGAGGCTCTGTATCTGCCAATACTTTTTTGTAAGTACATACCCATCCTTATTAAAAAGCATGTAACTTGACTGAGGCACTTTCCATATTCCTTCGAATGCTGACCATGGAGCGGGGATATATTGATATGTCAAATAATGATGTATTGCTCTCATGTTCGGGGTTCTCCGGAACTTAGGAAATGACAAAATAGCCTTTATTTCCGACCCAAACAAGAGAAATCCGTCATGCCAGCCATAAAAGAGTGGCTTCACTCCTACACGGTCTCGCGCAAGTGTTAGGGTCCCATGCTTATCATCCGAAATAGCTATTGCAAACATGCCCCTTAATCTTTCAAACACACCATTTTCCCATTGCTCATATCCGTGAAGTATTACTTCGGTGTCTGAGTTACTTTTAAAATGATATCCATATTCCATCAGCTCCTTCCGTAAATCTCTGAAGTTATAGACTTCACCGTTGAAAACTATGCGAACCCTCTCGTTGCTTGAAACCATCGGTTGATGGCCGGCTTTCGAGAGATCTATTATTGAGAGCCTTGTGTGGCCCAGTCCTACTCCATCCTGTACGTGTACACCGTTGTCATCTTGACCCCTATGGTTGATCGAACGCACCATTTGGCCCACAACGTTTGACAAGTCAATGGTTTTTTTTGCTGAAGTTGACGTAAGAATTCCGGCAATTCCGCACATAGCTGATGTTTATTCATTATAAGTATAGCACACTAATCTTGTGCTCTTGCATTTCTTTTGGTGGAATTCATTGCTCCCCTCGCGCCTCTTACCTAACTTATCACTGACTCAACATGGAGATCGAGTAGATCACGTTGCGACGCATCTGGGTCATCATCTCCAGGAACATGTCGTAGCCCTCGTTCTTGTATTCGATCGGCGGATCCTTCTGGCCGTAACCGCGCAGGCCCACCGATTCCCGTAGGGCGTCCATGGCCTGAAGATGCTCCCACCAGAGCGTGTCGATCTGCTGCAGGATGAAGAACCGCTCGGCCTCGCGCATCAGGCCGGGGCGCTGCTGCTCAATCTGCCCCTCCTTGATGTCGTAGGAGTTGCGC
>Ga0194130_10008182_pt1 | contig 11210 bp, 10 predicted proteins | sample TA2KigsurfametaG_FD_160084 | JGI IMG/M metagenome (GOLD analysis project Ga0194130, IMG submission 160084) | Freshwater microbial communities from Lake Tanganyika, Tanzania - TA2015050 Kigoma 12 surface | ecosystem: Environmental > Aquatic > Freshwater > Lake | place: Tanzania: Lake Tanganyika... | reverse complement strand
GATGTTCCAGAAGTTGCTGCGTTAAATGAAGTATTATTTAATATTAATGAACCAGTGATTTCTAATGAACCAGTTCGTTGATGTATATCATCAAATGTGTCACCGAACTTGGTAGAACCACTTTCATAAATAACTGAAGAAGAAACATATTCCGTGTTAATTTCTTGTGCGGTAAGTGTTCCTTGTACTGTTAAGTTTTGTGGGAATGTAAAATTATTTGAGGCGAATGTTGTACCCGTAATACCACTGAGTTGTACTTGTGCGGAACTACTAACTACATTATCTAAATCCAGCAGTGTATTAACTTGAGTAGAACTAGATATTGTACCCGTTGGTAACAGTGAAGTGACTTGTGTAGAACTACTAACCGTCCCTTCTGGAAGTAATGGTTTTATCTGTGCTGAACTACTAACGGTTCCCGTGGGTAACTGTGCAGAACTGGAAACTACCCCACCACTTAATGCCGTCGTTGGGATACTTCCACTTCTAATCAATACACCGGTAAGTCTAGTTATCGCCATTTATAATCTCTGAAAATGAGTTATCTGATATAAATATAAAGAAACCTTTAATAAAACCATTTTTTACCTCTATATTAGTGCTATTCTAATACCTTTTACCAAGATATTTGATGAAGATGGAGGTGCGGAAACGAATGTAAGTTGATTCGTAGATACCGTATAATCTTCTATTAATGCATTTACCAAGCCGTCAGTAGATACAGTCAATATTGCAGGAGAATACGATTGTGATAATGTGTAATTAATTGTAGTTCCGTCTGCAATAAATAAATGATTATCAGCCACAATACTAATATTTGGTAATTGTGTAAATGTGGTAGTACCGTTAAACGACCCAGTAAATGAGCCTGTATTGACTTGTGACGAAGCAGAGACTACGCCAGATGGTAATCCACTAGGATGTATATACGATGATGTAAAAGCATAACTTGCTGTGGATATAATCCCAAAGAAAGAACCACTAAATGATCCTGTGACATCATTTCCTGTATTTACTAGTGCTCTAATATAAACTACTGATTCCGACGGAGGTGCGGAAGTAAATGTTACAACATCTCCTGTTATCGAATAATCACTTGGTTGGTTATATCCCAACCCATCTACATTAATGAATACTGATTTTTCTTGATAAGAATGACTTAATGTATATCCTACGGTTGTACCATCACCTATGAATTGGTAAGTGTCAATATTGACCGCAAGTGGGATATTTGTTAATCCACGACCATCACCAATAAATGACCCAGTAAATGAGCCAGATAATTTGGTATTTGAGTTTAGAAGCGCAGTGACTAAAATATTAGATGATGATGGAGGTGCTTCTACAAATGCAATAGATCCGGTTTGATAATTGTAATCTATAGCTGGGCTAAATGTTAATCCATCTACACTAACATTAATATTATCTAATAAATAACTTTGTGATAATAGATACAGTTGAGTTGTACCATCGCCGACAAATTTGTAAATATCACTTACTACTGCAGTTCCTACATCTATTCCAGTTAGTTCACTACCGTCACCTTTAAAAAACGAAGCAGTCACCGCCTGGGTTACATTAAGTGACCCGGTGATGACTGCACTACCACTAAAGGGGAATCCTGACCCAGCTGCATTTAAGGCGAATGATGCGGTGACTGCTTGACTAGCGGTACCGATAAAGTTGGTTGCAGTAACCGACCCAGATGATACTAATATACTACCAGTAGGAACAATTAGTCCCTTTCTGGCTATAAATTCATTCGCCATAATTCCCCTTCTTCACATATCCAAAGGTAAGTTTTTAATGTACTACTAACTTCTATATTACAATGCTCTTACGGCTGCCTTAACAGTCCAGTTATCTGAAGATACCGTAGCTTTTAAACGTGCATTTCCTGAAAGTACATCAACTGAAAGAATTACATCTGATGTGTTACCTATATCATTAGTGGAAACGTCGGTAAATTCAACATTACTAGTGCCAGATTCCCACACCGCCGTGACAGTGCCTGCTCTATAATTACTTGCTTTCTTGACCACATAATCAAAATATGCTGCATCAAAACTACCAGTGGCTATTGAGGCAACTTCTTCAGTGCCACTATCAACGTCTGTATTGCTACCAGAGGTAAATAGCACCCCGTGAACAATCGCACCGCCATTAAGTATTACTTGGTCAGATGAGGTTGCGCCTTGTGTAGTAATTTGTTGAAGGGTGATATTTCGTGTACCGCCAAGATTAACTGTAGTTCCGTTAATAGTAATATTGTTCGATGCTACTGTACCACCAGCGACTGAGAAGTTTGTACTATCGAATTGAGCAACACCCTTTGTAGTTGTTGTAGCATTACTACCACTGATGGTAATAGTTTGTCCACTGACTGTTGCAGTTAGACCGTTTGTACCATCAACAGTAAGTGCTTGTGTCTTAAGCGATACGGTACCTGTACCACCATCTGAACCAGTAAGCGCAAGTTCTGTAACGATACCTGTAAGTTGACTACCATCACCAGAGAATCCTACTGAGGATGTTACGGAACCAGTTACAACCAGTCCTGCTTCAACGTGAGTGAGTCGTGATGGGAAATCTACACGGATAGAACTGGATACTAGTCTACTGTCGATGTGGTTTGTATCTGTTGCTACTGGGACACGATTTGAAGTTAATCCAACTTCACTTCCAAGTGAACCACTATGTTTTGGACCACCAATAACAATAGTAGAATTATAGTTTTGGTCATCAACTTCAAATATCCAGTGATTATTTAAACTATCCCAAAGTATTGAACCAGTACCGTATGTTGACCCAGAGTCTACAACCGACAATCCTGCAAATCTTACATTATCATCATCGTTAACAATAACACGACTTACACCAATATTGTATTGTGAAGAAGTCACATATTGAGTTGACATACTTACTGCTGTCAACAATCCGGTTACAGCCAAACTACCAGAGATTTTTACATCCTTAGCAAATCCTGCACCACCAACGACAACTAACGCACCATTGTTAAATGCGGTACTGTTAGTTGTATCATTAATTGTTTGAACGCCCGTGAAGGTATTTGACCCAGTAGTTGCAATTGTTGCAATACCAGTAGTTTGACGAACATCAGTTTGTACGGAACTACTGAATACTCCCTCTGTATTTAATTTAGTCTTAACACCACCAGTAAAGTGTGTTGAACTAGTATCAAGAGTTACAGTAGTGCTACTACCAAGAGAAACAGAACCACCACCACTTAAACCACTACCTGCGGTAACTGTTACTGCACTATTAACAAGGGAACCTGAAATGACTCCTGTTGCAGAGTTGTAACGAAGATTGATACCACTTGCTCCTGTGGTATCTGTTGACGAAACAGTTGCCCTTGCTCCACCTATAAAATGTGCCGAACTAGTGTCAAGTTGTACATCGTCGGCGTTTACTGTAATACCACTACCTGCTCCCACTGCGAGCGCAGAACCAGCACCACCAGCTAATCCAGCTCCGGCTGCTGCAGCTGCAATACGGATTGTACCAGCATTTGCTTCTAATCCAGTGCCTGCCAGTGGAACAGAGAGTTGACTAACGTTAATACGACCTTCGGTACCAGCATCAGATAGAATCATCTTGTCTGTGGCTGCTACTGTAATACCCGTTAGGTCATTACCAAAATTATCAATATCAAGGTTGGTTGCGGTAATTCCCGTTAGGTTACTACCATCACCCTTGAACGACCCCGTAAACGAACCAGTGGTATTATTCGTAGTTACAGGTCCGTTAAATACACTACTACCGGTCGTTTCAAACGAGCCGGTAATTTTTGCACCATTTGTAAGGACTATCAGACCTTTACGTGCAATAAATTCATTCGCCATACGGTTCTCCCACCGGGGTTATCGGTATATAAATATTAAATACTTTGTTAAGAATTCAAATTTGGAAATAATTTAAATAGACTTTGTACGGTCCAAGCTCCACTGCCGGAACCATTACTATTGACCCGTAACCGTAATTCGTTTGAACCACTTAGAAACCTGAATGTTATATCGCTTGTATCTCCAATATCGGTAGTGGAGATGTCTGTAAATGTAATGCTTGCCGTATCTAACCACGATGCCATAATAATACCCATTCTGCATGCGCCTGGTCGTTGGGCGAGGTATTCTACGGTCATACCTGAGTATTCTGTGGTCGAAATAAATGGTTGAATATACTCAGTTGCGCCAAATATTCCTGTATTAACTGACCCCGTGAATGTAATAGATACGGTTCCGGCATTTAATTTGTATTCTTTGGACTTTACAAATTCAGTTACCGTAGCAGACCCAGTAACGCTTATTGACCCGCTGATTTGTCTATTAATTGTTTCTGCGTACGAAGAAGTTACTGCATAACTCGCTGATGTTGCGAATTCAGCAAATATACCTGCACCACTTACATATGAGGCAGATGCAGCCAGTCCCGCCATATCCGCATAACTTGTAAATGACCCAGTGACTTGTGTAGTAATTCTACCTGGGACAATGTTTATATTATATTGGTCACCTTCTCTAATAACAACCCGAAGATTTGGAATATCGGTATTGACAATAAAATTGCTCATCTATTATCTCGTAGCCGCTGGACGAACAACAAAATATCCTTCAAGAACACGACGAGTGATGGAACCACTAGTCATCTTCACATCATACACATACTTGCGTTGTGTGAGTGCGCTAGTATCTGCTGGGGTAAGTTCTACATAAAAACTTCCTGAGGTCTGTGGGGTTAATTTTGTGATAGTGAATGACGCAGCAACTTCATCGGTACTAAAGTTTTCACGAACTTGACCAGTGAATGTATAATCCGTTATATCTAAGTATGAGTCTGTATCTATATTTTCTAGGCTGGTCAATATCTTAAAAGTTTCCCCTTGACCGATATTAAATTCAGTAATTTCTGCCATAGTTTTCCTCGAAAAAATACACCTTTATATAAGTATCACAAAGTATTGGTATATAACAAAAAACCCCACTTTTTGGGTGGGGTTTTTGATACTTACTACACTATTAGTAGTTGAGGATACAATAATCTGGTTGGATGGTTAGTGAGATTGCCATTGGGTCATCCTTTTCCCAAGTCATTTCACCGAATTCAACTTTGGTGATTTGACATCCCTTACAAATCCATTCTTCAACCTTATCACCCACTGGGCCAAGAACGTTAATGATAATGTCCTTCTTGTAGAATTCTGCGTATCCATCACGACCGGTGACTGATTCGTGGTGAAGACGAACCCATTCCATCACTGCTTGTGCACCCGATGGAACGATTGGGTCGTAGAGGTCTATTGTCATTTCGTCCCACACGGTTTTACCCTTAATATAACGTTGTAGATTGATGTGGTCTAACCGCTTCTTTTCTTGGGTAATCTTTGGACGGTCTGCCTTCTTAATAAGATAGGCAGGAATTCCGTCGATGGTCATAATATAGCGATTCGCAGTCTTTGGTTCGAATGCGGTGAAAAAGAGTTCTTGTTGACTGACTAATGCCATATGGCTCTCCAGATATAGATTGGTACTTTAAATAAATAGTGGTTACAGAAAAAACTGATTAAATGGTATCGAAGGTTGCACCCGTTGGAAGAATGTTGAAATCCAACTTGATAAATTCTGCGGTACGGGTTGGTTGGAGGAAGATTGCTCCAGCCAAGATGTTACGGTCAATAATATCTGGTGTATTATTGGTTTCGTCCATAACCACACGGAATGCGGTTAACCCCGAGCGTTGTTGGATTCCAGCTAAAAATGGATTGACAATGTTCAAGAAACGTGTACGAGTTGCTTCGGTATTTTGTTCAAAGACCAAGTAACGTGCTGAACTTGCAATATATTTCTTAACAGTGATAAGAAGACGACGAACATTTACACGGTCAAGTGCTGATGCACGGCGTTGGAGTGTTTTTTGCCCCCATACACAGATACCTTGTCCTGGGAATTGTGCAATTGGATTGACCTTTGATTCGTATAATTCGTCACGTTGTGCTTGTGTTAATCTGGTCTTGACACCAATTGCGCCTGGAATACCACCACGGTTCAATCCTGCTGGCGCAAACCATTCTGCTCCAACATTATCACTGTATTGATACACTTCTGGAAGAACCACTGAAGGTGGTGCCCAAATGAACTTACCGGTAATATCATCAAGAACACGAACCCAAGGATAATATGCTGCGGCGTAGTTAGTATCAAGAAGTTCTGCATATGAAGTTACTGAAGTGATAGTTGCCTCATAAACGTCAAGGTCTACGATATAAAAACAATCACCGCGTTGTTCGCAAATATCAATTGCTGATTGTGCGATATAACTGTGTTGTGAGTAAATAACTCCAGGAATTACTAGGAGGTTGAAATCAATTGCATCTGCATTACTTAATTGATTTAATGCTCTCTTGTATTCAACTGACCCCGACGCACTCGCACCGTTAAGGTCAAATCCTTGGGTGTTGGTTGCGGTAATATCGCCACCTAATGCAATTTGACGATTCGGCTTAAATCCATCAAATCCACCTTGGAATGGAACACTGAAACGACGATAGGTTGTGTGGTTCTGATTGGTAAGAGAAATTGGACTTCCATCTACTTCTGTTGCTGGAAGATTTTCAATATTGAATTCTCCACCAACGGTGTTTGAACCTACGATTGGTGCAAGATATGATTCTGCGGTAAAAATACTACCGGAAACATATGTACCATCAAAGTTGTATCCGTAATAGTTTGTGTTTGGACCAGTTGCATTTGCGGTGTATCCAGCAACACCTGCACTTACCCAACGACTGGTTACATATGATGGGAATGTAACTTGACCGGCAGTTGATGAAAATACTGAATTCAACGCTGCGAATCCGTATGGTACTGCGGTATCTGGGATTACATCTTCACTCATTTCTACACGGATATACTTTGAAAGGTTTGGAAAGTCACCTTCATATGAAGTTATGCCAGTATCAGAATCGTATGTTGGTACACTATTACCAATCACACGTGCAATATACCTTGGACTGTCTAGGTCAAAGTTCAAATTACTAAATTGTTCGATTACAACTGGTGCTGTATCTTTGTCAGCAAATTCACGAACATTGAGTGTAAATGAACCATATTGACTATCTGGATTAGTACTTGGTGAAATACCAGTAATAGAAATCTTAATTTGCTTGTTTGCTCCAGTACCATCAGTTAATGTATGGACTTTGAACAAGTTATATTTTGTACCACCTATGGTTTGTGAACGAATGAAAGGAGTGGTTGCGTTATCATATTGAGTTGCTAAATTTAGTGTGTTGATACTTGCTGAGAAGTGAATTGCTTGTCCTGCAAATGAACCAACTTGATTGAGTGCGTCTGGGAACACTGCATACACATATGCAGGAATGGTTGAACTCCTTGCTTGTGCATTAGTACCAAATACTTGGTTGATGAATGAAGAATTCGTTTCGACTGGACTTACAACACTTGCTGAGTAATGAATTGTAGCGGAACTACTGACTACTAAACTGAAACTTGATGTTGTTCCACCTACCACTACACTACTAAGCGAACTCCCCGATACAGTTGGGTGAAGAACTGCGAATACTTTGTTTCCGGCCGAACCAGAAGCAAAGATAGTTGCAACATTTGTTGTATATCCAGCTAAACCAAGAACACGAACAATTGTTGCACTACCAGCTTCTTGAAGGTAGTTCTTAACAGTGTATCCCATATAAGAAGTACCATCTGGTTCACCGAATGAGGTGACGAATCCTTCTAGTCCTTGAACTTGGGTAGCTACGAATGCTGGTCCTTTAGTAGTTGGACCAACAAACGCCGCACCTATTTCAGCAACGCCTTGTGCGAGGAATGTTTGGTCACGTTCTTGCGTAAAAACGCCTGGTGACACGATACGTTCTGCCATACGGTATTCTCCAAACTAAATTTTGTTATTTCTCTGCTGTAAATTCGCCAGTTTCAAAGTTGATTTGACCAGCGCCATATTTTTCAGATAACCCTTTGATTAATTCTTGTTCTTCTTGAAGTAACTCTTTGAATAACTTAGTTTGTTCACTAAGTTTTTCATTTAGTTCTACGATATCTGCTTGGAGTAATTGAACTTGTAAAGTTAATTGTCCAGAATCAGAGACTACTGTTGCAAGTTTATTACGTAAAATACTAATTTTTTCTAAGTCTTCTTGATTAATTTGTGTCATAATAACCTCGTTAGAATACAATACAACTCGTATTATAAATATCTGTTTTTTTACCTAAACATCAATTATCCACTTTCTATTTCAGTAAAAGTAACTGTTTTTTTGATAGAATATCTTTTTTGTGAAGTTGTCGTTCTATTGTTCTGTCTATCGAGTGCTGTTTTTGGTAATAGATATGCGTATACCGTCATATCAAATTGCGTACGTACCACACGGTCTTCTGATATAGGTAACTCTGTCATAGGTTCAAATGACTTCACAGAAGTACGGAATTTATAGTTGTTTTGGTCGCCCCAATATTGGTCTGTTTCGAAAGAAATGTTTTCTACTACAGTATTCATTTGTTCCATATATTCGGTCCAAATCATACAACGATACGTGATTTCATAATAATCAGGTAATGTAGTGACCAGATATTCACGGCTTGGTGTAATTCCGTTCTTGACCGCAAATTGGTCATATGGGGTACGTCTATTCCAACCAGTTTCAAATGTCCGTTCAAGATATTTGTTAACAGGCGAATTAATAATAGATTTTTTCATTCCGGTACGACGAATCATCACCATCGGAAGTTGTATCTTTCCAATAGAGTCCCGCATGATTCCATCTCGTTGTGCTGATTTCCAACGTTCGGGACTACCATAAATAACGGGTACCTTTACTGCTAAGTTATTTTGTGTCACTACTGGTTTGATACGACTGTTCATATAACTAAGAATAGCATTATCGATTGTAAATAATGTTACTGCGATTGGTGGGGTATTATTTAATGGAATATCACTAGAACGTTCACTAACAGGTTTTTCTTGCTGCAAATTTACCTGTTGTAGTACTGGTTCTTTATATTCTGGGTCAAAGGTCATACTTGTGCCTCTTCAATGTCAATACTTGTACGACGAGTTAAGTGTGCCATACAAATGATTGCGGTATTAAATCCTGGTTTGCCTGCAATAAGTTGTGTTTCTGTGATATTATGAATTTCGTAAAAGTGATTGTTATATCCTATAATATCACCAATTTCTGGGTACGTGTTAACATCTCGTAACATACGACGAGCAAATTTGAACTCAGTTTGTTGGTCTTGATTGACACCAAATCCTTCATCTCTAGCTGGTGTATTTTTATCGTATTTGACAATCGCATTCACTTTTACTGGAGTGTACCGTGGCTTTATAGTACTTTCTCCATAGATATTTACCTTTGCAGATTCGACAACAATTTTATATAATACAACAGCAACATCCATTGTTTCATCAATCAATTCCCGAGTGATGTGTTGGATGAATTCAAAATCTCTTTTTGTAACAAAGCGTGCCATGTATTAACCTATGTAAATGAGAGTAGGAACATTCTTAAACATCTTTTGCATATTTTCTGAATTTTCCATTTGCTTCTTCATTTGTGCTTGCATTCCAGTTTCTTCAAGTGTTTCTCGAAGTTCTTTAATTAATCCTTCTTTTTCAGTAATTGCTTCACGCCGCAGGATTTCACCATCCAAACGAATTGTACCATCTGGATATGGGATGTTTTCAAACTTAGAACGAATAATACCAAGTAATTCTTTTGCTAATGCAAGTGTATAACGGAATATCCATAGTCGTGACATATCATTTGTCTTAGTATAATTAATATTGGTATATGGGACATTTGAAAGGTCACTTGCGATGTTAGACCCAGATTGGAATGTGTTTGCTTGCTTGTCATCTACTACCATATAGTCAAACCATATTGTTTTTGATTCTCTGAATACTGGTGAGAATCTAATAATATTATTTGACACTTCAAATGAATGTTGACTTTTACGAATCATATCATTGATTTCGATTGCTTGAATACGAAGCAAGTCTTCATATGCAGGCATCATCACGAAGGTCACTGGCGGTGAGTATCCGTCAAATCCAAATTCCGCCATCAAGTTGGTTAAACCAAGACCTGTCGTAGCGAACGGGTCATAGTAACGAGCGATAGCAGGTGGCATATAATGATAGATACGGCGAATTTCTAATTTTTTACCACTTTCACTAACATCCGCCCATAAAGTTTTAATGTCATATGATTGAGTACCTATAGAAGCGGAAATATATCCCTGCTTAACAGTCACATCACCGCCTGATTGTGCTTCTACCCCGTAATCTGTTGCTAACTTTACAACTTGCGGAATAACAGAACCAACAATGTTACGCTGTGTTGCTGATGTTGCTGTTGACAATCCTTGTAAAGTCATCATATGTTCGCGTGCATTGAATTGATTAACTTGATTACCGTATGTGGTAATAGCTTCTTCAAAGCATGCATAAATTTGTTTATCAATTAATTCCACTTCTACAACAGGCCATCCTAATTTACGGGCAACGAATTCTGCTGCTCTTGGAGCATCAGTTTGAAAGTCAGAATCGCTATCGTAAAATCCAAATGGTGTTATTCCAAATGGATTTGAAGGACTACCATCGTAGAAAATTGGTTCTTGTGTTTCCATAATAATCTCTAATTAGGGACTTACAATAAATAGTTTTATTAAATCATTAACTCTTATTTTAAGGCAAATAAAAAGGGTGACCTTTCGGCCACCCAATTTATTCCCTCCGTTAATTAATCAAATTAGATTTGATCCAAATTTGCGATAAGAACTTTACCGAAGAATTCTGGACGTACTACCTTCTTTGCATAACGGGTCATCACACCACGGCGTGGTGTGAAGTTATTTGGGTCATACACGAGCGGAGTCATGATGAGTGGGATATATGGTGCATATACTGCGCCAGTTTCGAGGAAGTTACTTCCACGGAAGCCCAATAATAGGACGTTTTCCTTCATGTATGGGTTCTTGTAGATGGTATAACGGTTTTGGAATGAACCAACCTTGGTTATGCCACCTGCAAATTCCATCTTGTCACCATCGGTGTTTGCCATGAAGCCTGGGATGGTTTCAAGGATTGTTGCGACGGTTGGTGAACATACTGCAAAGTTTGCACCACCACGCATGGTGAGTTGATGAATC
>Ga0194130_10008180_pt1 | contig 11212 bp, 7 predicted proteins | sample TA2KigsurfametaG_FD_160084 | JGI IMG/M metagenome (GOLD analysis project Ga0194130, IMG submission 160084) | Freshwater microbial communities from Lake Tanganyika, Tanzania - TA2015050 Kigoma 12 surface | ecosystem: Environmental > Aquatic > Freshwater > Lake | place: Tanzania: Lake Tanganyika... | reverse complement strand
CCCTCGTCAAGGAACCATACGATCCTGCGAGTGCGGAGTCTCGGCTAATTTTTACCGTTTTTGAAGAAAAGGAATGTCGCTGGTGGGAGTCGAACCCACACGACCGTATCACCGGTCCTTGGATTTTAAGTCCAATGCGTCTGCCATTTCGCCACAGCGACCTTTTCCTGAACTGGGTAGTTTATCCGATGACCCGACTCTCTGGAACCGCTCTCTCCCTAGGTTCCGCTTGGGATTTCGTTGCCGATTCGACCTGCCTACAGGTATAATGGATGGGATGGCGAGTTGCGACGATCGGATTGGCTGTTGCGTTCCCTCGCATGGACTTCCCACGATGCGTTGTTTTATCGTAACATCCAGATCGCTTCATGCCGTGAGGTATGCAACGACCGACTCGCTGAATGGCTCTTAGCGAGCTACCGACCTACCTTTTATTGGGCATGGGCGTTATTGGGCATTGGTTCGACCGTCACCCTTCCTATATGGGCCATTCACCCTTCGAATTGGTCGGTTCACTCCGGGAAAAGACTGTCCCGATCGCCCTTCCCAACTGCCTTCACCGGAACCATAGCTGCGTCTTGCGAATTCACCAGTACCACTTCAACCCAATCGTTTCCTGGATGACTTCTCTTAATCGTTGCCAACCGACGACCTCGCACCGAAACATCGGTTCCCTGCTTCCTTTGTGGAGTTGGTCATTGCCGCTGGGGATCTTGTTCTTCGGGTGGTTGGGTTCATGCGGTGGGCAGGATCCCAAGATCGATTTTTTCGAATCGAAGATACGCCCGATCCTGGTGGAAAAGTGTTACGAGTGCCACAGCGCCAAGTCATCGGATCTCGGTGGCAAGTTGCGACTGGACGCACCGGGCTTGATGCGTCGCGGAGGAACGATGGGTCCAGCGTTTGTGGTTGGAACCCCAGACCAAAGCCTTTTGATCCGAGCGGTCGAGTACAACGATGTTGGGCTCCAAATGCCCCCGGATGGAAAACTCACCCAGACGCAAATCGACGATTTGAAGAAGTGGATCGTCGACGGAGCCACCGATCCACGGCCCGAGATGGAGGATGCTCCTGGTGGAGTTACGAAAGCGAACCCGCAATCGCTTGCGGCCACCCACTGGGCCTATCAGCCATTGATGGAGCCAATCATCCCAACCCCATCGGGAGATCTATCGCCCGAGAGCGACCCGATCGATCGAATCGTCATTGCAAAGCTCGCTTCCCATGGGTTGTCGCTCTCGATGGAAGCGGACCGACGAACTCTGGTGCGCCGACTGTATTACGACCTTCTTGGGATTCCACCAACATTAGGACAAATCCAATCGGTCGAAGCCGACGCATCGCCTGACTGGTACAGCAAGTTCGTGGACGGATTGCTGCAGTCCCCTCATTTCGGAGAGCGGATGGCGCGACGCTGGATGGATGTGACTCGTTATGCGGATAACAAAGGCTATGTCTTCGTTGAAAATCGCGAATATCCGCATGCATACCGTTATCGAGATTGGTTGATCCGTTCATTCAATAATGATCTTCCCTACAATCAGTTTGTGCGGTTTCAATTGGTCGGAGATCGATTGGATCCGCAAAATGCTGAAGGAAACTTGGACGCGATGGGGATGTTGACCTTGGGGCGTCGATTCTTGAACAATGTACACGACATCGCCGACGATCGTATCGATGTTATCACCCGAGGATTGTTAGGAGTCACGGCTGCTTGTGCGCGTTGCCATGATCACAAGTTCGATCCGGTTTCTATGGCCGATTACTATTCGCTCCATGCCGCATTGCTTGGAAGCGAGGAACCCGGTGGCGATCCATCGCCGATGCGGCTTGTGGACAAAGAGAGCCAAGGTCCAACACGGTTGCTGCTTCGTGGTAGCCCAGGTAATCCTGGTCCGGAAGTCCCTCGGCGTTTCATTGGATTCCTGACGCCGTCGAACGCTGTGGAAATGACCACTGGAAGCGGCCGATTGGAAATGGCAGAAGCGATCGTCGATGCGAAGAATCCATTGACTTCGCGCGTCTACGTGAACCGAATTTGGGGTTGGATTTTCGGAGTGCCCCTCGTTGATACCCCTAGCGATTTTGGTGTGCGCTGCGAACCGCCAGTTCATCAAGGGATCCTCGATTCACTCGCATGGGATTTTCAGAAGCAAGGTTGGAGCACGAAGCAGTTGATTCGTCGAATCGTCCTATCGCGAGTCTATCGTCAAAAGAGTGATCATCGTCCCGAGGCGTATGCGATCGATCCAGAGAATCGTTGGTTGTGGAGATCGCAGCGCAAGCGGATGGACTTTGAATCGCTCCGGGATGCCCTCCTCGCTGCGACCGGCCAACTCGACCGATCCGTCGGCGGCACGAGTGTCAATATCACCGAGCCCCCTTTCCCCAAGCGTCGTACGCTTTACGCGTACATTGATCGCCAAAATTTGCCTCAGATCTTCAGATCGTTTGACTTCGCGTCTCCGGACTCGCACGTTCCGATGCGGCCTCAGACCACCGTGCCGCAACAAGGTCTGGTGTTGATGAATAGCGACTTGCTGCAAAGCATGCTGATCGATATCGCCGCGCGAGCCTCGGAGCGAGGTGGAGACGCTGGCATTGAATACTTGTTCGAGGAAATCTTGGCCAGAAAATGCAACCCTCAAGAACGCGAATGGTTCGCAGCTCTGATTGCAGCCAACGATAGATCACTCCCGGATAGCCTACAGAATCAATGGTCGTATGGAGTTGCAACTTACACCCCTGAAACTGGAAGAATCGAGCAATTCCGACTGTTGCCTCGGTTTGTGAATGGAAGATGGCAAGGTACCAAGGATGAGTTGCCAGATCCGGAACTCGATTGGGCCCTGTTGAACCCTTCAGGTGGGCATCCAGGGGCTCGCTTGGACCAAGCCGTTGTTCGGCGATGGACTTCATTCGCGCCAGCCACACTTCGGATCCGGGGGAATCTAAAGCATCCTGCTGAAGCAGGAAATGGTGTGCGCGCATCAGTGGTGGTACGTGGAAGTGAGAAAGTTGGAGAATGGTCCGCTCACCAAGGTTCTTCGGAAACCAACGTCGAAGAAGTTTCCGTATCCCCGGGGGACACGATCGATTTTGTTACCGATAGTTTGGGTGACGCGAACAGCGATACCTTTGAATGGAAAGTGCGGTTGGTCTCCAACGGAGACGGAGGCCACAAATCCAATAGCGAGCGTCACTTCAGTGCGACCCAACCGGTAACACTATCGCCATGGGAACAAGCAGCCCAGGCGTTGCTACTTACTAATGAGTTTTGTTTCATCGATTGAAGGAGCGATCGACGGCCCGATCGGCAACGAAAGCCGAAGTCTCCTTAAAGTCGATTTCAAAATCCCATCCTACGATCCTATACAACCAACGATCCAGCAAGCAGGAACCGGAGCCTAACGTCATGAATCCTTCGTCGAGTTACAACCCTCGAGGCGGCTGGTCGCGGCGGGAGCTACTGCAACGCACTGGTTTCGGACTTGGATCTCTGGCATTGACCGGGATGATGCAATCAGGTTTGATGCCCGAATTGCTGGCGGGTGACTCGTCGCCGAACCCACTCTTGCCGAAACAGTCTCATTTTCCGGCGAAAGCCAAGCATCTGATCCACATATTTGCCAACGGTGGGCCTTCGCACGTGGATACTTGGGATCCCAAGCCTGCGATTGAAAAGCATGCAGGGCACGAGCTCCCAGGCGGTGCTCCTCGAACGGAACGGCCTACGGGGAATTTATATCCATCCACCTTCAAATTTCAAAAGTATGGTGAGTCTGGGATCGAAGCGAGTGAGCTTTTTGAAAAGACCGCTAGTGCGCATGCCGACAAATTATGTGTGATCCGATCGATGCATGCGGATGTTCCAAATCACGAACCTTCGTTGCTGCTCATGAATTGTGGCGAGGCACGCCAAGTGCGACCGAGCGTCGGATCCTGGTTGACGTATGGGCTCGGTACCGAGAACCAAAACTTGCCTGCGTTTATTTCGATGTGCCCTGGTGGGTATCCGATTCAGGAATCGCAAAACTGGCAAGCTGGCTTTTTGCCAGGCATTTATCAAGGCACCTACATTGATTCGAAGCACGAGTCTGTTGATAAACTTGTGGAATACGTCGTCAATCGCAAGATGAGCCGCACTGCTCAGCGACGCGAGTTGGACTTGATTCAAAAAATGAATGCAGAGCATATCCAGTCTAGGGCGGTCGATCCGATGCTTGAGGCTCGGATCCAATCGATGGAACTCGCCTATCGCATGCAGGAGGAAGCGATGGATGTCTTCGACATTTCACGCGAGCCCCAGCATATCCTCGATATGTATGGACCTGGGGTTCAAGCGCGTCAGATGCTGGTCGCGCGCCGATTGATCCAACGAGGTGTCCGTGTTGTTCAGTTGTGGCACGGCCAAGGCCAACCGTGGGACAATCATGACCGTATCGCTGAGGGGCACAAGAAACTTGCCGGGGAATGCGATCAAGCGATCGCGGCATTACTGACGGATCTGCAGCAGCACGGGTTGCTCGATGAGACGTTGATCTTGTGGGGTGGGGAGTTTGGACGAACTCCAACCGTCGAAATGCCTCAGAAGGGGGCGAACGATGGCACCATCAGCGGACGCGATCACAACCATTATGGGTTCACTGTATGGCTTGCAGGTGGTGGTGTTAAAGGTGGCCAAGCGTATGGGGCTACAGATGAGTTCGGGTTCAAGGCCCAAGAGAATCGGGTGCATGTGCATGATCTCCATGCAACCATGCTTCACTTGATGGGATTTGACCATACCAAACTAACGTATCGGTGGGCGGGGCGAGATTTTCGATTGACCGATGTTCACGGCCGTGTCATCAGCGATTGGATCGCATAGAGAACCAGTTTGTAGAGCTAGTGCGGTCGCTGATTTCGGACGACGGAGAAAGCGAGTCGCTGCAACTCGATCGCAAGATCGACGTCTTGAACTGTGGTCGCGCCTGAAGAGGGGACTGCAATCGGGGCAAAATTCAAGATGCCTGCGATACCCGCCGCTTCCAGGCGGGATGCTACCGAGCGGGCAGCGGAGGCAGGGACTGCGAGGATTGCTAAATCGATCTGCGTGTTGGCTACGAAAGACTCGAGCGCATCCAGATCCTGAACCGGGAACTCTTCGACCCTAGATCCAATTTTATTCGGATCGCTATCGAAGACTGCGACCAACCGGAATCCCTGTTGATCGAAACCTTTGTAACCGGAGAGAGCGCGGCCCAGGTTCCCAGCACCTACTAGGATTACGTTCCATGCGCGATCGGTGCCTAGAACGCGTTCGATAGCGACGATTAGGTCCGCTACGGGATAGCCAACCCCGCGCTGTCCGACCGGACCGAGGCACGACAGATCGCGGCGTACTTGGGAATCCTTCAAACCAGTCGTTCAGCCAAGGACTGGCTTCGAACGTGGACGGTGGCTCCGCGTTGTAGTTGCTGCAATTCGCGGAGGTAAAGGGCAAGCCTCGAGACGGTGGCGACAGGGATCTCGGATCGCGACTTTGGCATCAGCGATCGCCTTGATCAATGGGTTGGAGCACTTCGAAACGACTCTGGAGCGATCGTTTTCAGGTTCTCCGCGCACTTGTCAACGGTGAAGAGAATCTGTTGGTTGGAGTGTGTCGAATTGATGAAAAATCGAAGTCGAGCCGCTGACTCTTCCACCGCCGGATAGAGGATAGGCTGCACGTTGACACCTGCATCGATCATCCTTCGGGATAACTGCAGGGCATGCAATGAGTTTCCTGTGATTACCGGAACAACGGGTGTTTCGCCACTGTTGCCTGTGTTCAAACCTCGTTTTTTGGCTTCGGTCAAGAACAATCGGGCAGCTTCTTTGAGTCTCGCAACACGACCTGGATCATTTTTGAGGGTACGAATAGCTGCGAGTGCGGCGGCGGTGTTTGGTGGGGATAGCCCAACACTGAATACGAAGCCTGGGGTGGTGAATTTGAGGTATTCGATCAAGGCATGTTTGCCAGCGATGTAGCCTCCGCACGAACCGAAGGACTTACTCAGTGTTCCCATCCAGATATCGACATCGTTGGGATTGACGCCGAAATGCTCGGCGAGTCCACGGCCGGTGGCACCCATGGTTCCAATCGAGTGGGCCTCGTCCACCATCAACCAGCATTGGTGTTTCTTGCAAACCTCTACGAACTTGGGAAGGTTCGGGAAGTCCCCGTCCATGCTGTAGACGCCTTCGACAATCACTAGCACACGGCGGTAGCGTTTGCGTTGCTCGGTGAGGGCCGCATCGAGGGCTTCGAAATCATTATGCGGGAATGGTCGGCGTCGGCTTCCGGAGAGGATAGCTCCTTGGACGATGCTGTTGTGTGACAGGGAGTCGTGGAGGATTAAGTCCTGTTGTCCAACGATGTGTCCGATGACCGATTCGTTGGTCGAATGTCCCCCCACCATGACAATGGCATCTTCCACACCGATCCAACCTGCGATTTCCTGTTCGAGTTCACGGTGGATGTCTTTTTCGCCGCTGACCAATCGGGATGCGGATACACTGGTGCCGTATTTTTGTGTCGCATGGAGTACTGCTTGAGTGACATTTGGGTCGCCGCTCATGCCGAGGTAGTTGTAGCTGGCGAAACTGATCAAGTTCCTACCATCGACAGTGGTTGTGTCGCGAGTCAGCCCTTGATGGACCGAGAAGTATGGGTTGGGCAGACCAGTCATCGCGAACTGATCCATCATTTGCTTGAGCCGACGGTATTCGGGCATCAATTCGAATCGGTAGTCTTCAGGGGCAACCGTGCGCTCAACCGGTTCGTTCGACTCGGGAGGGCTTAGATCGTCGCGTATACGGGATTTACCGAATAGTTTCTCGATGGCCTCTGCGATCTCGCGGATCGTTTCGATTTCTTGAAGGATGTCTTCGGGGAAACGACCACCGACCGAGTTCTCGAGCGAGTGTGCGATCTGCAGGCGTTCGAGGCTATCGAGGCCGAGATCGACGATAACGTTGGTGTCGAGGTCCAATAGCTTGGCTCGTTCCTGAGCGACATTCTTGACGGCTCGCTTCACAAGTTCGACGACTTCAGGGTCCGGATCGCGTGTTTTCTTCTGATGAGAGCCGGATACGGATGGGCCATCCTTGATGTCTTGGAGGGTTGCTGCGGCGATCATAGGTGGGCCGTCGAACAGGCTTTCCTCCCAACTGAGCCATTGATGAACCACTCGCAAGCTGCTCTCACGGAAACTGCGAAGGCACGCATGGCGTTGGATTTTTCCTGACGATGTTCGTGGCAAGGATCCGTGCCGGACGAGGACCACTGCGTCGGGTGGTATCTCGTGAGTTGCTGTGACCGCGCGGCGAATGGCTTGAACAACGGGGTTCCAGTCATCCTCAAGAGAGCGTTGGACCTCGACGGTGATGATCAGGCGTTCACGTGGTCCCGAATCGTCTGCGAATGCGGCCGCGGCGGCGGAGAGAATCGATTCATGGCATGCTTCCACCGTTTGTTCGATGTCTTGCGGGTAGCGATTGACCCCACGGACGATGATCAAGTCCTTGACGCGACCGGCGACGTAGAGTTGTCCTTCACTGAGGAATCCGAGGTCGCCGGTACGCAGGAAAGGACCATCTCCATCTTTGGTAGTCGCATGGAATACCTCTCGACTCAACTCGGGCTTTTCCCAATAGCCGAGCCCTACGCTGGGGCTATCGACCCAGATCTCACCGATCTCATTATCGGCCAATTGCGTTTTGGTCTCGGTGTTGACAATAATGATACGTTCGTTGTCGGTGGTTACGCCGCAACCAACCAACTCCCTTGCATTCGGTGAGTCGGGTTCGACAGCTTGAACATTGCGAGCATCTAGTTGGCGACCATCGAACGAGCGAATCACAGGAGGAGTGTCGCTGGGGCCACCGGTGACAATGAGTGTTGTCTCAGCCATGCCGTAGCAAGGGAGATGCGCTTCGTGCTTGAAACCGACCGAAGCAAAACGCTTAGAGAATTGCTCAAGCGTTTCAGCGCGAACAGGCTCGGCACCGTTGAATGCGACTCGCCAGTGACTCAAGTCTAGGCCCGCGAGTTCTTCATCTGTTACTTTGTCGACGCAGAGCTGGTAGGCGAAGTTCGGTCCACCGCTGGTGCTGGCTTTGTATTTGGAAATGGTACGAAGCCAACGGACGGGTCGTTGCAGAAATGTCATCGGACTCATCAGGACCATCGACGCGCCGAAAAACAGCGGAGACAGAATCCCACCGATCAAGCCCATGTCGTGGTACGTGGGAAGCCAACTAACGCCGATCGCTTCACGGCTTTCGCCAAACAAGACCGAGATGATTTCGCAGTTGCGAATCAAGTTCGCATGGGTCAGCATGACCCCTTTCGGCTCCCCCGTTGATCCCGATGTGTATTGGAGAACGGCCAAGCTCGAGTCGATCGTTGGCGTTTCGTGGAACTGGATTGCAATCGATCGGTCGATGGCATCGGTGCCGACCAAGTCCAGGCTGCCGGTCTCGCTCCGCATATTCTCATCCTTGAGAATCTGCTCCACGGAATCGAAGGTCGACAGCGCAACGGCCGCTTGACAATCCTCCGCGATCCCTTGGATCCGAGCCCCTTTGCGGTTCCGGCGAGGTGGATAAGCCGGCACAGCCACACAGCCCGCGTACAGGCATCCGAAAAAGCCGACGACGAAATCGATACTTCCCGGGGGGTAGAGGAGCAAGCAACGGGAGCCGGCGGGATGCTTTTCGAGGATTCGGACGGCCGTCGCTCGGGCCGCATGATCCAATTCCGCATAGGTCATCGATGTCTGGTCATCACTCTCGCCATCCGACAAGTAGAAGGCGACCTTATTCGGGCATGTGTTCGCCCAAAACCTGAGGATATCCACCATCGAGTTCGTTGGCGGAGTGTAGGGAGCATGAAGTCGGGAGACATCTAGCACGAGGTTCCCCTTGGCGTCGGATCGGCCGTTTGCGGTTGGCTGGAAGGCGATGGACATTTTGCTCGCATTCAAATGACAAAGTAGTTGCTGTTCAAGGATCCTTATCGGATTTCCGTTATACTGTCGATTCGTCAAACTCGGTACCGGCAACCGATTCAAACCGATAGTCTGGAGCAGGGATTTTCGGCTGGCGGGCCCCAACGAACTCATTTCCGAACGGTTTTTCCTGGATACCCGGGGAAAAACCTCCGACCCGATCCCAGTGGGTAACCGAAAAACCACTTGTTGTATTTAACCATCAGGGCTATACTTTCGCCCCCTCTGGCATCGAAATCACCCTGTCTAGGTGCACTGCGAATCGCTGGATTTTATTGCTTGATGAGCATTTGCTCGCAGCGTTTTGCTGGAAAAAAGGTTAGGAATTGTCATGGTTGCTCAGCAAAAAACAACGGTTGCCAAGCCGGGTCAGGTCGAACAAAAGTGGTACGTCGTCGATGCGACCGATTGTACATTGGGTCGGTTGGCTAGCGAAATAGCTATGGTATTGATGGGAAAACACCGTCCCCAATACACCCCGCATGTCGATACCGGTGAATATGTCATCGTCATCAACGCTGAAAAGGTGAAGATGTCGGGGCGAAAACTCGAACACCGCCACTACACTTGGTATAACGGGTACCATCGTCAAAAGATCGAAAGCTACGGCGAGCGGTTGGAACGCAAGCCTACCGATTTGGTCCTCCTCGCTGTCAAGCGGATGTTGCCAAAGAAGAATACTCTTGCTCGTCACATGTTGGGCAAGTTGAAGGTTTACGCAGGAAGCGAACATCCTCATCAAGCACAAAGCCCGATTCCGGCACCATTCGGAAATCAAGCTAGCTAAACCAATCCATCGAATCTGATATCGAGACCCAAACTGATGTTCACGAAGAAAGACAAAGTCAACGGTGACAGCCTCGGAACGGGGCGTCGTAAAACCAGCGTCGCACGGGTGAGAATCCGTCCAGGTGCTGGAAAGATCACGGTTAACGATCGTGAGTTTGAAGAGTACTTCGTGACCGACGCGGAACGACGATTGGTTGTTCAGGCCCTCGATCACGTCGGGCAACGGGACAAGGTTGACGTGCTGGTACGAGTTGCCGGTGGCGGTCCGATGAGCCAAGCTGGAGCGATCCGCATGGGTGTTGCCCGGGCCTTGGTAAGCCTCAGTGAAGAACACTTCCCACCTCTCCGCGACGACGGGTTCCTTACCCGCGATTCGCGTATGAAGGAACGCAAGAAGTACGGTCTGCGTGGTGCACGCCGCGGAACCCAGTTCTCGAAACGTTAATTCGCGATTCTAAAGAACGGATTTCTTGTAGTTCATTTCCAAGATCCAAACAAAGAAGGCCCGCCAAACTTGGCGGGCTTTTTCATTTTCCCGGACTCGGTTGATGCAGTGCTAGGTGACATCCAAATCAGTCGCCTTGACTCCGGTAACTACGGAGAGCGATATTTGGCAGTGCAGTAGAACGTCGGCGTTCTAATCGTTACGGGTGTTCGCGGAAGAGATGTGGGTAAGATCAACCCGCGTTGCTAGCTGGTTCGACGGAGGCTGCGCCTTCGAGGCGGGCTCGTTTTGCCGCGATAAATTTGAGGTGATGGTCCAGGTGCTGAGTGTATTTGACTAAGAGTTCCCCAAGGGTGACTTTGCCGCTTTCGGTGTGGATGCCGAACCGATCCCAGGCCGTTGTAGGAAGGTGCCGAAGGATTGTCGCGGTCATGTATCGATTTTTTTGGAACAGGTCACAGGCTGCGAACGCATTCAATTCCGACGTGCCAGGAAGCTGAACCATCGCGTTCTCGTCGTAGGCCGCAATCAAAGGCTTGTCCATGCACGCAATCCGCTTCATTCGGTCCGTGCCGATGAGGTCGCTATCTAGCATATGAATAACGATTTGATGGATGGTCCACGATCCGTCTGCGGGTTTGGCATGGAGTTGATCATGGGTTAATCCCCAGATCGATTTCAGAAGTTCTGCGCTGCCTGCTAGATATGCGTCGATACGAGCTGAAGTCATGGTTTTCTCTGGAAGGAAAGTCGCCACAAGTAGGACGGGAGACGTGATTTCTAATGCTGCGTGGCTGGGCTCGCGTGCTTGTGCCGCAAATGTCTCGGAGGGATGATTTCGCTGGCTAACCCCAGGCGTTCTAGCAGCTTAATCTCTAGGTAACTGATGTCAATTTCCCACCAGCGATGGTGTAAGCATGCGGTGGAGGGGTCATGGTGGTGA
>Ga0194130_10008179_pt1 | contig 11212 bp, 10 predicted proteins | sample TA2KigsurfametaG_FD_160084 | JGI IMG/M metagenome (GOLD analysis project Ga0194130, IMG submission 160084) | Freshwater microbial communities from Lake Tanganyika, Tanzania - TA2015050 Kigoma 12 surface | ecosystem: Environmental > Aquatic > Freshwater > Lake | place: Tanzania: Lake Tanganyika... | reverse complement strand
TTTGGCTTAGCTGCCTTTACTATCTTTACCCCAATAATTGGCATTATCTTAATTATGTTACTAATTATTACCTTTACCTATAAAGATGTAATTAATACCTACATCAAAACTGGTGGGGCATATGTGGTAGCCAGAGAGAATTTTGGCAAGGTAATCTCACAGATTGCAGCGATTGAATTAATCTTTGGCTATATCTTAACTGTGGCAATTCAAACCGCAGCTGGAGTGGCAGCTATTATCTCAGCTATCCCTGAGCTAACTGAGTATAAAGTCTTACTTACAGTTACAGTCATTGCCCTTTTAACCTATATAAATCTTCGCGGTATCAAAGATGCTGGCCTGATCTTTGTGATCCCATCCTATTTATTTATTATCGCCATATTTACTGTCTTTTTATTTGGTCTATATCGAAACTTCACCGGCAATCTGCCAACATATCCAACAGATAGTGAGGGCTTGCTGCCACTAGGTGAGCCGCAAGGATTATTAAGCTTGGCTGCGGTTTTTTTAATCTTAAAAGCATTTGCTAATGGCAGTGCATCTTTAACCGGGCTAGAGGCAATCTCAGACTCAGTTGCCTTATTTAAGGAACCAGAGCACAACAACGCCCGGAAAACTTTAATGCTGATGAGTGTCACCTTAGCTACCTTAATAATTGGAATTGCTTGGCTTGCTCATAAAGTCGTTGCCATTCCCTATCAAGAGGGAACACCAACTGTTATCTCTCTAGTTGCCCAAGCTGCCTTAGGCGATAACCTATTTGGTCAAAGCTTTTATTACTTTGTGCAGGCCTCCACCACATTTATCTTATTTGCAGGTGCCAATACATGCTTTAACGCATTTCCAAATATGGTAAATATTGTGGCAAATGATGGCTTTTTGCCTAAGCAATTGACTAAACGAGGCCATCGATTAGCTTTTTCAAATGGGATTATCTTTATCTCATCCTTTGCCGTAATTTTAGTAATCGCATCAAATGCCAGCATTACTACCTTGGCTGCAATCTATGCCTTAGCGGTCTTTATTGGCTTTGCTTTAACCGGCTTTGGAATGGCAAAGCGTAATCGAGGCAATAAGGGTAAGTTTTATCTACACCTTTCAACTGGGGTAATTGCAATTACTACAGTAATTTTATTATCTGCCCTTAAGTTTGCCGATGGCACCTGGATAGTTGTAATCGGCACACCACTGATTGCATTTATTATGCTTAGATTTAATCAACGATACGCTCAAGAAAATCAAGCATTAATTCTCTCTAGTAAGGATTCAAGAGCGACCTCAATTACCAGGCATGATGTGACGGTATTAATTGATCGAATAGATATTGCCACAGTTGGCGCTATTAGATATGCCAGAAGTTTAAAACCTAGAAGTATTAACGCAGTTCACTTTGTAATCGATGATCGCAGGGGTGAGGAGTTAAGTTTAGGGTGGAAGAATAACCCAGCCTTTTCTGATATCTCACTTGAATTAATTGATTGCCCAGATCGAAGATTAGTTAACTCCGTAGTTGATTACGCACAAAGTGTTACGCAGGCTGGGGATGTGGAGTTAACGCTATTGCTGCCAAGAAGGGCGTACTCAAAGTTTTTAGGCAGATTACTACATGATCAAACCGCTGAATCTATTGCCGGTCCCATCTCGCAGATACCGCGAGTAGTTGCCACCATTATTCCATTTGATGTGCAGAAAATTATCTCAGGTCAAGGTGATAACTTTGCTGCTAGAAGTAATTTATCTAACAATAATATGGGCAATAAACTAGTTGAGAGTAATCCGATTCGGGCGCAAAGTGCCTTTACTAAGACAGATACAGTCAAAAAGAATAGTGAGCCCATTAGTCACTACGCTGAGAATATGACCCCAATTAGTAGCATCACTTGGCGCAAGCGGGCCCATGTTCAAGGAAAAGTTAGCTCAATTAAAGCTGCTCCCTCTGATTCATCCCCATTAGTTGAAGTTGAGATCTGGGATGAAAGCGGTGGAGTTATATTACAGTTTTTAGGGCGTCGTGAAATTTCAGGTCTTGAAGTTGGAGCTGAAATACAAGCTGAAGGTATGGTGGGCGAAAATAACGGTCAGTTAGTTATTTTAAATCCTTCGTACTCGATAATCATTTAAGGTTTTAGATTGAGGATCAACTTGCATCCATTTCACTAACTATCTAATCCTATTCCTCTACTTTTGGTCATTAAACTAAGACATTCCCTTATCCCTGTACTCAAATCTACCATAGGATGCCACCCAAGATTTAATAATGCCTCATCAACTAAAGGGTTTCTTATGCTTGGACTTTTATCTCCACTAATAATTCTAGCATTTTTATTAAGTACACTATTTGCTGTTTGCACAATTCTATCAAGTGATACTAATTCCGGACCGGCAAGATTGAAAGTTTTTCTAGAAATATTTCTAGAATCAGATTTTAGTGTACTTATAATTCCATTAACTAAATCATCAATATAAATAAATCTACGAGAAGTACTCTCTGATCCTACGCTTATTTCTTCATTTAAATACACTTTTAATGCAATACTCTCGACTGCAGAGCCTGGTGATAACCGAGGTCCATAAACTATTCCAAACCTTAAAGTTGTGTAATTCATATTTGAATTTACTCTAACTAAGGATTCACCAAATAATTTAGTCATTGCATAAAGAGAGTTAAGATTTTCAAGTACAAGTGAGTCAGACTCTTTTTGATCTATTATTGAGTTACTTTCCGGATAAACCCATTCTGATGATGCAAATATAAAATGTGCAGCTTTAGCTTTTCTAGCGTTTTCTAGCACTCGAATGGTTGCACGTATATTAGCATCAATTGCAGCAATTGGATCCTCACTGCAAGCTGAATCAGTCGAAAGTGCTGCTAAATGAATAAGTATTGCATTTTCCGGTAATTCAAGAAAAAAATCATCCTCAGCTAAATCTAATTCTAATTGCTTGCAATCTAGATCATTATTTCTATGAGTATCAATACCAATTACATTATATCCCTGATTTATTAGAGTTAAAGCTAATTTTCTACCAACAAATCCAGAAGAACCTGTGATTACAATTGAATTATTCCTATACAACATCAATTCACCGACACAATTCTAGCGCCAATTTGATCGAGAGAAGGTTGAAATATTCTCCACTGTTGTAATTTATTAAAATGTTTTTCAGAAAGGGTATCGAAAACCGCAAAAACAAATCCGCCGCCGCCGGCACCTAGAAGTTTATACCCCAAACAATCAAGATTATTCAGAACACTAACAATTTCCTTAACATCATTGGTCATAATCTTGGTACTGAATGATTGCTTGAGTTCCCAGCCTTTATAAATAATTTCTCCTAATTTTGACCAGTTTAACGGAGAATTAATTAATGTATCTCTAAATGTACGCGTTAATTTGGTTAACTCACATAGCTTTTCATAGTTAACCTCTGAACGTGATGCCTGATCAGTCAAGATAGAATTTGCTTGCCGGCTTAACCCGGTCCAAATCATTACAGTATTATCAAAAAAGTTACTCGGTTTTATATCCGGAAGATAAATTGGATCTATACTTACAGTTTCGTTGCCATGGAATTCGAAAAAATTCAAGCCACCAAAAGCCGCGGCATACTGATCTTGTTTTCCTATTGGTGATTTCAAAATCTCTATTTCCACACGACTTGCTTCTTCGGCAATTTGGACAAGACTCACTTCTTCGCCGCGAATCTTATGTAAACCATTTAGTAAGGCAACTGCAAAACTACTTGAAGAGCCTAAGCCAGAGTTAGAAGGTAAATCCGCTGAAGTTGAAATCTGGAGAGGTTCATCCATCTCTAGTAACTCTAAACAACTCCGAACAATTAAATTATTAATATCATTTCGATTTTGAGTATGCTCTGTTTCGGAATAAGAAATCCTGTACCTTTCTTGAAACAGTGGATCATGGCGTTTAATATGCACATACACATATTTATTAATTGCTGCAGAAATTACACATCCGGGAGTCTTTCTATAAAAAGTAGAAATATCCGTGCCACCACCAACGAAACTGATTCGCAAAGGTGCCATACTTAAAACACTCTGAACTACCATCCCCTCATCCTACTTTATTAATTGCTTTAAGTATTACTTCTTGCGCTGCAACTATATTTGGAAAAACTTTTAAATCATGGTGACTATCCGACACAATCTGGTAACCTATTTTTGCATTTATAGCAGCTTCACGATCTTTATCTTCGTCACCGATGTAAAGTGTATAATTTCGGTCAATCTTAAAATCTGAAATCGCCTGATTTAGTAGGCCAGCCTTCGGTTTTCTACAATCACAATTATCTTGCCAGTGATGTTTACATGAATAAACCGCAAGTATGTTGACTCCAAAATTCATGAGTTCTGAAACAAGCCTTATGTGTACTTCAGTTAAAAAAGATTCTGAAATCTGCCCCGTTCCAACTCCGGGCTGATTGGTAACAATAACGAAATCAAATCCTAGGTGTCCAATATCCCTAAGACCCTTCCAGTTTTCATAAATCGGCATGTAATCTGAAAAATTAGTTAAGTATTCTCTGTGAGGCATTTTTTTAAGCAAGATACCGTCTCGGTCCAACATTATTATTTTTCTATTTTTATTTATATTCAAAATTCGATCAAGGTTTGAAATACTCCAAGATTCTTTTGATGTGATAACCGAATTACATGTAAGTTCAGAACTGATTTTTTCTAGTGTAATTTGTAGGTCCTTAGTAGAATTAAGTACTTGAAAAAAACTATTAGAATCGATTTTAATATTTCCTAATTCTACATACTCATATAATTTGTTTCGTGAACCCGAATAGTACTTAGCGTGTGAATTTTGTTCAATTAAAACATTACCTTTTTCTCGAGGTTCCAATAGAAATGTAATTTCTGCTTGGCTCTGAAGAACTTTCAAAATATCATTGTCTTCTGGTATATAGTTGTCGCAATAAATCAATAAAAAATGGTTTCCAACGATATGGGAGCTGTTGATCAGTCTTTCTGCAGGCGTTGCATTTACATAGGATTCAAAGCAGATCACTTTTATTTGAAGATTTAACGTCTGACAATACGATCTTATACTTTCGCCTAGATAACCAGTTAATACAACTACTTCTCTGAATCCTAGCCTTTGCAATTGTTCTAATTGGTAGGCAATCATTGGTTTCCCATGAAGTGGAATCAATGCTTTGGGAAGAGTTTGTGAAATTGGGGCAATTCTTTCTCCTCTACCTCCGGCAAGAATTACTGCCCTGGTAGTCATCATTCGAGTTCACTTTTTTTATCATAGTAATTGACTATTCCGTTTATTCCAATAAATTCTGGCTCCCATCTCGTTATTTCTTTTAGTTTAATTGAATTTGAAACTAAACCCGGATTTCTTTGAAAATCCATATCAAATATTAAGTTAAATTGCTTGCAAAAAGCGGAAACTATGTCGCCTACTGTTGTTAGAACTCCAGTTCCAATATTAATTTCACCCATAATTGCATTAAGATTGCTGGACAAAATGATTGCCTTAACTACATCATTAATCGATATAAAATCATAAGAGCTACTCAATGATCTAATGTTTATTGGTTTATTACCTTTCAAACTTCTGAGCAAACTTGGAATCAACGCGTCTTTGTGTTGGCCGAATCCATAAACAAAAAATGGTCTATACCATCGGTAGGGCACACCCAAACTTTTTACGTATTGATTTAATTGTATTTTTGCAATAGCAAAAGCGTCCATACCATCTGGTATTGATTCATCCTCTACGCAGCCTTCAAGATCACCATACTCTAGGCAAGAACCAAATAAATTAAGTTCTATGTCATTTTTAGTCACTAGATTTTCAATCAATCTTATCGAATTATTAAGATTTAACTCAGAAAATTCGTTAGATCTATTTGGAAGGCCATCCCATGCCAAGTGGTATAGTTTTCTAAATTTTTTTTCACCCAGATTTGCTACCAGGTCATTATCTTTTAAATCACCTTGGATCCAATTGACATTTAGATAATTTCTCTGAGGATACCTAGAAAGGCAAGTTATTTGTAAATGTTCCGATTTAGATAATTCTTTGATTAGATTTTGACCAAAAAACCCACTGCCACCTGTTACTAATACCTTCAAAGTTAAATTTCCTAATCTTTGATTAGCATTCAATTAAATTGAGTATAATGTAAATACTACGAAATGGAAAGTGATTTATGGAGATAGTAAGAGGGTCAATTGATGGTTTGCTGTTTATAAAAATGAAGAAAAATCTAGATGAGAGAGGTTTTTTTGCGAGAAATTTTTGTGCAGACCTAATCGAACAAGCGGGTGGTAATCCAAGTATTAGTCAGGCAAATTTGTCATACAATCAAACTAAGGGGACTATACGCGGGTTTCATTACCAAAATAATAGTTTTGAAGAAACAAAAACTTTAACTGTTTTACGTGGATCTTTGCATCTTAAAGTTGTTGATCTAAGAAAAGATTCAAAAACATACTTAACACATGAGTCATACACTTTGACTGAATTAGATTCAGTTATCCAAATACCTAAAGGCTGTGCTCCTGGTTTTCAAACCTTATTGGATGATGTTCTAGCCTTGTATTATATGTCTGATCCATATTCGAGTGAAAATGAGTACGGGATACGTTTTAATGATCCATTTTTTAAATTTAATTGGCCTCTAGAGCCAACTAATATTTCTAAGCGAGATCTAGGTTTTATAAATTTTAATCCGACAAAATTTGAAGGGCTAAAAAGTTAAATTGTAAATCTTAAGGTTTCATCTATATAGCCATTACTTAGTAAATAGTTAATTTGTAAGAGTCTATTTGTTTTTCGATCCAAAAGATCGATTCTATTTGCCATTAATTTTTTAGACTCGGTAACTAGCTCTGTCCCTCCCGACTTTAAATTGGTATTAGCCTTAAAATTTAACTCATGTTTAGCTTTTTTAAAAGAAACTTGATAACTCCTTGAGTCTAAAATATTTTCAGTATTGTAAGATATTGGTATACCTCCTAAACAATCTTTTGCTGCTTCAGCTATTTGCTTTACAGTAAAGTTTCCTCCCAATAAACCTATATTAAATGCTTTACCTGAGATTTTTTCGGGAGCAATTTTTATACAGAGTTCGATTGCACGAACTAAATCACTTATATGAACTACTGGACGCCAAGGTGTACCATCTGAATGAACATTTATCTTTTTGTTCTTTAGCCCAGATAGTAATAGATTATTAAACACGATATCCGAGCGCAACCTCGGCCCCCATCCGAATACAGTAGATGGCCTTAGCGCAGTTGTAGTAAATGTTTCGTTAGCCATTGAAAGTATATCTTGTTCAGCAAGCCATTTACTAGAAGCATATGCTGTCTGAGGATTTTTTATAGAATTATCTTCATCCAACTCAATATTCTCCTCTGATAATCCATAGATACTTTGGGTTGATACAAACACAAATCGTTGAACGTTAGACTTCTTAGCAAGTTCAGCTACACGAACTGCACCATTATAATTTATATCTAAGGTTAAACTCTTATCAATTTCACCTACCGGGTCATTTGAAAGAGCAGCCAAATGAACCACGGTATCTACATTGCTAAAATCTGAAATTTCAGTATCTCGTATATCTTTATCAATAGTCTTAACATCATACTTAATTGAACCAATATTGCAATTTCTATAAAACCCATTATCTAGACCAATTACATCAAAAGCTAACTTCCTTAAATACTCTGTTGTGTTTGTTCCTACATAACCGAGATTCCCTGTAACTAATATAGTCATAATTTATTGTCAAAGCGTGATTGCAATTCTCCACCAATTTTAGCAGCAATAGCATGACAAATAGATAAATGTAAGTCCTCAACTGGTCCATATTTACCAATGTCCGTCTTAACAATTATTCTGTAATCAACTAAATCATTCAGCAATCCGCCGTCAAAACCTAATAATCCAATCGTTTTAATACCTTTTTCTTTTGCAAATCTAGCAGCCCTAATTAAATTAGGAGAGTTACCTGAGGCAGAAATTATTATACAAATATCTCCTTCTACAGCTTTGCGCTCAAGTTGGCGTGAAAATACACTTTCAAAATTAATGTCGTTTGCGATCGCTGAAATCACTGAACTATTTGTAGTTAAAGAAAACGCCCTAACTTTTGGAAAATTTCTATCTTTTCGTAAAAATAATAAATCGGTTTCAAAGTGTTCGGCAGTACTAGCACTCCCTCCATTACCCATTATCCAAATCAAACTACCCTGATTAACACAATTCATAATTTCAGAAAAGATGCCATTTAAATCAAATTTTTGTGTAGTTAATACATTGCTTAAGAATTCAAAATACTTTTCTTCTTCCAATTTAGTAGCTCCTCATAATTTGCTCCATAATTTGCTCTTGAGTAAACTCTATCTGATCCTCAGAGACTTCCGACCAATTAGAGTTAGATATCCTCTGAAAGACTTTTACCTTTATGCCCTCTTCATTTAATCTCCATGCGGTTTCAGTCGAAAAATGGATGTCTGATTTTCCTGTATCAATAACAAAAATTGAATCATACTTCTTAATTTCATTAAATAAATCTGTATTATGATCAATAGCAACAAGTTGACTCATTAGAAATAAATCAATACTTTTCTCGTTATTCACTTGACTTAACATGTTTTCAACCATACTCGGATCAGAACCATAAAATATTATGGCTACCGGATAAACATTATTATTTGAAGTATTGCGGTAAAGTATGCATTCTGAAAACTCCATAGTTTTAATATTAGATTTCTCAGTTTTTTGTTTCATTCTTTTTTGACTCAGTGCCATAATGTGCAAACCTGGCTTGCTTGCATTCTTAAATGCTGCTTCTATTGTCTTTAATGTTGAGAGGTAATAAACTGGAGAGCGAGTGAGTGAGGCGAATTCATCTAAACTGTTTAGGCTAGCTTGAGGGCCTTCATAACCCGCATCCATAATCACGAATAGTAAAATAAATGGAGCAGCAAGGTCTTGATTACGAATTAGATTATTTGTATTTGTTAGTTGATCTAAGGCAAGAAGTGCAAAATCATGTTGTTTCATCAAGAATAATGATGGGACATTTGATAAAGAAAGACCAAAACCTAAACCCATTAGTGAATTTTCAGAGTTTGTTGTATTGATTGTAACTACACCATCTATTTTTTCGAGCTCAGAACCTAAGCCTGAAATTCTTGAACCCGAGACTATATTTTGCCCAAATATCACTGACTTCTCATATTTACCGAAAAATTCCCGTATTTTCATATTTACATAATTAGTGTACGTCAAATTGATCATTTACGATCCAAACTAAGTATATTTCTGGCAACAAAAACTGGGTCAGAAAAGTTATGTTCAAAAATATTGTTTAAATCTGGATCAAATTTTATTCCTCCTGAATGGTAATTGACATACCTCCCTTGACCCGAATCTTCATTTACAAGGTATCCTCCTAATGAGTGTACTTCTACCTCAATAATTTTAGGCCTACTTGTTTGTTGAGATTTCTTACGAGTATCAAATAACTTATCGTAATATTCTAAAGGATTGTTTTCAGATAACTTTAAATATTCAATAGAAAGCGAATTCGCTAATAGTTCTAGATTAATAGGAATTCTACGCTCCGTTATGCTTGTACCTAATGACCAAAAATTATTTTCTATTAAAAAAATAATTGGTAGATTTAAAGATGAAGCGATTAAAATCGATTCGTAAAATGTACCTTCCTCTATTGCTCCGTCACCAGTAACAGCCCATACAACTCCTTGGTTAGAGTTTATTTTAGAAGCTAATCCTATTCCTAATGAGACGGCGAGGTTATTGCCTAAAATATTTGAAGTATATATGTTACTTTTTTTTGGATTCATTAAATTCATTGAACCTAACTTACCTTGAGCTAGACCTTCTTGACTTAACGTATATTCTGAATATAGCTGATCTTTAGTAGTATTAAGTGCTAGTTGATAATGAATATTTCTGTGCGTTAAAAGCAATTTATCTTCAGACTCCAATACTTCCCCTACAGATACTGCTAAAGCTTCATGCCCAATTGCCAGGTGTATAGGAATCAAGAATTCACCAGAAATTATGCTTCTATTTATTTCTAACTGTATTGATCTTAACTCACAAATTTTATTTGCCAATTTAATCGCAAGTTGTTGATTCATTTGACTAAGTCTAGACTCTAATTCTATAAGAATTCACTCGACACTCTTTTTTTCTTAAGTGAACTATTTATGCTAAGACAAGCACGGAACATCAATTGGCGTAAATAGAAAGCTCGCAAATCACCTTATCTCGCACTCTTAGAGCTTTGTGGTAAAAAAATCGCTCAAAACTTGAGAACACTGGTCCTTCATAATGCCACCTATAACTTCAACCTTACTAAGGGCCCGCACATCTCGTATCACATCACGGAACGAACCAACTGCGCCAGCTTTTTGATCGAAAGCGCCGAAGACTAATCTTTTTATCCTAGACTGCAATATAGCCCCGGCACACATCGTACACGGCTCAAGTGTGACAATAAGTGTTAATTGATCAAATCTCCAATTAAATAATTTATTTGCTGCATCCTTAATCGCGACCATCTCAGCATGAGCTAGCGGATCATTATTCTTAACCCGCTCATTTTTCCCTCTGCCAATTACCGCACCCTTCTCATCAACAATAATTGCCCCAACCGGCACATCACCATGATTGGCAGCCTCTTTTGCTAAGAGCAGAGCTTGATGCATTAACTCTTTGTAATCCACTAATTACTTTCAATCACCTGATTAAATTGCTCACCAAAACCTAATCTATTGGCAATCGCCTCTAGCTGCTCATCTGGATATAGCTCACTATCATCCAGAATAGAAAGTAACTCCATCTCACCAAGACCTAGATCACTTAATAGATCAATATCTCCACCTGGTTGGGACTCATCCTCATCTTGGGGAAATTCTAGATCTAATACCTCAACTAACTCAGCTGCTACATCGTAATCTAATGCGTAGGTGACATCTGAGATCATCATCTGCATTTGATCTCCTAGGGCGCGTGCAATAATTACAAACTCATCCTCTATCGCAATTAAAGCGAGTGCCCCACCATTTGTTTGTTGATTTTTTAGCGCATCAATTATTAAACCAATATCTCGGGTTGAAGAAAGGGAGGTGGCATCCCAGATGCCATCTTCATGCCAGGCAATACATCCAAAATCAACTGACATT
>Ga0194130_10008171_pt1 | contig 11224 bp, 9 predicted proteins | sample TA2KigsurfametaG_FD_160084 | JGI IMG/M metagenome (GOLD analysis project Ga0194130, IMG submission 160084) | Freshwater microbial communities from Lake Tanganyika, Tanzania - TA2015050 Kigoma 12 surface | ecosystem: Environmental > Aquatic > Freshwater > Lake | place: Tanzania: Lake Tanganyika... | reverse complement strand
TATCCGAGTCTCCCAGTAGTTTCTAAATCTTCCATAGTTGGAACAATAGAACTAACAAATTCACTCAAATTCATGGCATCCTTACATTGTTCATTCAAGAAAAACTGTAAATTAAAAGATTTGTTATTAGAATTGTTAGTTGTATTATTAGAGTTATTACATAATCCTTTTTTAACAATCTCTAACATCATATTACGCAATTCTGAATTGTCATCCAAAATTTTAAAAATAATATCTTTTTCTGAAAAATGTTTACATACCTTTTTGTGTCTCCAAAGTCCCGAGTTATCTTTATATATTTTACCGCATTGACAATTATACTTTTGATTTTCGGGCAGGTTTTGAGCAGGTTTTGATTGACAATCATTGACAATCATTGATTTTTTATGTTTCAATGTGAACAAATGTTCATCAAAGCTACTCTTCTTAGATGTACCATAGTCACATTTTTCGCAATAAAATCGTGGGCAGGTTTTTGGCAGGTTTTGATTGCTAAACATTGACAAATATTGATAAAATATGCTCGGATTATTTTTTTGAAGAAAAAACAAAAAAAATTATGGTAACAAATATTTTCATATAAAACGTGATTTTAGACGTAAATGATAAGAAACTGTTTTTAACATATTTTTTTCAAAAGTTTTTTTGGGAAATCGATTTTGGACATTTTTTAGAACTTGTAAAAATGTCCATTTTTGAAAAGTGAAAATACTTTTTGAAAAATTTTGTTGAATAATATAATAAATTGTAAAGATGCTACATGAAAAACCAGAGTATGAATATATTGCCCTACATTGTATGTAGTATAAGTGTAACCCTAAATGTACCACCTGTGTAACAAATGTTGCCCCAGTGTAACAAATGTTGCCCCAGTGTAACAAATGTTGCCCCAGTGTAACACTTAATGTAACCCTAATGTAGCCCTAATTGTTTTATCACTCATTTACGGAAATGAGTAACAAAACTAGTCTTTATCTACAACAACTTCCTTAGTAATCTTATTAATGATTTTATTATAATTCTTTTCAGTTTCTTCTTCGGTTGATCCAGACATAGAGTTTGATACTATATTCAAATATAAATCGTTTTTTCTAGAGTCAGAGTCAGTACAACCACGATTTTTATCCCTCCAAACAAGTATATTATTCGCACTTTTTCTAGAAACAGATTTAATTGCTTTTGTTAGTGTTGTTTTAGTTTCATCATCTTTTTCCCATTTATCTCCTTCTTTGATATACAATACTTCACGTTTCAAATCAGTACAATGTACAGGTCTTAAATTAGTTCCAACTTCATCAAGCTTTTTAATAAATATTCTAGATATTCCTTCTGCGTATCCGAGTCTCCCAGTAGTTTCTAAATCTTCCATAGTTGGAACAATAGAACTAACAAATTCACTCAAATTCATGGCATCCTTACATTGTTCATTCAAGAAAAACTGTAAATTAAAAGATTTGTTATGTGAGTTGTTATGTGAATTAGTTGTCGTTTTTTCCTTAAATAACTCAAACATCGATTTTTGGAACTCTTGATTAGAATTGATAAGAGCCATAATAAAATCTTTATCAATAATATTATTAGCATTATTGGTGTTACAATTTTTTTTATGTTTCCACAATCCAGATTGTGAATGATAAATTTTGGAACAGATATTACATACAAATGAATTAATTAAGCAAGATTGATTTATGGTGTTATTTTGATTAGTATTAGTTTGCTTACATGATTGACAAAATATATTATTGCTTAGTTTTTGCTTAATTTGATTTCCATTCATTTCCATTTGCTTATTTTTATGCCGTATGCTTTGAAAATGATTTTTTAAATTAGATTTTCTATACGTATTATAGTCACAAATTTCACAACTAAAATTGTTGCTTAATTTTTGCTTAATTTGATTTCCAATACTTTCCATATATTTCCTCGTGACTTTTTTTCTAAAGTTTTGAGCGAAAAAAATAAAAATTTTATGGTAACAAACTTTTTCATGAAAAAAACGGTTTGAGATGTAAATGGTAAGAACCCATTTTTTAATATATTTTTTCAAAACTTTTTTTGGGAAATCGATTTTGGACATTTTTTAGAACTTGTAAAAATGTCCATTTTTGAAAAGTGAAAATACTTTTTGAAAAATTTTGTTGAATAATATAATAAATTGCCAAAACAACTTAAAGACGCTACATGAAAAACTAGAGTATGAATATATTGCCCTACATTCTATGTAGCTCCAGTGTAACCCTAATGTACCAATTGTGTAACAAATGTTGCTCCAGTGTAACCCTAATGTAACCCTAATGTAACCCTAATGTAACCCTAATGTAACCCTAATGTACCACTTGTGTATCAAATGTTGCCCCAGTGTAACCCTAATGTAACCCTAATGTAACCCTAATGTAACCCTAATGTACCACTTGTGTATCAAATGTTGCCCCAGTGTAACACTTAATGTATCACCTGTGTATCAAATGTTGCCCCAGTGTAACACTTAATGTATCACCTGTGTATCAAATATTGCCCCAGTGTAACACTTAATGTATCACCTGTGTATCAAATGTTGCCCCAGTGTAACAAATGTTGCCCCAGTGTAACAAATGTTGCCCCAGTGTAACAAATGTTGCCCCAGTGTAACAAATGTTGCCCCAGTGTAACACTTAATGTATCACCTGTGTAACAAATGTTGCCCCAGTGTAACACTTAATGTATCACCTGTGTAACAAATATTTCCCCAGTGTAACAAATGTTGCCCCAGTGTAACAAATATTGTAACTACACGTTTAGATGAAGTTGATAAACATATACAACCAATTCACTGTACTGATGGAAAAAGAGAAGTCCTTTATATCAAAGAAAATGACGTTTGGAATAAAGAAGAAGGAGATAGTAAACCACTTTTGTTGAAAGCAATAAAAAATGTGGCTACAAAAAATATATGTAACATAAGTGAATGGATACAGTTATATCCAGATTGTACTAAATCAGAGTCGCGTAAAAATGACTTATACCTGAAAATAATGTTAAACTCAATGTCATAAGAAGAGTGTAAAAGAAATTATGACAAGGTTATTAGTGGAATTGCGAAACATACTATTGTTGAAAAAAATATTGTTATGTAAAGAAATTGTTTTATTTAAGTATCAATGTGCCACCTGTGTAACACTTAATGTGCCAAAAATAAAAAATACGAACAAACCAAGTGGTATGCGTATGTAAAATTTATTAGTTAGTTAGAAAGGAAATTGTAAATGAAATAATTTAAAGTTGAAAGTGGAATGATTTAATATTCTCTTGGGCCATAAGAGTTCTAATATCTTGACCAGTAAAAAAAGCACAGTAAGTTTGAGTGTTCTTGTCGAAAACCTTATGAATACAATTATAATTAAGATCTTTAAAGCAATGAGTATACACATTGTAGTTTTTTAATTCCCAACAATCTGTTGAGCAGATTTGTTTACGAATAATTTCTAAACATTTATTAATATTTTCACGCATAACATCATAGTCAGGACGACGATCATCGATGTCAAAATTTAAATAATCTTGAGTCGATAAATATATAAATTGTAAGTCTTTTTTAGCAAAATTTCTGCAGTCAATTGTTTCAAGTAAATCAAAATCACCAGCAAGTACACAATCATTCAATAACTCCAAATAAATTTGAATGGGTTCAGGAATAAATTCAGCCATTTTTGAAAGATATAATATTAGTTTTACATAATCTAACAAGGAAATAAATATTTCAATTCCTTTTCTCATCCGAAATGTATCCGATCGCGCTAATAATGCAATATAAAAAGAAAAAATGCACACAAGACAATTATCAAGGGCACTTAAAAGATATTAGTTAATTACAACTTATACAGATTTTTGTTAGTTTATAGATAATATATAAGTATAAAATGTTTTCTTATTTCTATTGAATTGAAGTATATATTATTATTTATAAATTAGCGAATACATTTACTCTATGTTGTCTTACATAACTTTTATCATATGATTCAATAATAGCTTTATTTAGATTGGTCGTTAAAATAATGATAGTATATGGATATATAATACTAATATCATCAAGAAGACTATTCCAAGTAATTTTATTATATACTTCAATAGGAATATCTTTATGCATTTGAACTCTCTTGTGATGAATATCATCAATAATAACATCAAACTCATCTAACAAAATAATCAATGGATTTTGTTTTGTAGGAGATACGGTATTATATATATTCTCAATAGAATCTCCTGGAGTTATTGGAGAATAAGTTTTACATAACGATCCATTTAATTCTTTCGCTAAAAGGATACCGATAACAGATTTACCGGAACCCGGAGAACCACTAATCATAGCAACACAATTATTATTTTTATTATAATAACTTTTGATTTTTTCAATGACGCCTATTTGTTGTTTTCTTGCAACAAATTTAGTACATATTAAATTTCTTTTTTTATATTCTAAAAAGAAATGATTGCCTTTTCTAATATAGAGTGGAATTGTGTTTTCAGGTTGTTTTTCATCATCATCATTAGTTCCATCATCATTTTTAATTAATTCATTAAATTGTTTTTCTTTACATAAGCAATATAAACAATAAGGATTTTCCCGATGACCCTTTTCAGTGATAAATCCGATATACCAGAAATCAATAAAGAAACCAATAGCTTCATTTTGTTCATTTCTTGCAATAGAGTATTTAATTTTTTTTGATATAATAGTAATGGTACTTAGATCAGATATGCAATAATATTGATATCCAAATAATTTAAATGGAAGTAATAGTATTTGCCATAGGACGGCAAAGAATGACATAAATAACGAAAATATGAATTGGAGAGAAATCATTTTCAAGAAGTTTGATGGACAACTAATTGTTACAAACTAACAAAGAAAAAAGTATTTCATTTTTTTATCCGATGTGAACCGATTTGTTACACTGGTGTAACAAATTCGCAACTCATTTCCGGAAATGAGTGAAAAAAATGTACACATGACAAGTATCAAGGGCACTTAAAAGATATTAATTAATTACAAATTGTTTGGAATAAAATATATATTGATTTTGTTAGTTATAAATTTATTTATAGTATTGTTTAACCAAATTTGTGAGGATTTCCTTTTCGCTATCAGAAATGGTTGTATTATCGCTTTTAATAAATTGTAATCCATTAAAGATAGAATAATACAAGCCATTTGAATATTCATAGTCAAATGTATAGTCAAAATTCACTTGATAATTAGAAGATCCCTTTTTGAAAATCATTGTCTCTTTAGTAGTTGCTCTTCCGTGATGAAGACACTCGATAATGTCTTTATATTTGTTAGTTGAGGAAACAAGTTCAAAAGTGGATTTTTCAGGAACTAATTGGGTCTTGGGTATTTCTTTTTGGAGCTTTGTAGCCACCAGTTGGCCTTGAGCTTCTTTTTCTCTGCGAGCTTTGGTTTGAGAACGAGTAACTGGCGTTCTAAAAGTGTTTGAGATGGGTTTTGCTGTTTTTTTCATTCTCTTCACACCTGTATCAACTAATCCAAAGGTTGGATGTAATAACCCTAAAAATTCGATTCGTTGTTCTTTACGTGTCTCGTTCGTTTCTGTGTCAGTGAAGTTTTTAAATACCCACGTTTTTTCGCCTTTGCCTGCTTGTGAAATATACGTTGCTTCATAGTTGTGTGGCTTTCTATCATCTTTGCCTGACAATATGTTATAGTTAACGCAAAATCTGTAAGTATGATTTGGCTTTAAATTGTACGAGTCAATACCAGACATTTTAAGAATGAGGTTTTGCTTGAGTTTGGAGTATTGAATACTTGTTTGATGGTTGTTATTGTTACAGATTCTCCAATGGGAAAATAGTATTTCAATTTTTTATTAAATACACACAATTCAATAATAACTAAAAATGAATATAATATTGTTTTTTAGTTGTTAGTTATTTCCTATATTAAAAGCAAAAAATTGAACTCAGTGAACCAAGGTTCCCCGAACCCCTCCTTTATAAGTCATTTCTGTCTTTAAATATATGGGACCTGCCAAATTTTTAGTTGTTAGTTATTTGCTATCTATGTGTAAAAAATTGAACCTATATATAAGATAACCTAATATCCCACCCATATCTCATTATATCCCCGGGTCGTACAGGGGTCCACCCCTGTAATTCTTAGTTCCCCTGTTTTTGTGTGTAAAATAAAAAAAATTGAAATACTTTTTTGCCAAGAGATGACTGGTAAATTAATCTTATCATCAAATCGTAACCTCGAGTTATTTGTCCAAACTGCTTTTAAACTAACTAACTTGTTAAGAAAATGTCTGCCATTGCTAATCAATTCGTTATTGAGGAGGAGGAGCGCCCTGTTGAGACTTTCGCTCCCACCGTCTCTGTAACTGAACTCTGGATGAAGACCCTCGAAAACACCACTAAGGACTTTGGCGTCCGCGTTGTCAATGCTCTTGCCGAGAAGTACAATTTCTCTCAAGACGAAGCCATCAAGGTTTTGGGCTTGGAGAATATGAGCCTCATTCGCAAGCAAATGGCCAAGAAGGAGAAGAAGGAGAAGCCAGCGAAGGCTGAGAAATCCGAAGTAATTTTGCCTTTCTCAGCAACATCGGTGAAAGCCGATTTGTGCTGTGGTCTTGCTTACAATCGCGGTCTCTTCACCCAATGCCCCAAGAAGCCTTTAGCTACTGGTTCCTTCTGTAAGACTTGCCAAGCTCAAGCTGACAAGAATACTGGAGCCAAGCCTGATTGCGGAACAGTTCAAGACCGTATTGCCACTGGTCTCTATGAGTTTGTCGATACCAAGGGACGTAAACCTAGTTCATTTGTTAAAGTGATGAAGAAGCTGAACTTGACCAAGGAGCAAGTGTTGGCTGAAGCCGCAAAGGTCTTCATGGTTATTTCTGAGGAGCATTTCGCTGAACCAGAGAAGAAAAAGGCTTCTGGTCGCCCCAAGAAAGCAAGTGCTTCAGTAAAAGCTGCTGACATCGATGACATGTTTGCTAAGCTGACTATTGAAGACGGCTCTGAAATGGGTCAAGATAAGCCCAAGAAGATTGTTTCAAAGCTTTCTGAAGAGGAAAAAGCTATTAAAAAAGCCCAATTAGAAGCCGAAAAAGCTGAACGTGCTGAGAAGCGCAAAGCCGAATTGGAAGCCAAGAAAGCTGAGCGTGAAGCCAAGTTGGAGCAAGAAAAAGCCGAACGTGCTGAGAAACGTGCTGCCGAACTCGCTCAAAAGAAAGTCGAACGTGAAGCCAAGTTGGCTCAAGAGAAAGCTGAACGTGAAGCCAAGAAAGCTCAGGAGAAAGCCGAGCGTGATGCCAAAAAAGCTCAAGAGAAAGCCCAAAAGGAAGCTGAAAAAAAAGGTAAAAAGCCTGCTGCTGTGGAAACCAGTGTTAAACCCACTACTGAAGAAGCCAAAGTCGAAGAAAAGAAAGAGGAAGTTGTAGAGAAAGTCAGAAAGATTACTATTGACGACAAAGTGTATTACTATGCGCCAATCAGTATGAAGGTCTACGATCCCAAGACCTCTGACCACATCGGCCAATTGAATCAAGAAAAGACTAAGATTATTCCTTTGGAAAATGCTGAAGCCAGCTCTGATGAAGAAAGCGAAGACGAAGAAGAAATTGAAAGTGACTACTTATCTGAATAAATATATATTGTAATTTGACTAACTTGTAAATGTATAATTTAAACCTTTTTTTACGCAATGTCGATATATGTAGTAATCACTCATTTCTGCGTTTTGTTACTCATTTCTGGAAATGAGTGATACACAGGTGTAACACTATATTTGTTAGGTAGAATTACTTTGAGAAATATTTATAATACACTATACACTATACACTCATATCCATTTTGTCACTCATTTCCAGAAATGAGTAGCATTCTATGGGACACCAGTGGTACAGTATTAGAATACAATAGGTGTCAAATTGAACCCGCTGTTACCTATTTACCCACATTAGACCCATTTACCCAATGGGTGGTACAGGACACAACTGAACTCAAACAAAGTCTAAGTCTTAGTCCAATTCTAAATCCAAGTCTAAATCCAAGTCTAAATCCAAGTCTAAATCCAAGTCTAAATCCAAGTCTAAATCCAAGTCTTAGTCCAAGTCTTAGTCCAAGTCTTAATCCAAGTCTTAATCAAAGTCAAAATCTTAATCTAAATCAAAGTCCAAGTCCAAGTCTTAATCCAAATCTAACTCCAAGTCTTAATCCAAATCTAACTCCAAGTCTAAATCCAAGTCTTAATCCAAGTCTTAATCCAAGTCTAACTCAAAGTCTAAATCCAAGTCTTAGTCCAAGTCTTAATCCAAATCTAAGTCCAAGTCAAGTCTTAATCCAAGTCTTAATCAAAGTCTTAATCCAAGTCTTAATCAAAGTCTTAATCCAAGTCTTAGTCCAAGTCTAAATCTTAATCTAAATCTTAGTCCAAGTACAAGTCATAAAAAAATATCTTAATTAATTATTAATATAGTTCAATACAAAGTCATATACCTTATTACCATCAATGCGATGAAAATTTGGATTAGCAATCAATTCCATTAATGCCTGTGTTGCCAATTTTATATTTTCTCTAGAATTGTCAACTAATTTAATAATATCATCATCTTGTTTCTTCTCCTCTTCTTTTTCCAATACTTCTTCTTCTTCTAATTCTTCTTCTTCCAATTCCTCTTCTTTCTCCTCTTCTTCCAATTCCTCTTCTTTCTCCTCTTCTTTCTTCTCTTCTTCTTTTTCTTCTTCTTCTTTCTTCTCTTCTTCTTTCTTCTCTTCTTCTTTCTCTTCTTCTTCTTTCTTCTCCTCTTCTTCTTCATTCTCAAATACAATTTTATCATTATTAGAAACAGGATTACTGCTAGAAACAGGATTACTATTAGAAACAGGATTACTACTAGAAACAGGATTACTACTAGAAACAGGATTACTACTAGAAATAACATGTTGTTCAGGTCTATAGTCAGTGCGCTTAAAATAACCATCAGTTCTAAAATTTCTCATCTCTAATGTTGTTTCTTTGTTAGTTTGTGTTAAAGCCATCATAAGTTTGTTAGTTTTAAGATTAACTCTTTTGTTAGAACCAACGCCTAATAAATGATTTAATTTTTTGCTGTGATAAGATATTCTATTATAAATATGATTAGAATATCCATCAGTTGCATGAGACGTAAGTTTTAATGGTGGATCATAGCAACGTCCATCTCTAACTACATCAATAAAATCATATTTCAAAATATTTGAATAACTAGTCAAATATGTTGATAAAGATGTAAAATGTAATGTTTGAACGGAAGACTTTTTAATAAATGCGTCAATTTCATCATCTTTTATTGTATTAATAAACTTTGAGTTAATAAAACGACTGCGCTGTCTCTTTCCAGTAGGAGTTTTACCCTCACGATATATGTCGATACATTCATTCTTTGGGTCTAATTCAATATAGAATATGAAATTTCTCTGATGATCAATTGGAACTGATTGAACTAAATCCAATTCTGGACTAATAATTTTATCGTTAAGTTTTAGACAAATTACGCCATTTTGAATAAGCTTAGAATATTTATTACTTAGATCAGTCATAAGTGACTTCTCAAATTCATCTTTTGTTATTTCATCACCAGTTTCCTTATTATATAAATATTCAGTCTCAGTCAAGTTGGACATAATAATACTTGAGCCACTATTGAAACCATGAAGTTTATTGTAATTGTCAACAGTAATCATTTCAAATTTAGAAGGTTCATAACTGTCTTCAGGAATAAGTTTTGAGCACATGGTGGGGATATCGAACTCAACTTCAACATAATGAATGTTACCAATTTCATCGACAGCTCGTGTAACAATTTGAGTTTTTTTTGCTAGTGTTATTATTGCTTTTTTTAGTCCAGTTCCAAATTCTGAACTTTCATTATCGTCACAGTGACCAATTCTGATATGGCCCATATTTAATGGATTATCTATACCACTGTCTAATATTTTTGTAAATCCGTTTGGAATATTATCAGAAATAGTAATTTTATAAATAGAGTTTGAACTAGTGTTAGTATTTTCTTCATAGCAAATATTGATACAACACTCAATATTAGATAATGCTTGAGCTTTTGAAATACCGTAGACATTATCAATAATATCGCATAATGCGGATAACAAAGTATTATTGTCAGAACGTATTTGTTTGACAATAGATTTGAAATGTTGACAGCCAATTCTGGGAACTTTGTTAGAATACATTTTTAACGAGAGATTATTTTATTTAATGAAAAGATGATTAATGAATAATAATTATAAATAAATGATTTATAAAAAAGTAATTCAATTTTTTATAAAAATTATAAAAAATAAATTAAAATTATAAATTAAGGCCAATTATAATATCGCATCTCTAAACAATGCGGATCATGTGTATACTCATGAAATAACGGAATATTTATAAAACCCATTCGATTTTTATCCATACGATCATATGGGTTATTATATACATAATCAAAGTAATATACAAAGAAAGGTAAAATAGTTGACACGTAGTAGCACTTGTACATACTAGTAATAAAATCGAAATGATCTTCTTTATACAAACTATTTAAATATTTAATTGATTTAGCAAAAGGATGTACAATTGGTCTAATAAAAATCGGATCATATTCAATTGTCTCAATAATACTAGAAAATTCGGAAAGTAATAAATTACTCATTTAATTAATATTTATTTACAAATAAAATAAATATAAATATTTATATCAATTTTTTATTTTATCAATTTGCCATTTATATAAGAAGCTTTTTCATAGTCTTGATAAAAATCGAAGCAATGAATATCATGTTTTTTGTTAGAAGAATAAACGGGAATAATGTCATCATTTGATAAAGATAAAATACCAATATGTATTTTTGATCGTAAAACAGGGAAGCCATTTTTTTTTCTATATTTATTTAACGCATTATACAAAAAATCTGAGACTTCAGTATCAAGGCCATTGTGGTCATCAGAAATAGTTTCAGTAACCATTTTACCATAATAAATTCTTGGATTACGACCTATTTTATATATAAATGTTATAAATATAATTATAATAAATTCAAATCTTTATATAGAAAATTGAATATATATAATAATTACTATTCATATATATCTTTCATGGATCCAGAATAAAAATTTAGAGTGATAAAATAGGCAAATAGCCAACCGATTAAAGCCCAAGTTTGATCACCGATTACATTAATAGAA
>Ga0194130_10008163_pt1 | contig 11234 bp, 9 predicted proteins | sample TA2KigsurfametaG_FD_160084 | JGI IMG/M metagenome (GOLD analysis project Ga0194130, IMG submission 160084) | Freshwater microbial communities from Lake Tanganyika, Tanzania - TA2015050 Kigoma 12 surface | ecosystem: Environmental > Aquatic > Freshwater > Lake | place: Tanzania: Lake Tanganyika... | reverse complement strand
GGTGGGGCCAGCTCCAGCAGGGCATCGGCATCGGCGTAGCTGAGGCGATAGCGCGGCCTGATCCAGCTGCGCACCAGCCCATCGGCCACCACGGCCCCCTCGGCGTCGAGGTCGATCCAGAGGCTCCTGGCCGCGCAGCGCTCTCCCGCCCGCAGGCTCATCGGCCCATGGGCGAGCCGCGGCGGAAACATCGGCAGGGTGCCCCGCGCCAGGTAGAGGCTGCTGGCACGACGCGCGGCCTCCTGGTCGAGGCTGCTGCCCTCCTCAACCAGCCTGCCGGGATCGGCGATGTGGATCCACAGGCGCGCCTGCGAGGGCTCGAGCCATTCCAGGGCCAGACCGTCATCGATCTCGCGCGTGTCCTCATCGTCGATGGTGATCACCTGCTGGCTGCAGAGATCGCGCCTCAGAGCATCACCTGGGAGGTCCTGCGGGGCGAGCAGGAGCAATCGCTCCGCCTCGGCGAGCTGAGCCTCCGTAAAGCCCTGCTGCCAGGGCGAGGCCTCCAGGGCCGGAAGGTGATGGCGCTCCCACTGGCCCAGATCGACGAGCAGATGGCGGATCGCTCCTGGCTCGATCGGGCAACGGGCCTCGTGCAGCAGCCGGCTGAGAGGCTCCGGCAGGGAGAGGCTGGTCTCTCCGCTGGCCCAGCGCCGCAGGAGCTGCAGATCGGCAAGCTGCTGGCCGTCGAGCTCCCCGCGGAGGGGTTGGCGGCTGCGGATGCGCTCGCTCCACTGGTGCTGCCGCTGCTCCACCAGCGTCCGCCTGCGCCGCTCCTGGCGCAACGCCCGCAGATCCTTCAGAGGCCGTGGCTCGATCCGCCCGCCGCGCCGGCGGAAGAGGGTCTGGCTGCCCTCCAGCCAGAGCCAGAGGGCTGCCCGCTGGGCTGGATCAGCGCCATCGCCGATGAGATCCAGCAGGTCGCAGAGCCCCTCGGCCGCCTCGGCACCTGGATCGCTGAGCAGCAACCAGGCCTCACCCAGCTCCCGCCGCCTGGGTGCAGCGGCCTGAAGCTTCGCCTCGCTGAGCTCCCAGGGGGGCTGCTCGGGGCCTTGAGGCAGCTGCTGAGCAAGCCATCCCGAGGGCAGGGCGGCCAGCTGCTCGCAGTCGCGGCGCGGCAGGGTGGTGGAGCGATGGCCAGAACCCAGGCCAATGTCAGCACGGTTGGCGTGCAGCGCTCGCACCACCGCGATCCTGGGTCCGGAGGGGAGGCGCACCGCGACCAGATCGCCCGGTGCGGGAGCATCGGCTGAGGTCACAACACGGCCGGCCGCAGGCTCAGCCCTCGGGATTCACGAAGGGAAGCAGGGCCACGATGCGCGCACGCTTGACGGCGTTGGTGAGATCGCGCTGCTGCTTGGCGGTGAGACCGGTGAGCCGACGGGGCAGGATTTTGCCGCGTTCGGTGATGAATTTCTTGAGCAGATCGACGTCCTTGTAGTCGATCGGATCACCCGGCTTGATCGGGGAAAGCCGCTTTTTGAAGAACGAGCTGGACATGGCTGCAGATCGCTGAGGCAGATAGGGAACGAAAGGCTGAAGGTGGGATCAACGCGTTTCCGGAGGAACAGCGGCGATGCTCACGGTGGCGAGGGGAGCGAGCCAGCCGGCTGATGCTCCGGTGGAGGCATGTCACCAGGTTGGTGAAGGAACAAAACGCCGGGTTGCCGAGGCGCTCAGCGCACCGCCATCACTTGATCTCCTTGTGAACCGTGGAGCTGTTGCAATGGGGGCAGAACTTCTTGAGCTCCAGCCTTTCGGTGGTGTTGCGGCGGTTCTTCTGGGTGGTGTAGCGAGACACACCAGCGGACCGCTTGGCGGGGTTGGACCGGCATTCGGTGCACTCGAGGGTGATCACCAGCCGGACGCCCTTGTTCTTGGCCATGGGAAGGACGTTGCGCCGCGTCGGCGAGGCAGTGGATGATCAGCCACCATACCTTCCGGGCGGTCGGGTGCTCTCCGCTCCGCTCCCTAGGATCCGCGCTCTGCTCGGTCTCAGGCAGGGGATGCTGGTTTCGCTTCAGTGGCTGCGCGAGCTCGTGCGCACCGAGCCGGAGGCGCTCGTGCCCTCCCATCTGGCGGAAAGGCTGTCGGTCGCGGGATTCGAGGTGGAGGCGATCGAAGATCTGGTGGCCCGTGCCGAGGGCGTGGTGGTGGGTTACGTGATGGCCCGTGAGCCCCATCCGGCTGCTGACAAGCTCAGCGTCTGCCAGGTGGATGTGGGGGCGGGCGAGCCCCTGCAAATCGTCTGCGGTGCGCCCAACGTGCGTGCGGGCATCCACGTGCCGGTGGCCATGGTGGGAGCCTGCCTGCCGGCGGTGTCGCTCACCATTCGCCCTGCCGACCTGCGCGGTGTGGCCAGCAGCGGCATGATCTGCTCACTGCAGGAGCTCGGTTTCAGCGCCGGCGCTGAGGGCATCGCCATCCTCGACGAGCTCGATCAGCCCCTGCCAGCGCTCGGCAGCCCCGTGGGACCGCTGCTCGGCCTCGACGATCAGGTGCTGGAGCTGGCGATCACCGCCAACCGCCCGGATGGGTTGTCGATGGTGGGCATTGCCAGGGAGGTGGCTGCCCTGAGCGGAGGCGAGGTGATCCTGCCGCCCTGCGTTGGGCTGCCGGATGCAGAGCCTCTGGCTGCCAGAGCAGACGATGTTGAGCGCATGGAGGCCGGCGGTCTGTTCAGCCTCACCGCTCTCTCCGGTGTCACGATCGCTCCCTCCCCCGCCTGGCTGCGCCAGCGGCTGGAGCGGGCCGGTGTGCGACCGATCAACAACGTGGTCGACATCACCAATCTGGTGATGCTCGAGACGGGCCAGCCCCTCCATGCCTTCGATCGGCGCCGGCTCAGCGGGGGCAACGATCTGGCTGCTGCCGCCGCTTTCGGGCTGCGCCAGGCCCGCTCGGGTGAGGTGCTCACCACCCTCGATGGGGTGGAACGTGCCCTCGATCCCGAGGCACTGGTGGTGACCCATGGCGACCAGCCCGTGGCCCTGGCCGGCGTGATGGGCGGCCTGAAGGAGGCGGTGCACGACGGCACCGACAGCATTCTTCTGGAAGCTGCGGTGTTCGATGCCGCGGCGGTGCGACGCTCCTCCCGATCCGTGGGTCTGCGCACCGAGGCCAGCAGCCGTTTTGAGAAGGGTCTGCCTCTGGCAGCCACGCTGGCGGCCAGCGATCGGGCGGTGGCTCTGTTGCAGGAGCTTGCCGGTGCCCGTCTGGAGGGCCGCTGGTTGCACCGCCGCGACCAGTCGCCGCCGCCGCCGCTAGTGCTGCGCCGCGATGCCCTGCACAGCCTGCTGGGTCCGGTGGTCGTTGCAGGGGCGGAAGAGGATCTCGATGATGCCCGCATCGAAGGCACCCTGACGGCGCTCGGATGCGAGCTGCACCCCACGGAGGAGGGATGGCTGGTGGTGGTGCCGCCCTCCCGGGCCGTGGACCTGCGCCGCGAGGTGGATCTGATTGAGGAGGTGGCGCGGCTCGTCGGTTACGACCAGTTCAGCGCCCATCTGCCGGATCCGCTCGAGCCCGGTGGCTCCGACCCCCAGCAGCACCTGGAGCGCCGCCTTCGCCAGGCGCTCTGCGGCGCGGGGCTGCAGGAGCTGGTGTGCTTCTCGCTCACCACGGCGTCCGCCGGCAGGGTTCCCCTGGCCAACCCGCTCCTAGCCGACTACGGCCATCTGCGCGACGGCCTGCACGAGGAGCACCTGCAGGCGGCCCGACGCAATCTGCAGGCCTCTCAGGACGGCTTCTGGGCCTTTGAGATCGGCCGGGTGTTCGCCGCAGCGCCCGCCGCCACCTCTTCCGCCGCCATCGAGGAGCGCAACCTGCTCGGCGGCGTGATCAGTGGTGAGCGCCGCTCCGAGCTCTGGAGCAGCAGCGGCAAGCCACGCCATCTCGATTACCACACGGCCCGGGGGGTGCTCCAGGCCGGGCTTGACACCCTGGCGGTACCGGTGGTGGACCGCACGCCGGACCCCTCCCAGAACCAGCCGGAGGATCTCCTCCATCCCGGCCGCAGCGCCCAGCTGGTGGTGGAGGGGCGGCCCGTGGGCTGGTTTGGCCAGCTCCATCCCGCCCGGGCCCAGGACCTCGACCTCCCGGAGGCCACCTATCTGTTTGCGCTCAGCCTGGAGCCGCTGCTCACGGCGGCGGCTCGCCCGGCACGGCTTCGGCCTGCCTTCCGCCCCTTCGCCACCGTGCCCTCCTCCGAGCGCGACCTGGCCCTGGTGGTCCGGCGTGAGGTGCTGGCCGAGACCCTGCTCAGCGTGATCCGCAAGGCCGGCCGGCCCCTGCTGGAGGCGGCCGTGCTGGTGGATCGCTACGAGGGAGCGCAAGTGGCGGAAGGGCACTGCAGCCAGGCCTTCCGCCTGCGCTACCGCGATCCCTCGCGCACGCTCACCGATGCCGAGGTGGAAACCGCCCACGCCAAGGTGCGCCAGGCCCTCGAGCGTGAGTGCAGCGCCCAGCTGCGCAGCTGAGGGGCCCTGCCCAGCCCCTGCCTCACGGCCGGCGGCGCTGCAGCACAGCCAGACATTCGACATGGCTGGTGTTGGGGAAGAAATCCAGCGGCTGTGCCCAGGCCAGCTGGTACCCTCCATCGGCGCAAAGCTGGCCCAGATCGCGCGCCAGGGTGCCGGGATCACAGCTGAGATAGAGGAGTGTTGGCGGTGGTGCCGCCAGGATCGCCGTGAGCACCGCTGCGGCCAGCCCCTTGCGCGGTGGATCGAGCAGCAGAGCTTCCACGCCACCCCGCTGCAGCCTGGTGGGCAGGGTCTCGGCCACATCGCCGGCCAGAAAGTGGGCCGCTGCCGCCAGGCCGTTGGCCTCGGCATTGCGGCGTGCCAGGTACACCGCCGAGGCCTGCTGCTCGATGGCCTCCACCTGCCAGCCCAGCCTGGCCAGGGGCAGGGAATAGGTGCCCAGGCCGCAGTAGGCATCGATCAGGGTGCCTCCTCCGGGGCCGAGGGCCTCCTCCAGCAGGGGCAGCACCGCCTGCGCCTGCACGGTGTTGACCTGAAAGAAGCTGTCGCTGGCAACCCGGAGCCTGAGACCCCCAAACGCCTCCTGCAGCCAGGAGCGACCGCAGAGGGTGTGGCTGCGCTCGCCGAAGAGTCGGTTGTCGGGCTGCGGTTGAAGGTTGAGGGTCACCCCCACCAGGGCCGGCCAGCGCCCCATCCAGCCGTGCGCCAGCTCGGCGGCTCCGGGCAGATCGTCGATCGCGCGGCTGATCAGGGTGATCAGCAGCTCGCCGCTGCCCTCCCCCACCCGAAGGGCCAGATGGCGCAACCCGCCACCACCGTGACGATCGACCGGCCAGCCCGTCGCCTCGAGGTCGTCCTTGAGGGGGGCGATCAGGGCATCGAGGCGCGGATCGAGCACCGGGCAGTGGTTGAGGTTGACGATGCGATGGGAGCCGCGTCGGTAGTAGCCAGCGCGCAACACCCCCTCCGGGGTGCGCTCAAGGGGAATCACGGCCCGGTTGCGGTAGCCGAGCGAGCGGGGGCTGCGCAGGATCGGGCGAATAGGGGCCTCAATGTGGCCGAGGCGCCTCAGGGTCTGTTCGACATGGCGCTGCTTCCATGCCGCCTGAGCTTCGTCGCTGAGGGGTTGAAGGCTGCAGCCACCACAGTGGTCGGCGAGGATGCAGGGCGGCCGTCGCCGCTCCGCGGCGGGCTCCACCACGGCCACCAGATCGGCCGTCCAGTGCTGGCGGCGCTGTTGGCGCAGGCGCACCCGCACCACTTCGCCTGGCAGAGCCCCGGCCACGAACACAACCGCGTTGTCGGCGAGCCTGCCGATGCCCTCCCCCTGCAGGGAGAGGTCGGTGATGGCGATCTCGGCATCGCGCGGGGGGCTCTGCATCGCGGCCTGCCTGTGCCAGCAGATCCGACGCTATCGCTTGCAAAGGGCCGTTACACCTTGGCGGCGAGGCTCGGGTCATCAGGCTGCGCTGGATAGGATGTGGCGGTCCGGGTTCGCTGCAATGAGCGTCGTTCGCGATCTGATCCTCCAGGCTGATGATCAGCTCCGCTATCCCACGAGCGGCGAGCTACGCTCCATGGTGGAGTTTCTCGGCGGCGGTGAGCGACGCCTCTCGGTGGTTCGGGTGCTCAGCGCCAACGAGAAGAAGATCGTCGACGAAGCCGCCAAGCAGCTGTTCAGCCGCAAACCCGAGTACGTGGCCCCCGGTGGCAACGCCTTCGGGCAGAAACAGCGCGCCCAGTGCCTGCGTGATTCCAGCTGGTACCTGAGGCTGGTCACCTATGGGGTGCTGGCGGGCAGCACCGAGAGCATTCAGAAGATCGGGCTCGAGGGAGCCCGTGAGATGTACAACAGCCTCGGCGTGCCGATGCCGGGCATGGTGGAGTCGATCCGATGCCTCAAGGAGGCCTCGATCGCCCTGCTCACCTCTGATCAGGTCGCGCTCGCTTCTCCCTACTTTGATTTCCTGATCCAGGGCATGCAGACCACCACCTGAAAAGGGGAGCTGGCTGACAGAAAGGGGGAGCAGAGCCACACAGGCAGGACCGGGTCCAGCAGGCATCGGTTGAGACCCATTTCTGGTCTGATGCTGAGTCTGGACTGAGACCCTTAGCCAATCAAGGCGCATCCTCCCCATTTGGTCGCTGGCACCCTGAACGGTGGCTGATCGAGGCAGGCTTGCTTCATCGCCATGGCCTGGCATTGCGTTGTGGCGCGCGCTCGCCAGGTGGCGCGATGGGGACCGGAAAGATGTTGAGCATTGATACCGGCGGTACCAGATAAGACTCTTATCGTGTCTGATAATGGGACTTCTATAAGGTCAGTAAGACAAGCTGGTCGAGGGCTCTGCGCGGCTTCCCTGGCCATCGTTCCTTCGGGTCGAGGCCTTCCGGCTGCCCCCCTGTGCGGAATGGGTGTCGTCGCCGAGTGCGGGGTGGGGCAGCTCGCCCCTTAGTGGCAGCCCAGCCGCCTGGCGCCGAGGAGCCAGCGGCCGGGTGGGAGATCCGTGTGCCGAGGAAAGGGTCGGGCGCGCTCCGTCATCCCGCGTACCTGTGGAGGAAACAGGTACGCAGTGTCGAAGAGACGAGCTGCCACAATGTTTCTGCCTGGGTGGTTTTTGGGTTCTGCTGGGACGTCGCCCCAGCTTCAGGGATTGTGTCTCCCCAGCCCGTCCGAGGAAATGTATCGGCGACGCAGCCAGAATTATCAGAAATTTGTGTTCTTTGCAGCCCCGCCGGGGACTCGTGATGAGACCCGCCGCTGGACTCATCTGATCATCGCTGCATCTCCGATGCGACGTCGTCCGCTGGATCTGTCGACCGGCATGAAGCTTGTGCCCTGGCGCAACGCGCGCCGCACGCGAGCACAAGCAGCGCTCTGCCACAGCGGAACATTTCATCCGATTCATCCCGATTGGGACGCATTGTCAGACCCGAAACGAGACTCCTACGCTACTGGTGAATCGAGGCCCTGCTCTTCTGTTCGTCCCATAGGCGGCCATGAGCTTGGCTGGGCGTGGTTGGAGGGTCGGCAATGGCCGAGCCCTCAGGCTTCCGTGCCAGAGCGCCGGGGGGCTTCGGCGTGGCTGCAACAGGCATCGCAGCCGGGTCCCATGCCAAGACCCTGAATGAGACTTGGACCGAGATAGTGAGACCGGCTAGCCAAGTCTCGGCCCCTTGCGTGCCTCGGGCTCCGGTTGCCGGTAGAGCTCCTTGAGGAGCTGGTAAGCCTCATTGAGGCGGCGCATCGCCTCCGCCGAGCCGCCGGCATCGGGATGCAAGCGCAGCGCCATCTCCCTGTACGCCTCACGGATCTGAGCCAGCGTCACGCGCCGGCCGAAGTCAGCTGGAATCTCCAGCAGCTTCAGGGCTCCCTGCAGGGTCATCGTGTGCTCCAGGGTCTGGAACGAGGCGCCGCGGCGCCGCCGGCGGAAGCGCTGCGCGAAGCGGTGGATCAGGCTCGGTATCCGCAGAGCCAGCGTGCCGGTGCTGAAGGGATCCTCGATCACCCCGGCGGTCACGATCACCCGCTCAAACCGTGGTGCCTCATCACCCCAACCCTCCACCAGCTCCTGCATTAACGCGCAGGCGGCGGACCAGGTGAAGGCCCTCCCCTCCACCGGCTCAGCCTGGGGCCAGATGTCCTGGGCCAGCCAGGTCATCACCGCTTCCAGCACCGCCTCGTTGGCCTCGGTGCCATAGAGCCCGATCCAGTGACTGCGTGCCGTTTCCAGCGCCAGTTTGGCGCTCTCCTCATCCAGCCTGGGGAACGGAGCTGTCGGCGGCACCTCCTCAGGTCGCGTTCGCAAACTGCGGCGCAGATCGTCGGAGCGACGGCGCACGAATCCCGGGAGGTCGATCCCGCCGGCGCTCTTCCCCGCTCCCCTGCCGCTGCGTGGCGTGGCTGTGCCCGGGACCGACTCCAGATCGGCACCGAGGGCCTCAAGCCCTCCCCGCTCCACCAGCACCAGCGCGACCTGATCATCCAGCCCGTGCTCCGTGGCCAGCGGGGAGGAGGTGGCTGCGCCCTCATCCTCGCTCTCCTCGGCTGGAAACACGGTTTCAAACAGGCGCTCCAGCACATCGCCGCGGTTGCGCAGCCCCCACTCCCGCTTGAGGGCATCGAGGTGAGCGATCCTGTCGCTGGAGAGGTCGAGGCTGAGGCGCCGCCTGCCCTCGCGGGATTCCTCAGCCACCCTGAACCTCCCTGATGCGACTGGACGGTAAGGACGCCTTCATGGCGACGTGCGCTGCTGGCTCCAATGGACGACGCGGCCGTTGCGGCAGGGAGGTCGTCAGGGTGACGTCCAGTGCCGCATCATCCGCTCCTGCGCCTCGACCGCCTGACGGTAGCGATCCACCAGCGTGCCGTCTCCCGATCCAGGGGGGATTCGCTGCAGTGTGGGCTGAGCGTTGGCCCTGGGCAACAGCAGGGCCGTGGGCGGGCGCAACGGTGTGATCCCCGGGGCTGCGCCGATCTGCCGTGGCGGGCGTAGCGGTGACACCCCTCCAGGCCTGGGGAGTGGCGGCGCTGCAGGCTTTCGGCCTGTCGCTGCGGCTGCCGCGGCGCTGGCTGCAGATCCCTTGCGTTGGCCCACAGGCGTGGATGGTTTCGCTGGATTGGCGCCCCGAGCACCGCCCTGGCCCTGCAGGGAGATGGCCGGTTGGGGAAGCGACAGCGGCATGGGTGCTCTCACGGGTGCGGCCCGCTCCTTCAGGCGCTGCTGCTCCTCCTGGCGAACCAGCGCGAGCTGGCGATCGCTGATCACACTCAGCAGATGGCCTGGGGTGGAATCCGCGGGGTACACCAGGCTGATCCTGACCGTCTGGGGCACCCCCGCCTGCAGCTGCAGGCCTGCGAGTTGCAGGCTCTCCCCGGAGCGAAGGCCCACATGCACCCCCTGCCGGCCTTCCGGGCCGACGATTTCCAGCGAGCCGCGGAACGCGGTGTAGACCCGGCCACTGCCATCGCTGGGATGGCTGAGCATCAGGGCATAGCTGCCCTGACCGCGCAGATCGAGGTCGATGTCGAAGCGCACCCCATAGGTGCCCACATTGTCGAGGGATGAATCGACCATGCGGCTCAGCAGCGGATTCACCTGCACCTCTCCACTGCCGAAGGTGGTGCGCACGGTGCTGGTGAGCGGCACATGGAGAGGGCCGGACAGCTCCAGATCGTGGCTGACCCTGGCGTTGTACTGATCGCCGAGCGCCACCCCCGCCACCCTGGCGAACACCTGGCGGTTGTTGATCTGATCGATCCGGCTCAGGTAGGTGCGACCGGGCGCAAGACGCCCCGCGTCGAGGGTCGCCAGCACGCTGGCATCGTCTCCCGGAGCCGGGGCCGCCACCACCGCCATCTCGAAGGGCCCGTCGCTCTGGCCACGAAGCAGGGCGTTGGCCACGCCAAGGGCGGGGAGCCGTGTGCTGAACAGCACCAGGCGATCCTGGGGCTGAATCACGATCTCCTGGCTCAGGCGTGGATCGAGACGACCGCGCAGCAGCTGCACGGCGGTGGCATCCCCGGGGCCCGTATTCCATGGGCGCTGGCCCAGAGGCTTCACACCCATCAGATGCGCACCGAGATAGGGCGCCTCGAAGCTGTTGCGCACCGCGCCGGCCTCCAGGCGGAGGCGCACCGCGCGCTGGCCTGGATTGATCAGCACCGCAGCGAGATAAAGGTCGCGGCGCTGGCCGGCAGCGGCGTAGAGCTGTCCGGCCGGAGCGTCGTACTTGTGGTGCAGATGCAGTCCGAAGGGACCGTTGAAGCGGTAGGTGGCATTGGCCAGGGCTTCGGCGGTCTCGGCGGCGATTGCTGAGCCGGGGCGGGTGTCTACCAGGATTCCAGGGCCCGCCACCTCCTCGGGCTGGTTGGAGTGGAGCACCGCCACGCTGTTGAACTGGCCCCCCAGCGGCCGGGCGCTGCCCGCCACCAGAAGGGCAACCTGGGCCAGGGCTGATGCCCCCTGCAGCCCAGCCGCGGCAAGCGCCCCAAGCGTGAGCGCCATGCCCCGGAGCGATCGTGACGGGCACAGGGGCACGGGGAGCGCGGCAGCGTCGGCGGAGAGTCGATTCTGCATCGTCAGACTTCGCCGGGGGACAGAACGCTTGTGGCGAACGCGCGCTCTCCGCTCGGCCTGCGGGATCGCTAGAACCTGACGCAGCGCCCGATTTCTGATGGTTCCCTTCAGCTGCCTCCCTGCCTTCGATCCCCACACGGCCTGGAGTCAGCACCAGGCTTACAAGCTGCGGCTGCTGCGGGCTATGCGCGATGCCAGCGAGCGTCGTCTGGCCGCCCTCAACGCCGCGATCAGCACGCTGGAGCAGCAGATCGCCCGCGATACCCCCTCAGCGGCTGGTTGAGGCCGAGCTGATCCCCTCGCTGCTCCAGCAGCTGCCTGAGGCGATCGAGCGAGCGATGCAGCAAGCGCCTCACGGTCATCGGGCTGATCTTCAGCTGGCCGGCAAGCTGGCGGTAGCTCTGGCCTCCTAGCACCACCTGCTCGACCACGAATCGCTCCTGCTCCTGCAACGCTGAAAGCAGCGCCTCAACCGGGAATGCTCCAGGGTCGTACCCCCTGATGATCTGGCCTTCCTGAGCCCACTCCCCTGCCGGCGCGACACCTTCCTCGTGCTCTGGCAGCAGGGCCAGGGGCCGGTTGAGCTTCCGCTGGCGCAACAGCAGACTGGCCTGCGAGTGATCCAGGCCGATCCTGGCGAGCCGCTCGTTCCACTGGGCCGGCCTGGCGCGAT
>Ga0194130_10008161_pt1 | contig 11237 bp, 10 predicted proteins | sample TA2KigsurfametaG_FD_160084 | JGI IMG/M metagenome (GOLD analysis project Ga0194130, IMG submission 160084) | Freshwater microbial communities from Lake Tanganyika, Tanzania - TA2015050 Kigoma 12 surface | ecosystem: Environmental > Aquatic > Freshwater > Lake | place: Tanzania: Lake Tanganyika... | reverse complement strand
AAATTACACCTAATGCGCGAAATACAATAAACAATGGAATTGGTTGCTTTACACGAGGAATTTGAACGCATATCGGCTGGCCAAATCCATTATTTTTAGATGATATCATCATATTAATTTGCTTTGGAGAAATACATTTAAAATCAGGGACTGATTTGATTTCGGCACTCCAGTTATACTTGGTATTATTTTTAGATATATTAAAACAATAAACACGATTTTCAGCAGCACGTTCTTGTCCTAATACAGTCTTTTCAGAACCATTAATAATAAAATATCCACCAGTATCATAACGACACTCTCCAGTATGCTGATTATCTACATACTTGTATTGATTTAAAACGCAAATATTAGACTTCAACATAATAGGCAATTTTCCAATGTGAATTTTAGGCAGAGTCTTATATGATGTAGTAGTGTTTGATAATAATTCACCATTTCGTATAATGTATTTAATATTAATGTCAATTGTCATAGCTGACGCATATGTAAAATTACGTAAACGCGCTTCTTGTGGAAACATTAACTTAATAGCACCATTATTTTCGTGTATTTGAGGGCGGTAAATATGAAAATTCTCAAAAGTAATATACATTTCTAGAGCATACTTGCCTGAAACAGGGTCATAATCATTTTCAGATTTAATATGGACAGGATTAAACATTTCAATAGTTTTAATAATTTGGTATCCGACAAAATTATTATATGATTCTAGTTGATGGCGAACCAAGCGTTCTAAATGTTGATCTCTAAAATATGAATCAATAATAGACCACGGAGTTTCAATATAAGGGTCTACACTGTCTTTTTTTAAGCTTTGCATATTTAAGCTTTGCGAGTCTAAGTCTTGTGCTTTTAAATTTTGCGACATTTTATTTTCTTCTATATTTTTTTGTTTATAATTCATTAATGAGTTAGTTTTTGTTGTAATGTTTGATATTAATAAATTCATTTCTTAGACTAAATTATTTTTCAATTTATTTTTAAGTAGTTTTTATTAACATTCTATTTTGTAAATTATTGTGTAATTTATTTGTAAACAAAAAAAAGATATAAATATAACGCATTAAATATATAATAATTTAATGAATAAAATAAATAAGAAGTATAAATTCAAGTCATCAACTGATGTTAATAATTATAATAAATTTTTGCTTAACTTAGATAATCGTTCTAATAATAATAATAATAACAATAATAAAGATGGTGAAAAAAATATAATACCAGTTCAAGTAAGTAATATTAATAATACATTTGAGCAACTAAATGGATTTAATATGTATTTTAACAACATTGACTTGTCTGAAATTGAAGATCCAAATAGATATTTTGAAGTAGCTAATAATACAATTATTGACTGTTGTAAAAAAACAAGCACGTTATCTAGTATTAAAGATAAAAATAAAAGTAAAGATAAAGAAGAAGAAACAATTTGCAGTATTTTAAATTCATTTAAAAATATGAAGACTAATTCATCTCAAGAACGGCCTGATATAGAACCAATCATTAAACGTCATATAACAATTAATGCCGAGATTAATAATATTTCTGATTTATTAAATTTAATTGAATGCTATCCGGATGACTCAAGTGTAAAATATAATATAAATATGAAAATTCTACACAAGATTAAAGATCCATTAACAGATTTAAATAATATGATTGGAATGAAAAATTTAAAAGAAAATATTGTTGACCAGATTTTGTTTTATATCCAAAACTTACATAAACAAACTGATAATAAAAGTAAGACTAATTCGGACTTTATGCACACTGTTATTTATGGACCACCTGGAACTGGAAAAACTGAAATTGCTAAAATAATGGGTCAAATATTTGCTAAAATTGGTGTGTTAAAGAAAGGAACATTTAAAAAAGTAACCCGAACTGATTTAATTGCTGGATATTTAGGACAAACTGCTATTAAAACTACTGATGTTATTAAAGAATGTCTTGGCGGTGTATTATTTATAGATGAAGCATATGCGCTAGGAAGCTCTGAAAAACGTGACACATTTTCAAAAGAATGTATTGATACATTGTGTGAAGCGCTAAGTGACCATAAAGATAATTTAATGGTTATTGTAGCTGGTTATGAAAATGAATTGAATGAATGTTTTTTTAATAGCAATCAAGGACTAAATTCTCGTTTTACGTGGCGTTTCAAAACAGATTTATATTCTGCGGAAGATTTATACCAGATTTTTTTAAAAAAAGTAAAGAATGCCGGATGGGAATTATTAGAAAATACAAATACAGAAACAAATATAAGTGTTAAATGGTTTGAAAAACATAAAAGCTCATTTGTATTTTATGGACGTGATATTGAAACACTATTTGCTAAAATAAAAATAGCTCATTCAAGACGAGTATTTTGTTTAGATGAAGAATTTAAGAAGAAAATAACATTAAAGGATATGGATAAAGGGCTGGAGATGTTTTTAAAGAATGATAGTAATGATAGCAATAAGAAGAATAATATGCGCAACGTAATTTCAAGTATGTATATTTAATTTTAGTTTTAATTTTAGTTTTAATGATAGTTTTACTTTTTATATTACTTTAAAAAAAGAATATGTTCAAAAATGTTTTTGAAAATATTTTTTAATTATAACAATATGTCTACAAAAAAAACAATACAAATAAATCCAGAATTATTTAAAATGAGTGGAAATAGGACTAAGAAAGTTCGTGAAAAAAAAGAAATGGTAATTGCGCCAATTGTTACTCCAAATAGTTTAAAAAACAAATTATTAAAGCGTATTAAGGAACATAAAAATAATGAAATATCTGGAAATCCAAAACAAACTACTAATAGCACTACAAAACAAAGTTCCGATTCTAATTTTAGCGATGAGTTCCATGGTGCTTTAAATTACTTATCTGACTTGTCTAAAAATAAAAAAAAAGAAGTAGTACGAGAAAGACAACAACTACAACAAATACATAATAGGACACTTAAAAATCCAATTTTGAAACCAAATATTAGTTATAATAATATTAGTCCTAATCTTAATTCTATACCAGTATCAGACTCTACTGTTACAGCCTCTACTGTTACAGCCTCGCCTTATGTGTCTCTAGATTTACCAAGTGAACTACAGGAGCCATCATTTCTTACATCAGTTCCTACAAATAATGAAATAATACATATGAAATATAAACCATTGCCAGATGTTCCATATGGTTGTTTAAAAGGTGGTTCAAAGCCTTCGTATAAATCTTGGATACAAACTAGAAAAAATTTAGACATAGATGTGCCTGATATATTTAATGTAAATATGCCACCTATAAATATTAATGCGAGACCACCAACACCACCAAAAAGAAATATGTCTGAAAACATTAATCCTGATAATATAGTACTAACAAGTCCAAGTATTAGTCCAAGTATTAGTCCAAGTATTAGTCCAAGTATTAGTCCTGTAAAAGTATCAAGAGAGCAAAGATTAGAACAAATTAAACACAAATTACGAAAGATTCAAGAACAGGAAAATGGTCACAAACCTGAAGTCCAGAATTTAGCAAAGAATTTAGCAATCCTAGAACCTTTTGCGCAACCAAATACAATTATTGAAAATTTACCTTCATTTGATAATAATATAAGCACAGATACTAGTAATAATAATAATAATAATAATAATAATAATAATAATATAACCACTGATTCTGTTATTGCCGGTGTAACTCCAACTATAATTCAAAAGAAAGAAGAAGAGCCCAAAAAATATATTAAAAGAACAATTAAACGTAAATTTACATTAGGAAAATCAGATAAAATGCGCCGCGTTGGTGTGTTGTTGAAAGATAAACAAACAAAAAAGAATGTAATTAATGCTCAGAAAGAATTAAAAAAAACTAGTATGACAGATGTGCGTAAATATTTAAGACAACACGGTATTATTAAGGTAGGAAGTACAGCCCCTAATGATATTCTTAGAAAAACATTTGAAGCAGCTATGTTAGCTGGTGAAGTAACTAACAATAATAAAGATGTCCTCTTACATAATTTTTTAAATGAAGAGACTGTAAAATAAATAAAATGTAAAATATATAAACTTATTATAAATTTTTTAACTATTTGTTTTCTCTTATTATGTTAAGTTAAATAACTATAAATGGAAACTACTAAGAACCCCCTTCCAAAAAATATAAAAAAATTCTTTTATAATCTTAGTGAATACTTAGATACTAAATTGCTATATTATGGTAGCATACAGCGACCAGACTATGTTCCAGGTAAAAGTGATATTGATGTTGATATTTTTACAGATAATGAATATAGTATGATGAATAAAATACAACATTATTTACATTTGGATAAAAAGAGTTTCAAACAATTTATTTATATTATTGGTGATAATACAACCCAAGGATATAAAGTTAAATATAAAAACGAAGAAGGTAATTTACAAGTTGAATTTGCGATTTACAATGAAAAATATAGGGATACTATTATTAAGGATCATACTAGAAAATTTGTGTTACCATTTTATGTAACTTGTTTGCTATGTATTATTAAATTTTTCTATTATACATTACCTGTTTTGCCAAAATCATTTTATATTGATGCGAAAAAATGGATATTAAATAGTCTTTATAGTCCTGAAATAAACACACAGTTTATTGTATTAGATGAACAATAAATAATATATGCGTTATATTTTAAATTACATTATAAATTAGAATATAAATTAAAATATACAATGATTCATAATAGTAATATTGTTGTTATAACAACAACACTTCCAAAAAATACAACTAGCGAGAAGCGGCGTAATAATCTTATAAATAATTTTTCTAAATGGAATATACCTATTTTATTTAATCATGGTATAATTGACAAGACAATTTCATCACATTTAATTATGTTTAAAATATTTTATAATGCGCTTGAAATTTTTAAAAAATATGATACTATGTATGCTATAATATGTGATGATGATTTTTTCCCAATTGATAATTTTTTAGAAGAACTTAATAAAACTATCATATTATTACCAGATAATTGGCGCTGTCTACATTTATGTCCTGGATATTTATGGGGAAGATGGTTTAGAGATAAAAATAAAATATCACTATTAAATCCTGAATATAATATGGATAATATTCCATATGATAAGTCAGGTAGATTTTATATAAATTGTGACAGTAATGTATATTGTAATAAGCATTTTTGGCTAGGTGGACCTATTGCAATGGTTGTTAATAAAGCTAATATAGACTCATTAATAGATAATTTTGTTAGTCAATATAATAAACAAAATCTTAATAATGATGTTATTCTAACACAAATATTAAATAACAATGATTATATTTGTAGACAGCCAATGTTAGGTTATGAAAATGAGGAAGGTGGTTCAACATTTCATTAAATGAAATATAAAATGAAATATAAAATGAAATATAAAATGAAAGATAATTTATATTTATATAAAGACAAATTTATATATATATATAACTAACAAACTAACAAATGTCATTTATAAAAGATTATTTTGCTTTAACAAAACAATATATTGATGAATATGGAGAAAATACAATATTATTAATGCAATGCGGTGCGTTTTTTGAAGTCTATGGTCTAAAAGACAAGAATGACAATATTTACGGCAGTAATATATGCGATTTTTCTAGAATTTGTGACCTTAATGTAGTAGATAAAAAAGTATGCGTAGGTAATGATAGTGTTGTGTTATCTGGATTTAAAGATCATCTTGTAGATAAATATATTAAAAAGCTACAAGATACTGGCTATACAGTGGCAGTATATGCGCAAAATGATGAGCCAGTTGCTGGACAAATAACGCGCTCATTACTTGGTGTTTTTTCTCCTGGCACTTATTTTTCGGTTGACACGGAGACTATAACTAACAAAACTTGTTGTATTTGGATACAAACACAGAAAAAAGGGCTACATTCATTGCTAAAATCCGGAAATAATTGTAGTCATATTGTCTATATTGGTATAGCACTGATTGATATTTATACAGGAACATCGTGTATTATGGAATATTCGGAGCAATATATTAAGAACCCTACTACATTTGACGAATTAGAGCGTTTTATTTCAGTTCATTGTCCAAGCGAGACTATTATTATTTCAAATCTTAGCAAAATTGATGTTAATGATATTGTTAGTTATGTAAATATTAAAAGCAAAGCAATTCATTTTGTTTCTATTCAAGACACAGAGATACAAAACAATAAAGAAATAAATAAAAATAGTATAAGAGCTTTAAATTGCGAAAAACAAATATATCAGGCTCAGCTACTAACAAAATTCTATAAATTTACAGATATTAGCGCTTTTATGACAATATTTGGTGAGACTGTATATGCTACCCAAGCATTTTGTTATTTGTTAGATTTTATTTACCAACACAATCCAAATCTTGTGTATAAAATTGCCGAGCCAGTTATAGAAACTACTTGTAATAAACTTGTGTTAGCAAATCACTCATTAAAGCAACTTAATATTATTGATGATGACACATATAGAGGAAAATATTCATCTGTAGTTAAAATGTTAAATGAATGTATTACTCCTATGGGTAAGCGAAAATTCACACATAATTTTTTAAATCCAGTTACAGACATTAAATATTTACAAAATGAATATAATATGATTGAGATTTTGCTTGAAAGAATAACTATAAATGACTCTGAAGAATACAATATAATAAAGCAAATGTTATCATCATTTAAGGATCTAACAAAGATAAATAGACAAATTATGTTAAAAAAGATACAACCTAAGTATTTGTATCAGCTCTATAGTGGCATTGAAATGAGTAAAATAGTTTATAATAATGTTTTAAACAATCATAGTTTGATAGAATATTTAAAAGATAAAATGGGATTTAATGTTTTTCAAAATTTGTTAGTTAGTATAGTTAAAATATCTACTTTTTTGGATAATGTATTGATAATAAATTTGTGTAAAGATATTGACAATATCCATAAAATTGAGCAAAGTTTTATTAAGAATGGTGTTGATGCTGTTTTAGATAATAAAATAATGACTTTAATGGAATCAGAAGACCAATTGGAATGTTGTCGCGCATATTTTAGTTCTATTATTGCGAATTATGAGACGGGTGGTAAGAAGAAAGTTAGTAAAAAGAGTGTGACTAACTCAAATACAAATACAAATATAAATGATTTAGATATGAACCCAGCTGATAACGCGTTTGTAAAAATTCACGAAACTGAAAAAAATAATTTTAGTCTTATTGCTACAGACCGCCGATGTAAAATATTAGAAGAAGTCTTGGCACTAAATAAGGAGAAGAATGTTGTTTTAACATACAAGTCATCATTTTATAAAGAAGACAGACAGTTTACATTAGATATTAGTAAAGATAATATTATGATAGAAAAGCAATCATCAAGCAACCGTTTTATTACTAGTCCACAAATTAATAAATTGTGTAAAGATGTTAGTTCAATCAAAATAAATCTTATAGATACAGTAGCAAAGGTTTATTCAAATATTGTTAATGACTTAGAACAATTTCAAGATAAGATTGAAGACATTTGTAATTTTATTACATATATAGATGTAATATACGCAAAGACATATGTTGCTTATAAATATAATTATTGTAAACCTATTATTAAAGAATTAGACGACACAACTAATAAATCTTATATTAAATCAAAAAATTTACGTCACTGCTTAATAGAGAAAATACAACAATCTGAGCTGTATGTAGCAAATGATGTTACAATTGGTACAGACAATACTGATGGTATACTATTATATGGCACTAATGCCGTTGGTAAAACAAGTATAATTCGCGCCCTTGGTATTGCTGTTGTTATGGCGCAGTCTGGTTTATATGTTCCAGCATCTTCATTTGCTTTCTATCCTTATAAATATATTTTTACCCGCATATTAGGTAATGATAATTTATTTAAAGGACTATCTACGTTTGCGGTGGAAATGTCTGAATTAAGAACTATTTTAAGACTAGCCGATAAAAATAGTCTTGTATTAGGTGACGAATTATGTTCTGGAACAGAAAGCACAAGTGCTATTAGTATTTTTGTTGCTGGTGTTCAGACATTATATAAAAAGCAGTGCTCATTTATTTTTGCGACACATTTACACGAAATAGTTGATTATGAAGAAATAACAACATTATCTAGTGTTAAATGTAAACATCTTTCTGTTATTTATGACAAAGAGTTGGATGCTCTTGTATATGACAGAAAACTAAAAGATGGTCCTGGAAATAATATGTATGGCTTGGAAGTATGTAAGTCACTTAGTTTGCCACAAGACTTTTTAGAGATGGCATATAATATTCGTATGAAATATAAACCAGAAGCAAATAGTGTGTTAGATAGGAAACAGTCACATTTCAATGCGAAACATATAAAAGGATTGTGTGATAATTGCGGTAAAAATATGGCTACTGAAGTTCATCATTTACAGTATCAGCAAGATTCAGATAGTCAAGGAATTATTGATAATACTAAAGATGGTCTAACATTTCACAAGAATCATCCGGCAAATTTATTAAGCTTGTGTGAAGAATGTCATGATGATATTCATAAAAAAGGGACACGACTGAAAAAAGTAAAAACAAGTAAGGGTACTATTATAAAACCATTGTTGTAAAAAAGTAAAAATTGAATTTTATAAATTTGCTTATAAAATACAATATAAAAAATCAAACAAACTAACAAATATGTCAAACCCGTTATCTATTATTGAAACTCATAAAGCAATGTTGAATGTTATTCCACCAGATAAAAAGGAATTAATAAACGAACTGACTACATTTATAAATAAATTAGAGGAACAAAAACGACCAGCTTATTATTATATACAAAAACATGTATACACAGATTATTTACATATTTTATTAGAATACATACCAAAAAGAGAGCTATCCAATTCAGACCCGAATTGGATGTGGAATTGCCAAGAAGTATTTAGTAAATCTTTCAATAACTAAATGCTTTTAAAGCTTAAGATTCTTCTTGGTCTTGTTAAAAAAACCAAGAAGCTTGTCAGTCGCTGACTTAACTAAAGGAACAGACTTCTTTGCTACAACCTTTACTTTGGAGCCAACAGTTACCAAACCAGCCTTAACCTTAGGAGCATATTTCTTGGTGGTAGTTTTGGCTACATTATAGCCTTTTGACAATGATTTTTTAATCATAGAGCCAGCATTTTTTTTAGAGAATCTAACTTGTCTTCTTTTGGACGCCATTATAAAGTAATATAATATAATATTTTTATTTTTGATTTATTTTGTTAGTTAGATATAATTTTATTTCTATAATTTCATTTCTATAATTTCATTTCTATAATTTCATTTCTATAATTTCATTTCTAAATATAAAATATATGAACGCAATATTTAATTTTATAACTGAAAATTTGCTATATATAGCAATAATTATTTCTATTATTGTAGGTTTGTTAGTTTACATCAATTTAAAAGACATAGATTTAAATAAAACAACCACAAAGAAACTAATACAAACAGTTACAGTGGATACATATGTAAACCGTGAGTCTTTTACTAACGAAGGAAGAAACGAAGGAAGTAATTTAGAACAAGCAGCACAAGATTTTGATTTTAGTGGTCCAAATAGTTTCTGCGAATCATACAGAGGCAACTCATCTCAACTTAATGTAGCCTGTAAAGGGCTAACAGATGAAAACTGCTCATCAATACCTTGTTGTGTGTTAGTTCAGGGTCAAAATGGCAACAAATGTATGGCTGGTAGCATCAATGGGCCTACATTCAAGAAGGACACAAATGGCAACTTAGTTTCAATGGACGCCTACTATTATGAAGGTAAGCAGTATACTAGCACGCCTACATCGGTGTAGGCTGGATGACGCATTTGTAGCCAGATTGGCGCCCTACACGGATGTAGGTAGTAGCCTACACACTATGTAGGACAGTATTATAGTATTTTAAATGCCCCACCCTACACCGATGTAGGCACAACTAGCCGCCGAATAGTCAGCCCCGCATCCGCCGCCAATTGCGCCACTGTCTCATCATTCTTGTAGTCATTTAGATACACAATTTCCTTGATATTTGACGCGGCAATAGACCTAAAACAATTTAAACACGGATAGTGCGTTATATAGATTTTACCACCTGATAAACTGGCACCCCTTTTGGCACAATCGGTTATCGCATTGATTTCACTATGAATAATAGATTGCTCGTGATTATCTTTAACACGTGATATATGTGGTGCGCCAGGTATAAAACCATTGTAACCCATTGAAATAAGACGATAATCTTTTACTATTACTGAGCCAACATTAAGACGTTTACACGGACTACGCTGTGACGCAAGCAACGCAATTGACATAAAATAGTCGTCCCACTCAATCCTTTCGGAATCACTTGTGTTAGTTTTTTCGTTTATAAGATTATTTATTTGCGAAAGCATATTTGTTAGTATAATGTTATAAGTTGTTTTTATTTTGTTTTTTATTTTAATTATTTACAAATTAGAAAAAAAATTGATTTTAAAATAAATATATATAAGAATAATATAAATATATATACAAAGATGATTATTCCTATTAAGTGTTTTACGTGCGGTATTGTTTTAGCCAATAAATATCGTTATTATTGTGAAGAAGTTAGAAAACGAAAAATGGCGAAAGATTTACACGTTGACAAAGTTATTTATTTGACATCTGAATATAGTGAAAAGACTCCTGAGGGCGAAGTATTGGATGAGCTTAAGTTGATGAAGATGTGTTGCCGTCGTCATATGCTTACACACGTTGATATTGAGTAAATAATATAAGATTATTTGGTTGTTTATTTGGTTCTAAAAAAATCCTTTTTTTATTTTTTATATCCTTATGTATATAATAAATGGCTACTAGAAAAAATAGAAAGACTAGAGGTGGTAAAAGAATTAAGAAACAGAAAGTAATCTTTATGAAGGGATGTTCTAGACATAGACATTCTAAACATTGCAAACATTGTTTTAAGGGTGGCTCAAAATGTCTAATGGGTGGATCAAATGACCCAATTGCGCCTCTTAAAATGACTGGTGGAGCTGGATTGCCACCTGTGCCTGCGCCACTTGTTGGCAAACCTTGGACACCTCAAGTATCCGGTTGGCCTGGTGTAGATGGTGTTGATGGCGGACGCAACTATTTAGCAAACAATTTGTATGACAAGTTTGACCCTCAAACAATGATGAAACTAGATAGCACTCAATATGGTGGTTCTAGA
>Ga0194130_10008157_pt1 | contig 11240 bp, 16 predicted proteins | sample TA2KigsurfametaG_FD_160084 | JGI IMG/M metagenome (GOLD analysis project Ga0194130, IMG submission 160084) | Freshwater microbial communities from Lake Tanganyika, Tanzania - TA2015050 Kigoma 12 surface | ecosystem: Environmental > Aquatic > Freshwater > Lake | place: Tanzania: Lake Tanganyika... | reverse complement strand
CGAGGCTGGCGCACCGCACCGATGCCAACGACGAACGCGGTGGGCGAGACAAAGAACAGTTGGCTAAGCATGTAGAGGCTGGATCGGAAGCATCGCGGGACGCGGGTTCAATTCCCGCCGCCTCCATATACTTGGTCACCGCAACGTGACCATCGGCAATCAGACCCGCTGGCTAACCCCAGCGGGTCTCTGCATTTCTCCCCAATAAAATCAAAGGGATCGCGAATTAGCAAACTTTCCGCGCAGCCAAACCGCGGGACGCGCTCAATGACCATGACGCGCCCAAAAGGCTCAATTCGGGGCAAAAGGCTCTAAATCGCGGGACTCACCCCCAAACGAGTCCCGGGGCATTTCACCCCGTAAAAACATGGAGATTCGCGATTTTATCGCCTGTCGAAGTTTTAGCGAAAATGGCCTATGGCAGTGGTGTGAAAAACCAGGCTAGTCATTCGAAAATGCTATCGCATAGTCTGCTTCCCCGGGTTTGCATTTGCTATCGGTTGAGGTACAAGTTACGGGAACCAAAAATAGGTTAACCTGGTTAACGGGAGGGTTGCCTTAAAGTGAAGCTCAAGGATGAATTACTCAAAATCGTTGTGGGGCTTGATAAAGCAGGAATCGATTACGCCCTATGTGGTGGGCTGGCGGTTGCGGTCCATGGTCATCCACGCATGACTAAGGATATCGATATCCTGATACGTCCAGAGTCACTTGAAGCAGCCAAAGCCGCATTGGCTAATATCGCGTATGACCTCGAATCAGGTCTTTTTCGTTTCAATCCGAACACTGATAGAGAAAGTCAAATGTATCGGGTTTCACGCGCAGAGGGCCATCACTTAACCACACTGGATTTGATGCTTGTTGCACCTGTATTCGAACCAGTGTGGAATGACCGAGAAACTGTCTCACTTGGTGAGATGATGATCAAGGTTGTCTCAAAAAATGGGCTTATTACAATGAAGAAGATTGCTGGAAGACCACAAGATATTGCCGATATTGATGCCTTGCGACGGCTGGATGGTGAATAATGAATAAGGAACGAGATACCCATGCGGATACGTTAAAATCACGATCGCGAGGTACTAGCCGAGACATGTCTCCTGATGCAATCAATCGTCGACTCGACATCGTTGATGAACTTCGTGAGTTTGCACTTGAACTTCGTGATTCGATGCGGCATGGGCCTATTGAAAAGTCATTTATGACGGCTCCAACTTCTGATAATCAGCACCAAAACACTATGTATCAGTAGCGCTCACCCCCAAACGGGGCCCGTGCCTGTGGGCTCATCCCAGCGGGTCTTTGCGTTTCTACACGGAAATTCGGGGCTTTTTCGAGCAGCCAAACTTTGCTCGTGTCCAAACCACGGGACGCGGTTGACACCCATCGCCACCCGAAAAGGCTCAAATCGGGGCCAAAGGCTCAAAACCACGGGACGACCCCCAAACACGTCCCGTGCTCAAAAACCCTGCAATTCGCGGCACAATTGCGATTTCGTGCCGCCGTGAGGTTTTTGCGAACAACGCCAGAGACGGCACCAAAGTTCAAAACAGCACGATAGAGAGACGCCTATGCCAATCCCGGATTTCCAGACAATCTGCCGTTAAAAAAAAGAGCCCGTGTCTAATGCATTTAGAAGTGCGTTGGGACCGCGGATTCCATGGAGCTGGAGTCGGATTCTGTTTCAACGCCATCAGCCAAGACCCGACCTGACCTAACAATGGACTTCGGCTCTCTATTCCCGGTTCACAAATTGGCAAACGTCGCGTTAGGGAAAGGTCCGCTTTCCGATAAGCATCCAGCCGATCGGTGTGTACCGCACAAACACGACGTATGTCGCCATGCAAAAAAGCCACGTAACGAGGATTACCAAAACCAACTTTCCCAAAACCGGTATCGCAATCGGAATCAAAAGAGTCTGCAAAAAGAGAATGATCGGCAAGTGAATCAAATACACCCAATAGGATGAATCGGCGCAGAACTTGAGCCAAGCATTCGATCGAGCCAGAAACCGCTGACCAATCAACAACGCCGAAAGCGTCAACAGAGCCGAAAGGTACGAGGCCAGCACCGCTTCAAACAAAGTTGGAGTCACATTCCGTGATTCGGCGGCCTCTTTAATCAACTCGACGTCTAGCACGGGCAGTAAGTAGTAATGGGGCACGAACAAGAAGACGCTTGCCGAGACCAGAAGCCAACGCCACGGTTGCAGACGATCCAACAACTCCTCACGGCCGAACAACTGCCAACCAGCCCAATAGAACAAACCGTAAAAAGCAAATGGCCACCAAGTTGGAATAAAAGACTCGGGTGCCGCAATGGGAAGTCCGCCGCCCAACACCCCAGGAACCAAAGCCAGCGGTAAAAGAGCGAGCAACCAATTCCGTTCAAACAGCCAATCGAATTTTAACAGCTGGCAACGGCTGCAAGCCGCTGCGATCAAGGAAAACATCAGCAGATAGTACAAAAACCACAAATGCATCGTGGTGTAGGGTGTTGATGATTTTGCAGCTTCAGGATCCTTGGCCGCTGCGACAATGAACCCCAACAATCCTTGAGGTTCCTTTACGTAAGCAAAAGCAAAAACGAAAACGATCGCCATCGCCACCACCAACAACGGCCAGAATAAGACGAATGGTAATGCGATTCGAATCACGCGATTCCACAGAAACGGCTTGAGCCCTTTGCGCTGGATCATCAGCTTAGCAAAATAGCCCGACAGCAAAAAAAACAGTCCCATTCGAAACAGGTGGATGTACCAGATCGAAGCATCAACTGCCACGCTTCCCCCAGGATTGGTAGCGATCCAGACCGACCGAGCTGGTTCGGCGTAGGCCAACGCACCATGCAGGTACAGTCCCAGCATCATCGCCAACGCCCGAAGGTTATCGAGATAGTGAATCCGCAACGACGCGCCGGACGCAGCGGCCATCAAACGAGATCCCTTCGACGAATCTGAAACATAAACGTAAGTCCCAGCGCGGCCAGAATTACGATCGCTTCGATGGCAATGATCTGCAAGACAACAGGCGGCCACGAAAGAACTTCGCTTTTGTTCAGTTTCGAAATTACCGGATGCTCGTACAGCATCTTGAGGAACAAATTCAAGGTTACGTTGCCCAATACAAGCACGACAATCGTCCAACCTACCGATTCCGTTACCACCGCAGTGAACAACTGCAAACAGAATCCCCCCAGCATAAAAAGGAACAACAGAACGAGAAATGGTAATATGCCTGGTTTGGCTTCCGGCGCGACGAAAGTGATGATCGTCAAACTCGCCAGCATTCCGAACCACGGAATCAAGAATGCGACAAGCACGACTGAGATCTTGGCGAGCGAGTAATCAAGTAAGCTGATCGGCAGACTCATGATGAATGTCCGCGTCATATCAATCGACTCGCCCAGCAGTAACGCGCCGATCAAGTGAATTCCGGCGGCAATCGTCACCGTAATCATCAAAATGAAACCGATGAAACCCGCCGACTCACCTGGCAGGCAAGTGACCATCACGCTCAACAGCCCACCCACCAAGTAGCCAAACATCGGCCAACGGCTAAGGAACAAGTCCTTTAAAAACAGTATCTGGATAGCCTGTGTGTTCATTGTTGCTTTTCCTCTCGACCGCGTGAAACGGCGGCTATAAAAATCTCTTCAAGTGTCATAGCCTCGGACGACTCCAAGGTCGCGCCCGACGATTGCAGTTGATCTTCAACCCCGGTCTCGTACCGATCCAATGTCATCACTCGCAAATTGCCGAAGGTTGACTCAGGGCGCAATCCATCAATCGCAGGAGCTTGCCAATTCTGTGGAGCTTGCAATTTGAATCGACGCCAGCGATCGAGAAACTCATCGCGGTTGTTGCTGGCAATCACTCTTCCGCGATCAATAAACGTGATTGTGTCGCTGATCTGTTCCACATCCTGCGTATTGTGCGACGAATACAAAATTGTTCGCGTTTCGTCATTGACGATTTGCATCAGCTCCGCGAGAACTTCTTGCTTTGCCACTGGATCGAGTCCGTTGGTAGGCTCATCGAGTATCAGCAACTTGGGACGCCGCGCGAGAATCAGCAGCAGAAGGGCTTTGACCCGTTGGCCGTGCGAAAACCCTTTAACTTTTTGCTGCGCGATCAGCCCGAACCGGTCGAGCAGTTGCTGAGCGTAGCCTTCGTCCCAGCTTGGGAAAAGCGAACGCACGAATTGCATGTGAAAGGCAATCGATTCCGACTTGTAGAGACGCATGTCGTCGGAAAAAAAGCCAATATCCTGTTTGGCACTCGCTTCACGCGACGAAATAGATTTGCCCAGTACCGAAACCGTTCCCGATTTTGGCGTCACCAGTCCCATCATGATACGCATGATCGTGGATTTGCCTGCGCCGTTGGGGCCGATCAGACCGTTGACGGTTCCTGGTTCGATTTCCAGGTCAATTTTGTCGAGCCGGAAGTGCTTGTAGGACTTTGTGACACCACGCAGCGAAGACGCGGACGCATTCTGCTGGGGTCGGTCGAGCTTGCTATTCATTTCTTTTTCCCCAGTGATGTTTCGTACGCTTCGGCCATCCGCCGTTGCATTTCTCTTTTCGACAGTCCCAGCAGCGATCCCAATTGGGCGGCTTCGTTCAGGTGCGATTCCAGTTCCCGCTCGGCGATCGATGTCGACAGACCGGGATCATCAGACACAATGGACCCTTTGCCCTGACGCGTTGTGATTGTTCCGTAGCGTTCCAGTTCCAGGTAAGCCCGTTTGATGGTGATCACACTGACGGAGAGATCCGCAGCAAGTTGCCGAATGGAGGGGAGTTCGGTCCCCGGCGGCAAATCGCCCACCGCCACGCGCCGCTGGATTTGCTCGATGACCTGCAAATACAGAGCCCGCGGGTCACTCTGCGAGAGCGTGATGAAACCGTGCTTGTTCATATACACAGTGTATACACAGTAGGATTCGGTGGTCAAGCTCGAATCTTGGCCGGTCTATTGTCTTTTCTCCAGAACTGGTGGAAGTGCCTTATTGTCAATCAATCGTTGTGAAGAAACGGAAGAATGCGGCTTGTAGCGATGGGGACTCGCATTCATTCCGCCGCGATCAAGGATCGACGTTGACCAGCCCAGAGAGCGGGGATGCCTTTGCGACCTTTCTGTAGGCTAATGTCGGCAAAGGCCTGGCCACCAAGAATCGACTCCACGATGTCTGGTGCCAGCGAAGTCAGCTGGAGCATTCGTCCAACGTAGCTGCGGTCGACACCATTCGCTTTGGCGATGTCTTCCAAGTCCTCGAACTCACCGGACTCCAGTTGGTCCTGCCACGAGTACGCCTTAGCTATGGCGGTGAGAAGAGCGTTATTCGGCAATCCAGATTCGTCCAAGTCTGTCGCTGATTCAATACTGTCAGCCAAGATCATCCGACGACCGTTGCGCCGAAAGAATCGGACCGGCACGGAAACGACGACCTTGCCCCCATCTCGGCGAACCGTGATCTTGCTGTCCGCTACAGCGAATTCCGGCTCCAGAGTTTGGTTGTCGGAATCAGCAGCAGACCCTTCCGACTTTGGTGTTTTTACTCGCTTTGATTTAGCCATTTTCTCGCTCGCTCATCGGGGTCAACTCGCAGACGATCTGTTCGATCCCGTTGGCTCGAAAATGGATGTCGACGCTCTCCTTGGAAACAGTGACCGTCTCAACAAGCAGCTCCAAGACTCGCGATTGCTCCTCTGGATACAGAACATCCCAAACCGGATCGAGCTGCTGAAGTGTCCTCGTCACCTCGGACAAGTCGATGGCTCTCGTGGTCGCGACCCCGGATTCCAGGCTGCGAATTGAAGCGCCCAGCGATTTCATCTCTGCATTAAGCCGCTTGAGCTCCGATTTCACAAACGGGCTTTCTGGATCCTGCAGGCCAAGAAGCGATCGAGCCGCCTGTTCCGCCTGTTGGCGACGTCCGCGAAGATCTTCAAGCCGCGACATAACCTCCGGATCGGGGCCCGTCTGGGAACTCGCGCAAACCTCGCGAAACGTGTCGGCTATCGATATTCAACCGGAGCGAGAGCCTGACCTCGGTTTCAAGACTCAATGGATTCAGGAGTACAACAACCAGAAGGCGCTCTTGGATTGCTTTGCTGGTCACTTAGTTCCGCAAGAATCACTCTGCTTCTTCTACGCCAAGCAAGTTCCATTTGTTGAAGATGCCGGTTTGCGGCGAATTCTGATTGGTGTTGGGCGGGTAGCCGATGATCTTCCTGCCATCATTCAGGCAAAAACTGAAGTTCCGGATCTCTTACGGGCAGTCCGAGGCCTCTCGGCCGAGCAACTGCGAATACTCCATGAAAGTGCTGAGGAAATGAAGCGAGACAAGAGCAAGAAGGACAAATAGCCCATGACAAAGCGATCGTCTTCTCAAAACGGAAAATTACCGTTCCTGACTGATCAGGATTTTGAAGACGAAGCTGCTTTGTTGCTGGCAAAGTTTGGCCATCAACGCGGCCACCGCAAGGTGACCAACGGCAATCAGACCCGCTGGCTAACCCCAGCGGGTCTTTGCGTTTCTACACGGAAATTCGGGGCTTTTTCGAGCAGCCAAACTTTGCTCGTGTCCAAACCACGGGACGCGGTTGACACCCATCGCCACCCGAAAAGGCTCAAATCGGGGCCAAAGGCTCAAAACCACGGGCGACCCCCAAACACGTCCCGTGCTCAAAAACCCTGCAATTCGCGGCACAACTGCGATTTCGTGCCGCCGGGAGGTTTAAGCGAAAAACGTCTATGGCAGTGACTTGCAAAACCTGACCATCACCATGCCCTCGGGCAAGCGAGTGTGTGTCCATCTGGTTGCCGCTTCGTCCGAGCAGGACAACAAAAAGGAAGCCCCCGGCAAAGAACGCCGCTTCATCATCTACGCAGGAGGCCCAATCTACGAGGTGATCCCGTTGCCGAGGACTTCGGTTGTTTGACGACGCCCTGCGTCGTAGGAGCGTGTGCTGATCGTCGAACCGTCTAGGGCTAGCTCATTGAGTGCTCCGGTGGAATGGTAGCTGCGCGTCGAGGTGGAGCTGTCCGGATACGTGACCGCCGTGAGTTCATTGCGTGCATTGTAGGCTTGGCCAATCGTGTACGTCACGCTACTGATCGTCAGGGCCTCGCTTGCCTTGCGACCTACTGGGTCGAACGTGTAGGCGACCGTATTGGTGTATCTTCCGCTGACAGCACTGAGCATTCGACCTACTACGAAAGAACGCACGGGTCGCACTGTCACATGTGAGGCATTTCTATTTCTTAGTTTCCGGGCTGGTGGTTGGTTCAAGTTCATGCAACCTAAACGAAGCCGACAAAGCGGGGTGTGTGATCCATCGGAGTTGCGGATGTCTGATGTTAGGTTGACGTATTGCCGAGGGCAATTGCAACGAAGAAGTACGCTTTTTCGGGGGATTTGCGAGAATCCTTCTGTCCCTGGCACCTTGGTCGAATTGCAACGAGTGATGGAAAGCATCCCTTACGCTTTCCCGATCGGTGTAAGCAGAATATACTTACACAGTTGTGGAACCGGTTGTGAATCGCATTGAAGTTGACCCTATTTGTCGCCTATGAACGATCTTCAGAGATTAGCTCGGCTGAATGAAGCGCAGAATGATTCTGATTCCTGGAAGGAATGGTATCGTCTTACGCCAATTGAGAGGATGCACGAATCGATGAAGCTGTGGCGATTCTTTCTTGATGCAGGAGGTTCACTTGATCCCGAACCCGATTCTCAAAGTCCTTTCGACACTGTCATGCCACATGGTACGCCACCTGCTTATCGGCGGTCAGGCCTGCGTGTTATACGGCGCAGCGGAGTTTAGTCGCGACTGCGATTTGGTCATCTTAGCAGATGACGAAAACTTCAGGAATTTGCAGAGGGCCTTGGATGATCTCCAAGCCGACTGCATTGCAGTACCTGAGTTTAAGGCGGAGTATCTTCAACGCGGGCATGCGGTTCATTTTAGATGCCAGCATCCGGATGTTCGTGGTCTTCGCATCGATGTTATGAGCACGCTTCGTGGATGCGATCCCTTCGAAGAACTTTGGTCGCGACGGACGACGATCCAAGATCCCGATGCGAATTTCTCCTATGAAGTTCTTGCGATCGAGGACTTGGTTCGTGCCAAGAAAACCCAACGAGACAAAGACTGGCCAATGATTCGCCGGTTAGTAGAAGCTCACTACGAAGAGAATCAAGACGCTCCGAGTGACGCGATGATCAACTTTTGGCTCAGAGAGTCGCGAACACCTTCGATGCTAGCGGAACTGCTGCGTCGTTTTCCTGAGCAAATTGCTGCAGTTGCATCATCGCGTCCATGGTTGGAATCAATGGGCATTACAGATATCAAGCATATTGAGTATTTGCTTCGGCAAGAGGAAGACGCTCAGAGGTTAGCCGATGAAGAATACTGGAAGCCACTCAAAGCGGAGTTAGAACATCTTAGGCTGAATCGGCATCGCCGCAAGTAGATTGGTTATTCTCCCGCCCTTAGCTGTCTGGCCTTGTAAGACATTCTGGAAAAATGCGTTCGAGAAATCGGCGAGCTGCTCTGAGGCTAGAGAGCGGGTTGTAGAAAGTTGAAAGTGGAGGTTTTCAGAGACGCGCCACGTCAACCTACGGGTCACCATTGATCGCTCCAAAAACTAAATCGCTGCTGGTCAACAACGCTGCTTCAATCGACAGGTCGACACGGGGAACGTCCACTGGGCTGTATCGAGGGGTAAAAACTGAAAAGCCCGTTTTCCCAGGATTTTTCGCATTCCAATGCGCGAGAGTCTTGGGTTTGTTCGAAGAGAGTTGCGCTCGGGGAGCTTTCGTCCGAGTCCGAACTTTGGCGACCAAAAGAGTTAACGCTCGGCATCGAGAGATCGACCGCCGGGCGTTTTTCGTTTCTAGGCGGGAAATCACAAGGATTTGTGAGTTTTTTAGCTTCGGGTCGCCCAACTCGCTGCGATTTCTGTTCGAAGAGAGATTTCCGGAGTGCGAGTGCAACCTTCAAGGTTGCGCCTGAGAGTGCGGAGAAACGGTCTCGAACTCTCTGACTCTCTGTTTTCAACGGGCTCCAGAATTAACACAGAGTTTTCACTCGGAGCATAGGTGAAAACGGGTTCGAACTATCGTCCACGGGTTCGAGAACCTCTACAGAGATAGCCTTCACTGACTTTCTGCACGCCCGTAGGAAGGAAAGGCTGGGGGATGATTGGGAGACAGAACTTAATCAGCGCGCGAAAGAGATCTCGCTCAACCAAGGGACGCACGAAAAGTGATCGGCCTAAAGCAAAAGAGGAAAAGTCGGCAACATTTGCTTCGGAGGAAGAGTATTCCAAGAGCCAAGGCTTCCAACTCGACCCTAAGCTGCGAAAAGCAATCGAATCTTACGCAATGAATGAGGCAACGACCTATTTCGAGTCGCTTGCTCACAAAGTTGTTGATGTTTCAGCACGAAGACCCTATGACTTGGAGTGCGTCAAAGGCAAGTCAAAGCTGCATGTGGAGGTCAAAGGAATGCAATCTAAGGGCGAGTCTGTGTTTCTTACGGCTGGTGAAGTGGGTTTCGCAGTCAAGCACGCTTCAGAGATGGCATTGTTCATCCTTCACTCTGTCCAGATTGACTCTAGCGGCAATGTGGGTGGTGGTGTCAAGGAAATCCAAATTCCGTGGATCGTGATTGATGAAGACTTGGCAGCTTTATCCTACAAGTACCAAGTTCGTCGGAGGTAATGTAACCCATATGTACAAGTTCGACGAAAGAGAACGGTGCATGATGCTCGTGAGTTTGTTCGTCAGTATATCGAAGGTGATCCTTGATGCACATAAGAAGCGGCCAGTTACTCTATAGTCGATTTCGGATAAGCCAAACATGACCAGCATCTTTTCAACATACTCAACAGGAGAAAACCGAGTCACTTCGTCATTCCTGGCTCTGCTTCGGTCGTGATCGCTTGATCGAATGCAGCGGCTAATTGGGAGCTTGCTTGAGCAATCCGAGTTTGAAGCGATTCGGTTCGAGAACCAGCCATCCAAGGGTGGCGCAGGTGTTCCCGATGCCATCATCCAAAGCAGCATCAGGCTACTATTGGAAACGAAAACCGAACGTGATGCGATTCGCCTGCCGCAGATTAAGAGGCACCTTGAACGCTTGGGTGAGGCAACCGAAGCCGTTGCCCTGCTGTTGGTGCTAAACACTAGAATTCGTAAACACGTTGGAAGAGATGCCCGTAATTTGCAAATTGGACATTCGTATTTGATGCAAGGCGGAAGTCCGTTGAAGGATATTGCGACACTAAAACGGGCAATCCGAGACGACATCATTCCGTTGCTCGAAGAATACTGTTACGAGGACTATGGAACGCTCGCAAACATTCTCGGTGAGCAAATTGTTGATCTTGGTTCGCAACGAATCAGGCAAGAGATTTTCGATGAGGGTCAAGAGGATGCGCTTATCCAAGGCTTGCTTGCTCCGTTTGTTGACATAGCGACTTCTTCAGAGGCTCTTGCAACGGACGAGTCGCAGACGGACATTGAAGAGGACGATGATGAGGCTGATTCGTGACTAGCGCCCATGTCTCAATCACATTAAGCGAGTGGCAAAATCGTGGCCCCACCGATTGCAATGAGTTAGCTGGGCGATACCTTGATGCGTCTCACGGTACACGACTAGCGGCAGAGCTTCTGTCAAAAAGCAATCTGCTAGAACTCACCGAGTTGCGTCATGGGCTTCAAGTCCAGGCATTCTCCCATGTTGGCAAAGTTCGGATTGGTGATTTAACCGTATCGGTTCTTCCGAAGATCAAAGGAGCCTCACTCCTAAGTCTAGTACGCTACGCCTACGGGTTTCGTCGCCTGAATTTGATTTCAGATTCAACACATTCTGTTGATGATTTCGGGTTTGAAGATTTGCTGATAAGTCAACTCAACGCCGAGGTTCAGGAACTAATCTCTCGTGGTCTACTTCGCTCTTACATAGGCACTAGTGAGCGTTTGAGTTCGCCCCGTGGACGAATCGACCTGCACCGATTGGCTTTAGACGGTGGAGTAATCACGGCAAGTCTGCCTTGTGATCACCACCCCCGCATTGAAGATACTCTGCTTAACCGAGTTCTGCGAGCAGGCTTGGAGCTTGCCGCATCCCTTGCAAGTGTGGTTGAGCTTCGACGTGAATCTCGAAGGCTTGCATCGTTGATGAAGGAGCAAGTTGCCACGGTTCGACTGAATGGAAAAACGATG
>Ga0194130_10008156_pt1 | contig 11240 bp, 9 predicted proteins | sample TA2KigsurfametaG_FD_160084 | JGI IMG/M metagenome (GOLD analysis project Ga0194130, IMG submission 160084) | Freshwater microbial communities from Lake Tanganyika, Tanzania - TA2015050 Kigoma 12 surface | ecosystem: Environmental > Aquatic > Freshwater > Lake | place: Tanzania: Lake Tanganyika... | reverse complement strand
CAATGTTGAATGCAAAGCCGGCCACTAAGAATCCCACCATCGGGGGAAGACCAATACGCTTTAATATCAGCCCAAATCCAAAGGCAAAACCTACTAAGGTTACGAGCATATGCGACCTCAAAAAAAGTGTTTACCCACAATGGGAAATAACGCGCTACTTATGCTAGCCGAAATCTATCGAAATGCAAATCGGCAGACTAAGGGCGAAAGAGCAGCAAGCGGCAATATTCCCCAGCTAGCTGGCCTTCATGGTCGCATCCCAGATCAGCTTAAGTCCGGTAGAAAAAAGAAGCAGATAGCTCGTCTGGTAGAAGACCTTTTCCGATACCCGCTTATGCAGCCAGACGCCCAGCCAGATGCCAACGGGAACCAGCGGCGCAAAGACTAGGGAAAGCTCGAGATTGGTCTGATTGAGTTGGCCAAGGAAGTAATACGGAACCAGCTTGGTGTAATTAACGAACAGGAAATACAGGGCAGAGCAGGCAACCACCGAGGTTCGATCTATCTGGCGGCTTAGTATGTAGACCGAAAACGGTGGGCCGCCCGCATGGGCGATGGTACTGGTAAATCCTGAGAGAGAACCCCAGAAGGCCCCGCCCAGAGATCCCATGGCCTGCTTGCTTCTGTTGAGCAAGGTGACGAGTCTATCGACAAGAGAGAGCCACTTATTGAGCACAAACACCACCGCAATGGTGCCAACGATCAGCTTCAGCTGCTGGGGGGACAGGCTATGGAACATGAGGCTGCCAACGCCTATTCCCACCAAAGCCCCCAGTAGGACTGGCCGAAGAATCGCCCAAGACCATTTGCCCCAGTAGGCACGAACGCCAAGAACATCCATGGCACACAAGATGGGCAGCATGACCCCAGCGGCCACCGCTGGGCTGATCCAAAGGGACATGATTGGCACTGCAAGCCCCCCAGCGGCGCCGCCAAACCCTCCTTTAATAATGCCCGTGATAAGCACGGCAAAGCTTGCGCCGATGAAGAAACCTACAGGGTATTCGGAGAGGGACACGCGCTGACTATAACAGTTCAGTCGATTAGCCCCTCCTCACATGGCCGCAGGGCAGCCAAGGGATCAGCCGGGCGTAGTGGTCAATTGATTATTAAGGCTCTTGCAGAAAGAGGGCAGGGTCAACCAGCGCGGTGTTTAATGCAACGCTCCAGTGAAGATGGGGCCCGGTAACCCGACCGGTGGCACCCACCCGCCCGAGAAGCTGTCCTGTTTGGAGCTGATCGCCCTCGGCTACGTCGATGGTGTCGAGGTGACAGAACATCGATATCAATCCCCGGCCATGGTCGAGAAAGACCGACTTGCCATTGAAAAAATAATCGCCCGTATTCACGACAAGGCCTGGGGCCGGAGCACGAACCGGGGTACCCACGGGCGCGGCAATATCCATACCCGAATGGGGATTGCGCGGCTGGTTGTTGAAAAAACGCCGCGAACCAAAGGAGCTTGTGCGTACGCCTGGGACAGGCGAGACAAAAAGGAAGGTATTCGGTAGTTCAGGGCTAAAGACAGAAAACGCCTCCCGAATTCTGACCTGTTCCGCCCTGACTCGACTGAGGTCTCGCTCGGAAAGGTCAACATGCTTAGGCGCGACGGTAAGGTACTGGGTGACATAGTCTTTGCCGGTAACCTGAAAAGGAAGCGCCAATGGTGCGCCAGTAGTTGAACGAAGCTCGGCCTGGGTCTGGCCAAGGGGCTGACTCAAGGGAATGCCCACCAGCGCAACCCAGCCGCCGGCATGCTGCACCGTGAGCACAGGGTTACCCTGGAAACGCACCTCAGGCATTGGAGCCTGTGGGCCAACCATGGGTAGAGGCAGAACAGCCACACCGCCGGGAACCAGCGCAGCCCGGGGTAGAGATCGCTCTACGGCCGACATGGCCGGAGCGTTTGGGGTTGGCGCAGAGGCTCCGGCCTTACGAGGCATCAGCCAGGCGCCGGCATAAACCCCGCCAATACTGCATAAGCCAAGGGCTAGAAAATCTCGTCTTTGTCTAACGCGGTGCAAGTGACGCCCCCCTTTCGATGGAATCAATATATCGGCCTGCACATCCCGCGAGCCAGACCAGTAGGGTGGCGGCCAGAAGCTTAAGGCTGGCCAGTGGCACCCTCATGACAAGCAAAGGGTAGAAAGCTTGCCCATTAAAGATATGTGCAACGGGGTTCCTCACCAGAACCCCAGTTTCTCCGCCTGACGGAGTGCCTTGACCTTTTCGTAATGAGGGCTACCTGGATCTACAGGCTCCCAGTCAGACTCTTTTTCATCGCGCAGAACCACCTCTCCGCCCCCCATTGGGTCGCTGCAGGCAATCTTACGAACCACCTTGCGGCGCATCGCGCGCAGGTCAAAGACAGCATAGACACGAACAGACCGGTAGCTCAAGCCCTTAGAGGTGGTCTTCGGTTCCGCAAAGTCTTGTAGTTCCTCGACCGCTACCTGATCGGCAGACTGCTGTTGGATGGATTCGAAGTCCAGGAACTCAGAAACATCGTCCGACTGGTTCAGTTCAAAGATCATGCAACATTCCTATTTTGGGTTTGTGGGCTAGTGACAAAGTTGGTTGGCAAGGTCAATAAAGTCACAGGCATGAATGTCAAACCGGGGTTCCCTTGCAAGGTCCACCGTTTTGTCTGGCCCAAATTCTAAGGGTCTCTCAACAAATGCGGTTTTGCAGCCCAAGGCGAGGGCCGCATCCAGGTCATCTTTATGGGCAGCAACCAGCATCATTTCTGAGGGCCTTACTCCGAAAAGGTCACAGACCCCAAGATAGGTCTGAGGGTCCGGCTTGTAGTGGCGAAATACCTCTGCAGAAAGGATGCAGTCCCAGGGAAGGCCTGCCCGCTTGGCCATCTCGGTAAGCAGAGACATATTGCCATTAGACAAGGTCACTATGGTGTACTGGGCTTTCAGGCGAGTGAGGCCCTGCACCGCATCGGGCCAGGGGCTTAGCCGGTGCCAGATAAGGTTCAGGTCGTGCCGCGCCGTCTCTTCGAGCGAAATGCGATATCGCGCCAGGAGGTCGTCCAGAATCATTCGATGAAGGTCATCGATGCGTGTCCAGCCAAGTTCGCCAGACCGTACCCGGGCCATTGCAGGCTGGTAGCCTGCGCGCCAGTCAAGGGCAAACTGGCCGGGATCTAGATCAAGGCGAAGCCGCTTAACCTCATGCACGATCGAGCCATACCAGTCCACCACCGTGCCAAATACATCAAAGGCAAGAATCTTCATAACAGCCCCCACGAGGCATCTGCTCGCTGACTATTATTCCCCAGAAACGCCCGAATAAACTTGAGAGGTGTTTGCTACCTGACAGGTTGCGCCGGGGGTCTCTCGTTGTGCGGAAAAGATCAGGTATCTCGAGCGCTTCCTCATCGAAGCGGTTTTTTTGGTCATGGGTCTAACGGGGTACAAGAGTCACCCCGCGTTCGATAAGTTTCTGACGCAGCTCGGGAAGCACCCGGGCCACCGCCTCCTCGCCTCGTAAGATCGCGAGCTCTCGTGTGTCAAAGCTGGTAAGGCTCAGACCGCGGGTATCGGGGCGAATGAGGATGTCGGCCTGGCCTGCCTGCGAGCGACTAATCACCTGGCCCATGATAGTGAAGGCCTGCAGAACAACATCGATAGACCCCCCTGGTCTTCTTCCTTCTGGCTGCTCGCCGATATCTACCGCAATCACAAAGTCGGCCTGCATTTCGCGCGCCGCTTGAACGGGCAGAGGCATGGTGACGCCACCATCGACAAAGAAGCGTCCTTCAATTTCAGGGGGAATGAAAACACCTGGTACCGAGGCAGAGGCGCGCACCGCCTGGCCCACGTTGCCCGATCGCATTACCACTGTTTGTCCATTACTAAGATCGGTCGCTACGACTCCTAAGGGCTTGGCGAGCTTGTCAAAGGTGCGGCCTTGAAGCCTTGTGTTTACAAAGCGTTCCAGGAGTTCGCCCTTAACCCAGCCGCCCCTGCCAAGCACATCAAAATCGATTACCTGAGACTCTTTGCTCTCCATGGCCAGGCGCTGCAACTGAAAACCAGAGAGCCCCCCCGCATACAGCGCCCCAATGACCGCTCCTGCACTAGTACCAGTGACGATGTCTACCGAGACGCCTTGACTCTCTAACGCCTTAATGACACCAATATGCGCAAATCCACGGGCAGCGCCACCGCCAAGCGCGAGGGCAAGCTTTGGGGGGGAGGCGGCCGGTTGCGGGCCTGACCCAGTATCGGGCGGCGGGCTAGTGGCACACCCCGCAATCCAGACCACCAGGCAGGCTGCCAATACTCTGGGAATATTTTTATAAAGCATGCGGTATTTCTATTGGGGTATGGCAGAGCGGCCGCACAGTTGGTCTGCAAGGTCGATCATATCGAAACTGGTGGGCCCCCCGAGAGTCGAACTCGGCACCAACGGATTATGAGTCCGCTGCTCTAACCAGGCATGAGCTAGAGGCCCTTGAAACTCTTACAGTGTATCGAGAAAGCTCTTTAGTTTATCGCTTCGGCTAGGGTGTCGCAGTTTTCGCAGTGCCTTGGCCTCAATCTGGCGAATGCGCTCGCGGGTGACGTCGAACTGCTTGCCCACTTCTTCAAGGGTGTGGTCGGTGGCCATTTCGACACCAAACCGCATGCGTAGTACCTTTGCCTCGCGGGGGGTGAGCGAGTCGAGCACTTCTTTGACCACATCTCGCATGGAGTCTTGCAGTGCGGCCTCGTGGGGCTGCAGGGTGTTTTGATCCTCGATGAAATCCCCAAGGTGTGAATCGTCATCGTCGCCAATAGGGGTTTCCATAGAGATGGGCTCTTTGGCGATCTTTAAAATTTTACGAATCTTGTCTTCGGGCATCTCCATTTTGACCGCAAGCTCAGCAGGGTCTGGCTCTTTGCCGGTCTCTTGGAGCAACTGCCGGGAGATGCGGTTCATTTTGTTGATGGTTTCGATCATGTGCACCGGGATACGAATCGTGCGGGCCTGATCGGCAATCGACCGGGTGATGGCCTGTCGAATCCACCAGGTGGCATAGGTAGAAAATTTATAGCCTCGGCGGTATTCGAACTTATCGACCGCCTTCATGAGGCCGATATTGCCCTCTTGAATGAGGTCGAGAAATTGCAGCCCGCGGTTGGTGTACTTCTTGGCGATCGAAATCACCAGACGCAGGTTGGCCTCGGTCATTTCGCGCTTGGCCTCACGGGCGCGCTTCTCCCCTTCGATCATCCGACGATTAATCTCACGAAGGTCGGCAAGGGGGAGCACCACCTTAGTTTGAATGGCGATGAGCTTTTGCTGCAATTCGTGCAGGGCAGGAAGATTGCGCTCGAGTAAGGCGGACTGCCCCCCTGCCACAGCCATGGCTTTTTTAGAGAAGAAGTCGAGGTTGGTCTCGTTGCCGCGGAAGTTTTTGATAAACCACTCCACATTGAGACCGACCCGCTCAACCGCAATATTACGCACTGCGCGCTCGGTAACCCGTACCTCTTCTACCTGAGCGCGAAGGGTGTCGGCCAGCTTTTCAACCATTTTTGCTGTAAACCGAATACCCATGAGCTCGTTAATGATGCTCGACTGCGCCTTTTGGTAAGGGCCCGACTTATAGCCATCGGTTTCGAAGGCCTTGCGCATCTTCTCGAAATGCTTGGTGATCGCCGTAAACTTTTCAAGCGACGCCTGCTTTCGTTCTTCAAGGCGGGCAGCACTTGCCTGGTCTTCTGCCGTATCGTCATCTTCTTCGATCGCGATTTCGGCATCGGCTGGCGACAAGAGATCCTCTTCGGGTGCATTGGGGTCGACGATTCCATCGACCACCTCGGCAACCGAAATGGTTCCTACCTGAATCTTGTTGGCACTGTCGAGGATCTCGTTAATCGTGGTGGGGCAAGACGCAATAGCCAGGACCATCTCGCGCAGACCTGCCTCGATGCGTTTTGCGATAGCGATTTCGCCTTCTCGCGTGAGCAGCTCAACGGTGCCCATTTCGCGCATATACATGCGCACCGGATCGGTGGTGCGACCGAATTCGGAATCGACAACCGTGGACAATGCGGCCTCAGCCTCTTCTTCGGCATCGTCGGTGTCGGAAGCAGGCGTGTTGCTGACCAGCAGGAGTGTTTCGGTGTCGGGGGTGATCTCATAGACAGAGATATTCCATTCTTGGAACGTCGCGACAATCGATTCCATTTGGTCGGAGTCGATCTGAATGTCCGGCAGATGGTCGGTAATCTCTGCATGCGTGAGATAGCCACGTTCCTTACCAAGAACGATAAGCGCTTTGAGCCGCGCCTTACGCGCCTCTAGCTCCTCGGCAGTAAGGGGCCCGGAGGGCATGAACTCCCAGATCTTTTTGTCCTTAGGCTTGCGCCCACCACGGCGCGGCGCGGCAGCCTCTACCTCTACTTCGGGTACGGACTCATCGGCCTCATCATCTGCCTCGGGCACCAGCTCATCGTCGGCGTCTTTGGCCTTGGCCGGGCGGCCGGGTTTTTTTGCTACCTTGGCTGGGGGCGCCTTGCCTGATTTGGACGGACTCGCTGGCTTCGCGGCCTTTGCTGTTTTTTCTACCTTCTCAGCGCTGTCCTTCGGGGCCTTGTCAGCCTTGGCCGGTTGCTTGGAAGGCTGTTGCGCGAGCTGCTTAGTGGGCTGCTTAGTGGGCTGCTTAGTTGCCTGCTTAGTTGCCTGCTTAGTTGCCTGCTTAGTTGCCTGCTTAGTTGCCTGCTTAGTTGCCTGCTTAGTTGCCTGCTTAGTTGCCTGCTTAGTTGCCTGCTTAACTGGCTGCTTAACTGGCTGCTTACCTGACGGCTGAACTGACTTAGCACTGGTCTGCTTTTTGTCTGTCTGACCACTTTGGGGCTTGGCTGCGGCAGCAGTTGGCTTTGGGTCTGATTTTTTTGCGGCAGGCTTGGGCGCATTTTTGGGTTCCGCCACAGGCCCCTGCCCCGCAGAGGCCCGAAGCTTGGCAATGACCGACTGCAGGGCCTTATCTCCTGCAGACTTTGGCTCCGAAGGCTTAGTGGCCGCTTTTGAGGGCGCGGGCTTGGCCTGCGGTGATGGCTTAGCGGTCGGTTTAGAAACAGGCTTAGCGTGTGCCTTGGCTGCCGGCTTGGCCGCTGGCTTGGTATCTACCTTGGCAGAAGGCTTGGCCGCCACCTTTACGGGGGGTTTACTTGGCGCCTTGGCAGACGGCGCTGGCGACTGCTTGGGGGATACCTTGGCTAGCTTTGCGGCCACCGCTGCGGCCGGTTTTTTGCCCGTAGCCGCACTCGCGACCTTAGCCGTTGCGGCTACCTTAGCCGCAGCGGTGCTGGACTTGGCGTCATTTTTGCCCGCAGTTTTACCCTTATTTGCCAGTTGCTTTCCTGCCGCCATTCTGTACGCTCCTTCGCGCTAGAGAACCTTACATTATAGAACTTTCGTCTGAACCTCTCAAGATCGCCTTAAGCTCCTGGATTTCCGACTGAAGCTGCCGCAGCGCGGCAAGGTCTTCGGGCCGAAGCTCTGGCTTCGCAGCCAGGTCGGTTGCCCTTTTTTGCATGCTACGCACGGCCAGCACGCGGATTGCTCGGTCCAGCTCATATCCGACATTGCCCTTACCTGCCTCTTGGTTATCGGCCTGAAAAATCGCTTCTAGAGCAGGGTCTGGCAACGACAGTCTTTGAAAAAGAAGCACCAGCCCAGACTGGGGGTCTTCCCGCTGGGCAGCCTCATAAAGACCGGCCTGACTGGGGGAATGGCGATGGCTGCCGATCCAATCGAGAAGCTGGAGGTGGTCCTGCGCGAACTGCTCCCGGGCAAGGGGGAAATGGTCGTGTTCCACGACAGACTGATAGGCCTTGGGAACCTGTATGAGTATCTGCAGCATGCGTTCTGCCTGCCGCCTGAGACTGCCTTGGGCTAAGGCAGATGAACGCGCCCCAGCGGCTACCGAGGGCTGTGGGCGTCTCGGCTGGAAACCCGACTGGCGCGCCGAGACGACCCCAAGTGCCTGCAGATCGGTCTGAAACTGCCGCGCGGCATCCTGGGCGACCTGTGCCTTCAGCGGCGAATCCGCCATTAACGCCAGCAGCCGCTTGGCCTCTGCCGTTGCCGCGGCCCGGCCCTCAGCAAAGTCCAGTGACTGGCCTGCAACCGCGCGGTCGAGCACGAATCGTGAGAGGGGTGGCGCATTTTCGACAAGCTGCAAGAGGGACTCGCGGCCGAACTGCCGGACAAAGCTGTCAGGATCGTGGTCTGAGGGCAGGAAGGCAAACCGCACCTGTAGCCTGGGGCTTGCAAAAGGCAGCATCACCTCCAGCGCCCGTGCTGCAGCCTTCTGTCCTGCCGTATCCCCGTCAAACATTACGACAATGCGGCTTGTCTGGCGCGACAGAATGCGCAGATGGTCTGCGGTGGTGGCGGTGCCCAGTGTGGCTACGACATGGCCGATTCCATATTGGGCAAGCACAACGACATCCATATAGCCCTCTACCACCCAGATCTCGCCGGCCTCGCGGATGGCCTTTCGGGCCTCAAAGAGACCATACAATCCGCCGCCTTTGGTAAAGATTGGGGTCTCCGGCGAGTTGAGGTATTTGGGTGTGTCATCGCCCAGGGTGCGCGCCCCAAACCCAATCACCTCGCCGCGCATTCCAAGAATGGGAAACATGATGCGGCTGCGAAACCGATCGTATCTGCGGGCGGTGGTCTCTTGCGGGTGCGCCACGGGGGGCGCAGGCTGCATTACCTGAGACGAATCGGCATCGGTCTGAGCCTCCGTGGCGATCACAAGCCCGGCCTGCACAAGTTCGTTATCCTGGTAATCGGCAAATACGGCCTGAAGAGACTGCCATCCTGGGGGGGCGTAACCGAGGTGATAGCGGGCAGCACTCTCCCCGGTGATGCCGCGATTTCTCAGGTAGTCGATGGCCTGGGGCGAGTCTTTAAGGCGACGCTGATAAAAACGCGCCGCCTCGCGCATACGCGCCTCAAGGCGTGACCGAAGGTCAGCCTGCGTTTTGCGGTCCGCCTTTGACGATTCGGAAGCCTCTTGTTGCTGGGGAACCTCAAGCCCCTGCCGCCGGGCAAGTTCCTCAACCGCCTGCGGAAAGCTCAGACCCAGATGCTCGATAAGAAAGCCAATCGCGGTGCCATGTGCCCCGCATCCAAAGCAGTGATAGAACTGCTTTGCGGGGCTGACCGAAAAAGAAGGAGACTTTTCGTTGTGAAACGGGCACAGGCCACTGAAGTTGCTGCCCGCTTTTTTCAGGCTGACATGCTGCCCTACGAGGTCGACGATATCGACACGCCGAAGCAGGTCATCGATGAATGACTGCGGAATCACAGCGCAGTCTTAGCCGCCCAGTGCCTCTTTTATTACCCGAGAGACAAACGCCATATCGGCCTTACCAGCGAGCCTGGGCTTGAGCTGCCCCATCATCTTGCCCATCCAGGCCGCAGAAGGCGGCGCGCCGGAAGCCTGTAATGCGGCAAGGCAGGTGGCGACCTCTGCGCGAATGGCCTGCTCGGACAGTTGCTCGGGAAGGTAGGACTGCAAAAGAGAGAGCTCGGCGGATTCTTTGTCTACCAGATCTTGTCGGCCACCGGCCTGGAACTGGGCGATTGAGTCTTTTCTCTGCTTCACCATTTTTTCGATCACCGCAAGCACCTGGGCATCGTCGAGCGTAACCCGGTCATCGACCTCTTTTTGCTTGATGGCCGCGGTAATGAGCCGCAAGGTGGTGAGCTGGGCCGTGGCTTTGGCCCGCATGGCCGACTTGATGTCCTCGTTAAGACGGTCTTTTAGCGACATGAACGCCCCCTTAAAAAAACGAAGGCCCGCAAGATTGCGAGCCCCTTACGCATGCACCGAAGTGCTGGAAAGCCCGCTAGTACTTACGCACGGGAAGCATCTGACTACGAACGCGCTTGTAGTGGCGCTTGACTGCGGCCGCTTTTTTACGCTTGCGCTCTGCGGTGGGCTTCTCGTAGAACTCGCGGGCACGCAGTTCGGTAAGGAGGCCAATTTTTTCGATCGTACGCTTAAACCGCCGCATCGCGGCTTCAAAGGGTTCGTTTTCTTTTACTCGGACTAAAGGCATAGAAAAATGGAGACTTTATGATGAAAGAAGTTGCACTGGATTCGAAGTCAATCCGCGATTATGGACTAAGCCTTACCGGTTAGGCAAGCGCGCTGGACAGCCGTCTTTCAGACAAGGGCCAACGCGGCCGCACGGCAAAGGCTCCCGCAGCGCTACCCCGATCCCCGAGGGCTGCCCTTAAGCCAGCGGCCCAGGCAATCATCACGCCGTTGTCGGTACACAGACTGATAGGCGGGTAGTGGACACTCACTTTTAATTTGCTGCAGGCGGCATCGAGTTGGTGACGCAATAGCTGGTTAGCGCTCACCCCACCGGCCACCACAAGCCTCTGCGCCCCGGTTTGTTTGACGGCTGCCATCGACTTCGCCACCAAGACGTCGACAATAGCCTGCTGCGCCTCTGCGGCGATATCTGCCTTATCAACGTCAGAGAGCCCAGCCGTGCCCCCTGCCCTTTTTACCTGGGTGAGGACTGCGGTTTTGAGCCCGGCAAAGCTAAGGTCAAGCGTAGGACGCCCTAGCAGCGGCCGGGGCAGCGCGAACCGCCCTGCCCGCCCGGTCTGGGCCAGTCGGGCAATCTCTGGGCCGCCGGGATAGCCAAGACCCAACAGCTGCGCGGACTTATCAAAAGCCTCGCCAGCAGCGTCGTCGATGGTCTCCCCTAGAAGTTCATACTCGCCAACCCCACTTACTTGCAGCAACTGGGAATGGCCCCCGGACACCAGAAGGGCAAGAAAGGGGAATGCGAGGCTATCAACCCCGAACAGAGGGGACAGGAGGTGACCCTCTAAATGGTGCACTGGTGTTACAGGGCAGTCGATGGCGGCGGCAAGGCCATAGGCAAAGCTGCAGCCGACAAGAAGGGCCCCCGCAAGCCCCGGGCCTTGGGTCACTCCTATGAGCTTGATGTCCTGCAGGTCGCGGTCGGCTTCACGCAGCACCCCCTCGAGAAGCGGCATGAGACGCAATAGGTGATCGCGGGAGGCCAGTTCAGGCACCACGCCACCGTACAGACGATGCAGATCTACCTGGGAATGCAGCGCCTGGGCCAACAGCCTGGCCGAGGGCGGACGATAGGCCTGCGGGGTAGAGGCCTGGTCGGGAGTATCCAGTTCGAGAAGCGCAAGCCCCGTCTCGTCGCAGGAGGTCTCCACCCCAA
>Ga0194130_10008142_pt1 | contig 11259 bp, 8 predicted proteins | sample TA2KigsurfametaG_FD_160084 | JGI IMG/M metagenome (GOLD analysis project Ga0194130, IMG submission 160084) | Freshwater microbial communities from Lake Tanganyika, Tanzania - TA2015050 Kigoma 12 surface | ecosystem: Environmental > Aquatic > Freshwater > Lake | place: Tanzania: Lake Tanganyika... | reverse complement strand
AACCCCACATCCCACGACCACGCCAACAAGTACTGAGGCCAATAGAGAACTCTGCCAAAAAGCTGCTTTGTCGGATTGTTTTGGGTTTGAAGAATCCACTGCAGATAATCGCTATGAAGATCCTTCAACGCGCCCGACCACATTGTCACAACTGGTGTCATTAACACCGCCCACCACCACGAACGCCGCCACCTGTTGCGCCACCACGCAGGTGGATTCATTGATCGCAGGTTCAGGGTCGCCACGAACTTGTCCACCATGGGCGCCATGAACTGCCGTTGCGCCGATACAACTTCATCGCAGCTTCGGCATTGGTGCGCGGGTCGAGCAACTGAGAGGGCTCGGTGATGCCTGCACCTGCAAGCCATGACTTGTGCACCGACCAATAGATCTGAAAGAGGCCCAGACAGCAGTTGCCACGGCCACCCACGACGGAGGGCACCAGATTGCTCTCGCGTCGCGCAACGAAGATTGCCGTCTCTTCAAGATCATCGGGCCACACTTCACGAATGATGGCAATTACCTGTTTTCGCGTGTAGCGCTCAGTTGGTGGTGTGATTACGGGTTGGTTCGAGATGCAGATCTGATCGCCGACAAAAATCGGCGTTGTTGTTGTCGACGCATTCAATGCCAGGAGATCGGAAACTGCCAAGCCAAATCGTGCCGAAATTCGTGTCCATGAATCATTTGCTCTCGCCCCGTGATACTTGGTGCAGGAAGAAGCTGAGACGGCACCGACCGGTACGAGCATCGTTGCGAGCGCAATGGAAACTGCGACCATTGCGCAGGTCGACCGCTGGCGGAGAGGGAGGGATTTGAACCCTCGGTCCGGTGAACCCGGACAACGCCTTAGCAGGGCGCCCCATTCGGCCACTCTGGCACCTCTCCAATTCGTGCGAATTTCCTGAGAAACCGTTCTGTGAGTGTACCGAGTCACTCGCTTGGCGGAACGAGAGGGATTCGAACCCCCGAGCCTTGTGGGCTGCCTGTTTTCAAGACAGGTGCAATCGTCCGCTCTGCCATCGTTCCGGCTTCAACGCTACTTTCACTTTTTCGTGGCGCCATATTGCAGGTACGCAAGTCGAAGCTGTTGTCGTTGTATTCGAGTTATGGCCGTAAGCACCACACCACTAGAAAACAAGATGAGCCCTGCCACGAACATGAGCAGGCCAGCGGTTTGGCCCTGCAGATCTGTGGGCCAGTTCGACAATGCGAATGCGGCTGTGACGAAGGAGAGCAGTGCACCAGTTCCAAAGAATCGTGTCGGTGCATACTGTCGGTAGCTACGTAATATTGCGAATAAGATTCTCAGGCCGTCACGAATCGTTCGAAGTTTCGAACGACCATTGGTGAGCAGTTGACGCTCTCGATAGGCGGCTTCAATAGTGCGCACCGCTGCGGCGACGATTGCTGCATGAGCCGTCATCTGTACTTCAATCTCGAATCCCGTCGCAGTACCGGGAAACGATTTGACAAAACGCCGTGACAAAGCGCGGTACCCCGACAGGACATCGCGTGTGTCGACGCGGAAGAGCACTCGCACGAGACCAGAGATCAGTCGGTTTCCTGTGGCGTGGCCTACTCTCTGATCAACCGAGTTGGTCGCCAACGCACGCTCTGCGACAACCATATCGACCGCGTCATTCGCTACAAGACCAATCATGGACTGTACGACGCTGCTGTCATACGTTCCGTCACCATCAACCATCACAAACACATCACCGTCGAGTTCTGCAAACGCACGAATGATGACATTGCCTTTACCGCGATTCGGCACTGTGATGACATGCGCACCTGCCGCCCTCGCAATATCTACTGTTCGATCAGAGGACACGTTGTCAAAAACATATATGTTCGCCGATGGCACCTCGCGGCGAAAGTCGTTGATTACGGTGGCAATCGACAACTCTTCATTGAGAGTAGGGATGATTACGTTCACCACACTCATGCCTTTCTCCCAATAATCAAAAGATTCTTGCCAAATTTGTGACCGACGAGTTTGTCGAGTGTCCTGCTTATCGGGAAGATGACTTGATCAAACATCTTGACCGCACGAACACTTGGGGTACCCGACCTACGAGGAAGCAAGCGATACACCAACGACATCAACCAACCCAACGAATCGACGTATCGCACATCGTCTATCTTTAGCCCTGCCTCGGCAAACTTGCCAATCATCTCGCGACGTCGGTAACGGCGTACATGACCCACTTTGTGGTCCATCTTTGAGTACAACATCATGAATGCGGGAACAAACACCACGATGGGACTTCCCGCTCTTACCACTCGGGCAAGCTGTCGGAGTGCATCTACATCGTCGGGGATATGTTCGAGACAGTTGATTGAGAATGCGCCGTCAAATGTTGCTTCTGAAAGCTCACTCAAAGTGTGTGCGACTCGATAGTGCTTTCGCCGCAGTGCATCATGAAGATTTGCGTTCGGTTCGACACAGGTCAGACGTTGAGGTTCATTGACAATCAATCCAGTTTGCGTACCATCACCTGACCCCAATTCGACGAGGTCACCATGGGTGGGCAGGTGTTCAGCGACAATTCTCCCTACATAGCTGAGATATCGAGGGGCTTCACTCATCACTTCGAGGTTTTCCGAGCCCCCTACCACCGTTACTTCGGCGTCGCCACCTCGTGATCGCATTTGCTCGGTCATCTTTATTGCACTCGTGAGCGGATGTCACGCAACCAGTCGTCGGCATCGCGCCAACGCTGGTCGGCATGTTCGCGTACCGACTGCTCATGCTTCGTTGCAGCTGGATACGAACCGAGGAACTTCACATCGCCCTGTTTGGTGCGCAAATCTCGCAACGCGTCGGCCACTACTTCGTCAGAAATATGTCCGTCGGCATAGATGATGAAGCAATAGTCACCAAGCACGCCTTGCTTCGTTGGGCGGCTAATCAACTGCGACAGGTTGATGCGCCGAGCCGCGAACTCCTGCAAGATTCCCACCAAACTGCCAGGCTCGTCGGCGCGCTGAAACACCACGATGCCGGTCTTGTCATTGCCTGTGCGGGGAGGAATTCGGTCTTTCCCTACCAAGACGAAACGCGTCTGGTTGTTGTCGTGATCGGCAATGTTGCGTTTGATGATGTCGAGCCCATAGAGACGTGCTGCCGACTCTGGGGCGATGGCAGCAAACGTCGGGTCGTCATGCTCGGCCACGAGTCGTGCTGCCTCTGCCGTTGAATGCGCTGCGCGAACCTCCGCATTGCGCAATTCGCGCCGCAAGAATTCGTGACACTGAGCAGTGGCAACGGGAATCGAGAGCAGCGTATGGATCGAGCCAAGTAAGGCTCCCGGTCGAGCCACGAGACAATGTTCGATTCCAAGCACGACCTCGCGTTGAATCAACAAGTCGTGATCAAAGACCAACGCATCTTGCGTGAAATTGACGGTGCCCTCAATCGAGTTTTCGATAGGCACGAAACCGAGGTCTACTTCTCCGGCGTCGACGGCGTCGAGCACGTCGGGCACCGTACGGAATGGAACGTGTTCCAACTTCGTCAAGTCGGATTGGGTGAGAAGCGCTTGTTCGGTGAAGGTTCCCGCTGGGCCGAAATAGCCGATGCGACGTGCTTTCGTCACCCGTTCAAGGCTACGAGCCAGCGATAGCCTGCCACTCATGTTCGAATATGCGGCATTCAATCCGTTCAACGCAAGCCCCGAAGGCTTGGCTGCCGAACTCACACGTAAGTCGGCGGAAGGTTGGGAGGTCGTCTCGATCACCAGCACGACCGATGGGCGTTTCTGTGCGTTCCTGCGCCGCCCCGTGACGCAACGTGCCGCAACGACACCGACTTCGACGACGTTGGCGAGTGATGCCGGCTACGCCACCGCCTCGCCTGCGGCCACTACCGCCGCAGCGGGCACACCGAGTGTTCCGGCAGCGTGGTACAAAGACCCATCAGGGCGCTACGAACTTCGCTATTGGAACGGCTCTGCGTGGACCGAGCACGTCGCACGCGGTGGCCAGCAGTTCACTGACGCGCCCGTTGCCTGATTCGCCCATGCGGGCGACGTCACTCGGGCACGCCGGGATACTCATTCGTTGTCGTCAAGCCACGATCGTCTGCGATCCATGGTTCGTGCCTGCGTTCCTCGGCTCATGGTTTCCGTTCCCGCGTAACGACCAGCTCGATGCTGAGACGATGGTGGCTGTTTGTTCGCCCGACTACCTCTATGTCTCACACTTGCATGGCGACCACTTCGATGAACCGTTTCTCCGAGAGAAAATGGACAAGTCGGTTCAGGTGTTATTGCCCGACTTTCCGTCGGATGAGTTGCGACGACGACTGACTCGCCTGGGATTCACCCGATTCATTGAAACCAAGGATGGAATCCAGCATGACCTCGGCGACGGTTTACGAGTCGCCATTCACATCGAATCTTCCATCACCGATGGCCCTGGTGGTGACTCGGCGCTCGTCGTGAGCGATGGTGAATCGCGACTCGTCAACCAGAACGACTGTCGCACCCACGATCCGAAAGTTCTCGCATCGCATGGCGCGGTTGATCAGCATTGGCTGCAATTCAGTGGGGCCATTTGGTATCCGATGGTGTATGACGAACCTGCGAACGTACGCCGACAACAAGCAAAAGAAAAGGTGATCAGCCAATTTTCACGGGCTGAGCAGTACGTCAGTTCAGTGAATGCCACCGTTGTCGTGCCGTCGGCGGGGCCACCCTGCTTTCTTGACCCTGAACTCTTCAGTTTCAACATGATCACCGGAGATGAAATCTCGATCTTTCCCGACCAAACTCACTTCATTGATCGACTCACACAACTTGGCAAGAAGGCCGCGTTGAATCTTCCGGGCACCACGATCGAGTCTCAACATGGCGCGGTGACCCTGAGCCATGCGGTGACCGACCCGCAGCGACCCTTCCGCAACAAGCGCGAGTATCTGCTCGAGTATCAGCACGATTGGGTTGACTGGCTGGCACGAGAGAAGGCCTCGTGGCCGAAGAACACCTCACCGTTCGCACCGCGACTCGCCGCATGGTGGGAGCCGCTGTTGCTTCGTGCGCCGACACTGCGTAGCGGTATCGGGGCGTCATGCCTCATTCGATCGGGTGATGAAAAAATACTGATCGACTTCGTGAACGGTGCCATTCGTGCACACGAAGGTGAGCCTTACCGATTCCGCTTCGATATCGACCCGCGACTGTTGGAAAAAGTACTCACCGAACATGCGGTCGACTGGTCGAACTCGCTGTTTCTTTCGTGTCGGTTTGTTGCCTGGCGTGAAGGTGCATTCAACGAGTATCTCTATAACTTCTTCAAGAGCTTGTCGGTCGAGCGAATCGATCGTGCTGAGGCCGAGGCGCAGCGACGACTCGGGGGGCTAGTTGGGCCATCAGAAGAGATTCACATCGGTGAGTTCACCGTCGAGCGCTACTGTCCGCATCGCAAAGCAGATCTCTCGGTGTTTGGTCGGCTGGAGGGTGACGAAATCGTCTGCACCTTGCACGGCTGGCGTTTTCGAACGTCAGACGGTGGATGCGTGAACGCCGACGATCGTCGGCTTCAGGTACGCCGAACCAAGTAAGCAAACTCGAAGGTGCCTGCCCGCACCTCGTAGTGCGGCAATACGTCGGGGCCGCAACTTGCCGTACCAAGACCACGGTGGGCGACGTCGAGATGCACGATGAGATTTTCAGACGTAACCAACTGGGTGGCATCGAGCGCTTCGAAGAGCTGTAAGGGCGTGTGGTGCACCGCGCTGAAGTGCAGCGTGGCGGGCTCGAGCACGTCAATTCGCACGGTGGTGTTGCCGGCTACGAATTCAATCCACTCGCATTCGGTGCGCAGCCCGAACTCTTGCGGTACGAGGTAGGGCTGCGAATCAGGTACGCGAGCCCACACGTCGCGCAGCGCTGCCCCGTTGCGATCGGGATAGTTCTCGTGTGGTCCTCGACCAAACCAACGGATGTAAGCAAACTCGGCCGGAAGAGCAAACCTCACTCCGATTCTCGGCAGACCAGCGAGTGGTTCGGGAACCACGACACGGTGACGGTAAACGACGCCTCCATCTCGGCGAACTTCTCGCTGCTGTACGTGCTGCACACTCGGCGGGATCGCGTCGTCGAGAATGCCGAGACGTTTCCAGCGCGCCATCGAGCGGCCACCAATTCGATGAAGCTCACCAAAACCAGGCATCACTTTGTAGCCGTCGTTGTCGATCGGCGCGCGCATGAGTGCAAGGCGAACCGGCTCAGCAAAGCATGCATCTGCGGTTTCGCCGAGCAGCCCACTTGTCTCGGACCCCATTCGGTCAATGGGGGGAGCTTTCGGTTGCGGGGCCCTCACGGTGATTTCATCCCACGCCACGAGGTGCCCAGTGTCTGCATACGACGTGTCTGAACGGAGCATCCAACGGAACTGCAGAGTGACGGTTGCGTGGCTCGGCGCAGATGCAAGGTGATTGCGAACGGTTTCCGAAAACGGCACCGTCACTTGTGACAGTGGCGCAATATCAAGCGAAAGTTCTTCCTCGTGGATGATCTCGCCACCAACCAAGAGGGTCACCGTTGCGCGAAGATCACTAATGCCTCCGTGCGACCGACGGTTCTTCACGGCATAGGAGTCGTCACTTGCTCGCGATACCGCCACGGGTCGGTGCACCCATGCCAGTTCATGCATCGCCGGATGCGGAATCAAATCCGACGAATTCAGCCCATCAGCTACGAAGTTCCCGTCATTTGGCACGTCGCCGAACTGTCCGCCATACGCGAATCGCCACGTCAACCCCGTTGCGTTCTGCCGAGGGTCGACCTTTTGGCGAAGTCCATGATCTTTCCATTCCCACACGAAGCCACCAGCCAGTAACGGCTCGTTGTCGATGGCTGCCCAGTAATCGGCAAGTGACCCGTTGGAGTTGCCCATGGCATGGCTGTATTCGCACAGCACCAGCGGACGATCAGCTCCACTGCGGGCGTAGTCGACGATTGCAGTGATGGGTGGATACATCGGGCACACGACATCGGTGGCATTGCGACCCCCATTACGCCATGGTTGTGTCTCACCGTTCCGGGCGTGGAAGATTGCGCCTTCGTAGTGGAGCGGTCGCGTTGGGTCGAGCGAACGAGTCAAGGCGGCAAGTGCATCATGGTTCGTGCCGAAGCCCGACTCGTTGCCGAGCGACCAAAACACGATGCTCGGATGATGCCGATCGCGCACGACCATACGCATTCCGCGCGACATCCACGTTGCGAGATAGCGGTCGTCGTTGCACAGTGAGGTGTTGTACGCGTGCGACTCGATGTTTGCTTCTGCCACCACATACAGCCCGTATTCGTCACAGAGTTCGAGAAACGCCGGATCGTTCGGATAGTGGCTGGTTCGAACTGCGTTGCAGTTGTGTCGCTTCATTGCAATGATGTCTGCACGCATGTCGTCGATGGTGACGGCTTTGCCTCGATCGGGATGATGATCATGGCGATTCACGCCCATGATGGTGATGCGACGATCGTTCACCCTGATCTCGCCATCTTCAACACGAATTCGTCGAAATCCAGTGACTACCGATACGTATTCACGTACCGGACCAATCAATTTGAGGACAAGTCGATATCGATACGGGTCTTCCGCACTCCATGGTCGTGCGTTGCGAATCACGAACTTTGCAGAAACTCGGTGACCCTCGAATACGTAGCGCTGCAGATGGTCGTGTGGCACCTCGCACATCACGGGCTCTGACACTCGTTTGCCCGACAATTCTTCGAACCACATCTGCACCGAAACGCCCGGTTGTGGTGAACCGACGAATGCAACTTCAGCCTCAACGGTTGCGAGCCCCTCTTTGGAGGTGGCGTCGTAGTCGGTGAGGCACTTCACCGATCGAACGTGTATCGCCGAACGTGCCTCAACATAGACGCTGCGGTGCAGACCCGCCATCCACCATTGGTCTTGGTCCTCGACATAGCTCTGTGCGCTGTAGCGAATCACCACAATTGCCAACTCATTACGGCCTTTCGTTGTGAATTGGCTGATGTCGTATTCGCTGGCGAGGCGATTGTCGGTGCCGTAGCCGACGAACTTGCGGTTCACATAGACAAGGTGCACACTGTCGGCAGCGCCAAGATGCAACACGACCTGCTTGTGCTGCCAAGCAGCAGGCACAGAGAACGTGCGTCGATACACACCAGTCGGGTTGTCGTCGGGGATTCGCGGCGGTGGGCCGTCGAACGGCATGTCGATGTTCGTGTACTGCGGGTGATTACCAACCCCCTGCATGGTCCAGTTACCGGGAACTTGGATCGCCTTCCATGTCGCGCCAAGCTTTGCACTCGCCCCTCGCAGGTGGCTGGTTTCGATTTCAGTTGGATGACGAAACAGTCGGAACCGCCATGCTCCATCCAGATGTGTCCGATGAGCGGCACGAGACTTTCGCGAGTCTTCGATCGAGCCACTTGTCACCAGCGACGTGCGCATCGGCAGGCGATTCACCTCGATGATGGCCGGATCGTGCCAGGGCTCGAAGTCGGTGAAGAGGTTCGTCATATGTTGTGCCGCAGTGTTGCCGCACACACCATGTTTACAGACCGACGGCGGAACAATGTGCCGGCAGTCAGCATGTGCTCCGATAGTTTGGAGTCGGATGCCAGCGCTTTCTGCCATATCGCTTCGTCCACTCGGGGTCGACACCGATACCGAGAGCATCCTCGGCACCCTGCGCTCGAGATGGTGGGTTGTACCCGTCATCTTCATCATCGTTTTCGGCCTGGTCGTGCTTGAGGACCCTGAAACATCGATTCAGCCGGGATACTCCCGAATTGACCGCGAGTACCTCGTAAACGACAACACCGTCCCTTTTACACTGTTAGATCTGCCTTCTGAAGTGCTCGCTCCACTACCAGACCTCGATACACAGCTTGCACAGCTTCAGTCAACGGACGAGTTCATACAACTCGCACAACAGTACGTCGGAACTTCATTGCTCGTCTCCCGAATCGTGCCACAACTGGCACTGCAACCCGATGAGACGTCACAAAATGTCGTGACGCTGCGGGGACGCATTCGCCCAGTGCTGAGCGTGACATGCAGCGAGTTGACGGCTTCTTCTTGCCCAGCCGCCCTCGACGCACTCGCTGAATTGCTGCAGAGTCGCCACGAGTTGGCAATGCGCGCTGGATTGCAGGCGCTTTCGACAACTGCAAGTCAGCTCGAGAGCGGTTCGAGTGAAAGCACCGCCTTACGTGAACGTCTCGCAGCCGTTCAGTTCGGTGTACAGGCACTCGCAACTCAGCCCCTCACGGAACTTGTTCTTATCCGAGAGTTCAATGCCGAAGAGATTGAAACCACGGTCACCGAATCGGCAAATTACCGATTCGCACTTGCGGCTGCGGTCATTCTGAGCCTGCTTGTCATCTTCCAATGGTCGGTTTTCGACAAACGTCTGTATGGGCTACGACGCATTGCGCGCAGCGTCGGAGCAGATCGAGTTATCGGCCATGTCCGGCGAGCAACCGACGATGCCGACGTCGTCGCCTGTGCGGCTGCAGTGCGGGCGGCAAGTAAGGATGCCACGCGACTACGCATCGTGCGACTTTCAGGTGTCGCTGATGAACTCCTGCAAACGGTGGTCGCAAGAAGCGGTGTGGCCGCTTCGACTATCTCGGTTTCGGAGCTTTCGGTTACCGACCTCTCCGATACGACAACGTCGTGGCTGATCGTGGCCCAACGTGGCGCCTCACATGCTCGAGAGTTGTTGCGGGCGAGCGATGCGCTCGCAATGTCATCCGGTATGCGCCCTCGCGTGTTGCTCGTCGGCTGAAACGGGAGCCCACAGCACCGAGGCCAACAACAACCACAAGAAATGATTGCCGATGATGAACGATTCCTGACTCGCCGCGGCAACGACGAACCAGACAATCGCCATGTTCCAGATCGTTGTCGTGCGTCGCACGATTGCGTCGCGTTGATACATGATCACGACAACGAGCAACGCCACAAGAATTGCTGCACCAATCACCCCGCCGCCGAGCAGGATGTCGAAATACCCGCTGTGCGACCAGCTCTTGTTCGGGTCGACGACGAACGAAACACTTCCCGTGTCGGCCACAATTCGCTGAATGTTCGGCAACACCCACCAACCCGGACCCTTCAAAAACTCCGGGTCGCGCCACGCCGCCTGCCAGCCGTAGCCGAACCATGGTTGCTCGAGAAAACCGTTCCAGCTGAAACGCCAGTGCACCAATCGCCCGTTGAACGTGGTGGTCTCACCAACGAGTGAGAGCAGTCGTCCCTGCACGATGAAGATCAACCACATACCTAAAGCGATGCCGACTATGTAGACGATGTGTGCGGCTCGAACGACGAGCACGTCTTTCTTCGCACTGCGCGCAATCAAACGAATGATCTGCCAGTACCCTGCACCAAGCAGTGCAAGTGCAAGGGCCACAGGTGAAGTTGTCGACTCACTTCGCCATAGAACAAAGACATCAAGCAGAACAAATGCGACGATTGCCAGTCGGCCGATTGAAAGTAGCGAGGGATCTGCGCACCGCCACTTGGGCAGCAGAAATACGCCGGCCAGAATCCCGATTGCCGCGACGGGTGCTAAGGAATTGCGATTTAGATAGATGCCAATCCAGTAGCCACCGCTGTCAGATGTGCTGAGGTCCCAGTTTCGCACCACCGCAAACACCGACGCGACGACACCCACCTGCATCGTCAAGAAGATGATCTGCAACCTATTGGTGATGTCAAATGACACCATCAGATACAACCCACACAGGGCGGTGACCGTCAGAGCAACGGATTCAATGACGGTCTGACGAGAAAGCACCGACCACAGCGTTGAAGCATTCATCCAGACGAGAAAGGCAACGAAGAGGCGGGGCCCCCACGACTTGAGATGCAATATATCTATTCGCCTGCCAAGCAACATGAGGGCTGGAATCTGAACCGCCATGAACGTCGCATAGTGAACGAGCGGCATGCCGGGATTCGGGACGAACTCTGTTGACTTTCCGCTCGCGTACCAGCCGCTATAGACCGGGCCCTGAGTGAGGGCGAAGACCAGTGCGACTGCATAGGTGCGTTCGCTTGCCATTGTGGACGCACCGCTACGTATTGATCGCCAAACCACGCAAGCAAACTGTACAAGCCATCAGGCGTCGCATTGACCAACCATCAACACAGTCTCAGTAGCCTGCGTGAGGGAATGGTTCGTTCAGAGCGATGAATCGTCAGTATCCCGTCATCATTACGGTGCGTGATCGGTTGTCGCCCCTCGTG
>Ga0194130_10008140_pt1 | contig 11262 bp, 6 predicted proteins | sample TA2KigsurfametaG_FD_160084 | JGI IMG/M metagenome (GOLD analysis project Ga0194130, IMG submission 160084) | Freshwater microbial communities from Lake Tanganyika, Tanzania - TA2015050 Kigoma 12 surface | ecosystem: Environmental > Aquatic > Freshwater > Lake | place: Tanzania: Lake Tanganyika... | reverse complement strand
TCCAGATCCAGCAGGTGGAATTCCCCCTCCGCCAAGGGGGGGCGATCCGCCGCGCTGGCCAGCAGCAGCTGCCCCACCAGCGCTTCCGCCGCCGTGCGGCTGCTCACGCCCGCCAGGCGCACCACATACAGCTCCCGCCCTGGAAGCTGCCGACCGGCCAGCAGCTCAACCGCCTGGATGGGCCCCCGGGAGGGCCGCAGCCAGCGGGGCCCGGGGCGGATGAAGCGTTCCGGAAAGTCGCTCAGGGGCACCACCCGCAGCTCGCCGCCCAACCCCTGGGCGGCCACCAGCCGACCCACCTCCAGCAACTCCGCCGCAGCGGGCTCCCCCTGGCTGGGGGCCGGGGAAGGGTCGGGCGGCTTGTTTCTGCGAGCGTCCGGAGTGGCGGGGGAGTCCGAGGGCATGGGGGGGGCGAGGGGTCATCGGCAGCATGCCAGGGGCTGCCGCGGAGGCCCGCCGATGCGCCGCCGACACCCCCCGCTCATGATTCGCCCAATCCCTCCTCCTCCCCCAGCCCCGCGGCTCCCGCGCTGAGGCGCCACAGCTCCGCCGCCAGAGTGTCCGAGCGGGCTTCGGCGCTCGGTTCCGCTGGCGCGAACCGCAGCAGGCCGGGCCGCACGAGCTGATGGCTCCAGTATTGGAAGCCTGCGGGTTCGCCGAGGGGGCCGCTGGCCAGGCCCGCCAGGAGCTCTCCGGCCCGCTCGGGGGAGGCGGTGACCCGCAGGAGATCCCGGGCCACAAAGGCGAACATCGCCTGGCCGAGGGGATTGAAGCGGCGGCTGTCCCGAAAGAAGCCCCCTTCCTCCCGCGGGATCACCAACCCCGGACTCCAGGCGATCACCGGCAGCGGGGCGCCGCCCGCCGGCAACCCCCGTTCCACCAGCCGTCGCGCCAGCTCGCGCGCTTGCAGCACATTGCAGAGCTTGCTGTCCTTGTAAGCCTTCTCGGCGTTGAAGGGGCCGCCGTTCACCATCGCGGCACCGGGTCCCCGCCGCAGGCCGGCAAGGTCGCCCAGCCCCGCCGGCTGGCCCACCTTCCCCCCGGCGGTCGTCGGGTCGTGCACTTCCGAGGCGGTCACCACCAGTCGGGGGGAGGGCGCCCGCAGGAGGAGTGGCAGCAGCCGTTGCAGCAGGGACTGGTGGGCGAGGTGATTCACGGCCAGCGTCAACTCAAAGCCCTGGGCCGACCAGCGGGGGGCTGGGGCGCCGCTGTACTGCAGGCCGGCATTCAGCACCAGGCTGTCGATGGGCCGCGCGGCTTGACGCAGGGCGTCTGCGCCCCGGGCCACGCTCGCCAGATCGGCCAGATCCACGATCAGGGGCGACAGATCACCAGTGAGTCCCTGACGCAGGCGCTCCGCCGTGGCCTCGTCGCGGCAGAGGACGGTGAGGCGATGGCCCGCCGCCAGGAGCTGGGCCGCCGCCCGCAATCCGATGCCGGAACTGCCCCCGGTGAGCAGCACATGACGGCTGGCGCCCGCGCCATCCGGATCCACCATCAGCCCTCCGATCACCGCGCACGACTCTGGCGCTCCGCCGCCGCCTCCGGCGGATCAGGGATTCAGCGACTCCTCTGCCCAGTCCGTCTCCCGTCGCCAGCGCCGGCGTCGGTGGGGATGGCCGAGCAGCTCCAACAGCTCCACGCGATCGAGAGCCACCCGCAACAGATGAAAGTGGTCGGGCAGCGGCGCCGCGTCGGGCCACACCTCCGGGAAGGCGGCCTCGGGCGCCAGGGGAGCTCCCGGCTCGGGCCACGCCCACAGGGCCCGCCCGCTGGGGCTGAGACGCTGCCAATGGCGCTCCCGCTCCACCTGCCCGTCCACCCCGCGCAGCTCCTCCAGACTCCCCCGCAGACGGAACTGGCAGCGGGCGCGAGGCAGCAGCCAGCAAAGCTCCACCTGCGGTTGCCGCACCAGCTCCACCGCCTTGGCGCTTCGGCCATCGGTGAGCAGATCCAGCGCCGCGCCGTCGGCCCAGCCGCGAAAGACGAGCGTGCGCAGCCGGGGGGTGCCATCGGCGGCGACGGTGGCCAGCTGCAGCCAGCGGCTCTGGGGAGAGCGCTTCCCCTCGCGCTCCCGGGCCCCGCGCAGCAGCGGACGCCAGGGGGGCAGGGACGGGAGGCCAGGGGGCGAGGAGCGCGACGCCTCGGGAGGGCCATCAGCGGGTGGCAAGGGTTCAGGCGAGCGGCTGCCCTCCAGCGAAGCCCATCCCCGCACCGAGCGCCGCCTGGAGCCCGGTTCGTCAGGAGGGATGATCGGAACCACCCCCACCCGTGCTGCGGACCCGATGCTCAGCGTGCTCCAGACGCTTCGCCACCAGCTCCAGGGCGCCTTGGAACGGGCCTGGCCGGAAGCGGCGGCGGCGGCCCGGGCGACGGGCCAGCCGCTGGATCCCCAGCTCGAGCCTGCCAGTCGGCCGGAATTCGGCGACTTTCAAGCCAATGGCGCCCTCCCCTTGGCCAAGCCCCTGCGCCAATCCCCCCGCGCCATTGCCAGCGCCGTGGTGGAGCGGCTGGCCGCCGACCCGGCCTTCACGGCGCTGTGCCTCCCACCGGAGATCGCCGGGCCTGGCTTCATCAACCTCACGCTGCGCCCCGAGGTGTTGGCGGCGGAGGTGGCCCGTCGGGTGGGGGATCCCCGCCTCGGCGTTCCCCTCGCCACCGCTCCCCCCGTTGCAGGGGCTCAGGCTTTTGCGGGCGGCTCTGACGCTCCGGTCCCGGGAGACGCCGCGGTCGCGCCAATCCCCCTGGATCCGGTGATCGTCGATTTCTCCAGCCCCAACATCGCCAAGGAGATGCATGTGGGGCACCTGCGCTCCACGATCATTGGCGACTGCCTGGCCCGGGTGCTGGAGTTTCGCGGCCATCCCGTGCTGCGCCTCAACCATGTCGGCGACTGGGGCACCCAGTTCGGCATGCTCATCACCCATCTCAAAGAGGTGGCGCCGGAGGCGCTGGAGCGTGCGGACGCCATCGATCTCGGCGATCTGGTCAGCTTCTACCGCCAGGCCAAGCAACGCTTTGACACCGATCCGGCCTTTCAGGCCGCCTCCCGCGAGGAGGTGGTTCGGCTGCAGGGCGGCGATCCCCTCAGCCTCAAGGCCTGGACCCTGCTGTGCGACCAATCCCGGCGCGAATTCCAGCGGATCTATGACCGGCTGGACATCGTGGTTCAGGAGCGGGGCGAATCGTTCTACAACCCCCTCCTCCCGGCTGTGGTGGACGATCTGCGCGCCGCGGGCCTGCTCGTGGAGGATGCCGGCGCGGACTGCGTGTTCCTCGACCCCGACAAGCCACCCGTCATCGTGCGGAAAAGCGATGGTGGCTTCAACTACGCCACCACCGACCTGGCGGCCATTCGCTGGCGCTTCGCCCCCCCACCGAAGGGCGACGGGGCCCGGCGCTTGATCTACGTCACCGACGCGGGGCAGGCCAGCCATTTCGCCGCCGTCTTCGCCGTGGCTCAGCGCGCGGGCTGGGTGCCCCCGGGGGGGCGGCTGGAGCATGTGCCCTTCGGGTTGGTGCAGGGCGATGACGGCAAGAAGCTCAAGACCCGCTCCGGTGACACCGTGCGCCTCAAGGACCTGCTGGATGAGGCCGTGCAGCGGGCGGAGGCCGATCTGCGGGCGCGGCTGGCGGAGGAGGGTCGCCAGGAGGAGGAGGCGTTCATCCAGGAGGTGGCCACCGCCGTGGGCCTGGGCGCCGTGAAATACGCCGATCTGTCCACGAACCGGATCACGAACTATCAGTTCCGCTTCGACCGCATGCTCGCCCTCCAGGGCAACACGGCCCCCTACCTCCTCTATGCCCTGGTGCGCTTGGCGGGTCTGGCCCGAAAGGGCGGCGAGCATTTCCCCGCCTCCGCGCGGGAGGGCTCCCTTCCGCCCCTCCAGTTCAGCGAGCCCCGGGAGTGGGCGTTGGTGCGCCACCTCCTGTCTTTCGATGCCGTGATCGTCGAGGTGGAGGAGGAGCTGCTGCCCAACCGGCTCTGCGGCTGGCTGTTTGAACTCAGTCAGGTGTTCAACCGCTTCTACGACCAGGTGCCGGTGCTGAAGGCCCCGCCCGAGGCCCGGGTGTCACGCCTGGCCCTCTGCCGCCTCACCGCCGACACCCTCCGCCTGGGGCTTCAGCTCCTCGGCATCCAGACCCTGTCCCGCATGTGAGGGTCCCGGCGTGACAGGGCCGGGGTGGTGACTAGATTCGCCCCTGCTCCTGGCGACTTCATGGGTTTCAGCGGCGTTGACACCTGGAGTGTCGCCGACAGCGCCTCCCTCTATGGCCTGGATCGTTGGGGCGAGCCCTATTTCTCGGTCAACGCCCGGGGACATGTGCTGGTGCAGCCCCGGGGCGAGCGCGGCGGCGCGCTGGATCTGGTGGAGCTGGTGCGGGGGCTGCGGGGGCGCGACCTGGCTCTTCCCCTGCTGATCCGCTTTGACGACATCCTGGAAGATCGGTTGGAGCGGCTCCACGCCGCGTTTGCGCGCGCCATCGCCCAATACGGCTACGACGGCCGCTACCAGGGCGTGTTTCCGGTGAAATGCAACCAACAGCGCCACGTGGTGGAGCAACTGATGGAGAGCGGCCGGCGCTGGCATTTCGGCTTGGAAGCCGGCAGCAAGGCCGAGCTGCTCATCGCCCTGGCTCTGGTGGAGGACCCGGAGGCGCTGCTCATCTGCAACGGCTACAAGGACCGACGCTATATCGAAACCTCCATTTTGGCCCGGCGCCTGGGTCGTCAGCCGGTGGTCGTGATCGAGCAGGCGGATGAGGTGGAGCGCATCATCGCCGCCAGCCAGGAGCTGGGGGCGGCACCGTTGATCGGCGTACGGGCCAAGCTGGCCTCGCGCGGCAGTGGCCGCTGGGGCAGCTCGGTGGGGGAGGGGGCCAAATTCGGCCTCTCCCTTCCAGACCTGCTCACCACGGTGGAGGTGCTGCGTCAAGCGGAGCTGCTGCCGGATCTGCGCCTGCTCCATTTCCACATCGGCAGCCAGATCAACGACATCGCTGTGCTCAAGGACGCCCTCCAGGAGGCTGGTCAGCTCTATGTCGAACTCATCCGTCTTGGGGCGCCCATGGGTCTCCTCGACGTGGGGGGCGGCCTGGGCATCGACTACGACGGCAGCCGCACGGCCACCACGGCTTCCACCAATTACTCCCTGCAGAACTACGCCAATGACGTGGTCGCCACGGTGCGGGAATGCTGCGAAAACGCCCGAGTGCCCGTGCCGACACTGGTGAGCGAAAGCGGGCGCGCCATCGCCAGCCACTTCAGCGTGCTCGTGTTTGATGTGCTCGGCTGCGGCCAGCCGCCCACCGGTGCCGCCCTGGTTGAGCCTTGCTCTGAGGCAGAGGAACCCCTGATCGTCCGCAACCTGCGCGACACCCTTGCCCACCTGGGCTCTGTCGACATGGGCGACCCCTCGCGCCCCACGAGCTGTGAACCGCTCCAGGAGGCCTGGAACGACGCCATCAAGTTCAAGGAGGATGCGCTGACCGCATTTCGCCTCGGCTACCTCGGCCTTCGGGAGCGGGCCCGAGCGGAAACGCTCTATTGGGCCTGCGGCCTGGCCATCGCTCGGCGTCTTGCCGATCTGCCCGCCGACACCCCCATCCCGGAGGAGCTGCGGGGTCTGCGGGCCGCCCTGGCGAGCACGTATTACGCCAACCTTTCGGTGTTTCGTTCCGCACCCGACACCTGGGCGATCCAGCAGCTTTTTCCCGTGCTGCCCATCCACCGGCTGGAGGAACGGCCGGATCGCCTGGGCCACTTCGCCGACCTGACCTGTGATTCGGATGGCAAACTGGCGCGCTTCATCGGTTCCGGAGCCGATAAGTCCCTGCTGGAGCTTCACGGCTTGCGGCCGGGTGAACCGTATTGGATCGGACTGTTTCTCGCCGGTGCTTACCAGGAGGTGATGGGCAACCTGCACAATCTCTTTGGCCGCACCAATGCTGTTCACATCCGTCTCACCCCCGGAGGGGGCTATCGGGTGGAACATGTGGTGCGTGCCGACACCAACGCCGCCGTGCTTCAGGCGATGGAGCATGACCCGCAAAACCTCAAGGAACGTCTGCGTCAGGCCAGCGAAGAGGCGATCGCGGCCGGACGACTGACCATCGATGCCGCCCGACGTCTGACGCAACACCTCGAGGCCAGCCTTGGCCAGACGACTTACTTGGAGGGCTGAGCCAGGGGGATGAATCGCGTGGCTGGGTTCAGCAGCACCGGCCCCTCTCGGGTGGCGACAAGCTGCATCCGCGCACAGAAGAGACCATGGGACTGTCGCAGGCTGAGGTTGCCGTGATGATCCCGGCAGTACCGTTCCACGATGGCCAGTCCCAGGCCCCTGTGACGGGTCCGTTGCCGATCATGCACGGGGCTCTGAGGCGTCGAGGTGAGCAGGGTGGAGGTCTCGACACCCTGGCCATGATCGCGAACCTCCAGGACGAGACCCGCCTGTGAGCGCCAGGCCGCAAGCTCCACCGGGGGTTCACCATGGTCAAAGGCATTGTCGATGAGATTGCGCAGCGACCGCTCCAAGCCCTGTCCATCCAATCGCACCAGCAGCCTTGGCACCTGCAGGCGAATCGACCGGCGTCCATAGCTGGCGGCCACCCGGGCACAGAGGTCATCAAGCGCCAGCTGCCGCACAGAGGATCCCGGCTGGTCCCGCTCGGCCAACACCCCCAATTGTTCTGTGATGGCCCGCAACTGATGGAGATCACTGGACAAGGCGATAAAAGCTTCCTGATGGTCCGTCGAAAGGGTGTCGGCCAACAGGTCGAGGTGCAGCGTGATGCGGGTCTGGGGACCGGCCAGATCATGGGCCAGACCGGAGAGCATCAGTCTTCGCTCGCTGGCCGCGTTATTGAGGCGCTCCAGCAGCCGGTTGATGCGCAGGCTCAGGACTCTCAAGGGCGCGATTCCCCCTTCAGGCAGCAGGGGAAGGGGGGCGGGGAGACCATCTGGAAGCTGGGTGAACACCTTGCGGAAAGGAATTTCCACCCGCTTGTTGATGAAGACGATCATGCCCAGAACGAGACCCAGCAGCAACGCGCCGCTGCGCACAAGCGGCAAGAACCAAACGCTGCTGCTGCTGAGGCGCTCGGGTTGATAAAGCCAGAGATCGGGGGCGCGGGCGGTTTTGAGATGCACCCAGAGACCACCCCAAGATTCCACAAAAGGCGCCTCATCTCGTTGCAACTGTCGATACAAGCCGTAGCGTTTTTCCATCAATCTCTGAACCTTCAGGTCGTAAGGCCCGAGGGGGCTATATAGCTTTTCTGGACCATTGGGAGCACGGCTCACGATCACTCCTGGCGGCAAGCGATCTGGGGGCAGCACCTCCAGGGCAAGTTCCACCAGCCGTGTGCTCCGGGTGGCGCGCAGGGCGGTCTCCTCCAACAGCTTCGGCTCCAGGAGGGTGTTGAGCGCGACGTAGAGCAGAGCAAAGCTCATACCACAGCCACCCAGCAGACAGAGGATCAGCTGAAACCAGTCGAAGCGGTCAAGTCGGGGTGATTTGATGCTGGCCATCGGCAAGCTCCCGCACGTCAGCCACCAATCTGTAGCCCATCCCCCGTTCCGGTTGGATCAGTTCTTCTCCTGCCAGCTCGCGCAAGACCCGACGCAATCGGGACACCCGCACATCAATCGTGCGGGTCTGTCCAGGAGCCACCAGGCTGCCAGTGGCCTGCAGAAGCTGGGCGCGGCTCAAGGGAGTGCCCTGGCTGCGGCAAAAGGCATGCAACAGCGCACATTCGCCGCGACTGAGCCGTTGCACCCCCCTGTCGTTGGAGATCAAGCGTGGTTGCGGGCTCGCTTCAAAACAGAGATTGGCCAGCTGGAAGGTTCCAGCGGGAAGCGAGGGGGAGCGCTCGGCCTGGCCATTGGCATAGGGAGTGCGAAGCAGCCGTTCAACACGCAGCTGTAATTCCCGGAAATGAAAGGGCTTGGACAGGTAGTCGTCGGCGCCAGCTTCCAGGCCGGCGATGCGATCGCTGGGCGCCCCGAGGGCGGAAAGGATCAAAACTGGAAAAGCGCGACCCGCCTGTTGCAAGGAAGCCAACACATCCAACCCATGTTTTTCGGGCAGCAATTGATCCAACACCAGCACATCAGGATGACCGTTCCGCAGTGCCTGCGGCAACTGCCTGGGATGATGTAGTGCTTGGACGTTCCAATTCAATTTCTGCGACTGTCGACTCAGAAGAGAGACCATGGCTTCATCATCGTCAAGAATCCAGATGTTCATGGTCGTGCTTTTGTGAAATAGAATGCCTGGGCGAGTGAAAAAACTTGCTGAGCGCAGTCCTTCAATTGAACCTACTAAAATCTTTTGACCGGTCGCTCCGGGGGATCGGCGCAGGCATTCCTGGGAATAAGCGTTTCAACAGCATAATAAAGCATTTTTTGCGCCTTTCTGCCAGGCCTGCCGCCCCACGAGCGCTGGCGCCAGTGTTTCCTGGGACGGCCGGCTCACCTTGCCGGAGGGAAAGGCGCCGCTCCCCGGTGGATTGCCGCCGCTCCCCGGTGGATCAGGAGTTCAACCCTCGCCGCAAGTCCTCCCGGGCCTGCTCCAAGGCGTCATTGAGAGCGGCGCCATTCCTGCCACCGGCCTGAGCGACGTTGGGGCGGCCGCCGCCGCCGCCGCCGCACATCCGCGCCACGGCGCCGATGAACGCGCCCGCCTTCAACCCTCGCCCGATCACCGCCGGGCCGAAGGCCGCCACCAGATGGACCTTGCCGGGATCACCTGGATCGCTCAAACCCCCCAGAACGACGGCGGCTCGTTCCCCGAGCCGCTCCGCCAGCTCTTGGGCGGCGGTTTGCAGGGCGCCCCCCTCCACCCCCTCAAGCCGTGCCACCAGCACCCGGAAAGGCTCCTCGTCGGGCGCGGCGGTCACCGCCTCCGCCGTGGCCGCCAAGGCCCGGGCACGGCTCAGGGCCAGCTCCTCACGAGCGGCGGCCAGAGCTTTCTGGCTGGCCTTGAGCTCCTCCTGCAGGCTGCTGACCCGCTCCACAATCTCAGCCGGCTGGGCTTTGAAGCGCTCCGCCAGGGCCTTCACGACTCCCTCCCGTTCGTTGAGATAGGGCAGCACCGCAGCGCCAGCCACAGCCTCCACCCGCCGAATGCCAGCCGCCACTCCACTTTCCGCCACGATCTTGAACAGGCCGATCTCCGCGGTGTTGGCCACATGGGTGCCACCGCACAACTCCATGGACACCCCGGGGACGTCCACCACCCGCACCACCTCGGTGTACTTCTCCCCGAACATGGCCACGGCGCCGGCGGCTTTGGCCCGCTCCAGGGCCATCTCGCGGACCTCCAGGGCATGGGCGTCGCTGATCCAGCCATTGATCAGCTCTTCCACGCGCCGCAGCTCCTCAACTGTCACCGCTCGCGGGCAGTGAAAGTCGAAGCGCAGGCGATCAAAGTCCACCAGCGAGCCGGCCTGGTGGATGGCGGGATCCACCACCAGCTTGAGGGCCGCCTGCAGCAGATGGGTGGCCGTGTGGTGGGCCTGGGCCCGGCGACGGCAAGACCGATCCACCCGGGCGGTCACCACATCCCCCAGCCGCAACACCCCCCGCTCGACCCGTCCGTTGTGCACAAACACGCTGCGGTTGCGGTTGACCCCCTCAATGGACACGATGAGCCCGTCCCCGGGAGTCTCGGCGCTTCCCCCGCTGAGCACGCCCCGGTCGCCCACCTGGCCACCACCTTCGCCATAAAACGGCGTGGAATCCAGCACGATCCCGACGCTGTCGCCCGCCTCGGCCTGTTCGCGGGATGCGCCGTCGGTGACCAAGGCCACCACGCAGGCCGGTTGCTCCAGGGCGTCGTAGCCCGTGAAGACCGTGCCTTCCAGCTCAGCCGCCACCACCGCCAGGGCCCCTTGCAGGGTGAGATCAATGCTCACCGCCGCCGCCTTCGCCCGCTGCCGCTGCTCCTCCATGGCCGCCTCAAAGCCGGCCACATCCACCGACAGGCCATGCTCCTCGGCGATCTCCTCGGTGAGCTCCAAAGGAAAGCCGTAGGTGTCGTAGAGCTCGAAGGCTTGAGCGCCAGTGATTTGGCGGGGTTGGCTGGCCAGAACCTCCGCGAGCAGTCGTTCGCCCCGCTCCAGGGTGGCCAGGAAGCGCTCTTCCTCGCGCTCCAATTCGGCCAGGATGGCCGGACGCCGCTCCTCAAGTTGGGGGTAGGCGGGACGCATCAAGGTGATCGCCGCGTCCCCGAGGCGGGGCAGGAAGGACCCTTCGATGCCGATCAATCGCCCGTGGCGCACAACGCGCCGCAACAGTCGCCGCAGGATGTAACCCCGTCCGAGGTTGGAGGCGGAGACGCCATCGGCGATGAGCTGCGTGACGGCCCTCCCATGATCTCCGATCACCTTCAGGCTGGTCCGCCGCCGGGCGTCGGCGCTGTCATAAGTGATGCCGGCCAGGGCGGCGGCGGTTTCAATCAACGGAAAGATGAGATCGGTTTCATAGTTGCTCGGCACCCGCTGCAGGATCTGCGCCATGCGCTCCAATCCCATGCCAGTGTCGATGTTGCGATGGGCCAGGGGGGTGAGATTCCCTTCGGCATCGCGGTTGAATTCCATGAAGACCAAATTATAAAACTCGATGAAGCGCGAGTCGTCTTCCAGGTTCAGTCCCTCATCGCCTCGTTCGGGCTGGAAATCGAAATAGATCTCCGAACAGGGCCCGCAGGGACCAGTGGGTCCTGACACCCAGAAATTGTCGGCTTCATCCATGCGGATGATCCGTTTCGGGTTCACGCCAATCTCCTCTCGCCAGATGTTGGCCGCCTCATCGTCGTCCCGAAACACGCTCACGACAAGTTGACGTGGATCGAGGCCGAAGACCTCTGTGCTGAGTTCCCAGGCCCAGCGAATGGCTTCTGCTTTGAAATAATCACCAAAGGAGAAATTGCCCAACATCTCGAAATAGGTGTGATGGCGTGCCGTTCGCCCCACGTTTTCGATGTCATTCGTGCGGATGCATTTCTGGCTGGTGGTGGCGCGGGCCGCTGGCCGGGGCGCCTGTCCGAGAAACACCGGCTTGAAGGGCAGCATGCCGGCGATGGTCAGCAACACCGTGGGGTCTTCCGGCACCAGGGAAGCGCTGGGCAAGCGCACATGATCCCGGGCGGCATAGAAGGAGAGGAAGGCTTCGCGGATGGCGTCCCCGGTCCAGTGGCGCTCACCGGGGGTGACCGAGTCGGCAGCGGGAGTGCGGGGGGGGCGGGCAGCCATGGT
>Ga0194130_10008136_pt1 | contig 11269 bp, 6 predicted proteins | sample TA2KigsurfametaG_FD_160084 | JGI IMG/M metagenome (GOLD analysis project Ga0194130, IMG submission 160084) | Freshwater microbial communities from Lake Tanganyika, Tanzania - TA2015050 Kigoma 12 surface | ecosystem: Environmental > Aquatic > Freshwater > Lake | place: Tanzania: Lake Tanganyika... | reverse complement strand
AGTAGATGCCGCCCTTGCCGCCAAAATCGAGGCCTACGTGGCCAATGGCGGCCGTCTCATCGTCTCGTATCACTCAGGTGTGCGTGAGGGGCGCATGCAGTTGCCGTGTGTGGGGGTCGAGTATGTCGATGAAATCGCCATGAGCCCGGATTTTGTGGTGCCAAGCGAGCGCATCGGCGTCGACTTGCCCCGTACCGGCCACGCCATGTATCTGCGTGGGGCACAGGTTGAACCGTTGCCGGGTACGCAGGTGTTAGCCACGACGATTAAGCCCTACTTTGAGCGCTCATGGCGCCATTTCTGTTCGCACCGGCATACACCCTCTGATGGTTCGCCGGGATCAGCAGCGGTCACACAACGCGGCAACGTGATTTACTTTGCCCATCCGGTGTTCGGCCAGTATCAGGATAGTGCGCCGCGTTGGGTTAAGCTCCTCGTGCGCGATGCAATTAACCGCTTGCTGCCCCACCCGCTGTTGCGTCATGACGGGCCCTCGACGATTACCACCTCGGTGATGCACCAAGCGACGCGCACGGTGGTGCACCTGCTACACTACATCCCCGAGCGGCGTGGTCAGCAGTTTGATGTGATTGAGGATGTGATTCCGCTGTTTGACATAAAAATCAGTGTCCGCACTGTTCGCTCTATCACACATGCCACAATCGAGCCCGCCGGTCTGTCGGTTGAGACCAGCGTGGTTGACGGTCGCTTGACGCTGACGGTGCCCGAGATTCGCGGGCATTGCATGGTGGTGTTGCATCACGGGTAGGGGCGTCGCCCCACGTAAAGGCGTCCGAAAGGGCGCCCAAACACGGCCAGGGATCCAGCGGGGCGGACTGCTGTCCGCCCGAGATGCGACGCCCGATATGAACGCAATTAAAGCCAGAGACGCATGGCCATGCGTCTCTGGCTTTCATCATCCCCATCATCCGGCGATGAATAACAACAACCTACGTTTTGAATGGAGAACCTCCGATCGTGACGATTACGGCGTCACAGTTGGTGTTCGCGTGATTATTGCGCCGTGGCGAGCGTCACCTAATGCGATGATACGACCATCGTTAAGTCCAATCACGGAGTTGGTGTATCCGGCCGCGATGCGAATTGCGTTTGTGATGCCGCGGGGGATACGTGCTTTGCCGAATGTGTTGCGCCCCCACGCATGTACTGTGCCATCACTAGTTAAAGCCATTGAATAGCCAACGCCTGCGCTGATGTCCACAACGTTTTTGAGACCACGAGGCATATTGCACTGACCATCTTTGCGATTCCCCCAGCAAGTAATCGTGCCGTCTTGTGTGAGCGCTAGCGAATGATCGAATCCGGCGGCTATTTTGGTAACGTTGGCCAATCCACGCGGTACCTTAATTTGATTTGATGTGTCACGCCCCCAGGCAATCACGCTTCCGTTTTTGATGGCAAGTGAGTGCGAATGACCAGCTGCCACGGCACTGATGCCTGTCTGAGCGTTGAGAGGAGCGTCAATCTGACGAAAGTCGTTGCGCCCCCAGATGACCAAATTGCCACTTGTGGTCAGCGCCATCGCATGCCCGAAGCCAGCCGAAATAGCAGTGATGTTGGATTGGACTGCACTCGGCAAGTTTAACTGGTTGAAATCGTTACTGCCCCATCCATAGACGCGTCCATTTGTTCCAAGTGCGAGTGCCCAGTTTGAACCAGTTTCCACTTGTTGAAAAAGTTGACCGCTCAATTGTCGTGGAATCGTCGCTTGATTGCTATTGTTTATGCCCCATGTCACCAACGTGCCGTTTTGAAGGAGACCAAGGGTGAATGAAGCGCCGACGGCGATATCCTTGAGCATGTGAGGATTTGGCACGAGTGTGGCGGTTGCTACCGGTGAACTGCTCCGCGTGTTTGTAGGTATCGTGGTTGGTGTGAATGTAGCAGTCGTGTCAGGGGTGATACTTGGCGTAGGAGTAATTGAGGCAGTCGGTGTCAACGTCTTGATCATACACGAACCACTCACTTGCACAAGTTGTGGTGTATTAAATTTTTCTTCATGTGTTCCAGAACAAATACCGAGTTGACCGTGTGTGTCCCATCCCCAACAGTAGGCATTGCCGGTACTTGAAAGTGCGCATATTCCCAACGGTGTGTGGTTAATGCGTGTAAACGTAACACCGCTCGGAATACTCACATTTCGTGGTTCATGCCATGAATCGAAGGTACCGTTGCCAAACAGTCCTAAATTGTTGTCCCCCACGCATTGCATGTTTGTTGCAACCGTAATCCAGCACATCGTGCTTCCATCTTGAAAAATATCTGTAACAGATATTGCTGTGAGCACTGATGGTATCGTTGGGGTGGTGAGGTACCCGTCTATTGCAACTGATCCCCAACAATACGGTGTATAGGTTGTTGATATCCAACATTGCGTTCCATTTGTAACACTACCTTGCTTGGTGAAAATCACCCCAGTTGGCATATTAACTGCGACAGGGATTGTTGAATCGTTCGTCGTGCCATCGCCGAGTTGACCGGCGTGATTCCATCCCCAGCAATATGCGTTACCGGTGGTGCTAAGTGCGCAGGTTGTTCTGTGATAAACATATATTTCTGAAAACGTCACTCCAGTCGGCATAGTAACTGCTACCGGCGCGGATGCATCGCTCGTCGTGCCATTCCCAAGTTGCCCATAATCATTACGCCCCCAACAGTAGGCATTACCGGTGGTGGTGAGTGCACATGAAATTGCATAGCCACTGCTGATTTTGGCAAATTTGATGTCTGGATCTTCTATACTAATCGGCATTTGGACAGAAGTCGGTTCGAATACGACTGGATAAAGCATGCTGGAGTCATAGAGGAGCCCGCCACTGCCAAGCACACCATACAAGTTTGATCCCCAACAGTAAACAACCCCATCGGATTTGAGTGCACAAATATGCGTCGATCCAGGGCTAACCTGCGTAAACGTGTGATCTGCGAAGACCGCCATAGGACCATCGTAAAAATTATTCCAAATTGTACCGAGTTGTTTGAAGTCGTTTTTCCCCCAACAATAGAGCTTGTTTGATGGATTTAGCCCACAGGTTATTCCCGTAAATCCATTGATGGAACTGAAACTTCCCCATGGCATTGATGGTGATCGTGGTTGAGAACTGTTTGCCTGTGCATATGTCGAAATCTGAGCAACTGTCATCGCGCTCCCTAGTATGAGCGCAATCATAATCAACAACCCTAACATAGTGCGCATGTAATTATCCTCTAGATATACACAAATTTAACCAAAAAATATACATTCCGACAATGAACGGTATGGGAATGAGTAGAAATATGGTAGATGTGTAAAAGTTTGCAAGTTTATACTATTGTACGCGGCATTATTTGTCAATTATTATATCGCTAATTAGGGCATGTGGATACGATTTACATGCTTCTCACCCATGCCACCATTTCATCAATCGGCTGCTGATGCCCATGATCATGCGTCTCTGGCTTTCATTACCACCATCCGGCGTATAATAGCGATAGCCCTGTTTTGAGGAGAAGATGCAATGTTGCAGTACCGACCAATGCCGACCTACCTGACGCACACGGCCCCCAGCGCTATCCCCGCTGCCGTCTACGAGGCGCGTCTTGATGCGCTGTACTCCGCGGCTGGCTGTGATTGGGTGGTGATTTATGGCGACCGCGAACATGCCGCCGATATTACCTTTCTCAGTAACTTTGATCCGCGCTTCGAAGAAGCCATCGTCGTGATTGGCCCACAGCGGGCTATCATCGTCGGCAACGAAGGCGTCGGCTATGTGTCGATGCTCGGCCCCAATCTACCCCACTATCTCAGCCAAAGCCTGGGCCTGATGGGCCAAGACCGCACCCAGCAGCCCAAATTGAGCGCTGTCTTGCGTCAGATTGGCCTGCGCGACGGCGCAACGGTTGGTGTGGTTGGTTGGAAGTACCTCGAGCCCAGTGAGCGCGATAGCGACGAACCCGCCTTCGTGCCGGCCATGCTCCTCAGTGCCATCAGAGCTGCGTGTAATGGCACCTGCCGTCTGCTCGACGTCACGCATCATATGACCCACCCCAGCACCGGGTTGCGCTCGCGCAATGACGCCCATCAAATCCGTCAGTTTGCCTGGGGCTCACAACGCGCATCACTGATGGTCGACCGGATTGTACGTGGTGCTCGCCCAGGCATGAGTGAGTACCAGGCGGCGGTCTCGATGCAGTACACTGGCGATCCACTGGCGTGCCACAGCATGATGTCGGGCAGTCAAACGCACGTCATCGGCTTGCGCTCGCCGAGTGCCCGTCAACTCGAGTTGAATGACGCCGTTACTACGGCGATTGGCCTGCGTGGCGGATTGTGCTGCCGTGCCGGCGTGCTGGCTGAGACGGTGAGTGCGCACTTTTTGACGGAGTATGTGGCACCGTATATGCGCACCCAAAAGGCCTGGTACGAGGCGTTGGGGATTGGCGTGCAAGGTGGACACATCCATCAGGTGGTGATGCAGTCGTTGGCCGGGGCACCGTTTGTGCCGTCGCTCAATCCAGGCCATCTGGGCAGTATTGATGAGTGGTGTCATACGCCGATTCGCCCGGGTTCGACGGATGTGCTGGTGTCGGGCGCATTGATTCAATGTGACATCATCCCGACTGAGACACCGAGCGGCACGGCGCTCAACTGCGAAGATGCCGTGGTCTTGGCGGATGCTGGCTTGCGTGCCGAGTTGGCAGCACTTGACCCAGAGCTGTGGCAGGTGATTCAGGCGCGGCGTGCATATATGCGCGATGCGCTGGGGATTCAGCTTGCTAATGAGGTGTTGCCGATTTCGTTGGCCAATGCCCGCTATGCGCCGGCCTGGTTGCAACCAGATGTGGTATGGATTACGTCATAACGGCACATACAAGACGTTTGCAGTATATGATGCGATTATGGCGTAATGGCGCACGAACTGCGCAAAGGAGCACGGTGTGGGTAACTATCGACAGACCGTACGATGGCGTCAATTGAGTGTAGTACTCCTGATGATGCTTGCTGCGCTCGTGATCCGTTCAACTCCGCCATTGCGCGCAAATCAAGCGCTCCCCAATGACGAGTCAACGCGCGAAGTTATCGTTGGTATTTCGCCATCGCATGCAGAACGTGTTCAACGCGCTACCGTTGATGCACGCAGTAGTGGTATTGCACCATTAAATGCACTAGCAGCCCAGTATCAGGTGGTCTCGATGACGCACCTCTACGACAACACGCTCTTTGGACGCGACAGTCGAGCGCTCGCAAACGGCTTGGTGGGGACACTCGTGGTAACGCTACCACGTGGCGTCGACGTGAATCGATTCATGGCGGATGCCGAACAACTCCCAGAAGTCGCCTATGCCGAAGTTAATTATCGGGTGCAGTTGCTCGCGCCGGCGCAGCAGACCAAACCGGTGCTGATCAACGGAGTCACCGCCACAACCAGCGATGCGACTGCCCAGGCATCCATCCGACTCAAGGGGTCACGCAATGTGCTGTGTAGTGCGACCATCGTCGATCAGAAGTGGGTGCTCACTGCAGCACAATGCGTCCAAGGTCGGCGCACACAATCCGTCGAAGTCGTTGCTGGGATGCTTGATGTGCGCAATTCACGTGGTGCGCAAATTCGAGCCGTCCAACGCATCCAGATACATCCGAACTATAATCGCGCCAAAAAACTCAATGATGTGGCGTTGCTTGAGTTGACGACACCGTTCAAATTAGCATCAAACATCCAAGTGGCAAAGATAGCCTTGACGCATCGGGATGTCGATATGTCGAAGGCCATCATGTTGGGATGGGGTATTTCACAACCAGGTGCACAACCGTTGCTCCCCAACCTGCGCAAGTCGGACGCCCAAATCAAGAACACAGACGCCTGTAAGAAACAATTTGGTGCGTCGTTCGCCGAAAGCCTGATGTGTGCCGATCCTGTGACCATCAATCGGACACGCACGCAACTGTGTAACAGTGATGTGGGTGGTGCGCTGTCTGCACGTGGGACGGACGGGCTACTCTACACGGTCGGCGTGGCCAGTACCAGTCTGGTGTGCACAGATCGAAATCCCGGTGTCTATACCGATCTAACAACGGTGACGACCTGGATAGATGAGTTTGTCCCAATTCTCCCCGAACCCGAAGAAGAGCTCACTCCGGATCCGCTGTTTGGCGACCAGTGGGGCCTGGCAAATTCTGCGGATACCGACATAGATGTGAACGAGGCGTGGGCACTAAGTCGCGGTAACGCAAGTATTCTCATTGCCGTCATTGACACGGGTGTCTCATTGACACACGCCGATTTGGTGGGTCCACGGCTACGTACCGACATTGATTACGACTTCGTCAATAATGACGCTACCGCTGATGATGATAATGGGCATGGGACGCATGTGGCCGGGATTATTGGTGCATCAACGAACAATGGTATCGGTGTGGCCGGGATTTGTGCGAACTGCGAAATTTTGCCCGTCAAGGTGTTGGATGCCGAAGGCAGTGGTGATGTCGAGAGCATCGCAAAGGGACTTCGCCATGCGGCCGATCAGGGTGCGGATATTGCGAACATGAGTTTGGGCATGGATCCAAACTGCGGTTGTTCGGAAACATTAGCAAATGCGATAAATTATGCCTACGAACGTGGCATGTTCATGATTGCTGCGTCGGGTAACGACGGCATCGAGAAGGTCGGATATCCCGCTTCTTCGTCACGGGTACTGGCTGTCGGTGCCACAAATATCGCGGGTAATCGTGCGTATTTCTCCAATTACGGCGTGCAACTCGATATCGTGGCGCCAGGGCACAACGTGTTGAGTACCTATACGACTCCCGAATACGACGAGGCATCGGGAACATCCATGGCCTCGCCGATGGTCGCCGGTGTTGCCGGGCTCGCTTTATCAGCACGTTCGATGAGTCAAGCGCAACTGTGGTGGTTGTTAATCAATGCAACCGATTCAGCAACGCCGGGTAGCTTCAACAACCAGTTGGGATTCGGCAGAATCAACGCATATAGCGCATTGACGCTCCCCATCGGGCCTGCGACCACGGTGGTAGCCGATACCTGTGATGAAAGTCAGAATCCTACGTGTAACGATTGCAGTCTAGACTTCATGCTCGGGAGTAGCGCCGAGAGTCAGTCACAGATGCGCATGCTCTACACGTTCCGTGACAACGTTTTGCGCTCGCATGCGACTGGTCAACGACTACAGAATCTCTTCTACCGACATACCATTGAACTCCTCGGAATCATGGCGCGGCATGAACCGATACGGCGTGATGCAGATGCGTTACTGACGCTCTTTGAACCAGCCATACGTGGCATGGTCAATCAGCAAACCGACGGCCTGACGTTCACGCAAGCGCAATTCGACGCTGCACGTGCTTTCAAGGATGCACTTCAGCCAATCGCCAGTCCGCGCATGAATGAAGAAATCGAAGCAGAGTGGCAACGAATTGCTCCAGAGCGTTTTGTTGGTCAATCCATTGACTCGATCTGGCAGACGCTCGCACGCTAACGACGATAAAGCGCCGGACATGGAGATTTCCCTGTCCGGCGCGTTGCGGTGTCATTATGCAATTAATGCGTTGAACCATCCTGCTGCCATATCAACATCACCCTGTACCAAGCCGTGATTGGCGTTCTGCCACGAAAGTGTGGTGCTCGCTCCAGCGCGTTGCAGGAGTTGCTGCAATTCATCGCTTTGCGTGGCGGGGATGAGTTGATCGGCACGTCCTGCACCAATGAACAGCGCCTTGCCCGACAAATTAGGTAATACCTCAGGCGTGTAGGTGAGTTGTGCGCGCAAAAAGATGCCGCCGCGGAGTGCGTGTGGGTGCAACAACATGGTGGCAATGGCCACGTTTGCGCCATTCGAATACCCAAGTGCATAGATGTTTTTGGCATCAAACTGGTACTCAGTTGCCGCCGAAGCCACAAATTCAGCCAGTTCACCGGCACGGCGTTGCACATCCTCGAGATCAAATACCCCTTCAGCGAAGCGCCTAAAAAATCGTGGCATGCCGCGTTCGCTCACGTTGCCACGTGGGCTGATGATGGCGCAACCTGGGGCAATCGTTTGGGTTAGGCCAACTAGGTCATGCTCGTTACCGCCTGTGCCGTGTAGGGCAAGCATGGTTGGCAAACCAGGCGCAGTAGCTGGGACGAAGCGGTGTGTATAGAGCTCTAGCGACATAATGAATTCCTATCAAAACCGGTTGTACAGATGTACAACCGGTGTGTGCGTCTTGTGATGGATACGTATCTACCGAGGTATATAGATTGAATTAATGTTGCTCACCGGCGTACTTTTCGCCGGCTGGGATGGCAATCTGCAGGTGGTTTTGTAGTGGCGCAACTGGACACGTTGCATAAATCGTAAATGCACACGGTGGATTGACTGCTCGGTTGAAATCAATCGTCACCTTGCCATCGACGGGTGCGCCAGCCATCAAAAATCGCCCTGCACCATAGCTTTCTTTGCCGCAGGTCTTATCGCGGAAGTTGAAGAACAATCCGCTCCCCGCAGCCGTGGCGTCGAGTGTGCAGGTCTGGCCATTGATGCTAAAAGTGACAAACCCGGGTGATGGGGTGTCGGTCACATCTCCCAAAATATTGAGAATTGGGATGGTCTTGCCTGCCTCGTACGGCGTAAATGCCGCCTCCACGATGTATGCAGGATTGTAGTCGAACCACACACGACCGGCAAAGTCGCGTCGCACGGGGCTGTTTGTGTCGCGCAAGCGGATGCCAACGCGATGGCCGCGTGTAATCACAAAGAAGCTTAACGATCCATGACGCACGACATCGGGCTGATTCTTGCCGTCGCCATCAGCCGTTAGTGGTGCCTCTGTGACTGTCTGGCCGTTGACGCTGACCTCAGCGCCGGTAGCTACCTTCAAGATGACTTTCTCACCATGGCGAATCAATGTACCGACATGTGCGCCACATGACCCGAATGGGAAGACGAGGTGTTGATTATCGCCACTCCCAAACGTATTATCACCCTCGTTCAACCAAAACAACCCAGCCAGCGTCAGCCAACTATCGTCAGCGCGCAAATTGCGCTCTTGTTCGTCACGCCATGCCTGAATTTGATCGACGACTGTGGTCATGTCAAACCTCCGTTACTTAATAAAGTTACTAAAGTATACCCTATTTTTGTATGGTGTGTTATGCATCTCTTACTCAATGGCCTGCGACCCAAAGGCACGATGAGGATAGATCAACGTGTAGGGAGCAGGTCGTGCAATCGCTTGAGGTATGAACATACCACGAGGAGACTGCACACCGGTATGGGTTGATGAACGAGACAGCATTCAAAATAACCGAAATTGTATCGAGATTTTGAGTGAAAATGCCCATAGGCATGTATCAATTTATCCACTATCATACCTTCATTCACTATCAGTGTTTGGAGATATTGATGGACGCATCGCGAAGGTCGTTTTGGGCGGCATTTGTCGCCGCAGTCAGCTTTTTTGCGGCGTTTTATAGCCTGATTGTGCCGCTCCCGCTTTATATGACTGAGATGGGGCTGCCCGATTGGCAAATCGGCGTCATCATGGGTGCATTTGGTGTGGCCTCGTTGATAGGCCGACCGTTTGCAGGGTATATTAGCGATCGCTACGGCTTTAGACCGGTGATTTTGTTTGGCAGTGTAGCACTCGCCATTGGTGGATTTGGTGTGCCGTTGACTGCAGAGCCAGCCGCATTGTTTGTCTTGCGCATGCTTCAAGCGGCAGGGTATGTGGCGTTTACGACGGCATCGACGGCACTTGTCTCTGCCCTCATCGAAAGTCACGAGCGCGGGCGCTTTTTGGCACTATTCGGTGCCGCCGCAAATGTAGCAATTACGATTGTGCCGGCAGTGGTAACGACGATGTTACCGAGTATTGGCTTGAGCGGTGCGTTTACTGCCAGTGGGATGCTGGCTGTCGGTGCTGGTCTGTTGATTTGGTGGGTCATCCCACGCCAGGAGCTAACGAATACGCCGTTTGCGTGGCGCGAGGTTTTTTCCTACCCACGCACATTGTGGCCAGCTATGGTGACAACGGCACTTTTTGGAGTCGGCTTTGGGGCGTACTTTCAGTATTTGCCGTTGCTTGCCGAAAAGCGTGGCATCGAGCAGTTGGGCCTAGCCTACACCGTCTACGGCATTTCAATCATAGCGACGCGCTTGTTCAGTGGACGTCTGCTCGATATGCCCGATCGTCGGCGCGTGCTTTTGCCGGCTGCAATCGTGATGGCGTCAGGGTTGATTGGCTTTGCAGTCGCCGACTCACTCTGGATGTTGTTGGTGGCGGCAGCGCTCACCGCGAGTGGTGGCGGCGTCTTCCATCCTGCGTTAATTGCTATCCATGTCGATACTATCGCGGCGCGTGGCAAGGCGACTGCTGCCTTCTACCTGGCCTTCGATGTGGGGATAGGGGTGGGCGCCTGGCTCTTGGCGCCTGTGCTTGAGTACGCCGGCATCGGTGTCATGTATGCGGTGGCGGCGGCCATGACGCTCGCCGCCGGTTTTGCCAAACGCTTTATTGGCCAGACGCGCTAGCGCCAGGCTGGATGTGTATGAAATTCTTGGAGTAGACGTGCTTTGGCGGCATCATCGAGCCAACTAGCCGTGATAGCGTTGTCAATCAGCGCACAAATCTGATCTTCGTGCATCCCAAAGTGCTCCATCAGCAGGGCGTATTCGTCAACCAGCGTGTTATTAAACATCTTGGGGTCATCGGTGTTGATGGTGACCAGCATGCCACGTGCAAAAAAATCCGCCACCGGGTGCTGTGTAACGCTGTCGTATACACCAGTGCGCAAATTTGAGATGGGGCACATCTCGAGCGGGGAGTTGTGTGTGCGCAGGTACTCGACCAGGGCCGGGTCTTCGTTGGCACGGGCAGCATGGCCGATGCGCTCGGCCTGTAGGTCACGCAATGCGCCCCAGATACTCTCGGCGCCGGCCGCTTCGCCGGCATGTGCGGTGGTGCGTAGGCCGAGTTGGCGGGCGCGTGCAAAGACCGGTGCAAATGGGGCTGGTGGATGGCTTTGCTCAGATCCACCAAGGCCGATGCCGATGACACCATATTCTTTGAGTTCTGCAACGGTTTCTACGGTACACATCGCGCGTTCGATCGGCGAATCACGTACTACATCGGCGATAAGCATGAAGGTGATATCGGGGACACGGTCAAGACCTGTCCGTATAGCGCGTGTGATTTCGCCGATCTCAAGGCCGTGTCGGGCGAAGTCGGTAGGTGAGTAGTGTGATTCGACATAATGGATATTCTGGCTCG
>Ga0194130_10008125_pt1 | contig 11282 bp, 8 predicted proteins | sample TA2KigsurfametaG_FD_160084 | JGI IMG/M metagenome (GOLD analysis project Ga0194130, IMG submission 160084) | Freshwater microbial communities from Lake Tanganyika, Tanzania - TA2015050 Kigoma 12 surface | ecosystem: Environmental > Aquatic > Freshwater > Lake | place: Tanzania: Lake Tanganyika... | reverse complement strand
GAAGGACTAGAGGAGACTAGATCTTCGTATAAGGAGGTCTCTTTAAGTAACCAACGACTATTCCTGCATCTTTGGGACTTTCTTCATCCAATCTCTCGCCAAAGTCTTGGAAAGAAAAAAATCAACGTAATTCAGAGATTACTTTCTTTATCACTTTTGAACCCTAGAGGATCTATAGCTGCAGGAAATCTTTTTGTCTTCAAAACCCTTAGATCGCTTCTGAAATAACTTTTGCCTAGGGTAGAAAAACATTCGCTTTAGATGCTAGAACGCCGGTGCAATCTAAGATCTTTACCCCACTTAAGCTTGCCTCTTCAATAAATTTATCGGAGACTAATTGAGTATGAATCACCAGGTCAAAGCCTAGGGTTTGGATAGTGCTGACTTTGCCATCAAAGGTCACTACAAATGGATCATGCCACTCAACCTCAAAACCTAACTCCTTCAAAATATTATAAATTTCGACAGATGGAGAGTGTCTAAGATCTGAAGTCTTTGGTTTATAACCCAAACCGACAATCAAAACTCTCCCCTTTTTGCCACCTATTAGTTCTACTGCTCTATTTGCAATATGTCTAGGTTGTCCTTGATTTATGCCCTGAGCTAGCTCAACTAAGTTGGAAGCTACTCCATTTTCTCGAGCAAACCAGGATAAATACATAGGGTCTACTGGGATGCAATGTCCTCCAACTCCAGCTGACGGAGTAAATTTCATATACCCATAGGGCTTACTTGAGGCAGCCTCAATAACTTCAAAAATATTCACTCCGACAGTCGATGTGATTCTAGATAACTCGGTAACAAGTGCGATATTTACCTGGCGAAATGAATTTTCAAGTAGCTTGGCAAACTCAGCAACCTCAGGAGAGGAGACTGGAATCACCGAATCACAAATTTGAGAATAGAAGTCAACAGCCCTATCAAGTGAAGTAGCATCCAATCCTCCAACAAGTCGCGGAGTATTTCTCTGGCTCCACTTTAGGTTTCCAGGATCGACCCGCTCTGGCGCAGAGGCAAAACTAAAGTTCTCATTAGGTCGTAACTTTGAAAAAGTCCCTTGGATTAAGCCTCTAACGGTTCCGGGATAACTAGTTGACTCATTAATGATCAATGCACCTGACATTGCATATTTTGCAACCGCCTCAACTGCCTGCTTTAAGCTTGCAAGATCTGGCGCTCCACTTTCATCAAGCGGGGTAGGAACACAGAGAACAATCACTTGGGAATTGCTGACAGCACTTAGATCAGTTGAGGCTTGGTACTTTTTAGAGTTCAACATCTCCGAAATTTCAGTATCACCCAGATCTTCAATCGGGCTTTTACCTGAATTGAGGACATCTACTCTGCTCTGTTGAATATCTAAACCAAGGACCTGAAACCCGGCCCTGCACAACGAATAAGCAATAGGTAATCCAACATACCCCTGACCAAAGATTGAAACATTATTTGCTTCAGGCATTAGGTAAATCTATCAACTAGCGACCAAGGAACTTCAAACTCCTATAAAAAGCCCTGGGGGCCTAGCCTTTCGGCTAAGCCCCCAGGGGTACTTCTTTTTGAAGGTCTTTAGGCTTTAGGCCTTGACCTTCTTAGCGATCTTGGCAACTGTGTTGGCAAGAGTCGTGATTTGAGCCTTTAGGGCCGCCATCAAGGTAGCAACCTGAGTTGCAAGCTCTTCAACTGCAGCGGTTGCAGCATCAGCGGCATCACGTGCCTCTTCAGCAGCAACAGTTGCTGCGTCAGCAGCTTCTGCAGCGAGGTTTGCAGCATCGGTAGCTGCGTTAGCAGCATCGATTGCTTCGGCAGCTGCATCAGTTGCAGCTTCTGCAGCAGCTGTTGCTGCATTAGAAGAAGCTACTGCTGCGCTAGCGCCAGTGATGGTCACTGCAGTAGTAACAGATGCAACCTTGGCAGGACGCGCTGCGCCATTGCCCATAGTTGCAGATGTTGAATCATCGCCTGCGGTGATTGCTAGGGTCAAGGTGCCGGTACCTGCTGAATCAGCAGAGAGTTCGACGACGACCTTTCCAGCGGTATCAGTTGTTCCAGAAGCTGCAGAGACGCCATTTAGTGATGCCACACGGCCAGCAGTACCTGTATAGGTAACTGTGACGGTTGCTGCATCAACAGCGTTTCCGTAGCTATCGGTAACTGTTGCAGTAACGCGCTTGGACTCACCTGGAGCCATAGTCGCAGTTGCTGCATCAACAGCGATTACACGTGATCCACCCTTAAGAACGGTGTAGGAGCTAGTTGCGCTCTTTCCGCCTGAGGTAGCTGTGATAGTCGCTGCTCCGATGGTCTTGCCCTTAAAGCTTGCAGTAGCAACACCATTGGTGCCGGTATAGACAGTGATGGTGTTAGCAGCTGTTGACCAATAAGTCTTGGCATCGCCAGTGAAGACCACTGGGTAACCAGATAGAGCAACGCCACCTGCACCGAGTGCGGTTGCTGTGAAGGTAACTCCTGAATCAACTGCGGTACCTGCTGTTGCAGATCCATTAGTCAAGGTCAGAGTTGTTACATCCAAAGTAGCAGCATAGGTGATGGTGACAGTACTTGCGCTTAGCGCTGCTGTTGCATTCGATGTTTGAGCACTGATTGCAGCAGAGTCTGTGGAGGTAGCAGTTGTGGTGCCGATAGCAGCACCTGCATCTGTCCAGGTATAGGTGGTCTTGCCGTTGACATCAGTTGTCTGTGTCACTGGGGCAGTTGTCGCATTGCGACCGGTTAGGGTCATCAAAGCTGTCGCACCTTGTACTGGATCTCCGAACTGGTCTGTCACTGTTACTTCAACAGTGTTTTTACCAGCTGCAAGATTCTTACCAGTTGTTGTTGCTGGGCTTGTTACGACGCTACCAATTGCATCTCCAACCTTTGGAGTTGCATAGGTAAATGTCAGGGTAACGGTGGTATTTGCATCGGACTTCCAACTTACAGTGTAGCCCTGGCCATTGAGTGGAGCAGTAGCTGCCAATGTGACAGTTGTGCTTGTTTCAGTGCCGTTGCCTACTGTTGTGTAGTTAGTTGTTCCAGCAGTAATACCTGTTGGAAGAGTAATAGCTGTTCGAGCAGCCACAGTTACTGGGAAGGTTGCAGCAGATGCGCCTGAGTGAATCTTCAGACTTACTGTCTTACCAGTTGCAGTGCTTAACGAGTAGCTCTTGGTAACTGTTCCTGCACCAGAAATTGATGTTGTTCCTGAAGTTCCAGGAGCATCAAGACCGCCAGCAGCGCTCATACGGATACCGTTTCCGGCAGCAGCCATCGCTGCGGCAGAGCCGAAGCTATAGCTTGTTCCATAACCAAATGTCTGTGTAGTCAAGGTGAAGGTTGAGGCTGTCATACCTGAGGTACCAGCTCCACCAGCGATGGTGAAGGTAGTTGTCGAGGTTGCAGTTTCAACTACAGAGACGCGAACGGTGAATGCACCAGTTGCTGTCAGAGTATCTCCACCGAAGAGGAGAGCTCCATCATATGCAGCATTAGGAGCACCTGAAGTAGCTGTATCAGCATCACGAGCATCAAGAGTTAACCGGTTATCAGCGCCAGTTGCACTCAAGACACCGGTTCTTACTTGTGCGGCACGACCTTTGATGAAGCTGCCTGCGAAATCGTTAGCGCCGACAATGCCAGTACCAGCGATTGAGCCAGCTGCTACATAGCTTGCTCCAGCGAATTTCACTGGGGCCACAACTCCGCCAGTACCTTTACCAGAAACCATTGTCACAACACCAGTTGAATCTGATGATGCTGACACTGTAAATGATTCTGTAACTGCAGACATGAGAGTTGTTACGCCTGCTGAGTCCTTTGGAGTAATTGTGATTGTCGCAGATTCTCCGTTAGCAACAGATGCACTTGCTGAACCAAGTGTAAATGAGGCTGGAACTCCAGCGACAGTACAAACAACTGTTGCTGAAGATGACAAAGCACCTGGTGAAAGGTCGTTATCAGTTTCAGCTGCGCCTAGACCATCAGTCCAGATTGAATAAGTAATCGTTGCCAATCCAACAGTGAGAGAGTCACCATCGATTGGGAGAACGATTGCGGATGTTCCAGACTCTGGAATACCGCTTGTCAAGATCGCAGTTTGCAGGGTAGTGGTTCCCGAAGCAGCGCCAGCTACAGCAGTACGAGCAATTTCTTTCGCTCTTACTACGTATCCAACGTTTGCAGCCGCACCAGTGGCACGACCTACTTGACCGGTTGTGGAAATATTTAGAATTCCACCCACTCCAGCACGAGCAACGCAAGTTCCGCTAATCGCTGGATTTTGCTGCGCGTTTGAAGCTGGCACCGAAACAAAGGACATAAGTCCTGTAACAAGCGCCACAACTGCTGTTTGCGAAATTCGCTTAAGCAGAGATGTCTTTGTAGACATTGATTTCCTTTCATTAGTCAAACCTGAGGATTTCTCAAGCTTGGCTTGATAAAGAGATGAACTCTCTATCTTGTGATGCAATGCACGTGCTACTGCACCACATTCCCCACCGTGTATCCGGACGCGGCGGAGAAACTTAAATGGGGAGTTCATTACTTGACTCCCTTTTCAACTACATAAACAGCTTGAGATAAAATTTGGGTCTTTCCTGGGTTCAGCACCAGGCGAGTGATGACCTGCCGTGGGGCTGTGAGTAGATCCCGGCCTGAGGCGCTCGCTGGGATCACAACGGGGGTTTCAACCTCAGATTCTACTTTAATGATGACTGTAACGAGGTAATCGCCACTTAGAAGACGCTCAGAATTTAGGTAGGTGAGCTTGGTTGCCAGAGGAATCCAGGCCCCATCCTTGCCGTAGGAAATTGAGGGTAGGTAGCTAAAGCCCTGAGAATCACTAACTAACCGTTGGGAGATAAAGATGTTAGCTGCCCCAGTATCAGTCTTAGCGACCTGAGAGAGGCTTAGCTCAGTCTCTGAAAGCACTGGAGGACGGTTAGTTATATACAGAGAACCTAGTGCTCCAGATGAATCAGTAACAGTAAATCCTGTTGGGATTCCAGCCTTATCGAGGCCGGTAAAGCTAAAGGTAGTTGCCTTCGCATTTTCAACTTCTAACTGTGCTTTAGCAATGGCAGATGGGGTAACAACTGGTTTTGCAGAAGCTTCAACGGCAGGGGCTACTACCTCAACTTCATTGGTGGCTTCACTTGTTGCAGTATTTTCCTGAGATGTTACAACGGGAAGCTCGCTATCTGTTGGCATCGCATTAAATCCAAGGAAGGCGAAGAAAACTAAAATTAGTGAGAGGGCAGCTTTACTCGACTTCTTAGCGATATGCGCTGCTTTCTTGTAAGTTGTTGAGAGCATGTCAAGCGCTGTTAAACCGCGCTCTTTATCAACAATTAACTCGCTCATTACCCTGCGCAGAGATGCTCTTGCTCTAGATACAGTATGTCTAACAGCAGATTCTTTAATACCAAGCTCTGCTGCAATTTCACTCGTTGAGCGACCTTCCATCTCCCACATAACAAGAGCTGCTCGCTCTGCAGGTGAGAGCATCGCAAGTGCTTGTCTAACAATTGCAGCATCATCTGCAGCAGCAATTACATCAACATGATCTTCATTATCGATCCAGGTTGATTCAAGCTCTGCTGAGGCATCATCTAAAACCACAAGGTTTGGACGACGACCCTCGATACGGAAGATATCGATACAGAGGTTCTCTATTGTTCTGTGCATGTAACCAAGTGCGTGATCAGTTGATTCAAGCTCAGGGGCGGCGAGCATGACCTTGATCAGGGCATCTTGGATTACTTCTTCAGCTTTAGCTCTATCTTTCAGGATACGAGAGGCATGGGCGATGAGCTCACTACGGTGCTCTGTGTAGAAAGCACCAAGCTCCGCTACGGTCCAGACTTTCAGACCTGCGGAGACAGATTTCTTGCGTAGTGACACTAAAAGAGCCCCTTACTTCTATACCGGTTTGTACTACAGAGTCGACCGTCGCCGCCTCTACTCACCTCTACGAATCTATCTTGAGTTTGTAGTGACTAAAGGACAAATCGGACAAATAGTATTACTTTGAATATTCAAAGATAATGTGGCTTCGAAGGCCTGCCCCACCAAAGAGTCTGTCTTGCCGCAATAGTGCTAACGGAGTGGTCTTTAGCCCCAAATAAGTAATCGAATTAGCTTTTCGAGCGAAAATATACAAAATGTAAAGCTCTCGCAGAACAGAGATTCTGAATTTCAAGCGATAAAGAATTCCCTTGTGATAATCCTTTGAATAGAAGCCAATGTGAGGACTTAGAAATAATTTCAAATCATTATGCCTAATTAGATCTTTTACAACGCCCTTATCGCGAAGAAGCGCCCACTCACCCCCCTCGATATCGATTTTCACGATACTTTGATCACTTATTCTTAACAGTGAAGAAAAATGAATTTTCTCAAGAGAATTAATGTTGTTAGTTTTGAGGTCTAGGGCATAAGGAGAGAGAGCAACTCTTGCTGAAGAAACTATTAATCCTTTGCGGCACTCTATTTTAAGATCTGGATTCAAATCTCGATTTATTTTCATAGCGGAAAACTGAGCTTCATCTGGCTCAATTGCAATTACTTCACAACCGAGTGAAGCCATAATTAAGGAATAAACGCCGTTTGATGCTCCTATATCTATAAAATAAGTGCCATATTTTGCAAGAGGAGTTAACTCGGCAAGTTGTTCACTTTCCCAATTTCCATTTTCAGCGGAATCCCAGAAATCTGAGCCATATTTATCTTCAGCACTTGGTTCCACATAGAAATCTGGAATTCCATACCTGGCAAGCTGAACTTTTCGCACTTCTTCCCTTTCAAGAGTTAATTGAGAGTCAATGGTGGGCCCTGTCGGGATCGAACCGACGACCCACGGATTAAAAGTCCGTTGCTCTACCGACTGAGCTAAAGGCCCCGAGAATTACACTTACTAATATACCTCCTACTTTTACTAGTAACTAACTACTGTTGGAATTTGAGGTAGCGGAAAAATCAACTTTGAGTCACGTCCTGAAGATTGAGACATTTTTTGAGCAATAGAGTCACGGAAGTGCCAAGGCAAAACAAGAGCCGCTATTGGAAAAATGGTCTCTGCTAGAGCCTCCTGCTCACTTACAATCTTTATTTTTGTTCCTGGCGTGACTTTGCCAAACTTTTTTTTATTTATTTCTCCTATGCAGTCTAAATATTCTGAATTTATCGAGCAAACTTGTAGAAGAACATTTCCTTTTGTTGAGGCGCCAAGCCCAATCAATCGATAGCCTTGTTCTTTAAACTTGGATAGCAGAGATATAAGTTGGGCACGAAAAGTTTCTATTGCCTCATTGAAGAGATATAAACCATCATTTGAGATTGAGTGGAGGTTGGCCTCTTGCTCGAGCAAGAAAGAAACGTAAGGGGACACTGCTCTCGAGCCCGATTTTCTTTTTTGTATAAATACTCTAAAACTTCCTCCGTTAACATCATTGAGAGAGACATCAAAAATCTCAAGACCGGAAACTTTACATAGCTGATTAATATCACCTAATGTCAAATATAGGAGATGTTCGTGACAAATCGTGTCGAACCCTAAAGTCCCAATCATAGTTGGAAGATAGCTTTGTTCAAGAACCCAAATCCCATCTGCAGCCAATGTGGCTTCGATATCCTGCATGAATCTAGCAGGGTCTTCCAAATCATAAAATACCGAAAAGCTTGTTATAACGTTTGCTGGTTTCTTTACACTTGAGAAATAAACTTCCTTTGAAAAAAACGACTGAAGTTTAACAGCTGAGCTTGGATAATAATCTGAAACAGAAGCTACTAATGGGTCAATTCCAACTACTGTAAGTCCGGGAGTTTTGTATCCACTTAAAAGTGTTCCATCATTGCTTGCAATATCTAGAACTACATCTCCACTTGAGAGTTTTTGAAATCTCTCAAAATTATTTGCTGCAGACAAAAGATGACGCTTCATCGAGCCATTTAGATGAGACTCGTAACCATAACCTTCCTTATACAAGTTCTCGATACGCTGGGAATCTCTTAATTGAACTAATCCGCAATCTTGGCACTTTACTAGTGCAAGTTCAGCTTTGTTTACTTTCTCGTCAGGTTCTGGAAAATGGCCCGTCATATAAAGATCACCAAAGTCCACAAAGGTCTTTAGGTCACTCGAATGACATATGCGACAATTGGTTTTCACTTACCCCCCTGTAAATTGCTGCGCTAACCCTAGTATTTGACTGTGTTAATCCCAAAGCGCCCTCGCCGAGTCTTGATAGTAGGTGCAGGTGGTCAGGACGGCCGCATTATGTCAGGGATATTGCTGGACAAGAATTTTGATGTATTTGGAGTGACGAAACAGCATCCAAGATCTGGGAAAGTTGAAAAGGGTGTTACTGAAATTCGGGGAGATCTTTCCGAACCTGAGGTATTTTCAGAAGTGATGAACGCAATAAAGCCAGACTATATTCTGCATTTTGGGGCGGTTCACTCTAACTCAAGAGAAATGCAAGCTCTAGAAATGACCCACTCAAATGAAATGTTTCGTTGTCATGTTGACATAACTCGACATGTGCTTGAATGGCAACGAATTCATTCTTGCAATTCTCTAATTGCTCTAAGTTCACTGATATTCACCCCAAAGTTTCCTCAAGAAGAGATATTTTTAACGCACTCTCATGAACCTCAAAACGAATATGGAAAAACAAAACTAGAAGCTCTGAAACTGATTCTAAATTATCGGATACGCTTCGGAATCAATACTGCAGGCTTAGTACTATTCAATCATAGTTCAGAGTTTACCAAGCCAAATTTCTTAATTCCGACAATTGCATCTAAAATAGCAAGTGCAAGAAAAACTAATGAGACTTTTCGAGTTTTACAATCTCAACAGTTGATTGATATCTCAAGTTCACAAAGCTTCTGTAATGGGTTTCTGAAGATGATTGAAGGTGGAGTCTTTGAAGATATGATATTTTCTTCAGGTAAGATGAGGACAGTCAAGTCTCTTTATTTAGAAGCTATTTCGCGAATTGATCCAAGCCTGATTTCAAGATTCGAATTCGACGACTCAGGAGTGAATATTCCAAGTATGTTCGGGAACATCGATAAAACTCGCTCTTTGCTGGATTGGGAGGGTGGTGGTGATCCTGTTCAAATCATTGAAAAAATATTTCATAATCAACAAGGATAGTAAGTCTGATTTTCTCTATTCCCAAATTTTACTTTCCTTACTTTGCCTAATTTTCGTATTCTATTGGTTAAATCCTGATTCACGAGAAGCTCATTTTGCCCGAGTTGGAACAATTGATTCTCCAGTAATCAAATTGACCCTTCCTATTTTCGCTTTCATATTCTGCTTAGGCCTTATGTATCTGACTTTTCTATTATCTGCCAGAACTGAAGGAAGCACTCGACATAAATTTTATGTGAGTAAACACACGCCAGTCGCGTTTTTCGTTTTATTGGTTGCGGTCCCATATTTCTTAGCTTACTTTGGTAACTCTCTGTTATCCGACCGTTACTATAAAATTTTTCGCGTAAGCAATATTGAACCAACATTTGCTGACTTGCGCACTATTCTCTATGGAATTTCTTGTGGAGATGTAGATAGATTAGGAGATATTATCTCTTGTGATCCTAGAGACGAAACTACTATCTGGAATTACCCAACAATATTGTTAAGTTTGCGTGGTTTTGGATTGGGAATTGAACATTTGTTCATCTTAGCTTTGATATTCACTGCCACTGTAGCAGTAGCATCCTTCTTAATATCGAAAGACTTGGAGAATCAGGGGCGAATGCTCTTTTCGTTAGTAATATTCTCTCCGCCAGTGCTATTGTGTTTCGATAGAATGAATTTTGATTTGCTTATTACTTCTCTAGTAATTATTGCAATAAAGCTTGTTACAAAGCCTCAACCCCATATTCTGGCATTGCCGATAGCTCTTTGTTTTCTTAGCCTGGCCGCAATCCTAAAATTTTATGCATTTCCCATACTTATTATTGTTACTTTATACTTTCTTAAAAAGAAGAAAGAACTTTTACTCAGTTTGGTAGTTAGTGCTTGTACATTTGTAGCCATTGCTTCTGACTTAACTTCTGTAAGAGAGCATATTGGTAGAGATATACGAGGCTCTATTGGCTTCAGTGTACTAACTTCACTCTTAAATGGTTATTCAGTAGCTTCTGTAGATTTGTATTCTGCTGGCTTTGTCTCGGCAGTAATTCTCATGGCAGCGCTTTCTACTCTGTGCCTCGTCTACACCAGGTTACCTTCTCCTACTCCCCAAAAAAACTTGACATCTATATCTCTTTCAATTCTCTTTTTGTTACCTTGGCTAACAACTTCAAGCTATTACTATCGAACTGTAACGATTGTTTTTCTTTTGCCATTACTTTTCACGAAATTTAGCCGAAAATTCGAAAAGGGAATATGGGTCTTGGGGGTCTGTTCACTTTATCTCTCACCTGTTAGTCTGGCACTGATCCAAAATATCTTTTTAACTCCCTTAGTTTCAATGCAGATCATAAGATTATTATTAGTGTTTGATTCTTATCAAGGACGCCAAAGAAAGGAGCTGGATGGATAGGATATTGATTTTTCTCCCTACATTAAATGAATCAAAGAGTGCTTCTGCTTTGGTCTCCGAAATTAACAAGTTAGCTCAAGTGAATTTCCTCGTTGTTGATGATGGTTCTAAAGATGGCACCTATGAAGAATTATTGAGTCTTAAATTAGATAACCTTGAAATTATTCAACGTGGCAAGCGTCTTGGAATTGGCAGTGCTCACACTCTTGCAATTAATTTTGCCATTAAGAAGTCATACGATTTTCTCTTGACGATGGATGCGGATGGAACGCATAGAGTTGAAGACGTACTCAAAATTGTAAATATTAGTCATCAGGCTGATTTGATAGTAGGCTCGAGATTTGCCCAGGGAGCCGAAATCATTAACTGGCCTTGGTTAAGGCTGAAACTGACTCGCAGCGCTCATCTTGTTACTAGGTTAGGGCTTGGTTTAGATTACGACTGCTCTTCTGGTCTAAGGTGCTATAAATTGAGCGCATTTGAGAGAGAGTTGATTGATAAATTTGATGCAACTGGTTACGATTTCTTCTTTAAGACGATTCACTTAATAGCGCGTCACAAGAAGTCCATCTTAGATTTCCCTGTAACACTTGATGCGCGAGTCCTTGGAAATTCTAAGATGACAATCTCTCAGGCAATAAAGTCCATTTCAGTTCTAATTGTTGAGGCGTTCAAATACAGATTTAAGTACATAATCGGTCGATTTTGAGAATTTTCCTGATTCGC
>Ga0194130_10008120_pt1 | contig 11290 bp, 11 predicted proteins | sample TA2KigsurfametaG_FD_160084 | JGI IMG/M metagenome (GOLD analysis project Ga0194130, IMG submission 160084) | Freshwater microbial communities from Lake Tanganyika, Tanzania - TA2015050 Kigoma 12 surface | ecosystem: Environmental > Aquatic > Freshwater > Lake | place: Tanzania: Lake Tanganyika... | reverse complement strand
TTTAATAAATTCTTACCGTTCGCTCAACGAAAATACATTTTTAAACAAATTGCAATAAATTCAATTAAATTTTAAACGGTAGTTTGATATGCAATTAGATGCAATTATTGTGGATGATGAGGAGTACTCACGAAAAACACTTTTTTTCATAATTGAAAGCTATTGTCCAAATCTTAAGATAAAGGGGATAGCTAAGTCAGTGCGTGAGGCTCGTCAATTACTCAAATCTATTAAAATAGACCTTGTTTTTCTAGATATTTCAATGCCTTTTGAAGACGGATTTAGCCTATTACCAGATTTAAAAAAAGAAAACTCCTTGGTAATTTTTACAACAGCCTATAACAATTATGCATTAAAAGCATTAAAAGCCAGTGCTGTTGATTACCTGTTAAAACCGATTGACCCTGAAGAATTACAAGAAGCTATTGAGAAAGCAATTGTATGGAAAAGTCATAACCAAAATGAAAGGCAAAATTCATTTAGTAATTCAATTAAATTAAATAGTCTCGAAGAAAATCTTAATGAGATTAAAAAAATTTCTAAACTAAATCTGCCTCATTTAAACGGTTTTAACATCATTGATATTGACCATATCATTTTTATTGAGGCGGACAGTAATTATTCTATTTTTCATTTAGAAAATCAAGAAAGGATTGTTGTATCTAAGCATTTAAAGGAATACGAAGAATTACTTGATGGTTCAGGATTTATTAGAATTCACAAGTCCACAATCATTAATTTCAAACATTTAAAAAATTATTCCAATAGGAGTGGGTTGATCGTTAAAATGTCAGATAAATCCGAACATACGGTCTCGAGAAGGAGAGTAGCTGACTTCTTAGATAAATCGAAGCATCTTTTTAATATATTTTGATTTTCACTTTCGAAATTAATAAAAATATAAGCCAATAAAATTGTTTATTCTAAATAACACTGTTGATCTTCATCAAAAATAGCTTTTAGGATATTCCTCGATTTATGAGTGTAAAACATTCTATTTACTGAAACATTAAACCAAGAATTGATTATTTTAATTCTGAAAAAGCGGCCAAAGTGATTGAGACCTTTCACCTCTTTTTCCTAGCTGAAAAATAATTTGTTAAACATTTAATTTACTGATTTAGAGATCGTTTGAATGTTAATTTAAATTTTATTGGATTCAAAGTTGAAAAATTAACTTGCTCTAAAGGCTTCATTTGGGACATTAATTGTAATTACCCTTCTTGTTTTTTTTCACGAAGGTCGAACTATTGGTTATCATCGGAGAACTATGTAGTTCTTGATTCAAATTCTTCAATAATTCTACCCGACACTCTTGAGGTGATCCGTTTGAATAATGATGCATTTAACCTTCGTTTGGTTGACCCGAATAAAATGATCAAAATAGCAGATAGTGTATTGATTATCTCTAAAAAACTTCAATTTATCGGCGGAATGGCAGAAGCCCATAGAATCAAGGGAGTTGGATTCTATTATTTAAACGATAATCAAAATGCTGTAAAAAACTATACGGAGGCATTGAAATATTTCAGATATCTAAAGGATAAAAAAAATGAAGCCAGAGTTTATGCCAATTTTGGAAACCTGTATAGAGATGTTGACTATGAAAAAGCTTTAAACTATTTCAGTAAGGCTTTATCAATCACTAAACCGCTAAATATTCATGAATTGAACGCCGGAATATACATGAATATTTCGAATATTTTTATTAATAGAGGTGAATATGCTAAATCTCTTAAATTCCTTGAAAAAAGCCGGAAGATTTTCGTCAGATTGAAAGATTCAAGTAGTTTTGTCCTCATTTCACAAAACTTTGGTGTCATTTATTATAATCTGAAAGATTACAATAAAGCTGAAAAGAATTTATTTGATGCCATCAGTAAAGCCAAAAAAGATAATTTATACAGAGTTCTGGCCGGTTCGAATTTAACACTGGCTTCTATTTATTTAGAACAGAATCATTTTTCAAAAACGGATAGCGCCATTAAAGAAGATATTAAATATTCAAAAAATTTAAAGGATACCAAATTCGTCCATTTTTATTTATACACAGCTTATGAACTTGAACTCAAAAGAAAAAATCTTGCTAAAGCCCTGGAATACCTCAAAAAAGTATATTCCTACGATAGCCTACAACTCGTGAAAAACTTATCCGATAATATCACAAAAACTTCTTCCAACTTTTATCAACTTCAAAAACTTAAGGAAAATGAACTTATCATAGCAAAACAAAAAATAAAGGAAACACAATATTGGTGGTTAATAACTGGGATAATCTCAATTTTTCTCCTTTTAATACTGATTGGAATTACTTTAACCTATTTCCGTAAGAAAAAGTTAATGATAAAGGAGCTAATTGTCCGTAATACTGTTGCGACACTTGAACAAAAAGCATTGCAGGCCTTAATGAACCCTCATTTCTTATTTAATATAATCAACACCATTCAATATTTTATTTGTTCTAATGAACTAAATTCAGCCAATCAAGTTTTAGCTAACCTTGCAAAGCTGATTCGAAAACACCTCGAAATTTGTTTAAAAAATTCAATTACTTTAATTGAAGAAATTGAATATTTAGAGTTATATCTTTCAGTAGAAAAAGTAAGATTGGGTAAAAAAATGAATTACTCGATAAATGCTGACCAGGAAATTGATATCGAGGAAATACTAATACCACCTATGCTTTTACAACCTTTCGTTGAAAATGCCATTTGGCATGGTATTATGCCAATAGAGGGGGATGGCTTTATTGAAATTGATTTCACAATTCGGGAAGATGTACTAACTATAAAAATTACTGATAATGGTATCGGTATTGATAATTCCTCGGCAAAAAAAACCGATAATAATCACAAAAGCCGAGGTTTAAATATAATCCAGGAGCGCATCCAACTCCACAACAGAATCAACACAACTTCCATTCAAATCAGTCAGAGACAAACCGGTGCATCCGGCACTGAAGTCTTTCTCCACATCCCCGTTTAGACGAAAAATTTTAGATCTTTTTGAACTATCTGCGCTAGGAAAAAACCTCTTCAAAATTTTTACAAGATTTTTTTTGTTTAAAGGGCAATGTGTTATGTTTGTCCATGAGTTTGAGCAATTCCGAACAATTGATTGAAGCCCTGATATTTGCTTCCGACAAAAGCATTTCTGTGGAAGAGATTCATCAGGTTCTGACTGAGCTGGCTGAGGAGGAAATTTCAGCGGAGGACATTGCGGTTTGCATTGAGCAGATCGATCAGAAATACCGGGATTTGAACTTAGCCATTGAGCTGGTTCATTTGAACGGAGGCTATCAATTTCTGACCCGCAAGGAGTATTATCCGGTAATCAATCAATTGCAGATTCAGCGGTCGAAGAAGAAACTGAGTCAGGCCGCATTAGAAACGCTCAGTATCATTGCTTATAAACAGCCCCTAACCAAGCTGGAGATCGAGCAGATACGCGGAGTGAATTGCGATTATACCGTTCAAAAACTCCTGGAAAAGGAGCTGATCAGCATTGTTGGCAAGGCAGAAACGTTAGGAAAACCCCTGCTATATGCCACCAGCGGGCTTTTTATGGATTATTTCGGTATCAATTCGACCAAAGAGCTTCCGAAACTGGAGGATTTGATTTCTGATGGTAATGAGATTGGGGAACGAACGGAGTAAAAACCGAAGAATAAATAAAAATGAAAAAAGAGGTTTGAAATTTCAAAATCTTGTTAAATTTATCATACTAAAGCATAAAAACTAAAAACGCGTAATTTGCAGCAATGAAGTCGCCAAAAAAAGTAACTAAAAGCAGCGGATCCAAGCATCCCGAGAAAAAAAAGACCAATTTGTCTGATCCCAAGCAGGGCATCTCATCCATTTTAGATGATGAAGATGATTTTGATCTTCCACTGGATGATGACATACCGGCTTTCGATGATTTCGTCGATGATGATGACGATGATTTTTAAGGAATCATTGCCCTAATACTCAGGCATTCAGTTCTCTGAATGCTTTTTTTATTTTATTCCCTCAATGCATGATTCTAACAGAAGTTAAGAATAAAAATACTGCCCGCGAGTTTTTAGACGTAGCACGAAGACTCTATCGGAATGACCCCTACTGGGTTTGTCCGCTCGACCAGGACATTGAAGCTGTTTTCGATCCTAAAAAGAACGAGCTGCATCAACATGGGGTCTGCACACGGTGGGTGCTGAAATCAGATGAGGGTCAGCTCATTGGCAGAATAGCGGCATTTGTGAATGAGAAAAAGGCTTATCAGTCGGGGCAGCCCACCGGCGGAATTGGATTTTTTGAATGTATCGATGATACCGAGGCCGCGAGCCTCTTGTTTAGAACTGCCGAGAACTGGCTGAAGGAAAAGGGTATGAAAGCCATGGATGGACCCATTAACTTCGGCGAGAATGATAGTTTCTGGGGACTATTAATCGAAGGTTTTACCACCCCTTCCTATGGAATGAATTACCATCATCCTTATTATAAAAATTTATTTGAGAACTATGGCTTCAGCACCCTGTATGAGCAGATTACCAATCATTTGCAGGTCATGAAACCATTTCCAGAGCGCTTTACCAAGATCGCCGAATGGGTTTCCAATAAACCGGGTTATACCTTCAAACACCTGGATGTGACTAAGCTGGAAGATTTCGCCAAAGATTTCGCGGAAATCTATAACGATGCCTGGCAGAATTTTGAAAACTTTGTGCCCCTGCAAACCAAAGGAATTCTTGAAACCTTCAACAAGATGAAAACAGTCATGGATGAGAAGCTGATTTGGTTTGCCTACATTCATGATGAACCGGCATCGGTGGTTGTCATTCTGCCCGATGCCAATCAAATGATTAAAAGCTTTAACGGCAAATTGGGACTAATTGAAAAATTGAAGTTCCTGTATTATCGCTGGAAAGGCGTCAAGCGGATGAGGGCGGTGGTGATGGGTACGAAGAAAGCTTATCAAAAACACGGACTGGAATCGGCTTTGTTCATTAAACTGAAGGAATATGTCATCCCCAAAAACCAATACGAGGAGCTGGAACTGTCTTGGGTTGGCGATTTTAATGATAAGATGCTCGCCATCCATGAAGCCACCGGGGCTACCTTTGGAAAGAAACATGCCACAATGAGGAAAATGTTCTAAAGGCTGTCTGATTAATTTCCATGTGTTTGTTGTTATCAGTGGCTAATGCTAAGATCGAACCTGGTACCATTAAAACACCAACCAAAGAAACAGAGCTGGTAGATTATAGTAGCGAAGCTTTAAGGCTATCTTCGCCTAAATGGTGGACTAGAAAATCATACAATTGGATATTTCTCTGCCTTCCGCTAGGCAGATAGGTGGTTTATGAAAAATTATGTCGAACTCAGGTTAAGTACTTGAATTGGGCAGCCACCCAGTTGTTCAAGGTCTGATGCTTCAGGTATTCGAAATGGACAGCTTTGGCAGAATTTTTCAAAATATTTAAATCAGGTTCCTCATAGAAACCACTCAGAAAAAGCAAGGTTTCGGGCTTTGAAACCTGAGCATATACCGCCAATTGATCAATCAAAATATTTCGGTTAATGTTAGCCATAATGATATCAAACTTTTGATTGGGTATGACTTCCTTTGAACCTTGGAGCACTGTTATATTGTTAATGTTGTTCAGCTCTGCATTTTCGAGCGTACTTTCATAGCAGATTTCATCATAATCGATAGCCATCACTTGGGAAGCTCCTAATTTGGAGGCGAGAATGGCCAATATTCCGGTGCCGCAGCCCATATCCAGCACCGTTTTCCCTTTGAAGTTTTGCTCAAGCATAAATTCCATCATCAATGCAGTGGTTTGATGGTGCCCGGTACCAAAAGCCATCTTAGGATCGATGACAATTTCATATTCAAATTCAGGATGGGCTTCATGAAAGGTTGCCCTGACATAGCATTTACCTCCAAGCTGAATCGGTTCAAAATTACTTTCCCATATTTCATTCCAGTTTTGGTGCGGAATTGTGTTCAGGATATAGGAAAAGCTGAACAGATCAGCATAATTCAGGGCTAAGTTTTCCAATTGCTCAAGATCGAGATCGGGTTCGGGGATATAAGCTTTAAATCCCTGATCGGTATCCTCGAAGGTATCATAGCCAATCTCAGACAAAGCATTGATCAGTAAATCTTTATGAAATTCTTCAGCAGACTGAAGTGTAATAATCAGCTCAATATAGGTCATTTCTGATCTAGGGCTTTTATGATCTCTACAAAATCGCGGGCTTTTAATGATGCACCGCCAATGAGTCCGCCGTCAATATCATGCTGAGCAAACAATTCGGAAGCATTTTTTGGATTGCAGCTACCACCGTAAAGAATTGTCAGATCCCCGGCAAGGCTTAGATCATATTTTTCGGCAATCAGATTCCTGATATAGGAATGAATTTCCTGAGCCTGCTCCGGACTCGCAGTTAAGCCCGTTCCTATGGCCCAAACAGGTTCATAGGCAATCACAAGCTTTGCGAAATCTGCTTCCTGAAGATGAAAGGCCGATTCGGCTAACTGTTGTTTGATCACCTCAAAATAGGAACCGTCATTCCGTTGTTCGAGGGTCTCCCCAATACAAAATATAGGGAGGATTCCGTTTTTAAAGACCGCATCGAGCTTCTGTGCTAATTGGGCATTCGATTCTGAAAAATACAGCCGGCGTTCCGAATGTCCGATAATCACATAAGAAGCACCTGCAGAAGCCAACATGGAAGCAGAAATCTCACCGGTGAATGCACCACTATCAGACTGATGACAATTTTGAGCTCCCAAAGCAACTCTATCCTCAGGGGCTAAGGACTGGGCAAAGCTGCTGATATGGATAAAGGGCGGACAAACAATGACTCCCTGATTACCTTTAACTTCCTCGCGGATTAATTTTTTAATTTCTGAGAAAAGTTCCCGGCCTTCAGTAAGGCTCATATTCATTTTCCAGTTACCGGCTACTATCTTTTTTCTCATTATTTTTGTAAGTTAAAATCTTCTGTATTGTTCTGTCAACTCAAATACCCGGCTCAACAAGTTTTTCTCAATGCTATCAAATTCAACATTTCTGCGGGCATATACTCCGGTGGCAGTTTCAAACATTTTCTTCAGTGTATAGACTTCAAAACCTGAATTTCCACCCCAGGCGAAGTCGGGCACAAAATTTCTTGGGAAGCCGGATCCAAAAATATTCGCCCCTACACCTACAACCGTGCCGGTATTAAACATGGTATTGATTCCACATTTAGCCTGATCAGCCATAATCAATCCACAAAACTGTAATCCGGTTTTACGAAAGCCCTCAGTAGGATAATCCCATAATCTAACCTCAGCATAATTGTTTTTCATGTTCGAATTATTGCTGTCGGCCCCAATATTACACCACTCCCCGATGACCGAATTACCCAAATAACCTTCATGTCCTTTTGATGAATTGGCGAAGATGACAGAGTTATTGATTTCACCCCCAACTTTTGAATGAGGACCAACAGAAGTCATTCCATAGATCTTTGCTCCCATTTTAATCACAGAATCATGACCCAGAGCGAAGGAACCCCGAATATGGCAACCTTCCATTACTAGGGCTCTGTGACCCAAGTAAATAGGACCGGTACGTGTATTAAAACTTGAACATTCGGCTTCTACCCCTTCTTCAATAAAAATATCATCTCCCAAGATGGAGTTGGTGCTACTCAATTTGCAGGATTGCCGACCCTGAGTAATCAGTTTAAAATCATTTCTGATTTCCGGGTCATTGAAAGTAAAAATATCTTCCGGATAGACGATCCTGGTGAACGACCTGTTATATTCCAATAATTTGAGTTGTTCAAGGTGAAAAGGACTGAAGACTTTTGCCTCGTTTTGAGCCAGTCGGGCAGCAATAAGCAATTGATTGGAAACCAGGGCCTCCCCTTCATGCAGCGCGTCGAGGGCATCCAGAAGGCTTTCATCAGGGCATATTGAGCCGTTAATAAACAGATTCAGGGGCAGATATTTGATCGGGTATTTTTCCTGAAGGTAATTCTCTGTTAGATAGCTTGCATCTGTTTTGAGATGTTTCTTCCACTTTTCTACGATCGTCAAAATTCCGACCCTAAGTTCAGAGACCGGTCTGGTATAAACTAAGGGAAGCAAATTACTTCTGAACTGATCGTCAAAAAGAATAATACTCATGAAACAAAAATAAAAAAAGTCCCGACCTTATGAGCCGGGACTTAACATTTATCCTAAAAAATTCTTATTTTTTTTCGTAGCGTGAACGGAATTTATCAATCCGACCGGCGGTGTCAACCAATTTCATTTTACCGGTGTAAAAAGGGTGAGAGGTGTGTGATATCTCTAATTTTACAAGTGGATACTCGTTACCATCTTCCCATTTGATGCTTTCTTTGGTATCAATGCATGATTTAGTTAAGAAAGAATATTCATTAGACATGTCCTTAAACACAACTAATCTGTAATTTTTGGGATGTAATTCAGCTTTCATCTTCAATACTTTTTAAGAGGTGCAAATATAGAAAAAAATATTTTTAATAAAAGTTCAATTGTAAATAATATAAAGAAAATGAGGAATTTTTAAAAGTTAAAGCATAATCAAAGACGGTTTCCCCGTGGTTGGTATTAGCAACTACTTATGATTTGATCGTACCTAGTACAACGACACCACCGACCAGAGGGAAATTTGCCGGACTAATTTTAGGTTGATTGATTTTATTGTTTTGGAAAGCAGGGTCTGTAATTCTTCGGCCTCGCTAGTCCCGTGTTCTGCCGTAGTTTTTGCCTTAGAATGCCTCTGAAGTATAAAAATCTGCCCGGCAAAAAGCTACAGCTGCCACCCGGGTGTCTCTACCCATGAAACCCGGGCCTAGGTAAAATAAACCTTGCCTGAGGAAGTAGCTCAGGGCTATTCGATATTTGCCTGTGGTTGGTATTATCACCAATCAATGATATGATCGTGCTTGGTACGGTGATAGCACCGACCAAAGGGGATTACATACACTAAAACCCCGAAGGAAAGGGCTGAACCGAACTATAAAACACAGGTATTGCTTTCTAAAATTAAATTATTGTAGATCTGAGCCTGACCCAAAGAAGTATGATACGTCCTTTAATCTGTGTACTATTAAACTAGCTTATTTTATCTCCTGACAAAGTTCGATAAGCACCCCATTAGCAGATTTTGGATGTACAAAACAGACCATTTTATTGTCTGCTCCGATTTTTGGGACTTCATTGAGCAAGGTGAAGCCTTCTGCCTTGAGCCGCGCCATTTCTTCTAGGATATTGTCAACGGCAAAGGCGATGTGATGGATTCCCTCCCCTCTTTTTTCAATAAAAGTGGCAATGGCACTTTGACGAGAACTGGCTTCGAGCAATTCAATTTTACTATCTCCAATTTTAAAAAAGGCGGTGAGGACATGCTCGGAGATTACTTCTTCGGTCTTGTAGCTGGCACAACCCAATAAAGTCTCATATATGGCTGTGGCATCTTTTAATGATTTGACGGCAATTCCGATGTGTTCAATCTTTTCCATGCTTACATTTTATGGCATAAAAATGACCATTTTATTGATACTGACCTAACTAATTTGATAATTAAGCAGGAAATATTTTCTTATCTTTGTATCGTACAAAAAAGATTAAAAATGAATTTGCCGATATACCTAGATAATAATGCAACAACCCCTATGGATCCTAGGGTTCTGGAGGCGATGTTGCCTTATTTCAATACTAAATTTGGAAATGCTGCAAGTAGAAATCATGCCTTTGGATGGGCTGCGGAAGAGGGTGTGGATTATGCCCGTGAGCAGGTTGCAAAATTGATTGGAGCAAACGAAAAAGAAATCATTTTCACTTCAGGTGCTACCGAGTCGGACAACCTGGCGATTAAAGGTGTTTTTGAGATGTACAAAGACAAAGGTAATCATATCATCACCTGTGTTACTGAGCATAAAGCCGTTTTGGATGCCTGTAAACATGTAGAAAAAATGGGGGGTGTGGTTACTTATTTGCCGGTTCAATCGGATGGTTTGATCGATTTGGCAGAACTGGAAGCTGCCATGACTGAAAAAACGATATTGGTTGCAATCATGCACGGAAATAATGAGATCGGAGTAATACAGCCGATTAAAGAAATTGCTGCTATTGCACACAAGCATGGTGCTTTATTCATGACTGACGCAACGCAAACTGTAGGGAAAATCTCGGTAGATGTCAATGCGGAAGGAATTGACTTGATGGCATTTACCGCCCATAAAATGTATGGACCGAAGGGTGTTGGTGCCTTGTATGTTCGGCGTAAAAATCCAAGGGTAAAAGTTACTGCACAAATGGATGGCGGAGGTCATGAGCGGGGAATGCGTTCAGGTACATTAAATGTGCCGGGCATCGTCGGCTTAGGCAAAGCCTGTGAACTCTGCCGTTTAGAGATGGGTGATGATGCGAAGCGCTTATCCAAACTACGCGATAAATTGCAAGCCTCACTTACTGAGTTGGAAGAAAGCTACGTGAACGGAAATTTAATACATCGTTTACCTCATGTGGCTAATATTTCATTCAAATATGTTGAAGGTGAGGGTTTGATGATGGCGATGAAAGACCTTGCCGTTTCATCTGGTTCGGCTTGTACATCGGCTTCACTTGAACCTTCCTACGTTTTAAAAAGCTTGGGATTATCGGATGATTTAGCACATTCATCCATTCGCTTCGGACTGGGAAGATTTACCACGGAAGAGGAAGTAGACTTTGCCATTGAGCAAACCAAAAAAGCAGTCAATCATCTGCGCGACCTATCTCCATTATGGGAAATGTTCAAAGAAGGTATTGATTTGGATAAGATTGAATGGGCAGAACACTAAGAAGTTGTAAGTTATAGGTTATAATTTTTAATGACCATCCAATAAACTCTAAACAGACAAACACCACATATAATCGAAAACTGGTAATAAATAACAGACAACACAAAAAATAGAAAATATGGCATATTCAGAAAAAGTAATTGATCACTACACCAACCCGCGTAATGTCGGTACACTTGATAAAGCTAGTGCCAAAGTTGGTACCGGTTTGGTTGGAGCACCGGAATGTGGCGACGTCATGCGCCTTCAAATTGAGGTTGATGAAAATCATATGATAACTGATGCAAAATTCAAGACTTTTGGTTGTGGATCGGCTATTGCATCCTCTTCTCTGGCAACCGAATGGTTAAAAGGAAAATCAATTGATGATGCCATGAAGATTGACAACATGGATATCGTTGAAGAGCTTGCACTGCCTCCTGTAAAAATTCATTGTTCAG
>Ga0194130_10008119_pt1 | contig 11293 bp, 7 predicted proteins | sample TA2KigsurfametaG_FD_160084 | JGI IMG/M metagenome (GOLD analysis project Ga0194130, IMG submission 160084) | Freshwater microbial communities from Lake Tanganyika, Tanzania - TA2015050 Kigoma 12 surface | ecosystem: Environmental > Aquatic > Freshwater > Lake | place: Tanzania: Lake Tanganyika... | reverse complement strand
AGGTCAGCAGCAGGGCAATGGCACCGGCTTCGACCAGCACGGCTGCGACGATGCCAGCGGCGTCGGCCAGGCCGGTAACGATGAGAGCGCCAATCGGGGCCGCGACCGTCACGAACGCCGAGTGCACCGCGAGGACCTCGGCCTCCTTGGCGCCCGTCGCTGCACTCGCGACGGCCGCGTCGACGACCGTGTTGGCCATGTTGAGTGCGAGGCCGAGTGGCACGAGCACCACCATGAGCAGCACCAGCCGCAGGTCCTGCATCGTCTGATGGACGATGGCGACGAGCGCAAGAGTGACCATCACGATGATCATGGCGATGTAGGCGATCTGCCAATGTGAGAAGTGCTTCTCGCGCCAGGTCAGCATCGGCGCCACGAGAGCCATCCCGGCATAGAGGGAGGCGAGCAGGAGCGAGAAGGTGACGGCGCTCGTGCTGATGTCCGTGGCGATCTTGGGAAGCAACTTGAAGATGGGGAAGACCACGATCTGCAGGCACAGCGCGATGATGACGAAGCGTCTGAGCAAGTCGGTCTCGCGCACGAGACGGATGGCGTCCGCGGCCCGCACGCGATCGCCAACCTCGCTCGGGGGGGCGATCGCGGGAAAGAGGAGTACGGCGACGAGCGGAAAGGCGTAGGAGGCGGCGTTGACGATGAAGAGCCCGGCCGCCCCCCACCAGTCCAGCAGGAAGCCGCCGCAGATCACCCCGGCGATGCCCGCGACGGCGCTCAGCGACGACAGCGTCGAGCTGAGGTGCATGAGATCACCACCGGGCGCGATGGCGCGAAGGAAGCGGCTCCACGACGGGAAGTTCAGCGCTCCGATGACCCCACTGCACAGTGCGGTCACGAAGAGAAGCGCGAAGGACACATCGCCGGCCATCACGATCGCCGCGACGGATGCGAAGAGGATCAACCTGGCGGCCGACGCACCCGCGACGACCAGGCGGGCATCGAAGCGTAGGTCGAGGGCCTTAGCTGGCTTGACGAGCAGAGGTGCCGGCAGAGCCTGAGCGGCCATGATCACCACGGCGGCCAGCAGGCTGCCGGTGATCACAAATGAGACGTAGGTGAAGGCCAGCACGCTTACCGCGGAGCCGAAGGAACTCACGGTGTTGGCGGCCACGAGAGCCACTACCCGGGGGTGACCCCGCATGGATCCGGGGTGGCCGGGCATAGATGACGAAGCGCTCGACCCCTTGTCGGCGGTCATGCGCGGACCCCTCGAGTGGTCAGGTCAGATCGGGGACCGAGGTGGCCTCGGTCCACAGATCGTCCTCGGCCTTGCTCGCCTGGATCTGGCGGTAGACGAGGTAGCCGATACCGGCGAGGGCGACGAGCAGCAGCAGTTTCTTCATGTGGGCCTAGGTGGACTTGAACCACCGACCTCTTCCTTATCAGGGAAGCGCTCTAACCGAGCTGAGCTATAGGCCCTTGATGTCCGTCGGTCGGCTGAGCCACCCCCGCCGGACAAGCCCGCCCAGGGTACACAGGCGCGCGCCTTCAGGCCCCCACAGGGGCAGCCCGCGCACCAAGCCGGCGCCCGACCAGCACGGCAGCGAGGTAGATCACAGCCGCCACGATGAGCAGGAAGCGGTAGCCGGTGAGCAGCGAGAGGTATTCCAGGCAGCCGCCGATCATCGCACCGAAGAGGTTGGCGGCGAAGGCTGCTGTCGGGTTAGCCGCTTCCTTGAATCGCGACGTGAAGTAGAGATTGGCGCAGAAGATCGGCGCGAAGGCCAGGGCGACCGCGACGACCAGCCGCACCGGCACCGGGAGCGTGAGGAGCCAGGCGTTGGGGATGAGCCATGCGACAGCCAAGGAGATTAACAGCGCCGCGATCACCCATGGTCGGCGCGGCGAGAATCGTCTGGTCACTTCGATCGCGAGGAGTACGGCGAGCAGCACGCCAGCGAAGACCAGCGCATTGACCAGCCAGGTGGTGCCGAAGAGCAGCGCAAAGGTCGTGATGGACCGCGTCTCGAGCAGCAGGAACGCCATGCCCATGAGAAAGAGATCGGCGTAGCCGCGCATCTGCCTCAGCGGACCGCCCACCACGCGGATGGCAATGAGTGAGACGGCAAGGATGAGCCCGATGAGGATGACGTAGAGCTGCGGGATCGATGCATCCTTGAGGTAGAGGAAGGGGCGATCATCGGCCGAGGGGGCGGGGATCTCCTGCCCCGACGCGGCGATGGCTGAGCGCTCCCACGTGTCGGCACACACGGCGTTGTCCGCCGACTTGCCTATGGCCATGACCGCGAGGGACTGCACCGCTGTGAAGCGGTCGATGCACGGCGCGTGACCGAAGACCTCCTCGACGGTGCCCGCCAGGCGGTTGATGAGCCAGTCCTCGCGGTAGTAGTTGTACATCGCGAAGACGCCGTCGGGGCTGAGGTGGTCGTAGGCCTCCTGGATGGACTCACGTGTGAAGAGATAGGACTCCAGACGCAACTGGCTCGCGCCGCTCACGAGCGTGAGCGAGTCGGGCAGGGCGAAGAGGATCAGGTCGTACTCCCCGTCCGTGCGCGACAGGAAGGCGCGCCCGTCGTCGATATACGTCGTCACCCGCGGGTCGGCGTACGGCTGATTGGGATTCTTCTCGACACCGATCTGCTGGATGCGCGGATCGATCTCGACGGCATCGACGTGCTGTGCTCCTCGCGAGAGGGCCAGCGCGACGTCGGTGCCGGTGCCCGCGCCGATGACGAGGACATTGCGCAGGGGATTGTCGACGGCACGCTCATAGGGCCTGCCGTAGAGCGGCTCGATGAGCAGTCGGCGCTCCGCGTCCAGGACATTCTGGTGCGGGATGCCGTTGACCTGAATCGCGGTGTAGGGCGGGTTGGTGTTGGTGTAGTCCTGGGTAGTCACCTTGTAGTAGGGCGACCACGAGACACCGGGGCTCAGTGACTCAAGGACCAGCAGCACGATGATCCCGAGCCCCGCGAGCCACGACAGGATCGGGAGCGCCTTGCCGTAGAGCAGGATCATCGCGATGAGCATGACCGTGGGCCAGATCCACGAGGGCGAGCGCAGGAAGGCCACCACAGTGAAGAGGACCGTGCCGCTCAACGACCCCACGATGTCCCAGCGGTAGGCATCAAGGGCGATGAAGGCGAGGAACGCGCGGCCGGTGATCTCGCCCAGCAGTGTCATCGCGAAGGCGACCACGAGGAAGACCAGCGGAAGCGTGACCCAGGTGGGTAGGCCGGTGGGCTTGACCTCGGTGAAGAAGATCAGCTCGCTCGAGGACCCCTCGATGCGAGCGGGGAAGAAGAAGATGAAGGCGATGAGCACCAGGATGGCCACCGGCGCGAAGCGACCGAGGTCGCGTGGCTTGCGTGCGCGCAGGAAGCCCAGCCCGATGCCCAGGAAGGATGCCAGGAGGATGAGGTTGGAGAAGTAGGACAGGTGCACGAGGTTGGCCCCGGACCAGCGGATGAGCGCCAGCTGCACGAAGAGCATCAGGGCGCTGGCGACGATCAGTCGCATGCGAGCGGACAGCAGCCCGACGTGGGAGGAAGGGGCCTGGGTCGTCACGGCGCAGGCTAACGCGGCCGGGAGTCCCGCACCATTGCGTTGAGTGGTCGCTAACGGGGCGTGTTAGCGACCACTGGCCGCAATGGTGCGCTGCGTGACCGGGTCAGGATCGGCGAGTCGGGCGACCTCATGACGCAGGATCGCGCGCACATCAGCTTCGCTGCGCAGGTGGGGATCGGTTAGACACTGGATCGCCAGGCCATCAATGAGCGCATGCAGGCGACGCACCTCGACACCGATGTCACGACTGGCATCGACGAGCCCCTGCTGCCGCATGCCGACCAGGACATCGTGCAGACCCTCGGACACCGACACATTGAGCCCGTAGAGCACGTCGGAGATCTCGGCATCCGCACCGGCCTGGCTGACGAGCAGGAGCCACACCCCCGACATGTGGCGGCGCCGCTCGCTGACGGGCACGAGAGTGAAGAGCACCTCCGTTGCCTTGTCGGCATCGAGGTCGAGCAGATCCAGCGAGAGGACGTAGTCGATGTTGGACTGCACAAGCTGATCCACCGCAAGGCCGAGGAGCTGGGGCATCGTGCCGACGTAGTGGCCGATGCTCGACTTCGGCATCCCGGCCTCGGCGGCGACGTGGCGCACGGACACCTCGTGCGCGCCATCGCGCGCGATCACGCGCCAGAGGGCCTCGACGATCAGCGCCCGGCGCTCATCATGGTCCACGATCTTGGGCATGGCGGCAGGGTACAGCGTCCCATTCAGACCGCGTCGGTGAAGGTGGCCTCGATCCCACCGGTGATCCCAACGGTGAGGTTGTACAGGACCGCAAAAAGCCCCGCCAGGATGGAGACGAGAGCGACCTCTAGAGCAGCCACGACGACGGTGACACCCATGACGCGGTCGAAGGCGAGCACAGCCTCGAGGTCGAAGGTGGTCGTGCCCGAGCCGATGACCTCAGCAATATTGCGTGCCAGGCTGGCAATCACACCGCTGTAGTCCAGGAGCCACCACAGTGCCGCCACAGCGCTGACGATGACGACACCGAGGGCGACAGCCAGCATGAAGGCGACCTTCATCACCGACCATGCGTCCACGCGGTAGACGTACAGCCGGGCTCGGCGCGGGGCGCGCCTGCGCGGGGGTGGCTCGGGGGACTCGACGACGGCCTCGGGAGGCGCGGGTGCGGGGTCGGGGGCGAGAACCGGAGCGGGTGGGATGACAGGCAATCCCTGAGCGGGAGTGGCGTCGGTGGGACGCACGGTGCCGGCATCAGGAGCGCCAGTCAGTGATCGCCCGATGGGCGTGGGCTGACCGGGAGTCACCGTGCTCGACACGTCTGCTCCCCCTTCCGTGAGCGACTAGGCCCTCAGACTAAACCTGCGGGACCCCGCCGGAGGGCTCCTGACCGGTCGTGGCGTCAGCCGAGATCGACTCCTCGGCGTCGAGATCGCCCTCGGCGTCCTCCGTGTCATCGCGCTCGCCCGCGCGGGCAACGGCGACCAGGCTGCGGTCATCGCCGAGGTTCATCAGGCGCACGCCCATGGTGTCACGGCCCGACGGCCGGATCTCGTCGACGCGGGTGCGGATGACGATGCCGTCGTTGGCCACGGCGAAGATCTGGTCATCCACCGCGCAGACCATGGCGCCGACGAGGCTGCCGCGCTCCTCGACCAGCCGCATGGCGCGCACGCCGAGGATCCCGCGTCCCTTGGGGGACCAGTCATCGACCGGCGTGCGCTTGGCGTAGCCGCCATCGGTGACGGTCACGACGAAGTTGCCCTCACTCACGACATCCATGGAGAGCAGCTGATCGTCTCCGCGGAAGCGCATGCCGATGACCCCGCCGGTGGCTCGCCCCATCGGGCGCAGGGTCGCGTCGTCAGCATGGAACCGCGCGGAGAGCCCCTTGCGCGAGACCAGCAGCAGGTCGTCGTCTTCGCTCACCAGCTGCGCGGAGATCACCTCGTCGTCCTCGCGCAGATTGATGGCGATGACGCCGCCGGTGCGGTTGGAGTCGTATTCCGACAGCTTGGTCTTCTTGACCATGCCGCCGCGCGTCGCCAGCACGAGGTACGGCGCTGCCTCATAGTCGCGCAGGGTGAGCACCTGCGCGATCTCCTCGTCCGGCTGGAAAGCCAGCAGGTTGGCGACGTGCTGGCCCTTGGCGTCGCGGCCCGCCTCGGGCAGTTGATAGGCCTTCGCGCGGTAGACACGCCCCTTCGTGGTGAAGAAGAGGATCCAGTGGTGCGTCGTGGTGACGAAGAGATGCTCGACGACGTCGTCCTGGCGCAGTGCCGCTCCCTTGACCCCGCGGCCGCCGCGACGCTGCTGGCGGTAGAGGTCGGTCTTGGTGCGCTTGGCATAGCCGCCCGACGTGATCGTGACAACGACATCGTCCTCCGCGATGAGGTCCTCGTGGCTGACATCCCCGTCCCAGGGCACGAACTGCGTGCGGCGCTCGTCGCCGTAGTCGTTGACGACCTCGGCGAGCTCCTCGCTGACGATGGAGCGCTGGCGGGGCTCGGAGGCGAGGATGTCGTTGTAGTCAGCGATGCGTGCCATGAGCTCGTCGAACTCGTCGATGATCTTCTGGCGCTCGAGGGCTGCGAGGCGGCGCAACTGCATGTCGAGGATCGCGGTGGCCTGGAGCTCGTCGATCTCGAGCAGGCCCATCAGCCCTGTGCGCGCGTCGTCGACGGTCGCGGACGCGCGGATCAGCGCAATGACTTCGTCAAGGGCATCCAGAGCCTTGAGATAGCCGCGCAGGATGTGTGCTCGCTCCTCAGCCTTGCGCAGCCGATAGCGGGTGCGACGCTGGATGACCTCGATCTGGTGCGCGATCCACGAGCGCACGAACTGCTCGATGCTGAGTGTGCGCGGCACGCCGTCGACCAGCGCGAGCATGTTGGCGCCGAAGGTTTCCTGGAGCTGTGTGTGCTTGTAGAGGTTGTTGAGCACGACCTGCGCGACCGCATCGCGCTTGAGCTCGATGACCAGGCGCATGCCGGTGCGTGACGAGGAGTCATCGCGCACATCGGCAATGCCTCCGATCTTGCCGTCGCTCACGAGCTCGGCGATGCGCAGCAGGAGGTTGTCGGGGTTCACCTGGTAGGGGAGCTCGGTGATGATGAGGAGCTGGCGTCCCTTGGAGTCCTCATCGACGGTGACGACCGCGCGCATGGTGATGGCACCGCGACCGGTGCGCAGCGCGTCCTCGACGCCACGACGGCCGACGATGAGGCCGCCGGTGGGGAAGTCCGGCCCGCTCACGCGCTCGATGAGCGCCTCGAGGGCCTCCTCGCGGCTGGCCTCCGGGTGCTCGAGCATCCACTGCACGCCCGCGGCCACCTCGCGCAGATTGTGCGGCGGGATGTTGGTGGCCATGCCCACAGCGATGCCTGCGCTGCCGTTGACGAGCAGGTTGGGGAAGCGGCTGGGCAGGACGACGGGCTCGAGCGTGCGGCCGTCGTAGTTGGGCGCGAAGTCGACGGTCTCCTCATCGATGTCGCGCACCATCTGCATGGCGAGTGGTGCCATGCGGCACTCGGTGTAGCGCTGGGCAGCCGGTGGATCATTGCCCTGCGAACCGAAGTTGCCCTGGCCCTGCACGAGCGGGTAGCGAAGGGACCATGGCTGCGCGAGACGCACGAGCGCGTCATAGATCGCGGTGTCGCCGTGGGGGTGGTAGTTGCCCATCACGTCGCCGACGACGCGCGCGGACTTCGAGAAGTTGCGGTCGGGGCGGTAGCCGCCGTCGTACATCGCATAGAGGACGCGGCGGTGCACCGGCTTCAAGCCATCGCGCACATCGGGCAGCGCGCGAGAGACGATGACGCTCATCGAGTAGTCGAGGTAGGACCGCTGCATCTCGGTCTGCAGGTCGACCGGCTCGATGCGACCTCCCGCGGGGATCACGTCGATGTCGTCGGGCACGTCAGGCTCCTGTCGGCTGGTGTGTCGGGGACGTCATGTCTGGATGTCCAGGAATCTAGATGTCGAGGAAGCGGACGTCGCGGGCATTGCGCTGGATGAAGTTGCGGCGCGACTCCACGTCCTCGCCCATGAGCACACTGAAGGTCTCATCGGCCTGGGCCGCGTCGTCGAGCGTGACCTGCAGGAGCACCCGACGCTCGGGATCCATGGTGGTCTCCCAGAGCTCATCGGCGTTCATCTCGCCGAGGCCCTTGTAGCGCTGGATGCCCTCCTCCTTGGGAAGTTTGCGGCCGGCGGCCACGCCCGCCTCGATGAGGGCGTCGCGCTCCGCGATCGAGTAGGCGTAGTCGGGGGCTTCGCGCTGCCACTTGATCTTGAAGAGCGGTGGCTGCGCAAGGAAGACGTGACCGTCGATGATGAGCTGGCGCATGAAGCGGAAGATCAGCGTGAGCAGCAGCGTGCGGATGTGCTGGCCGTCGACGTCGGCATCGGCCATGAGCACGAGCTTGTGGTAGCGCAGGCGGTTGACGTCGAAGTCGTCCTGGACGCCGGTGCCGAGCGCGGACACAAGCGCCTGCACCTCGTTGTTGGCAAGGACCTTGTCGATGCGGGCCTTCTCGACGTTGAGGATCTTGCCGCGGATGGGCAGGATCGCCTGGGTGCGCGGGTCGCGTCCCTGACGGGCGCTGCCGCCCGCGGAGTCGCCCTCGACGATGAAGACCTCGCACTCCTCCGGCTCACGGCTGGAGCAGTCGATGAGCTTGCCGGGCATGCCCGCGCCCCCGAGGAGTCCCTTGCGGTTGCGGGCGAGGTCACGGGCCTTGCGCGCGGCGATGCGCGCCGTGGCGGCGTTGACCGACTTGCGTGCGATCTCCTTGCCCTCGGCGGGGTTCTGCTCGAGCCACGCGCCGAGTTGGTCGTTGACGACCTTCTGCACAAAGGTCTTCATCTCGGTGTTGCCGAGCTTGCCCTTGGTCTGGCCTTCGAACTGCGGCTCCTTGAGCTTGACGCTCACAATCGCGGTGAGGCCCTCGCGCACGTCCTCGCCCGCGAGGTTGGGGTCCTTGTCCTTGAGGATGCCCCACTCGCGCGCGAACTTGTTGACCAGTGAGGTCAGCGCCGCGCGAAAACCCTCCTCGTGCGTGCCACCCTCGGTGGTGTTGATCGTGTTGGCGAAGGTGTGGACCGACTCATTGAATCCGGCGTTCCACTGCATGGCGATCTCCGCCTGCAGGCCCTTCTTGTCGTCCTCGGCGGCGAGCTCGATGACGGTGGGGTTGCCCGGGCCCTTTGTGGCATTGAGGTGGCGGACGAAGTCGGCGATGCCGCCCTCGTAGAAGTAGGTGACCTCGGCGACCCCCTCGTCGTTCTCGCCACCGAATTCCTCGACCAGCCCAGGGCGGCGGCGCTCGTCGATGAGGGTGATGGTGAGGCCGCGGTTAAGGAAGGCCATCTCCTGGAATCTGCGCGCGAGGGTCGCGGTGTCGTACCAGGTCGTCTCGAAGATGTCGGGGTTGGCCCAGAAGGTGATCGTCGTCCCGTGCTCGTCGGTGGCTGCGCCCTTCTTCAGCGGAGCGGTGGGTACGCCGTTCTCGTACGACTGCGTCCAGGTGAATCCGTCTCGCTTGACCTCGACCTCGAGCCGGGTCGACAGCGCATTGACGACGGAGACGCCGACGCCGTGCAGGCCGCCCGAGACGGAGTAGCCGCCACCGCCGAACTTGCCACCCGCGTGGAGGACGGTGAGCACGACCTCGAGCGCCGGCTTCTTCTCCACCGGATGCTCGTCGACGGGGATGCCGCGACCGTTGTCCGTCACACGTACGCCGCCGTCCTCGCGCAGCGTCACCGTGATGTGCGTGGCATAGCCGGCCATGGCCTCGTCGACGGAGTTGTCCACGACCTCGTAGACCAGGTGATGCAGGCCCCGCTCACCGGTGGAGCCGATGTACATGCCGGGGCGCTTGCGCACGGCATCGAGCCCCTCAAGGACTTGGATCGCGCTGGCGTCGTAGGACACGGGCGGAGGGCCTCCTTCAGGGGCTGAGAGCCGGCGGGAGCCAGCCTCAGGCGGGGGGATCGTCTAGTCGCTCATCCTAACGCTCCGACCGACAGGAACATGCCCGAGAGGGCCCCTGTGGACGCCGTGGCGCCATCCACAGGGGGGGTCACGATCGTCATGGTGCGCCCGGGGCATTTGGGGCTCTCAGGGCCGCCTGGCGCCCGGGGCGGTGGGCCCGGACGGTGGGCCTGGGCGGGTGGGCCCGATCGAGCGCCAGGGCGCTCACGGGGCAACTAGCCTGCCCCCATGGCCAAGCCTGCCCCCGGACCGCTCGCAGTGGCAGTCGCCGCCGTCGCATCTGTCGTCGCCGTGGCAGTCGTGATGGCGACACCCGCGATCTCGGCCCTACGCGACACCACCCCCCGCGGTGACGTCACCGTCCTGGTCCGTCAGGACGTCAAGGACCTCACGCCCGCGCAGAAGGCTGATTTCGTCGCGGCCGTGAAGAAGTCCAAGACCGTGCCCTCGCCGTGGACCCCATCGATCAGTTACTACGACCAGTTCGTCCTGTGGCATCGGGAGGCATTCCGGTGCACCGTGAGTTGGAAGCAGACCGGCAACTGGGCAGGAGCAGCGCACAACTCGCCCACCTTCCTCCCCTGGCACCGCCAATTCCTGCATCTCTTCGAGGAGATGCTGCAGCGGATGAGCGGGAATCCCCACATGAGCCTTCCCTACTGGGACTGGTCCGACCCCGAGTCCACGGCTGCGGTCTTCAGCCCCGACTTCATGGGCGGCAACGGAGACGCGCAGCAGGCGTGGGCCGTGACGACGGGGCCGTTCCGCAAGGGTCAGTGGACGATCACCGTCCAGGACCCCAAGGCACTGCTCAAGGACGTCACCGCACCGAAACCTCACCTCGTGCGCCATTTCGGTGCCTTTCCGCTGGGCACCGTCAGCCTGCCGACCGCGGCCGACGTCACCGAGACGCTCAACGGCCACCGATTCGATCACTCGCCGTACAACGGCCAATCGCCCCTGGACAAGTCCTTCCGCAATCGCCTCGAAGGCTGGCGAGAGGCCGAGCCCGCCACCTGCGACTCGGGCTGGATCGTCCAGTTCCAAACCGAAGGGTCGCCCTACGTGATGCACAACGCCGTGCACATCTACGTCGGTGGTGTGTGGAAGGTCGCAGACAAGATGTCCCAGGGGACGATGACGGCGATCTACACCTCTCCCAACGACCCGGTCTTCTTCATCCACCATGCCAATGTCGATCGCATCTGGGCAGCGTGGGAACTCAAGGGCGGATCGCACTACAAGCCCAAGGACGATGCGCCCTACGGGTGGAACGCCCGCGACACCATGTGGCCGTGGTTCGACCGCACGATCAACTCGTGGTTCGGCACCGAGCGCAACGGCTACCGTTACGCCTCACTGCCCAGGTAGGTCCGGTCCCACGACCTCTCCCTCCTAACGGCTAGCCTCCCCTCGTGCGCATCGCCACGTGGAACGTCAACTCCGTGAAGTCCCGACTGGACCGCCTCGTGGACTGGCTGGAGCAGGCCCAGCCCGACGTGCTGGCCCTGCAAGAGTTGAAGTGCGCGAGCGCGGATTTCCCCGAGATGCCGGTCCAGGCACTCGGCTATGAGGTGGCCGCGCACGGTGACGGTCGCTGGAACGGCGTCGCGCTGCTCTCGCGCGTGGGGCTCGCGGATGTCGTGCGTGACCTGCCGGGGCAGCCGGCGTACGACGGATCGATCGAGCCGCGCGCCATCGGTGCGACATGCGACGGCGTCCGGGTGTGGAGCGTCTACGTGCCCAACGGCCGTGAGCCGGTGCATCCGCACTACG
>Ga0194130_10008118_pt1 | contig 11295 bp, 15 predicted proteins | sample TA2KigsurfametaG_FD_160084 | JGI IMG/M metagenome (GOLD analysis project Ga0194130, IMG submission 160084) | Freshwater microbial communities from Lake Tanganyika, Tanzania - TA2015050 Kigoma 12 surface | ecosystem: Environmental > Aquatic > Freshwater > Lake | place: Tanzania: Lake Tanganyika... | reverse complement strand
TTAAGCATAAAACGTAGCAGTCCCTTTGCCAGCAGCAGCAATTGTTCCCTCTGGTGCCTGGTCAGTGCTTCCAACAGCATCTCGATTCACTGGCATCTCATTTGACGAGCATGAACGGAGAGCACGTGAAATACACTCCAAATCCATCTTACTCAACTTGTCCTTACACTTGTCCTGCTCTTCTGGCATAGCATCAGCAATTAACTTGTTATCATCAGTAAGAGGAGGAGGAACTTGAGCATCAGGATTCACATCCATACCTTCAATGCCTTGGTGAGCAACATGTATGAGAGAAATCGCAGCAATAGCAGCCAATATGCCCGAATTACGGTTGGTATAACGAGCAGTAAGAAGAACTGTAGCAACAAGAGCCAACTTTCCTAAACTAGTACGAACAACGTGACTAACCGCACGAGGACGCACGTAAGCAATGACAACGATGACCGCAATAAGTGCTATTTCAGTGTAATACATTTATATAACATATGTACACATTATTTCTTAATTTTTTATTCAATAACTTTTAGTTAAAATTAAATAACTTATGAAAAGACCAAAAAAGTTCTTTGAAAACAAGTCCAATATATTATAAAATGCGTTCTTCAAATAATAAGGCAGGATAGCAACAACACCATATAAGGACCAAAACACAAAGAAATACCAAAACAACTTTGAACCACTTTCTCCAACATATTTCTTATAAATCTCGTAGAAATACATTAAAAAAGGCACAAACCCAATAGCAACACCAGCAACAGTTGGCATTATATTTGTTTCACCTAAATATCCAAATAACAACATTGACCAATTTAAAACAAGTATGTATGATATTGAACTAAAATTACTTTTGAAAATATTGATCAAACTCAATTCGTGTGTTTTACCTTTATTCTTGTATTCCAAATAAATTAGATAGACTATTAGTGAAAAAAGCATTGTTGGTGTAGTTAAGCTCCAATCTAAATATCTTTTAGGTGTAACGTTTGCGATGCTGTTTATGTTAGTAACAAGCCAAAAATAAAACATCGCCTCTATACTCTGAACTCCTATCTCCATGGCTAATAATTGCTTTAAAATCGTTTGTTCTTTTGGAATATTACTGAAATAAAGAGTACCTATTTCTATCACACCTGTTATTATTTGAATGATCACTGAAATAATCAATGTGGTATAAAACAACTTCTTAGCATTGTCTAGCATCATATACTTTTTATACATTTTCTTTTAATTCACAAAGTCAATTTTATTAGAGAACTCGGCACATTTTTTAAATGGTTTGGCACCTCAATTTGCTCTCTGTATAAATCATATGCTCTTAATTCTCCATGATTCGTAAGTCCATTCTCACACATTCCCACCCTAGCACCAAGACCAAAAGCAATTAACCCATCACTTTGTGAATATGTGTGTGCTGTTTGTGTTTTGAGGTCATCCATTACTGCTTCCTCATGTATTGAATTCACCCAGTTAATTCCATCCCTACTCATCCATCCATTACCAATGGCAACTTGCCTTCTAAACAAATGACCGTTTGCTGTCATAAAATTCTCTAAAAATCCACCTATTCTATTGTTTTTAAAATAAACATTGTGATGTAACAATGTTCCAACATGGTTCCACTTCGGACTTTCATATAGACTTTCAATTGGCCCTAAATCAATAAAATATGCGCTATATTTTGTTGTCTTATTCGCTTCATCTTCGTCGTAATGTATTAAAAATCCATATTTGTTATTTAATACCAAATTTACACCTTTGTATTCAAAGTAAGAACCACAGCCTTCGTGTGAAAATGGGTTTGTTTTTGTTTTTTCACCCACTTTTAAAACCTCATTTTTTATTAAAACATTGTTTTGCTGTGGATCGGCATCCCATACAGAAAACACAACTTTATTTGCTGTGTAATCAACCCCCATGTATGTTGACGGTCCGTTTATGACAGCACAATAAGTGTGCATATGCCACTTACAAATTATTAATTCTTTATACATGTATGTCGGGTTGATTATTTGATTCTCATCAAAAATACTATCTGAAACTATGTGGTTTGCATGCTGATATGGTCGCTTTCCAGTGTTTTTCTCTCTATTCCACCACTCAACATAGGGATAATCTATTTTATTGAAACCAGTGATTTTTACTTTATTTAGTGTTATTCCTTCATTTAAACCTTGTGCTAATCTTATGAAAATCGGCTGTATTAAGTCTTCTCCCTCTAAAATAGTTACTTTACCTATGTGTAAATATGTATTTGCCACTTTTGGCTTTCTTAATACGGTGCTTACTAAATCAGTAGGATGCTGAGTTTCATTTGGATACATGACACCTGTTTGTAAAACAATTGGGAATTCCTTTTTAAAGTTTATTATGGCGTGAACATCATAGTTGCCAGGCTTTTCAAACTTTACATCAATATACACATTTGAATTAGATTGCTTTAAGAATACTTTAGGTGGGTTATTTATGTTAAATTGTATATTGTTTATGCCGTTATAAAAATATTCTGGATTAAATATTTTCTCATATGTTTGCATTTATTATAAAATAACATGTTATAATAAATATGCCTGCATGAATGCTCCAACAGTTTTAGTTCACTCCTAACAATAGTACAATTTAAAGAAAACGAATCTGAAGCCACTTAAACACATAGAGTGAAGCAACAACAGCAACTACGGTAACAAGACCGGAATGCTTAGCACCAATGAGAGAACCGGCTAAAGAGTTAAGGAAAGGATAGACCAAAACCACAACGAGAACAACGAGAACGAGTTCAAGCAAAGTCGTATTAAACCACATCTTTATTATAACATATAGAGAGAAAACATTTTAAACATAGGAACAGTAATTAATTTGGTACATATAAAATAAAAAATATCTCTTTTTTTTATAGTTAACACATGACATCGCTTAATTTTTCGGAATATAACGTGGATGCACCGGAAGTAGTAGGATTTGAAAAACCACGCTTTAATAAACCTCCGAAGAACCAAACAATAAAGAAGAAACGCAATGTATCGAATCTCTTAAAGACAATGAATACGAGACCTTCTCTCGAAATCGCTGAAACCGAACCCGAAGTCGAGGATGAAGAGGAAACCGACTGGAACGCAGCATATTCAGGGAAAATGGAGTTGCCTTCACCGCCGCAAATGCAACAACCACAACAAGAATCATTTTCTTCACCAGCAAATGACGAGAATCCACCTCAATACACTAGGCAATATGTGCCTTATTATGCCACTCAAGCATATGAACCAGCCGCAAAGGATCAGGTTATGGAGAAAATGAACTACATGATTCACCTGCTTGAGGAGCAGAAGGACGAGAAAAGCGGTGGTGTCGTTGAAGAACTCATTCTTTATGGATTCCTCGGTGTTTTCATGATATTTATGGTTGACTCGTTCTCCAAAGTTGGACGTAGGTATACACGCTAAACACTTAATTCCTTTATCTCGTTTTCGCAACTAATCCACCCCGCAATGTCTGGAGTAGTTTCGATCCACATATTTTTACCGAAACTCTTAAACTCTTCTGTGGAGAGAAGGTGATTAAGTATTTCAATCCGTTTCATCGGTGATTTGTGTGTCACGAAATTCTTACTGTGTTTCCAGAGCCACTCGAATCGCAACAAGTCATGACGAGTGGGGAATCCACGCACAAGTATGATGGGTTTCCACTTGAATCCACTAGTAGAACGGGCACCACCGCTAATCTCTGCGTTATGCTGTCTAATACGACGAGAAAAACAGTTGGTTGCCCCCACATAAGTGCGGGTTTCCTCCACATTTTGGATACAATAACACGTTAATGTGTCGTCTTGTTGTGTCTTTGACATTATAACCTTGAGTGTGACCTTAAATATTAAGGTTATACGCAAAAACAATATTTATAAGCATATATTAGAATATGCCTTTATTTAATAACAACGATATAAATTTATTATTTATACATATTCCGAAAACAGGAGGTTCTTCAGTGGAACAATACTTATCAAATAAATACAATATTGCTTTAAACAAAACATCTCTTTGGATGTATTTAGATGAAAATGAAAAAGAATCCATATCAATTCATACAACACTACAGCATATTACTTATAAAACAGTTGTTCAAAATTGTTTGTTCTTTGACATTAAATTCGATGATTTGAAAATTATTGCTATTGTGCGAAATCCATATGAAAGACTAATTAGCGATTTGTTCTATTTAAATAAGATAAACATTAACACCACAAAAGAAGAAACTTATCTTGAAATAAAGAAACATTTGTCTAATAGTTTTATATCGTTGGACAATCACAACATTCCGCAATATTTATATGTTTGTGATGAAAATAACGAAATTTATAAAAATATAAAAATATTACACACAGAAACTTTAGATGATGACATGAAAAACATTGGTTTCACTGATTTCAACATAAGAGAAAATTGTAACATACATAAATTAAATTACTATGATTACTTAAATACAGATTCTATTCAAATTATAAACGAATTTTATAGCAAGGATTTTGAAATTTTTAATTATCAAAAAATAAGTTAATGATTTTTGTTTAACACAATACAAACGCTTCTCTCGATTCAACCGGATGCGACGCATAATTATAAAAATAATACGATGTTTTCGAATGGAATGTCGGTGAACATACAACCGAAATCGCACTGATTATAGCACCATTATGTGCTATATTTTCTATGACCAACACCTTCGTCGTCAGTTTGGTCGCCAATACATTTAAAAACCCATTGACGAATGTTGTGCTATCCGTATTATTAAAACTCGCAATACAATCCAGTGATTTCTCTCCATCAAACATCGTTTCAGTATCCTTAAATATATACAGCGAGAGAAGCGAGTTGTCCTGTTCGGATATGACCGCATACATCTGATACACCTTTGCCTCTAACATATGAGCAATGTTGGAGGTGGCAGGCATAATTAAGCACTTAAACACACTTTTCATGGTATGCTCGTATTGCGTAATTATTGTCAGTGATTTCGCGTCATTTATATGTAGAATAGTGGTAAGCGGCGGCAGAGCAAATGTCTTCTTACGGATTCTCAAGTTGTAAAACAGTTTTTCGAGAGAAAAACCATACGTCATGTAGGCACACAAAGGAACTATTGCGTGCGTCTCTCCTTCTCTCTTAAACAAGCAAATACTGGTCCCGTTATTGGTATTCGCATAATATGTATAAATCAACTTGGGTGCTACATCGCGTTTACGGTGTTTGCTGTCGACACACAAGAAATCCACGTAATTCAGTGGCATTCGGGTGGAAGTCACCTTACCATCCACCGTAGTTTCACTAAAATAACACGTCATCGGCTTACCTGTTATTGCTCCTATCATTTTTTGTGTGATTTGTTCTTTTAAGTACGCAATATGACTCGGTCTCTCGTTGTATTTAAAATGTGCCAATATGTTCGCGGGTGATGGAGAGAAATCCACCTCTTTACTACGCATAAAATGGTTCTTCACGAGTTCGCAAAAGGTCGCCAGCGTTTCAGGTGTGCTATCACCGATCTCCTCGCAAATTATACTGCGATCATAGTATTTACTCGTTTTTGCTGCGGGTTCGTGTGAGATTACAGTGGGACTTCTCGCCCAAAGCACAGCATTCCAGTAGTGAAATACGCGTTGTTTGCTCCAAAACGGCCATTTTATTGCGATGGCGGCCTTTATTGAGAGAATGAGGATGACAATTATGGTGAATAGCCTTAAAATCATCTCGTCAATGAAATAGGTTGCGTTTTAATTAACGGCAATTATTTCGCAATTCGAATGTTGCTAAAATCTACATGTATCCAGGTATCATCTCTCAGTTTATACGATTTATTATCAGGAACTCCTTGTTTTCTCTCAAACCAACGAATTCCGTTTTCATACTGAGGAATAAGGTCGGTATTTACTAAATCATAAATGCCGCTGTCCGTGAGCCACATATTATACCTGTTAGTCAAATCAATTGTGTCGCCGATTACAATAAATTTGCCCATATCATTAATGACTTTTGCCTTGTATGTCATTTGTTTAAATTACTTAAACATAAAATATGACAAAAAGCCGACGCAAATTATGCCAATACCCCAATAAAAACTATCATTTGGGTTTGTTCTTTTACTAAAATCCCGCTTCTTGAGTCTGTGAATTGGCTCAAATGTTTCCAACTCATCCAACTTCTTTTCATCCGCAATTTTGTAAATTCTCTCCAAATCATATACAGTGTACATACTCTCAATTCCACTGTCAGGCATATAACCATCAGGCTTTGTGCGTCGCCATTCAATAAATTTCTGCATCAATTCCAGTCCCAATTCTCTCGCTTTTTCGCCGTTATGACCTGTTCCTGCAATTGCTACATGAGAAACTGATGTTGTGTTCCATTTGTCAAAATGTGGGTCATCTAATGAAACTCTAAGTTGTCTGGTTATTTGTTCATCTGTAAGTCCCATGTGACACTGAAAACACATGATTAGTTTGATTTATAAATCATGTGTTTATGTTTTTATGTTGTTTTCACTCAATTCTCTCAATAACAGAAAACGTAGGCATCGTAAAGGTTCTCACGCCAATATCATTGTATCTACATATGTAAGGTATATCCGTGTAAATCGTTGTATATTTGACTAAAACTGCCTTCTCTCCCTTGTTTAAATTTCTGAAAATGTGTTCAGGCGTCTTCTTAAGTGTAACAACTTCCAACTTGTGTTTTTCTATATACATCTTTATCTCAGGGTGATGTTCATAATCATCGGCAGCAAAATCGGAGAGAGACCAACCGTTTTCGTGCATCAACAACTCGATTGCGTCATTTGTTGAAATATCATAAATCTTATAGGTTCCGTTTGATAATGCCGAAAAATGAGAATGTGAATAGAAACCAATCATGTTTGAACTGTGTTATTACTTATGTGTTTAACTCCTAATTCGGCCTATACAATAAATACAGGTATTGGTTGTCATATTGCACTGGCATCAAGTCTATCTTACCCTTCACTATGAAACCCACCTGTTTCGCGAGAGAAAGCACCTGGTCGTGCGGTTCCATATAAAATTCGTGGATGTTCTTGCGGACGTGATTGGTCTTATCGTCTTTAAGGGTCTCCTCAAAAGTCGCACGGTTTTGCGGTGCGTTCAGTTTAAAATCGGCCTTGTAATTGAAACCATTAAACTTCACTAGAGACTTGGTAAGGCGTTCTTTGGCATATTTCTGCGGGGAAACGAGGAGGAGCGGGTCGGCTACCGGCAAAATCGGGTTGAATTTCTCTCTATCTACAAGGTGTAAGACGAAATAGCCACCGGGTAAGAGCCAATTATAGCAGTTCTCGAAGAATTGGCGCTTGTTCTTGAAGTAATAGACAGTGAAATACATACAAAGCACGTGGGTAAATTTGCCATGTTCGAACTGCATTGGCGTCATAGCGTCCCCCTGGGAAAATTTGACGCCGTCGTAGTTCAACCTGGCACGATTTACCATATCAGCAGACTTATCGATGCCTTGGACTTTAAAACCCTTCTCTTTAAGAGCCGCACAATGGCTTCCAGTGCCGCATCCCACGTCAAGTATGTTGGCTCTCGTGCGATCAGCATGAGTTGCCCGCAACATTTCGTTGATTTCATAGTCGACTTTGGCGTCATTAAACGTCAATTGGTCGTAAATCTTGCTGTAAAAGGTGTCGTATACGTCGTCGCCTTGATGTGTCTCGAATGGCTTTGTTTGACCGGTGAAGCCTTCACGACTGGTGAATCCCTCTATTTCTGTGTTAAAAAGATGGCGAATTGCGTAATACAGCACCATAAGAGCGATAATTAAGACGAGTGCCTTGGCAAATGAGTCTCTCTTCATTGGTTTGATATATAATAGCCAGCAAATAAGTTGGAACCTGCTATAGCTTAAGACTTGTTTTTAATAGGTTTTGTTATTAAGCGACAGTTTTTAATGAATTTACTGAATTAGAGAACAAATCACCTTGTTCTAATTGATAGTGTTTGAAAATAACTATGTTTCGAGCAATATATTCTTCTTAATAGCCGCCGGCAGGCATATATAGAGTTAAAAAACAATTTCATTTTATGTATAATTACAAAGACATGGCTGCTATCACCCTCATCGACGATATTCGTGCTGAAGCCGACTTTAAAGGCAAGTCTTTTTCCGGCTATAAACGTGCAGACGTCAAGAAAGAACTGCTTAAGGCCTTATTCGCTGGAAAAGTGGAAAATGCCTGTTATTGGTGTGCTGAACTAGTATGTTGTGGTGCTTTTATCGACATTTGGGATGTCGTCGTTGTATTCGTCGGAAAATATGTCCATCTCGCCAATATCAAGCTGCCTATTTATCTGGATATACGCTATAATACTTTTAAAGACATTGTGGTCGGCGGGTATCTGGACAATGAACTGAAATTACGCAATCATAGCGGGATTCGCGAATTATTCTCTGAGATTATGGTGGTTTTATGTGGTTCCAATAAGAAGCACAATGTGGAGAGAAGCAAAGTGAAGCCCGCTGAATTGGACATAATGGAGATGAAAGGGCGGCTGAAAGCACCGAGCGTGGGGTATGCCAGTGCGTCATTTAAGAAAGACGACCCTAAAGAACTGTTTATCCCGCTGAACGAGTTTGCTTACCACGTTTCGGGTGAATCACGCAATATGCTACTGGCTTGCTTCTGGATTGAGTGGTTGCTGGAATTCGAAACAGTGTGTAAGAAGAAAAAGGCGACGTGCTTGTGTCAAGGACGGGATTTCGTGCCTGTGGTTGCGAAGATGCAAACCGACCCGATTTGGATGATTTGGGACGTTATTTTCGCGGAAGCGGATCGACGAAAGATGAGCAATAAAGTTTTACAGTCCCTACTGAATTTGTTTTGTATTCGCTATAATGCAGCGGCCAAACGAAAGCGGATTTATTTGCTCTACTTCGCGGTTTCGCTGCTGACGGAGAAGTATGATGTGAAAAAAGACGTCATCCAAAATAAAGAGGCGATTGACGTCATTAAAAAGCAAATAGATGCGATTTACAGGGAAATTAAGAAGAATGAGATTACGCCTGTACCCGTGGTCGATAATATGAATTATATGTTTAGTGGTGAGGGCGGAAAGGCGTTGAACGCAGGCGAATTTGAGAAAACTATGGGGAAATTGGAGATGATGTTTGGGAAGAGTTAATAAACCTCCATCGCCTTCTCCCTCCTCTCCGCATAATCCACTATAGGTCTAACATAATCGCCCCTGTTCCCGTCCGGTCTATGTATATCCTTTACAGGAACATCCCTCAATTCAGGCACCCATCTCTTTATATATGTGGCATCTGGGTCATGTTCCTTTGAATGCGTCCATGGATTAAATATTTTCACATAAGGCAAGTTGTCAAACACAGTATTTTGCCAATTCAAGCTATTTGACGCAACATCGTAGTCAACTAGTTTCGTCGCAAAGTATTTCTCTCCTTCTCTCCAATTTATCAGGAGGGTCTTTGAGAGAAAACTGGCCACCAACATTCGCCCCCGATTATGCATGTATCCTGTTGTGTTCAGTTGTCTCATCGCCGCATCAACAAGAGGGAATCCGGTTTGCCCTTCTTTCCACGCAGCAAGCCATTTCTCATTTGTAGTCCATGGCACTCCGGTCGTCTTCAGCACTCCGTCCGGGTAAGCAAATAGCACATGCGCGTAGAAATCACGCCAAATAAGTTGCCGAAGAAGCGGCGCATTGCCTTTTACCGCCTGATACATCTCACGCACCGAAACACATCCGAATTTCAAGTAAGCCGATGCGTTTGTGGTTGGTAACGCCAGAGTATCGCGGGTTTTGGCGTAATTTCGGAGTGATTTTGCTGATGTCAGCATTTTTAGCCCGGCCTGCCGCCCACCCTTCACCGCGATCTCAGGGTTCGGTGTTGTAAAGCGTGTATAGGTGTCTGATAGGTTTATGCTACCTGGAATAGACACAGATTTACGCCACGACAGGCTGCGTTTTCTAGCCACTTTGACACCATCTAATCGTTTCAGCACCGTCTCGTAAAACGGAGTGAATTTCTTGTAAGCCGCACCACTACCAGTCACGACGTCGCCCGGTCGAGTTAAATAAAAGTCGGCTTCCGTAACAATCGTCACACCCTCTCCGAGTGCTTCAACAAGTTCTTTGTCGCGTTTCACCGCATATGGCGTGTAATCCTCGTTGAACCCGACAACAGTCGCACCGTTTTCCTTAACTACACGCTTCATGAGTGTCGTTGTATCGCCGTATAGCGTCAGTAAGGGGCATTCTTGAGCCAATTCATCAAGGCTTTCAATCATAAATTGCACGGATGCGTCGGATTTGTAGTGATTTTTAGCGGTGACTTGTTCTGGTGTGAAAATGAAGACAGGAACTATGGCATCGCATACGGCAGCCAAAGCATTGAGAGAAGTATTGTCAATGATGCGTAAATCGCGGTGGAATAAGAAGACACCGATTTTCATTACTGTTATATACTATTCGCACTTAATTTTTATGTCCATATAAATCATATAAACCATGTTCACCGACATCTCCAAATTCTCTCGAATTAGCGATTATTTGCCCATTCTTAACGGTGCTATTTTAGCCGATATTCTCATCATCGCCGCGTTATTTTACACACCTCTCTTTAAAAGCAGCCAACTTGAGCGTTGGTACAATAAATACGGCCTGTCCGCTGTGATTGCTGATGTTCTCATATTGGTCATCGGCATCATCATCGCAAGAGCACTTTATTCACGCATATTTGGAGAGAAATTTGACATCGTTCGGTTTGTCTTACTAGTTATAGGCATTCAAATCATACACGATGTGTTGTTTTATGTTCTTTTCCAGGCTGTTCCGGTTGGTAAAAACAAGATGCTTGACCTCTTTAAGGATTACGCCAAAGAGGTAAAGGGTGGGGCAATTGTGGGGGATAGTATTATGATTGTTATAGCAACACTTGCAGCATCGCTTCTTGCTGGAGTTTCTCTCAATACCAACATAATCACACTCATCGGGCTGACTTACGTGCTTCCGTACGTGCTTCATACCAAATAAACTAAACAAACAGATATATCTCCACCTTATCGCCAAACACACGTTCAACCGACTTCACATTGTGTTCCATGTCATCAATAAACACAATATGGTCAAAATCATCGAAATCCAGTACATTTGCGATGTAATCACCCTTCGGTAGGTTATTCGTGTAATGAACATCCAGTTTCGGTGTTATGCCGACGTGTTCCAAATGTTTCAGCGTTAAATCCGCCAAATCTTGCGATCTAGCCGTTACA
>Ga0194130_10008115_pt1 | contig 11296 bp, 14 predicted proteins | sample TA2KigsurfametaG_FD_160084 | JGI IMG/M metagenome (GOLD analysis project Ga0194130, IMG submission 160084) | Freshwater microbial communities from Lake Tanganyika, Tanzania - TA2015050 Kigoma 12 surface | ecosystem: Environmental > Aquatic > Freshwater > Lake | place: Tanzania: Lake Tanganyika... | reverse complement strand
CCGACATGGGCGAAGCCGCGCGAGCCGCCGGCGCCCAGCACGAGGCCGACCACCGGACGCGGCTTGACCAGCGGCTGCAGCGGCGCGGCGCGCGGCGCATCGGCGGCGACATGATTCACCGGCGCTGTCGCGCAGCCGGCGAGCAGCAGCACGGCCAGCAGCAGGGCCAGCGGACGTGCCCGGTTATTCAGGGGGTTCATGTGGGAAGGTGGAGACGGCCGGTAACGCTGGAGGGAGATTTGCCGGGGAGTGTTCAATGACCGCAGGGCGGCGTCAAGGTTCCGCTGCGGGCCAAGCCTCCCGGCCCGCACCCGACCAAATTGGTCCGCCAATTGCCTTGCACCTGCAAACACGACAGAATCCGTGTCGTTCGTTGCACCATAAACATAACAGCGCATCGCTGAGGAGATTCTTGATCATGTACCTGACCCGTTCAATCAGCATCGCCCTGCTCGCCGCGCTCGGCTTTGCCGCCCTGCCGGCCGCCGCGCAGGATTACCCGCAGCGCCCGATCCGGATGATCATCCCCAACAATGCCGGTGCCTCGGTCGACACCCTGGGCCGCATTTTCGCCAACACCTTCAGCCAGATCGCCGGCCAGCAGATGGTGGTGGACAACCGCGGCGGCGCCGGCGGACTGATCGGCATGGAGATCGGCAAGAACGCGATCCCCGACGGCTACACCCTGGTCTCGGCCTCCACCGCGGCGATGGTGATCGGTCCGCACATCCACAAGAAGCTGCCCTTCGATCCGATGAAGGACTTCGCCTTCATCTCGCTGTTCGGCAACACGCCGAACATCCTGGTGGTGAATCCCTCGCTGCCGGTCAAGACGGTGCGCGAGCTGATTGAATACAACGCCAGCCGCGGCGGCAAAGCCAACATGGCCTCGGCCGGGGTCGGCTCCCAAAGCCACCTCGCGGGCATCATGTTCCTGAACCTGGCCAAGTCCGAAGCCCTGCACGTGCCGTACAAGGGCGGCGGCGCGTCGGTGGCGGCGGTCGTCGCGGGCGAATCGCAGTGGACCATCACGCCGGCGCCGGCGGTGGCGGGCCTGATCAAGGGTGGCAAGCTGCGCGCGGTCGCGCACAGCCTGCCCGGCAAGACCGCCCTGCTGGGTGACCTGCCGGCAATCGCCGAAACCGTGCCCGGCTACCAGTACGGCGGCTGGAACGGCCTGCTCGCGCCGATCAAGACGCCGCAGCCGGTGCTCAACAAGGTGCGCGACCTGCTGGTGAAAACCACGCAGAACGCCGAGTTCCGCCGCCTGTTCGAGGCGCAGATGACCGAAGTGGTGACCAACACCCCGCAGGAATTCCGCAAGTTTGTCGAAGCCGAGATCCAGGCCATGGGGCCGGTGGTCAAGGCCGCAGGCCTGCAGCCGTTCTGATCACGGACACCCGGCATCCGCAAAAAAGCCGCCCACGGGCGGCTTTTTTCATGTCGCGGCGCCGCGCGCCGCACGCATCGCGGCGTCGAGTTCGCCCTGCTTCGCCGCCAGCGTCTTCAGCCAGCGCTGCCCGCCGAAGGTGAAGCCCACCCAGTAGCCCAGCTCAACCAGTTCGGGCTCGCTGAACTCGCCCTTCAGCTGCGCCCACAGGACATCGTCAGCCTGGTTGGGGTCATACATGATGGCGTCGGCGTAACGCAGCGCGATTTTTTCGCGCACCGTGAATTTCGCCGACTTCTCGTACTGCATCAGTTCCGCCATCCGGCTGCCAGCCTCCCGCGCGGACCGCGCGGTGCCCTGGTTGCTTCAGTAGCCGCATTCGACGGTGAAGGCGACATAGGCGCGAAGCAGTTCTTTCAGGTCATGCTCGAGCACGCCGGCGCCGTTGTCGAAAAGCATTTCGCGGGTCTGCGTGAACGAGCGCATGACATCGGGCTGGTGGGCGCGAATCGCCTGGTTCTCCGGCCCCGGGCGGCCGGCGGCGATGGCTTCGTCGAGCCAGCGCCGGATCTGCGGATCGGTCACGCCATCGGGTGTCACATAACTGATGCGGGCCATCATGCTGCTCCGTTCTTGGTTTGCGATGGCTGCATCATGCCCAAGCAGGCATCGCGTTACAATCGCGGCTGCCAAAATCTGCCGCGGAGACCGCGTTTTGAAAGCACTGATCGTCCATGAGCACGGCCCCCTCGACAACCTGAAGCTTGAAGACGCGGCCGACCCCGCGCCCGGTCCCGGCCAGGTACTGGTGGATGTACATGCTGCAAGCGTCAACTTCCCCGACCTGCTGGTGATCGGCGGCACCTACCAGGTCCTGCCGCCGCGGCCTTTCAGTCCCGGCAAGGACATGGCCGGCGTGGTTGCCGCAGTCGGTCCCGGCGTCACCGCGGTGAAACCGGGTGACCGCGTCGCCGCACAGAACGAATACGGCGCCTATGCGCAGAAATGCGTGGTGCCGCAGCACAACTGCTATCCGATGCCGGACGCGATGAGCTTTGAGGACGCCGCGGCGATGGGTATCGCCTACCCGACCGCGCATTTCGCACTGGTCGAGCGCGGCCAGTACAGGCCGGGGGAGATCGTGCTGGTCAACGGCGCTGCCGGCGGCGTGGGCATCGCCACCATCCAGGTCGCCAAGGCGCTGGGGGCGACGGTGGTCGCCAGCGTCGGCAGCGCGGAAAAAGCCGCGCTGGCGAAGCAGCACGGCGCCGACCATGTCGTGCGCACCGATGTGCCCAATATCCGCGACGCCTTCCGCGACCAGGTCATCCCCGCCGTCGGCAAACGCGGCGTGGACATCATCGTCGATCCGGTCGGCGGTGATGTCTTCGACGCCGGGATGCGGGTCATCGCGTGGTCTGGGCGCATCATTGTTGTCGGCTTCGCTGAGGGGCGCATCCCCGAGGTCAAGGCCGGCCACCTGCTGGTGAAGAACATCTCGCTGATCGGCCTGCAGTACAGCAGCTACCGCGACCGCCAGCCGGAGAAGGTGCAGCGTGTGCAGCGCGAACTCTTCGACTGGTATGTGCAGGGGAAAATCAGGCCCCATGTCATGGGCGCCTGGCCGCTGGCGCAGTACCGCGAAGCGCTGGACACGGTGCGCGAACGCAAGGTGGTGGGCAAGGTCGTGATCCGGATACGTTGAGACCGTATCCGATAAATACCTGATTTTATTGATAATTTTTTGAGTGCCGAATGAACACCCCGCAACAACGCCCGAACCTGCTGCGCCCCCTGCCGCGCTGGATCTTCATGAGCCGCTGGCTGCAGGCGCCTCTCTACATCGGCCTGATCGTCGCCCAGGGCATCTATGTCTGGCAGTTCTGGACCGAGCTGGTGCACCTGATCCAGATGATGTCGGTCAAGGACATCACCGAGGTCGAGATCATGCTGATCGTGCTCGGCCTGATCGACGTGGTGATGATCTCCAACCTGCTGGTGATGGTGATCGTCGGCGGCTGGGAAACCTTCGTCTCGCGGCTTGACCTGCAGGGTCACCCCGACCAGCCGGAATGGTTGTCGCACGTCAACGCCGGGGTGCTCAAGGTCAAGCTCGCCACCGCGATCATCGGCATCTCGTCGATCCATCTGCTGAAGACCTTCATCAACGCCTCGCAGTACGACGAGAAGACGCTGATGTGGCAGACCGTCATCCACCTCACCTTCGTGGTATCGGCCCTGGCGATCGCCTACACCGAGAAAATCACCCAGCAGGCGCACGCCTCGGCCAAGCCGCACTGAGCCGCTGCAGCAGGGCTTCGGCGCGCCGCGTTCAGCCCTTGAGCATCAGCGGAATGCCGCTGAGGATCAGCACCACGCACACGGTGCGGCGGAAGGCGGTTTCGGACAGGCCGGTATGGATGCGGTCGCCGATGAATATGCCGGCCAGCATGAACGGCAGCGCCGCCGCGAACAGCAGCAGCGATTCCCGGCCGAACTCACCCACCGCCCAGTAACCGAGCCCGCGCACCACCGCCAGCGTCATCATCAGCGCCGCCAGCGTGCCGCGGAACTGCTCCTTGGTGACGCGGATCGCATCCATGTAAATGGCGAAAAAAATGCTCGCCATGGTGCCGAACAGCGTACCCACCGCGCCGGCGAGAAAGCTCGCCAGCGTCGCCACCGCGCGCGGCGTCTCCAGCTTGCCGCTGCGGAAGGTCTGCCACAGCGCATGCGCACCGTAGGCGCTGACCAGCAGGCCGAGGCCGCGGGTGAGCCAGGCCGCATCGAGCGTCTTGAACAGCCACAGCCCGGCGAGGATGCCGATCGTGCACGAGGGCAGGATCTTCAGGATCATCGGCAGCGACACGTGGCGGCGGTCCTTGCCGAACAGCGTGGCCGAGGACGAGATGGTGAGCAGCGTCCACACCGGCACCAGCACCTTCATCGGAATCACCAGTGCCAGCAGCGGCATCGCGGCAAAACCGCCGAAACCGGTGCTGCCGCGCAGTGCGTAGCTGGCAAGCAGCACCACGGCGCAATACAGCCAGGCCCCCGCAGACAGCTCGATCATTGCGCTGCGGCCTTGAGCTCGATCAGGCGGATCACCTCGGCGGCCGCGGCCTGCGCCTCGTCCCGCGTCAGCCGCTCGGCGGCCTCGGCATCGCGGCGGCGGATCGCCGCGAGCATCGCGCGTAGGCCTTTCACGCTCTCGCGCGAGCGGCTGTCGGAGCGCCTCGGATGCGACAGCCCCAGCGCGCGCCAGCGCCAGATGCGCGCATGCAGGGTGCCGAGCATCGAGGACAGCGTTTCGCTGCCGGCGCCCTCGAACAGCACGGCATAAAAGCGGTTCTTGGTTTCCAGCACTTCCTGCGCGTCGCCGCGCTCGTAGGCGCCGGCGACAACGTCGAGCGCCTGCGCCAGCTGCTTGAGCTCCGCATCGCCGGCGTTCTGCACAAACAGCCGCGCGGCGAGTCCCTCCAGCACCGCGCGGATGGTGTAAAGGTCCTTGGCCTCGGCCAGCGAGAGCTCGCGCACCACCGGCCCCTTGTGCGGCACGTTGGCGATCAGGCCCTCGGTCTCGAGCTGGCGCAGCGCCTCGCGGATCACCGTGCGCGACACGCCCATCATCTCCGTCAGTTCGCGCTCGGTCAGCCGCGCCCCCGGCGCGAGCCGCCCCTCAATGATGGCCCGGCGCAGCCCGTCCAGCACCTGCAGCCGCAGCGGCGCGGCAAGCTTCTGAATTTCATCGGGTTTCGAAGGGCTCATGGCGGGAAGTCTAACCCAGTTGACCCTTGCCGTAATACCGTAATACGATATTACGGGTTGGCGGCAGGCTTGGAGCATGCCGCCTGCAGCCCCCTTGCAGAATTTCAACACGCCGTTCCGGCATCACCACCGTGAGGAGCACGCCAGCATGAGCACCCCCGTCAAAGTCGGCATCGTCGGCCTCGGCCGCTGGGCCAAGGTCCTGACCCGCGCCGCCAAGCAGTCGAACAAGGTCCAGATCGTCGCCGGCTACAGCCGCTCGCAGGAAAAGCGCGACGCCTTCGCCGCCGAGATGGGTGTGCCGGCGGTGCCCGACATGCAGGCGATGCTGTCGAACCCCGAGATCAAGGGGGTGATCCTGACCGTGCCCAACGAGCAGCACCTGCCGATGGCGGAAATCGTCGCCAAGGGCGGCAAGCATGTCTATACCGAGAAGCCGATCTCGCAGACCCTCGAAGACGGCCTGAAGATCGAGGCGCTGCAGAAGCAGTACGGCATCACCGTCACCGTCGGCCACAGCGCGCGCCTGATGGCCGGCATCCGCATCATCAAGGAGAAGATCGACGCCGGCGAACTCGGCCGCGTCGCCTTCATGGAAGCCAACTTCTCCAATGAGCGCGCGCTGGAACTGACGCCGCAGACCTGGCGCTGGTACAAGGACCGCGCCCCCGGCGGCCCGCTCTCCCAGCTCGCCATCCACCAGTTCGACGTGCTGCACATGCTCGGCGGCGAAGTGCAGGAAGTCTCGTCAATGGCCTCCAAGCTGTCGCCGGTCGGCGCTGAAGTGGACGACCAGTCGATGACGCTGGTGCGCTTCAAGGACGGCAAGATCGGTTACGTCGGCTCCTGCTGGACCTCGCCCGGCATTTTCTCGGTGCGCGTATTCGGCGCCAAAGGCCTGATGCACTACGAGATCGACTTCGGCACCTGGGATACCCCGCATCTGCTGCACAAGAATTCCGTGCTCTACATCCAGCGCGGCAAGGACGGCTGGGCAAAGCGCGAAGACATCAAGCTGCCGGAGTCCGACATGTTCCGCGCCGAACTCGAGGCCTTTGCCGACAGCTGCCTCTCGGGCAAGCCGAACGAACTGACCGCCCACAACGGCAACGTTGCCGTGGCAATGACCAATGCGGCACTGAAGTCGATCGACCGCAAGGGCCAGTGCGTGACCGTCGAGGAAGTGATGAACGACGCCCGCGCCAAGAACGACGCCAAGCGGGCAGCCTGAAAGAAAACGCCATGTCCAACTCATCGTCCAGACTCGCCACCCGTTACTTCATCGACCTGACGCAGCCCGAAATCGCCGGGCAGCTGAAGAAAAACCCGCTGGTGATCCTGCCGGCGGGCAGCGTCGAACAGCACGGGCCGCACCTGCCCACCGGCACCGACATCTACGCCGCCAACGTGATCGGCCACGCCGTGGCCGAACGCATGGACGGCCTGGTGCTGCCCGGCGGCCCGCTGGGTGTCACGCCGATGCACATGCCCTTCGAGGGCACCATCACACTCACGCCCGACACCTACCAGCGCGTGGTCACCGAAACATGCGCCTCGACCGCGCAGCACGGCGCCAAACGCCTGCTGATCCTGAACTGGCACGAAGGCAACATCCCGTCGCTGGCCATCGCCTCGGAAAAGCTCCATCGCGAAGTCGGCATGAGCGTGATCGTGGTCCAGGCCTGCTACGTCGCCGCCGAACTCTACGGCCACGACTGCGGCGGCCTGACCCATGGCGGCGAAATCGAAGCCCTGGCGGTGCTGGCCTACCAGCCCAACTTGGTGCACCTCGACCGCATCGACAGCGTCAATTCGTCGGATCACTCCCACGGCCGCAAATGGGACCGCCTGCGCCGCACCCGCAGCTACCAGCCGGTACTGCGCGACATCAAGACCATCGCCGCCACCGGCTGGTACGGCGCGCCGGAGCACGCCACCGCGGCAAAGGGTGTGAAGATGCTCAACGACATCGCTGAAGCCATCGCCATGGAGTGCACGGAAATCTTCGCGCTGCTCGACGAGGCCCAGGGCGGCACCGCCGAGATCAAGCACCTCAAGGTCGCCAGCTGATCATGGCCCGCGTCCTCACCCAGGCCGAAGCCAGGAGCATGGGCCTGCCCGGCCGCAAATCGCTGGAGATCGTGTCCGGCGAAAAGGGCTCGCAGGCCGTCACGCTGCGCCTGGTGGAAATCCCGCCGGCAAAACCCGGCGACGCACCGCGCGGCAGGCACTTCCACCAGGGCTTTGAGGAATGCATCTTCGTGATGTCCGGCGAAGGCTGCACCGAGGCCGACAGCGGCAGCTATCCGCTGAAGGCCGGCGACACCATCCTGATCCCCTCCGGCGAAAAACACGCCACCCGTAACACCGGAGCCGAACCGCTGGTGCTGCTGTGTTTCTTCCCGGTTGCCGACATCAGCCAGCGCACGCAGGAACAGCCAAGTTCAAAAACATAGCCACAGACAAAAACAAATTAACAGGATGGACAGGATATTCAGGATAAACCCCCTGCTGCAGCATGCCCGCTCTGTTTTAATCCTGTCTATCCTGTCCATCCTGTAAATTAAGGTTTTGATCCATGGCCATCGATGTCCTCTGCCTCCGCCCCGAAGCCGATTTCACCCGTGTCGGCATCACCCCGCCGAAGCAGCTCAACACCGCCTACCGCAAGCCGGATGACACCGACCTGCCGGCGCTGATGAAAGAGGCGCGTGCACTGCTGATCCCTGCGGTAGGCCCGAAGCTGCCGGCCTCGCTGTTCGAAGGCACGACGGTGAAACTGGTGCAGGTGACCGGCGCCGGTGTGGACCGCCTCGACGAGGCCGCGCTGAAAAAATTCGGCATCCCGGTCGCCAACGTCCCCGGTGGCAGCAACAGCGCGCTCGCCGAATACACCACCGCCTGCGCCTCGGTGCTGCTGCGCCGCTTCGCCTGGGCCGATGCCGAAATCAAGAAAGGCAACTACGTGGCCTTCCGCAACCGCATGATGGCCGACAACCTGGCCGGCATCGACGGCGCGACCGTCGGCGTCGTCGGCATGGGCGTGATCGGCATGGCGGTGGCCCAGGCTTTCCACCGCATCGGCTGCCGAATCGTCTATTTCGACCCGGCGCTGAAAGACAAGGCGCAGGCCGAAGCAATGAACGCCAGGGCGCTGCCGCTTGATGAACTGCTGAAAACCGCCGACGTGGTGACGCTGCACGTACCACTGCTGCCGGTGACAACCCACCTGATCGGCGCAAAGCAGCTCGCGCTGATGAAGCCGGAAGCGGTGCTGATCAACGGAGCCCGCGGCGGCGTGGTCGACGAAGCCGCGCTGGCGCAGGCGCTGCGCGACAAGCGCATCTCCGGCGCCGCGGTCGACGTCTACACCATCGAGCCCGCCCCCGGTGACAACCCTCTGCTGCAGCTCGAAGGCGAAGCCGCCTCGCGCCTGCTGCTGACGCCCCATGTCGCCGGCGTCACCCGCCAGTCCGCCGCCTTCCTGTTCAAGGCCGCCTGGGAAAACGTTCAGCATGTGCTGGGCGGCGGTGCAGCCGCCCACCGCGCCTACTAGAATCGGGGGCTGCAGCGCATTCCGCGCTGCTTCGGGAGGAGCCCCTTGAAACAGAACAAACCCCTCGGCGTAGCCGTCATCGGTTCGGGACGCATCGGCACGCTGCGCGCGCGGCTGGCCGCAAAACATCCCGCCGTCGGATTCCTCGCGGTCTCGGACCTCGACGCCGGCAAGGCGAAAGCCCTCGCAGACACCGCGGGCGCCGACCTGCACTCGACCGACAACTTCGCGCTGATCGAGCACCCGGACGTCAACGCGGTGTTTGTATCCACGCCCGAGGGCGAGCATGCGGCGCCGATCAAGCGCGCGCTGGAGCTGGGCAAGCCGGTGCTGGTGGAAAAACCGATCGCGCTGTCGCTGCGCGATGCCGAAGACGTGCTCGCCACGCTGAAGGCCACCGGCGGCAAGCTACGCGTCGGCTACAGCCGCCGCTACAAGGAATGCTTCCTGCGCGCCAAGGAACAGATGAATCACGGCCGCCTCGGCCGTGTCGTGGGCGGGCTGGCCCGGGTCTACAACTCGCGCGCACAGGCCTTCTCGATCCTCAAGCGCGACCCGCACGCGACACCGGTACTGGACGTGCTGACCTATTACGTCGACCTGATGTGCTGGTTCATGGAAGGCAATCCGCCGGTGGAGATCGTCGCCCGCGGCCAGAAGGGCATTTTCCGCGAAGCGGGCTACGGTGCCGACGACGTGACCTGGGCCATCGTCACCTTCGCCGACGGCGCGGTGGTCAACTTCGGCGTCAGCTACGCGCTGCCGGCGAAATACCCGACCCTGGGCCAGTCCGACCGCGTCGAGCTGCTCGGCACTGAAGGCACGATGATCATCGACGATGACCACATGGACCACGTGCTGTATTCGGACAAGGGCATTCCCCATGCGTATGTGCCGGACCATGCGGTCAACATGGCCTTCCTCGGCAGCAACACCGCCGGCGACTGGGCGGTGGGCGACTTCTGGGGACCGCTGGGCAATGAAACCCGCGCATGGCTCGACCATCTGGTCACCGGCCACCCGACCGTACACACCACGCCGGAGCAGGCCATGGTCAACCTGCAGACCACGATCGCCATCGAACGCTCGGCGCGCGACGGCAAGCCGGTGCGGCTGCCGCTCGAAACCTGACGCCCACACCAAAATGCAAGCATCCCGGAGGACTCCATGAACAAAATGCTGCCGGCGCTTGCCGCCGCATGCCTCGCCGTGTCACCCGCAATCACCCTGGCCCAGGACTATCCCAACCGCCCGGTGCGCATGGTCTCCCCCAATCCGCCCGGCGGCGCCAACGACACCATCGGCCGCATTGTTGCAACCCGGATCGGTGAAGTGCTGGGCCAGCCGATGGTGATCGACAACCGCGGCGGTGCGGGCGGCACACTGGGCGCCGAGATCGCGGCACGCGCCAACCCCGACGGCTACACCCTGCTCGCCGCCTCGGTGTCCACGCACTCGTTTTCTCCGGCGCTGAAGGACAAGCTCAATTACGACCCGGTAAAGGATTTCGCGCCGATCTCGCTGTTCGCAATCTCGCAGAACCTGCTGGTGGCGAATCCTTCGCTGCGCGTGAACACGGTGGGCGAGCTGATCGCGCTGGCCAAAGCCAAACCGCGTTCGCTCAATTACGCCTCGGGCGGCACCGGCTCCACCAGTCACTACGCGGTGGCGCTGTTCGTGCATCGCGCCGGCATCGACAAGCTGACGACTCATGTGCCGTACAAGGGCGGCGCCCCCTCGGTGGCGGCGACGATGGCCGGCGAAACCCAGTTCTATTTCGGGCCGATGGCAAGCATGACTGCGCAGGTGCAGTCCGGCAAACTGCGCGCGCTGGCGGTGGGCGGCCTGAAGCGTTCGCCGACACTGCCGGATGTGCCCACGGTGGCCGAGGCCGGCGTGCCCACGTATCAGTCCTTCGGCTGGTTCGGCCTCATGGCACCGGCGAAAACACCCAAGCCCATCCTGCAGCGCCTGCACAAGGCGACCATCACCGCGATGGCTTCGCAGGAAGTGGGGCAGAAGTTCCTCGCGCTGGGCGTCGATCCGGTGACCAACTCGCCGGAAGAGTTCGCGAAGTTCGTGGCCGACCAGCTGGTCCGCTACAAGGCGGCGGTGAAGGAACTCGGCATCACTGCCGACTGAGGCCTCCCTTCACTTAGCCGGGCGGCCAGTGCATCGGCCGTCCGGCAAGAAGGTGCAGGTGCAGGTGAAACACCGTCTGCCCTGCGCCGGCGCCGCTGTTCACCACCAGCCGGAACGCATCACCCACGCCCAGCTGGCGCGCGATCTTCCCCGCGGTCAGCATCAGGTGTCCCATTAACGCCTCGTGTTCAGGCGCGGCATCGGCCAGCCGCGGAATTTCCTGCTTCGGAATCAGCAGCACGTGCACCGGGGCCTGGGGGTTGATGTCGCGAAAGGCCAGACAGCGCTCGTCCTCGTACACGATATCGGCCGGGATCTCGCGCGTAATGATCTTGCTGAACAGGGTGGGCATGGTGGGACTCCCGATGGAATGGTCGAGGCGGGGATGATAAGCCCCTTTTTATGCCTCCCCTTTAAGCCCCCCCCTGAAGCCCCGCTTT
>Ga0194130_10008114_pt1 | contig 11297 bp, 9 predicted proteins | sample TA2KigsurfametaG_FD_160084 | JGI IMG/M metagenome (GOLD analysis project Ga0194130, IMG submission 160084) | Freshwater microbial communities from Lake Tanganyika, Tanzania - TA2015050 Kigoma 12 surface | ecosystem: Environmental > Aquatic > Freshwater > Lake | place: Tanzania: Lake Tanganyika... | reverse complement strand
AGGAGCGTTTCGCCTCCGAGCTGCGGCAGGCGATCCTCCCCTCCGGGCAACGCTGAGGACTGCGGTCAGGGCCTCTCGGAGGACCGTCGCTCGCGGGGCGCCGGGGGCTCCGCTTGTCGATAGCGACGCACGGCATCGACCAACGCGCGGGGTTCCGGCACCGGTCGGGGGGCGCGCGGCCAGGGCCAGCTCGCCAGCGCTTCCCGCAACGCGTCGGCGAGGGAGGCCGGATCCCCCGCGTGAAAGACCCAGCCCGCCCCGGAATCGGTCACCAGATCATGGCGGCAGCCCACGCGATCGCTGACCAGCACCCGCGCGCCGAGGCTGAGCGCCTCATTCACCACCAAGCCCCACACCTCCCCCCGAATGGAGGGAAGGATCAGCAGATCAACGCCGCGATAGAAGGCGGGCAGGGCACTCTGATTGAGGAAGCCGTGGAATTGACTGCGGCCGGGCAGCAGCGCCTCGATGGCCTGACGGCAGTCCCCCAGCAGGGGGCCATCGCCAGCCGCCTCCAGGCGCAGCCGGTCCCGAAGGGCTGGATCCAGCCGCCGCAGGGCCTCAGCGAGGATGAGGGGATCCTTCACCGGGGTGAACTTGCCCACATACCCGAGGCGGAGGGGCGCGGAGGGCGGCGGTGGCGGCAGGATCCGATCCGGCGGATCGGGCTGGATCACCGAGGTGTCCACCGCATAAAGCACGGTTTCCAGCCGCTCCCTTGGCACCCCGAGGCGCAGATAGTGGCGCAAGGAATCGGTGCCGATGGGATAGAAGCGGCTGCAGCGCGCGTAGTAGAGCTTCAGCAGGGCATCCCGCAGCCGCTCTTTCCAGGGGGAGCGGTCGAAGGCCTCGTCGCTGGTGTCGGCCCGCAGCAAGATCGGCACGCCCCGCAGCGCCAGCAGCAGCGACACCACCGTGATGAAGGCCGGGCTGTAGGCAAAGATCAACACCGCGTCCGGCTTCCAGCGGAGCAGGCGCAGGCAGGCCCCCGGCGCGGCCAGTGCGCCACGCCAGCCGGACAGCGCGGCCAGCGGGGAGCGGGTGAGCGGGGTATGCGCATAGCCACTGAGAAGATCGCAATCCCAGGCGAACCGCAAGCCGAAGTCGGGATCCAGGCTGGAGGCGTCCACGCCGTGCAGACAGCCGAGAAAGACCCGCGCGTCCCACTCCGGGCAGGTGGCCAGCCCCCGAAACACGGGCACGAAATACTGCACCGGATGGGTGGCGAGGATGGCCAGACGGGGTGTCATGGGCCCTCCCCCGGCGCACAGAGGCGTCGGGCCAGCAGGGTGGCCGCCCACTGATGGCCGGTGGCATTCCAGTGGCCACCGCCGAGGTTCTGCCCCTGGAACCCATGCAGCACCAGGCCCTCCTGATCCGCTTTCCGCTGCAGATCTTCGGCCAGGGGGTGGTAGGGCACGTTCAGGGTTTTGAGCAGTCCCGCCAGGCGCCGTTCTCGGGCGAAGGGGTCCTGTCCCGCCTCGCGGAACACCCTCTGGCGCTCGCTTCGATCCGGCCAGAGCTGTTCAGGCGAGGAGAGGGACGTCACCACCAGCGTGGCGCCACTGGCGCGAACCTCGTCCCGCAATTGGCGCAGGAGGGCTGCGGTGACCGTCCAGCCCTCGGGATCATCCCGCTCCAGATGCATGGTGGGACGGCCGGGGGCAGGGGCGGGAGCCACGAGGGGCTGGCCTCCGGACCAGCGGTTCTTCGCCTCATTGGCCAACTGGAGCAAGGCGGAGCGGTTCAGAAGCTCATTGAGCGCTCGGCCAAGGAAAGAGAAGCGAAAGCGCGTGCCGGCGGACGCGCGAAAGGCGTTGTCGATCACCAGGCCGCCCTCCGGGCCGAGGCGAAAGACGGGCTTGTCCGCCCGCGGCAGCGGGGTGTTGTCCTGGATGTCGTTGCCGAGATACATGGCCAGCAGAACGATCTGCGGCTGAAAGGCGCGGGCCTGGAGCCGCCAGGTCAGCAGCTGCTGGCCTGTGCCGTAGCCACCCACACCGAAATTCAGCATCTCCACCCCCTGCGGATATCCCCGCCGCAAGGCGCAGGGATTCGAGGTGTTGAGGCGCTGCTCCAACTGGTGCCACCAGGTCTGCTCCAGGTCCACCTGAACGGCCTCGCTGAAGGAATCGCCCAGGACAGCCACCCGCAGCACCCCGGGGCCTGGTCGAGGCTGGTGGGGCCCATCCCGAAGGCCATCGGCGTTGATGGTCACACGGCCGCGGCCCTCTCGTGTCCAGACCCCGGACGCCCCGGGCCGCAGGGTGTAGCCCCTGTCCCAATCCGGTCGATAGAAGGCGGGAAAGCGCACGCCCGCCAGGCGCAACCCCACCTCGATCGCCAGGAGCATCGCCAGCAGCACAGCAAGGTTGAAGCCCACAACACGGGCGACCGGAGCGCGGCGCATGGCGATGGCGGGGGGCCCTGAACACAAGCACCCAACTCTCGCACCGCCCTTTCTCAGCGCCGGATGAGCTGAAGAGGCAGCCGCAGGAAGGACAGGAGCAGGAGATGAAGATCCAGGGGGAGGGAGTGGTTGCGGAGGTAATAGAGGTCGCGGGCCAGCTCCCAGGCCACGGCATCGGGTTCCTGAGGGGGGGGGCCGGCGATTCGCCCCCAGCCGGTGATCCCCGGGCGCATCCACTGGCGCAGCTCGGCTCCGACAAAGCGTTGTTCCAGCTCGTCCATCAGGGTCTGGCTGAGGGGTCGTGGACCCACCAGGCTCATGTCCCCGCGCCAGACATTCCAGAGCTGCGGCAGCGCGGCCAGACCGCCACCGCCGCTGAAGCGCAGGCGACGGAAGGGGCGTCCGTTGCGGCCACTGCAGACATCACGGGTCAAGGCGAGGCAGCCCGTGGCCACCGCCAGGGCGCCGAAGGGCAGCAGGACAAGCAGCAGCCCGCCGCTGACGATCAGATCGCCCATGCGCTTGAGGCGCTCGGTGGGGCCGCTGCGGGCGTGACTGAACACCTGCACCCTTTCGGACCAGCTCTCGGGCACCAGTTCCGGCGGCAGTCGCTGGAGGAACACCTCTGCCCAGCCGCGAATGGAGAGCAGACGCACCCCGCTTTGCTGCCACTCCAGCATCACCTTGCGGTCGTGGGGGGAAGGGTCGAGCTGGGAGCCGATGGCCACGCCATCAAGGTCGAGCAGATAGGCCAGGGATTCCGGCAAGGCCGGCATCCGATCGGAGGAGCGCCATTCCAACCCGCAGGGGATGGCGCAGCCGCCGAAGTCGATGGCGCGCGAGAGCGCCGCTCGCTCGGCGGGCGAGGTGATCAACAGCCAGGTCTCTTGGGGTTGCCAGAGATGGGAATTGATCTGGCTGAGGCGCAGGAGCTGATTGGAGACAAAGCCAATCGCCAGCACCGGGATGAGGAAATGCCGCCCCATGGTGGAGCTGAACAGCTCGCCGCGGAGGGCGGTGACCGCCGTGGCCAACATGAACACGCCGATGGCCGTGGCGACGCAGTTGCGCAACTGCCTGCCGAGCGTGAGCTGGTGCCTGGCCAGGGAGGTATAGGTGCCGAGCAAAAAATGAAGCACCAGCCAGGCGGCGGTGGTGGCGATGGGGCCAACACTGAGGGTGGGCCAAATCCCGTACCGCCAGGCATAGACCATGGTCCAAGAAACGGACAGCAGGAGGCCATCCGCCAGGGCGTAGCCCAGGGGGGAAGGGGCGCGTCGCCCGGACTTCCAGGCGCCATCCCCGCTGGGAAACCGCGGTCTGTTCTCGATGGGTGGAGCGGTGGAGGGGCTTGACACCCCCATATAGTTGCAGATCGGCAGGTCTACGGCATGTGGTGGCGCAACCCTTGGCTTCGTCCACGTTGGGTGATGGCCTCACTGGCCGTCTTTGATGCCGCCCTGTTGATTGCGACATACAACGTACTATTTCTACGACAATTCGGCGATCTGCCAGGCATCACCAGATCCGTGTGGGGATTACTGATTCTCTGGCTTGGTTTTTCCTATCTCTTGGGACGCTATTCCAGGGACGAAAAGGTGCGGAGGGGCAACTTGCGTCGCCGTCTTCTTCTCACCATGGCCGTGGCCTTTGTCGTGGTGGCTGTGGTTGTGCTGGTCCTGAACTGGGCGCTCAGAGCCCAGGATCCGCGCACCTTTCGCAGCTTTCTCATCCCCTTGATCACCGCCGTCACCAGCGGCTCAGCATTGGCCCAAGCGTGGGTTTTTCGCAAGCAACACTATCGACGCTCGTTCCTGTTGGTTGGAGAGGAATACCTCCTCGACATCCTCAAGAATGAGCTGAGTCAAAGCCGGGTGAGCCGTGAAATCCTGCTGACCTTTTGTCCCACGGATTCTTCCGCCAACGGAGCTAGCACACCCTGGCTGGATGGTTGGCTGCAGAAGACTCAGGAACGCATGGACTTCGCGACGAGCGGCGATTCAAGCATTCCAGAATTCGACGGGATTGCCATCAGTGATTCCGCCATCCTGGACGACCGGCTCCTGCAACAACTTCTGGGGTTGCGCATCGGCGGCACCTCCGTCAGCAGCCTGATGCTCTGGGCTGAACATCATCTTCAGCGCGTGCCACCCGAACTCTTCACCAGTCGCTGGCTCGTCCAGGCGGAAGGCTTCGAGCTCCAGCCAGGCCGTCTTGGCTGGAGGATCAAAAGGCTGGGAGATTTGCTTGTCGCCTCGGTCTTGCTGCTGCTGGCGTCTCCCTTGATCGCCCTGGCAGCCCTGCTGATTATCATGGAAGATGGACGACCAGTGTTCTACAGCCAGGAGCGCACGGGCCTGTTTGGAGATATCATCAGGATCTGGAAGTTACGCACAATGCATACGCAGGCTGAAGCCGTTGGTGCCCAATGGGCGAAACGAAATGATCCGCGCATCACCAAAATTGGCGCCTGGCTGCGCAAAACGCGGATCGACGAACTCCCCCAGCTGATCTCCGTCTTGAAAGGGGAGATGAGCCTCATTGGCCCAAGGCCTGAAAGGCCCGAGATTGAGCTGGATCTTGAAGAGCGAATCCCCCATTATCGTTGTCGTCATTGGGTGAGACCCGGCCTGAGCGGCTGGGCTCAGGTCTGCTATCCCTATGGCGCGAGCTTTGCAGACAGTCGCATGAAACTAAGTTACGATATCTTCTATCTACGCAATGCCAATCTCTTTCTGGATGCCTTTATCCTGATTAAAACAATCCGCTTGGTCTTTCGCGCGGAGGGAGCCGTTCCCGCTCCGCCTCCCACTCCCGCCACCTCCCTTCCTGGCGAGTGAGACGCCCGCTCCGACCGGTCGCCGATGGCGGCAGGGGACGGAGGCCGCTGGAGACGACCATGCGCGCCCCCCACCCGCCTGAGCGATTCCTCCATCAGCCCGAGGCGCCAAACCTCATGGCCACTGAGGGGAAGGCAGGCCAGGGGGACCGGGCGCTTGGGTTGGACGCGAAGCACTTATACTCCCTTGTTGTTGCCGAACGCCCATGAAAATCCTCGGCATATCGGCTTACTATCACGACAGTGCGGCGGCTTTGATTGACGATGGTCATGTGGTTGCCGCCGCCCAAGAGGAGCGCTTCACACGAAGGAAACATGATGCTCGCTTCCCGTTACAGGCGGCGCGCTTTTGCTTGGAAAGCCAAAATCTTTCCTTGTCTGATTTAGAGGCTGTTGTCTACTACGAAAAACCACTGCTGACCTTTGAGAGACTTCTTGAAACTTATCTTGGCGCCGCACCTCGCGGGGGACGGTCCTTCGTCGCCGCCATGCAGGTGTGGCTGAAAGAAAAGCTATTTCTGAAAACAGAAATTCGCAAATCACTGCGACAACTCAGCCAAGAACTGGCGCCCGCGGAAGATCTTGGCGTCAACGGGGCGGCGATCACCAGAGTTCCGACACTTCTGTTTTCCGAACATCACCTCTCCCATGCGGGAGCAGCCTTCTATCCCAGCCCGTTTGAGACGGCAGCGGTTCTGTGCATGGACGGCGTCGGCGAATGGGCCACCACCTCCGCCTGGATCGGAGAGGGCAACACACTCAAGCCCCTATGGGAGATCAACTTCCCTCATTCCCTTGGTCTTCTTTACTCCGCCTTCACCTACTACTGCGGATTCAAGGTCAATTCCGGCGAATACAAGCTGATGGGATTGGCGCCCTACGGGCAACCCATCCATGCCCAAACCATCCGCGATCATTTGATTGACATCAAACCTGATGGCACGTTCCGCCTCGATCTGAGCTACTTCAAGTTTCATCGTGGTTTTCGCATGACCAGCCGTCGCTTCGACAGGTTGTTTGGTCAACCAGCGCGTCAACCCGAATCCAAGCTCACCCAATTCCACATGGATTTGGCTGCCTCCATTCAGGTGGTCACAGAAGATGTTGTGTTGCGGCTGGCACGCACTCTGCGGCAGGAGACCGGTCTGTCCAATCTCTGCTTGGCGGGAGGAGTTGCTCTGAATTGTGTCGCCAATGGCAAGTTGCAAAGGGAAGGTATTTTTGAGCAGATCTGGATTCAACCCGCCTCCGGCGATGCCGGCTCCGCCCTGGGAGCCGCCCTGGTGGCCTGGCACCAACACTTCGGGCAACCACGCACAGCGAACCCGAACGACGACATGCGGGGCACCTATCTGGGTCCACGGTTTTCCAATGCGGCGGTGCAAGCCTTCTTGCAGCAGGTCCAGGCCCCGTTCCACAGTCTGGAGGACGGCCCCCTTTTCGATCGCCTGGCGGAGTTGTTGGCGCAGGGCAAGGTGGTGGGGTGGTTCAACGGGCCGATGGAATTCGGGCCGCGTGCTCTAGGGGCACGCTCCATCCTTGGTGACCCGCGCAACACGGAGATGCAAAGCGTGATGAACCTGAAGATCAAGTATCGCGAGAGTTTCCGCCCCTTCGCCCCAGCCGTGCTGGAAGAGGATGCGAGCCAGCAATTTGAGTTGAACGCCAGGAGTCCTTATATGCTTTTGGTGGCTCCTGTGCGGCATGATCTGCGCTTGCCCCAAAGCGAAGAAGAGACGCATTTGTTTGGCATCGAAAAGCTCAAAGTACCCCGTTCCTCCTTGCCAGCCATCACGCATGTAGATTATTCAGCCCGGGTGCAAACGGTGAGCCCCCAAACAAATCCACGCTTTTATGGCCTGATCCAAGCCTTCCGTCGTCGCACCGGTTGCCCCACCCTTGTGAACACCTCCTTCAATGTTCGCGGGGAACCGATCGTCTGCACTCCAGCCGATGCGTTCCGCTGCTTCATGCGCACCGAAATGGATGTTCTTGTTCTGGAGAATCAGCTGTTGTTGAAAGAGGAGCAACCGGTGACCGCGAAGGACCAGTCCTGGATGGAAACCTTCGAACTCGATTGAAGCCTCCACCCTCCGCCTCTCTGGACCATCGCCATGGCTCACCCCACCGCTTCCAGCCCCAGCCAGCGCCAGCTGCGGGACTTCGGACTGCTGCTCGGCTTTGTTTTTCCCATCCTGCTCGGCTGGTTGCTACCGGCCTTGCACGGCCATCCCTTCCGCGGCTGGACCCTCTGGATCGGGATTCCCGCCTTGGTTCTGGGGCTGGGGTGGCCGCGGGCCCTGGCCTGGCCCTACCGAGGCTGGATGGCCCTGGGTCACGCCCTGGGTTGGGTCAACAGCCACCTGATCCTTGGTCTGGTCTACCTGCTGGTGCTCCAACCCATCGCGGCCGTGATGCGGATCCTGGGCCATGATCCCCTGCGTCGCCGACGCATTCCCCGGGAGAGCTATCGCGAACCACCATCGCCAACACCCACAGACATGCGCAAGATCTTCTGATTACTTGTTTTTCTGATTACTTGTTTTTCGCCACACCCGTCACCACCACACCAGAGACAACCATGGAAACACTGCTGGATCTCGCCAAGGACATCTGGGATTTCTTGAAGGTTCGCAAAAAGTTTTGGCTGGCCCCCCTGATCATCACCATCGTGATGATGGGCGCTCTGCTTGTGCTCACCCATGGCACCGTGGTCGCTCCCTTCATTTACTCCATATTTTGAGCCCTGCATCCCCTGAATCCGCTGCAGGGGATCATGATCTTCTCACGCGCTCCCTCCGCTCGCACATCCCGGACGCCCGTCGTCTCTTGCCTTTCAATAATGGATCTGCCAGGGCCAGCGATCAGGAATGCAGAGAAAGGCATCATCATTCCCGCACTCCAGTTTGCCGGAGGAAAGGATGCGAATGAAGATCCAGGAGTGGAGGCTCACCAACAGGGCCGGCCACAACCAATGCAGACTGTTGTAACGCGTCATCCAGGCCAGATAAAGAATCAGCAGAAACAAACCCACCCCATCGCTGAGCCGAAAGGCGATCGACGCCAGCCACTCCTGGGCCACCGCCACCTGAAGGAGTCCAAATAGCCCAGCGAAGAGGATGAGCAGTCGGGTGAGCGGACACCGCCACAACACCCCGGGCCCCAGGCGCTGCTGCCAGCACGCGCCCACCAGCCCGAAGGCCATGGCCAGTTGGAGGCGCCGCACCTCCGGCAACAAGGAATAGCTGCTGTAGAAGTTTCCCTCCGTGGCGTAGATCGTCAACTTGCGCAACGTCACCGGCAACACCACCAGAGCCACAACCGCCACCAGCCCCACCCCCGGCAGCAGGAACCATCTCCAGCGCCGTCTCAGCGTGGCGAGCACCGGCGCGGCTCCTGTCCGCACCAGCAACGGCGAGGCAGCCAACGCCAGGGAATAGGGAAAGGTGGTGTGGGTCAGCACCGCGCCACCGACCCCGAGGGCCACGAGGGGTTTGCGGACCGGCACCAGCCCGGAGAGCCGGAGAAAGAGGGGGAGCAGCAGAAGCGTGGAGAAGGCCTGGCGGGTGATGCCGTTCTGAAGAAAACTGCGCAACAGCGGGCTGCCGATCAGCAGCAAGGCCCACCAGCCGGCCCAAGCGGGCACCCCCCAAAGCCGGGCCAGGGCGATGGCCGCCCCCGCATAGGCACTGGCCACCAGCCCGTGCACAAACGCCATGCGGTATGGCAGGTGGAGGATCAAGGGGCCGACGAGCGACCAGAAGGGCTCGCCAACGCTGCCTTTGGTGGGATCGAGCGCCAGGGCGTGGTTGATCTTGGTTGTATCGCTGGTGCCCCAGGTGCCGAGGGTGAACAACAGCAGCGTCAGCAGCAGGAAGCCCACCACCCCGGCCCACCAGAGCCGCCGTGCGCCGCGCCGACCACAAAGGTCAAGCCCGACGGCCAAGGCCAGCTGCGCGGCGGCGATCATCGCCATCAGGGCGGGCGCCGCCATGACCTGATCCACCCGAAACGGGGCCGAGAGAGGAAAGGCTGTGGCGATCACGGACACCACAGGAACAGCGGCACTGGGCACGCGCGACATCGCCCGGGGGAGGCCCAAGCTAAGGCCGGCGCCTCGCCGGTTCACGGCAGCGATCGCGGCGGCGGAAGGGCTCCCCGCCGCGGGAACGAGCGAGCCGCCAAGGGCCAGGTCGGGAGCGGCAGGGATAATTCCCTTCCCCCCCTCCACAGCCGTTGTCATCCCTCACCCGCTGCCTGTTGGAGGAAGCCGCCGCCATCGCCGCCGCCGCCACGCGGTTGGACAGCGACCAGGTGGAGGCGGCCCTGTGCCTGCTGGAGGGCTGCGCCGAGCGCCGCGCCAAGCTGGTGATCACCGGCGTGGGCAAAAGCGGCATCGTCGCCCGCAAGATCGCCGCCACCTTCGCCTCCATCGGCCTGATGGCCATCTACCTCAGCCCTCTCGACGCCCTGCACGGGGATCTGGGCGTGGTGGCCCCGGATGATGTCGCCCTGTTGCTGTCCAACAGCGGCGAAACCCAGGAACTGCTGGAGATCCTGCCCCACCTGCGCCGCCGGGGCACAGCGATCATCGCCCTGGTGGGCCGGGTCGACTCCCGCCTGGGACGGGGCTGCCAGGTGGTGCTGGACGGATCGGTGGACCGGGAGGTGTGTCCGCTCAACCTGGCGCCCACCGCGAGCACGGCGGTGGCGATGGCCATCGGCGACGCCCTGGCGACCGTTTGGATGGAGCGGCGGGGCATCTCCCCTCAAGACTTCGCCCTCAACCACCCGGCGGGTTCCCTGGGCAAGCAGCTCACGGTCACCGCTGCGGATCTGATGGTGCCCGTGGCGCGGCTGGCGCCCCTTCAAGCTTCCACTCCCCTGCAGGAGGTGATCGGCCATCTCACCACCGATGGCGTCGGCGCCTGCTGGGTGGCGCGGAAGGAGGACAGCCAGCGGCTGTGGGGGCTGATCACCGATGGCGACCTGCGGCGCGCCCTGCAGAGCCATCCGCCCGGGGAGTGGCACCAGCTCACCGCCCGCGACCTGATGACGGTCGATCCCATCACCGTCGCGGGCGACCTGCTCGCCATCGCCGCCCTGGAAACCATGGAGCGCAACCGGCGCAAGGCCATTGGCGTGTTGCCGGTGGTGGGGGAGGGCGGGCGCATGCAGGGGCTGCTGCGCCTGCACGACCTGGTGCAAGCGGGTTTGGCCTGAGCAGCGATCAGGAGGCCGCGTCGATGTCGGCGGCCAGGGCTCGGGCCTGGTCCAGCTGGGGCGCCGTGTCGACGGACAGAAAATCGCCCTCCACCACGAAGGTGCCGATGCCGATGCCCGCCTCCAGGAGCCGCAATTGCTCCAGCTTCTCCAGATGCTCCAGGGGGGAATGGGGCAGGGCGGCCCAGCGGGCCAGCACATCCGCGCGATAGCCATACAACCCCACATGCCCCCAGAACGGGGCGTGGCCATGCCACTGGTCGGGATCGACGCCGCGCACGTGGGGAAGGGCGGAGCGGGAGAAATAGAGGGCCCGCCCATCGGCGCTCACCAGGGTCTTGACCACGTTGGGGTTGTGCAGGGCTTCCGCCGCCAGGCGATAGATGGGGGTGAGCACCTCGGGGGTGGGCTGGCGGCGCTCAAACTCCGCAGCCATGGCGTCGATCACCGCCGGATCGATGAAGGGCTGGTCGCCCTGCACATTGAGGATCACCGTTGTGGTGAGTTCGGCGGCGGTGGGACCAGCAGCGGTGGTTGGATCAGCGGCGCGGCTCAGCAGCGCCGGGAGCGCTTCCGCCAGGCGCTCGCTGCCCGAGGCGCACTGCGGGGAGGTGAGCAGGGCCGGGAATCCCCAGGCGGCCGCGGCCTCCACCAGCTCCGGGCTGTCGGTGCAGAGCACCACGGAGGCGGGACGCCGGGCCCGGGCGCAACGCTCCAGCACCCGCCGCAGCATCGGGCGCCCGCCGATGTCCGCCATCACCTTGCCGGGCAGGCGCGACGAATCGAGACGGGCGGGCACCGCCACCACAAAGCGCATGGGATCAC
>Ga0194130_10008113_pt1 | contig 11300 bp, 8 predicted proteins | sample TA2KigsurfametaG_FD_160084 | JGI IMG/M metagenome (GOLD analysis project Ga0194130, IMG submission 160084) | Freshwater microbial communities from Lake Tanganyika, Tanzania - TA2015050 Kigoma 12 surface | ecosystem: Environmental > Aquatic > Freshwater > Lake | place: Tanzania: Lake Tanganyika... | reverse complement strand
CTCCGCTTCTGGTGCCCCAGCAGGTGCATGGACTCGAAGCTGCCGGGGTGCGAGCCGCGCCAGCCGGTCTGGGCCGGCGGGTACGGGGCAGCGGCGGCCGGGGGCGGGGCCGCGGGCCCAGCGGCTGGAGGAGGTGTGGCCTTGGGCGGCGCCGCTGGAGACGGCGCTCCCCGGCAGCCGGCGGCGGTGGCAGCGGTGGCGAGGGCGCCGGCCATCAACTCCCGGCGGGTGAGGCGGCGTGGCGGGGGACGGCGGGGCATGAGGGCGTCAGTGTCGGGGACGGGGTGGTGGCGAGGTCAAGCACCGGTCACCTGTGCGCGAAGAACCACACCGCCCCCACGCCGGCCGGTGCTAGCCTCCAAGGCCCTCGTGAACGTCCTCTTCCTGACCTCGGAGGTCCACCCCTTCGCCAAGACGGGCGGCCTGGGTGACGTCTCCGCCGCGCTCCCCGCGGCGCTGAACCGCGCCGGCCACGACGTCCGCGTCTTCCTGCCGCTCTACGGCCGCATCGACCTGCGCAAGCATCGGATGCGGCGCGTGGAGTCCCTGCGGGACCTGCGCGTCTCCTTCGGCGGGCGCGCCTGGACGCTGCAGGTGCTGGCCGCCCCACTGCCCGGCAGCACGCTGGAGGTGTTCTTCCTCCACTGCCCGGAGCTGTACGCCCGCCAAGGCATCTACACCCACGACGCGGACGAGCACCTGCGCTTCCTCGTCCTCAGCTGCGGCGCCCTCACCGCGGCGCAGCGGATGCGGTTTGCCCCGGACGTGGTGCACTGCAACGACTGGCCCACCGCGCTGACGCCGCTGCTGCTGGAGACGCGCTTCGCCTGGGACAAGGACATCTTCGGGGGCACGAAGACGGTCCTCACCATCCACAACCTCAACTACCAGGGGATGTTCCCCGCCCACGTGCTGCCGGACACGGGGCTGGCAGACTCGGCTCACCTGTTCCACCAGGACCAGCTGCGCGAGGGGCGCATCAACTTCCTCCTCCACGGCGTGCTGTACGCGGACGCCCTCACCACGGTGAGCCCCACCTACGCGCGTGAAATCCGCACGCCCGAGTACGGCGCCGGCCTTGACGGCCTGCTGCGCGCGCGCGGCAACGCGCTCTCGGGCATCCTCAACGGCATCGACCACGGCGAGTGGAACCCGCAGACGGACGCCCACCTGCCTGCCCGCTACTCGGCCAGGGATCTCTCCGGGAAGCGCACCTGCAAGCAGCGGCTGCTCGCCTCCGCGCAGCTGCCGTACGTGGAGCAGGCTCCGCTGTTCGCCATCGTCTCCCGCCTGGCGGGGCAGAAGGGGCTGGACCTGGTGCCGGACGCGCTCGCCCCGCTGCTGCGGCGCCACCCCCTGCAGCTGGTGGTGCTGGGCAGCGGCGAGCGGCGGCTCGTGCGGATGTTCCGGGAGCTCGAGCGCCACTTCCCCCGGCAGGTCCGCTTCCGGGACACCTTCGACGTGGGGCTGTCCCACCGCATCGAGGCCGGCGCGGACTTCTTCCTGATGCCCAGCCGTTACGAGCCCTGCGGCCTCAACCAGATGTACAGCCTGCGCTACGGCACGGTGCCGGTGGTCCGGAAGACGGGCGGCCTGTCGGACACCGTCCGGCAGTGGAACCCGCGCACCGGCGAGGGCACCGGCATCCTCTTCGACCACCACGACGCGGCGGGGCTGCGCTGGGCCACCGAGACCGCGCTCCAGCTGTTCAACGATCCTGTCGCCTTCCGTCGTCTGCAGGAGGCGGGGATGGCAGAGGACTTCTCGTGGGATGCGCAGGTTGCAGAGTACGAGCAGGTCTATCCCCGGGGGCGCGCCCCCCACACCAAAGGCTGATCGAACGTGCACGTCGTCTTCATCGAGCCGCGTTTCCCCGCCAACCAGCGCCACTTCGTCCGTGCCCTGAAGGAGGTGGGGGCCACCGTCACCGCCATTGGCGAGGGCAGCAAGGAGTCCCTCTCCGCGGACCTGCGCGAGCAGCTCACCCACTACGAGCAGGTGGACTCGGTGGTGAACGAGGGAGCGGTGCTGCGCGCCGCGCGCTTCATCCACTCCCGGCTGCGCATTGACAGGATGGAGGCGGTGGTGGAGGCGCACATCATGTGCGCGGCGCGCGTGCGCGAGGCCCTCTCCATCCCCGGCACCTCCGTCCGCTCGTCCTGGCTGTGCCGCGACAAGCCGGCCATGAAGGAGGTGCTGCGCAAGGGCGGCGTGCGCTGCGCGCTGTCCACCGGCGCATCCTCCGTGCAGGAGGCCGTGGACTTCGCCAAGGAGGTGGGCTTCCCGCTCATCCTCAAGCCGCGCGACGGCGCGGGGGCCTCCGGCACCGCGCGGGTGAACAACCTGGAGCAGCTGCTCGCGGCGGCGCGCAACCTGGGGCTGGACGCCGGGCGCTCGGTGGCCGTTGAGGAGTACATCGAGGGCCACGAGGCGTTCTACGACACGCTCACCGTCCGCGGCCGCGTGGTGCACGACTTCGCCTCTCACTATTACCCGGGCGTGCTGGAGTCCATGCGCACGCGGTGGATCTCCCCGCAGATTGCCGTCACCAACCGCATTGACTCCGCACCCGCCTACGCGGACGTGCGCGCCATGGGGCAGAAGGTCATCCAGCTGCTGGACCTGGAGACCACCGCTACGCACATGGAGTGGTTCATCGGCCCCAAGGGGCTGGTCTTCTCCGAGATTGCCTGCCGCCCGCCCGGCGTCCGGACGTGGGACCTCTACAACGTGGCCAACGACGTGGACCTGTACCGCGAGTGGGCCCACGTGCAGGTGCATGGCCGCCCGGGGGCGCGGCTGTCCCGGCGCTTCGCCACCGGCCTCATCGCGCTGCGCCCCGAGTGCGACGGCCGCGTCACCGGCTACGAGGGCTGGGACGCGGTGGAGCGCACCTTCGGGGACTTCATCATCGACGCGCACCTGCCCCCGCCCGGCAGCCCCACGGGGCCGGTGGAGGCCGGCTACATGGCAGGCGCGTGGATCCGCTTCAAGCACCCGGACTACGACGGCCTGCGCCGCATGATGACGCTCGTGGGTGAGAACATGAAGGTGCGGGCGAGGCCTTCGTGAGGGGCGTGCTGCTCGGGACGCTGGGCCCGGAGAAGCCCACGCTCGCCGGTGCGGTGCGGGCGCTGGAGGTGGACGGCCCCGTGGCCCTCATCACCGCCGGCTGGCAGGAGTACGAGGGCCAGGTGGAGGAGCTTCCGGAGAAGCTGGGACGGGACATCGTCCCGCTGGACCTCTACCGCCGGACCGAGCGCGTCTTCGCCGAGGATGCGGAGCTGCGCGCCGAGCACCGCGCCCTGCAGGAGACGCTGCGCACGGGGCAGGAGTACTACCGGCTGCGGCTGGCCCGCTCGCTGGACGCGGCGCTGGACATTGCCCGCTTCGCCCGCGGCTCCCCCCTGGAGGCGGACGAGGCGCGGCTGTCCATGTCGTACATGCGCGCCATGGACCGGGACCACCTGGACCGGGTGCAGGGGCTGCGGCGGGACTTCGACGAGCGGATGCAGCCGCTGCGGCGCCCCGCCGTCGCCCGCCAGCGCGCGGAGATTGCCCGGCTGCTGCAGGGCACGCGCATCCTGGCCATTGCCGGGGGCCACGTTGCGGTGCTGCTCAACCGGCTGCGGCTGTTCGGCATCTCGGATCTGGTGGAGGACAAGGTGCTGGTGGCCTGGGGCGGCGGCGCCATGGTGACGGCGGAGCGCGTGCTGCTGTTCCACGAGGACCCGCCACAAGGCGAGGGCATCTCGGAGCTGCTGGAACCCGGCCTGGGCTTCCACACCGGCATCCTGCCCCTGCCGGGGCCGCGCCACCGGCTGAAGCTGCAGGACCGCGAGCGCGTGGGGTGGCTGGCCCGCCGCCACGCCCCCTTCAAGTGCATTGCGCTGGACAACGGCGCCCACGTCTCCTTCGACGGGCCGCGCTGGTTCGCGGACTCGGAGGGCAGCCACTGGCTGCGCGAGGACGGGAGCGTGTCCGAGGAGTGGGTGTCATGACGGCGGAGCTGGCCATTGACGCCCTGAAGAGGGCCCGGCCGGACGGGCGCGCGGTGGACGCCTTCATGCACGGGCGCAGCTTCCCCATCGTGGAGGGGCCGAAGGTCACCTTCGTCTACCGCGGCGGCGCGGAGGCGGTGTACCTGAAGTCCTGGGTGTACGGCCTGCCCAACTCCCAGCCGCTGCACTGCCTCCCGGGGACGGAGCTCTGGTACCTGACGCTGGACGTCCCGCCGGGGAGCCGCATCGAGTACAAGTTCGAGGTGTTGCAACACGGCCATAGCCGGTGGATGGAGGACCCGCTCAACCCCCACCGCGCCTCGGACCCGTTCGGCGCCAACTCGGTGGCCCACGGCCACGGCTACGAGTTGCCGGAGTGGGCGCAGCCGGACCCGGAGGCGCTGCAGGGCAAGCTCATCGAGTGGAACATCGAGAGCAAGGCGTTCGGCGAGCGGCGGGACCTGGCCATCTACCTGCCCGCCCGCTTCCGCCCCACCCGGCGCTACCCGCTGCTTTTCGTCCACGACGGGCGGGACTACCTGCGCTTCGCCAGCCTCAAGACGGTGCTGGACAACCTGGTGCACCGGCTGGAGATACCCGGGCTGGTGGTGGCGCTGTGCAACTCGCCCAACCGCATCCTGGAGTACGCGGACCACGAGCGGCATGCCCGCTTCGTCACCGAGGAGTGCATCCCGGACCTGGAGTCGCGCCTGCCGCTGGTGGGAAAGCCGCGCGGCCGGTGCCTGATGGGGGCCTCGTTCGGCGGGGTGGCGTCCCTGTCCACGGCCTTCCGCTACCCGGGCTTCTACGGGCGGCTGCTGCTCCAGTCCGGCTCGTTCGCGTTCAGCGACATCGGCAACCAGAACAAGCGGGGGCCGGCGTTCGAGCCGGTCATCGCCTTCATGAACCGGTTCCGCGCCTCCTCCGAGCTGGTCTCCGAGCGGGCCTTCATCAGCTGCGGCATGCACGAGTCGCTCATCTACGAGAACCGCTCGCTCATCCCCATGCTGCAGGCCTCCGGCATGGAGCTGCGGTACGTGGAGGCGCGGGACGGGCACAACTGGGAGAACTGGCGTGACCGGTTGCGGGAGGGGTTGTCCTGGCTCTTCCCGGGTCCGCTGCTGATGGTCTACGAGTAACTGCGAAAGGGACACACCACCTTGGCACCCGTCACCCGCAACATCGGCCTGTCGCTCGGCGCGGACATCTGCTGGCCCCTCTGCTTCGAGGGGATCATGCGGAAGCTGGACCTCCACGTCCGCCACAAGGGGGACACCGTCTCCTTCAACGTGGAGCGCGTCTCCATCGAGCCGTTCAACCTGCGCCAGGACGTCAAGTACGACGTCGTGGTGGACCGGCTCACCCACTGGTACCACACGAGCCGCGAGTGGATAAAAAAGGGCGTGTTGATGGACGGCCTGTACGTCTTCAACAACCCGTGGTCCGTGCAGTCCATGGAGAAGCACACCTCCTACGCGGCCATGATGGCGCTGGGCATGCCCATCCCGGAGACCTGGATGGTGCCGCCGAAGGCCTACACCCCCGAGCAGGTGGACGTGCGCGCCACCCTGCGCCAGTACGCCAGGCTGTTCGACCTGGGGAAGGTGGGCGAGCAGGTGGGCTACCCCCACTTCATGAAGCCGTACGATGGCGGGGGCTGGCGGGCGGTGAGCCGCGTCGCGGACGAGAAGTCCCTGCGCGCCAACTACGAGAAGTCCGGCACCCAGGTGATGCACCTGCAGGCCGCCGTGCACCCGTTCGACCGCTTCGTGCGCATGGTGGGCTTCGGCCCGCAGTCCCACGCGGTGCTGTACGACCCGGACGCCCCGCTGCACGACCGCTACACCATGAAGCGGGAGGAGGAGTTCCTCACCCCGAAGGAGCGGCAGCTGCTGGAGGACACGCTGCTCACCATCAACACCTTCTTCGGCTGGGAGTTCAACTCCTGCGAGTCGCTGCGCGGGGCGGACGGCACCTGGTACCCCATCGACTTCGCCAACCCGTGCCCGGACTCGCAGGTGACGTCCCTGCACTACCACTTCCCCTGGCTGGTGAAGTCCTACCTGCGCTGGTCCATCTACTGCGCCACCACCCAGCGCAAGATGCGCAAGACGCTGGACTGGGAGCCCTACTACGAGGTGGCCGCCACGGACCGCAGCTACGAGGAGAAGCTGGCCGAGTACGGCCGCATCGCCCGGAAGCGGCTGGAGGCCGACAAGTTCGAGGAGTTCTGCCAGAAGCACCTCTCCCATTTGGACGAGGTGGCGTGGGAGTTCTTCGGCACGCAGGAGGCGAAGGACGCCGTCCGCAAGAAGGTGGCCGCGCTCTTCCCGGCACACGAAGTAGAGCAGTTCACCGAGTTGTTCTGGAAGCGCATCCAGCACTGGCGCGCGGAGCAGAAGGCATGAACAAGCTGGTCGGGCAATGGAACTCGGAGCGGCTGCAGCGCGCCGTGAAGATGGTGCGCTGGGGCCACGGCGGCGTCCCGGTCCTCCTCTTCCCCACCGCGGGCGGGGACGCGGAGGAGGTGGAGCGCTTCCTGATGATGAAGGTGCTCGGACCCCTCATCGACGGGGGGCGCATCCGCGTCTATTCCTGCGACAACGTGGCCGGCAAGGCCATGATTGAACAGGAGGGCTCGCCGCAGCACCGCCAGTGGGTGCTGAACCAGTACCACCAGTACGTCCGGTACGAGGCCATCCCCGCCATCCGGATGGACTGCCGGGACGCGGACGTGGAGGTGATTGCGGCGGGGGCCTCCATTGGGGCCTTCCATGCGTCGGCCATGGTGTGCCGCTTCCCGGACGTCTTCCGCGCGGCCATTGCCATGTCCGGCACCTACGACTTGCGGCGCTTCTTCAAGACGGACCACTTCACGCAGGACTACTTCGTCTCCTCGCCGCTCGCCTTTGCCCACTCGCTGTCCGGGCCGCACCTGGACAAGCTGCGGACGCGCTTCGTGCTGATGCCGTCCGGGGAAGGTCGCGCGGAGGACATCTCCGAGTCCTGGGCGCTGGCCCGGGCGCTCGGTGCCCAACGGATTCCCAACCGGGTGGACAGCTGGGGCAAGCAGACACCCCACGACTGGGTCACCTGGCGTGAGATGCTCCCGAAGTACCTGTCCGAGATGGTGGGCTGAGCTTTTCCTTCAGGGGGTTTCGTGGCCGACACGCGGGAGCACAAGCAGGTCGAGACGTCCGTTCACACCGGAAAGGACCGGCGCGCGTTCGTCCGCGCCATGCTCTCGGACCTCCGGGCCCTGGAGCAGATGCTCGCCGAGGGGCGCTTCGAGCGCGGGGTGCGCCGCGTGGGCTCCGAGCTGGAGATGTTCCTGACGGACGGCGCCTACCAGCCCGCCCCCGCCGCGCTGAAGATGCTGGAGGCGCTCAAGGACCCGCACTTCACCACCGAGCTGGGGCTGTTCCAGCTGGAGGTGAACGGGGACCCGCAGCACCTCGAGGGGGACAGCTTCTCCCGCATGGAGAAGCAGCTGCAGGGGCTGGTGGACAAGACGCGGGTGGCCGCCGAGCAGATCGGCTACCACGCCGCGCTGATGGGCATCCTGCCCACCATCCGCAAGGCGCACCTGGGGCTGGACAACATGGTGCCCAGCCCGCGCTACCTGGCGCTCAGCAAGGCGGTGCACGCGCTGCGCGGCAGCGACTTCGAAATCTCCATCAAGGGGCAGGACGAGCTGGTCTTCGCCCATGACTCGGTGATGGTGGAGGCCTGCAACTCCTCCTTCCAGGTGCACCTGCAGGTGGACGCGGACGCGTTCGCCCGGCAGTACAACCTGGCGCAGGTGCTGGCGGGGCCGCTCTTGTCCGTGGCCGCCAACTCGCCGCTGCTGTTCGGCAAGCGGCTGTGGGCGGAGACGCGCATTGCGCTCTTCCAGCAGTCGGTGGATACGCGGAGCGAGACGCTGCACCGACGGGACGCCTCTCCGCGCGTGGGCTTCGGGACGCGGTACGTGAAGGAGTCCATCACGGAAATCTTCCGCGAGGACATTGCCCGCCACCGGACGCTGGTGAACGTGGACTACGACGAGGACCCCGAGGCCGTGCTGGACCGCGGCGAGGTCCCGCAGCTCAAGGCGCTGCGGCTGCACAACGGGACCGTCTACCGGTGGAACCGCGCCTGCTACGGCATCATTGACGGCAAGCCGCACCTGCGTATCGAGAACCGGGTGATGCCCGCGGGCCCCACGGTGGCGGACCAGGTTGCCAACGCCGCCTTCTGGTGCGGGCTCATGGTGGAGTTCGCCCAGACGCACGAGGACATCACCCGCCACCTGGACTTCGACCACGCGCAGGGCAACTTCTTCGCCGCGGCGCGCGAGGGGCTGGGGGCCAGCTTCCACTGGCTGGACGGCGAGGACATCTCCGCCCCCCGGCTGGTGCTGGACCGGCTGCTGCCGGTTGCCGAGGCCGGGCTGCGCCGCCACGGCATCCTCGAGCAGGACATCCAGCGGTACCTGGGCATCCTGGAGAAGCGCGTCCGCACCGGCCGCACCGGGGCGCGGTGGCTGCTGCAGTCCCTGCACAGCATGAAGGGGCAGGCCACCGCCGGGGACAAGCAACAGGCGTTGGTGGCCGCCACCCTGGCGCGGCAGGCCACGCACGAGCCGGTCTCCGAGTGGGCCCCGGCGCGGCTGGACGAGGCCCCCTCCTCCGCGCGCCACCCGTACATGCACGTGGAGCAGGTGATGACCACGGACCTGGTCACCGTGCACGAGGAGGACTCGGTGGAGCTGGTCCTCAACCTGATGAACTGGGACAAGATCCGCTACGTCCTCGTGGAGGACCGGGCGCACAAGCTCCTGGGCATCGTCTCGCAGCGCGCCGTTCTGCGCTTCGTCAAGGAGCGCGGCGAGGGGCGGGACACCACGGTGGGGGAGCTCATGAAGCGGGAGGTGCTGTCCGTCACCCCGCGCACCACCAGCCTGGACGCCATTGCGCTCATGCGCCGCCACAAGGTGGGCTGCCTGCCCGTGGTGGACAACGGGGAGCTCGTGGGCGTGCTCACGGAGGAGAACTTCCTCCGCATTGCAGGGGAGCTGCTGGAGCTGCACCTGCACCAGCAGACGCCTGGCACCTAGCCGGTCCCCGGTTGCAGGAGGAAAGGCGACTTGCCGCCCAGACGCGTGAAAGTTTGTCTGCAGTAGCATGCGCGCTCTCGCCGTGGTCTGGAGGGTCGGGTTCGCCTCGCAGGCCGGGGCGGAGGAGTTCTCGCGCCCGGCGTGGGTGGGCGAAGAACTCCCACTCTGCGCCAGGGCCCCCCCCCTCAACAGCCCCACTCAAACGGAGGAGGACCGCCGCCTTTTGACACGGGGACTGGGTTCGGAGGCGACCCGCTGGGTGGTCCGAGCCCTTCAGCCCGCGGCGGGCGGCGCCTCCCGTGTCGTCGTGGCCCCCTCCCTGCATTCTCTGTATTCCGCGGCCAGCAGTGCCGGTCAGTACGAGCTGGAGGCGCAGGTAGGTCCGGGCAAGATGCTGCTGTGGTGCGCGGATCCGGAACGGGTGTTGAAGACGCTCAAACCCATCCAGGGACTGCCTGAGCCCACCAGGAAGCGCGTAGCCGAGGCCTGGGCGCCGCTGGTGGTACGCCTCGAGGAGAACGTGGTCCGCCTGAAGATGAAGCGCTCCACGCCACAATCTCCTGATTCGACTTCGCCCGCCGGTGAGGAATACCCGGAATGGGTCAGCAACCCCGGTCCGCTGTGCAGTGTGGGATCCCTCGAGCTCGAGGACGCGCCCAAGGCAACCGAGGCATCTGCTGTTCAGCAGGCCCGCGAGGCGTTGGCCAGACAGGCCGGCTCAAGACAGGACCCGGACAAAAGCCCCTACCTTGCTGAAGCGGAAATCCTTGCGCGCACGGGCACGGTCGTTCAAACCGTTCGCACCAGAACGATGTTGCACACACGCGTTTGCGCAACGAGTGAGGGACTGGAGACCGCCCACAAGGCATCCAGGATTTCCCCGGCCCGCGTCAGGGACAGCCTCTATGGAATGCTCGAGCGTCAGCTGAACGAAGAACGCTCCAACCCAGAGCCTTCATCCCGCTGAGGGGAGCCGTCCACGCATGAGCGTCCGGGGGCTATCCCCCCGCGTACAGCGTCACGTCCGTGGCCGCGGCAAAGGACATCTTGTACGCCTCGTCCCAGTCCGGGTGGCGCACGGCGATGAAGCCGTCGGACACCAGCGTCTGCTTCCAGTTGCGGCGCGACTGCCCGGGGCGGAGCAACTCCTCCGCCACCACCCAGTCCCCATAGCGGCGCATGTAGTCACCCAGGCCGGTGATGGAGGTGATGCGCCCCTCCCCCAACGCCCGCTTGAAGACGATGCCGGCGTTGTATTTGCGCGGCCCATTCGCCTTGAAGCTGTGCCAGCACACCACCGCGCCCACTCGCGGAAGAGGTCCACGTCCGAGGTCCAGTTCATCTGGTCCACCAGGTGCGCCCCGCCCGGACGGCAGCCGATTTCTCCGAAGACGACCTCCCCCTTCGGCGTCAGGTACCACTCCATGTGCGTGAAGCCGTCCCCCATCTCCAGCGCCTTCAGCACGCCGCGCCCCAGATTCATGCCGGCGCGGATGCGCGGCTGGTTTAGGTCCCGCACCGTGATGATGACCGGCGAAATCCACTGCTCGGACCGGGCGATGATGGGCTTGGGCAGGTACTGCGCCACGTTCTCGTAGAGCGGCTCGCCGCCCACGCAGATGGTGTCGTAGGTGAACTCCTCCCCCTCGATGAACTCCTCGCAGGAGGCCTCCTGCACGTGCCGCATCTTCGGCAGCACCGCCTCCAGTTCCTGCCGCGAGCGCACCTTGTAGGTGTCCGCGCTGCCCGCCCCGGCAATGGGCTTCAGGATGAGCGGGTAGCCCACCTTCTCCGCCGCGTCCCGGATCTCCTTCTCGCTCCGCACCCGGAAGGCGTGCGGCACGCGCAGCCCGGCGCGTTTCACCCGCTCCTTCATGAGCATCTTGTCCCGGAAGCCGAGCACCTGGTCGTGCGTCATCCCCGGCACGCCGAAGCGCTCGCGCATCCGGGCGGCCAGCAGCACCAGCGGCTCCCAGTTGCACAGCACCCGGTCCACGGTCCGGCCGCACAGCCAGGCGTGCACGCGCTCGAGCACGTCCGCCTCGTCCATGATGCGCGGCACCTGCAGGTAGTCCGCCAGGTGCGGCTTCAGGCTCTTGGGCAACCCGGCGCGCGGCGAGTCACCCACGCCGAAAACGTTCACGCCGACCTCGGCGAGTCCACGGGTGTACTGCTGCATCTCTGCGGGGTAGCTCGGGGCC
>Ga0194130_10008105_pt1 | contig 11307 bp, 10 predicted proteins | sample TA2KigsurfametaG_FD_160084 | JGI IMG/M metagenome (GOLD analysis project Ga0194130, IMG submission 160084) | Freshwater microbial communities from Lake Tanganyika, Tanzania - TA2015050 Kigoma 12 surface | ecosystem: Environmental > Aquatic > Freshwater > Lake | place: Tanzania: Lake Tanganyika... | reverse complement strand
CGTGCGCCGACGGCAGACCAAACGGCTCGTCGGCGTGCGCCGACGGCAAGTCGCGGTTCACTTGGGCTGTCCTTATATACGGTCGTGCTACTGGTGCACTCACCCATTGGTGAGCACCGGGACGACGCTGGCCCGCGTAGCCAAGGCTACATGGGCAGGTCAGTGGTCGGTATCAACTACGCAGGCGGGCAACTGAGACCCCCACCAAATTGAAATCTCTTGGCTAACTGCCGGCATCTCCGCCAGGTTCCCAATCTGCTACCTGCTCCGAATGCCAGCATGCAACCTTGCGCTCACTAGCTGCTGCAGTCAATCTCAGTGGCGGCTCCTCTCGCCCGCAATTCTCGGTAGCGAGCTCGCAGCGGGTGTGGAAACGGCACCCAGGAGGCGGGGTTGACGGCGACGGCATCTCGCCTTGAATCACCTGCGAAATCGAACCCTTAAGATTTGCGTCTTCGAGATCGAGCCCACTTCGGAGTAAGCACTTGGTGTAGGGGTGCTGCGATTTGACGAATACGTCTGTGGTTGGACCCTCTTCGACTATTTTTCCGAGATACATCACAGCAGTTCGATCACACAACTGTCGCACAACGGCAAGATTGTGAGTGATTACGAGGAGGGCCAGCCCAATATCACTTTGGATTCGTCGCAATAGTTCCAAAATTTGGGCTTGGACACTTACATCGAGTGAGCTCGTAGCTTCGTCGCAGATGAGCAACCGCGGGCTGATCGAAAGGGCACGCGCTATGCACACCCGCTGAAGTTGACCACCAGAAAGTTGGTCCGGGTACCGCGGTGCTACGGACGGATCCAAACCGACTAAATCAAGCAATCGCTCGATGTGTGCCGCAACATCGCGTTTTTCGACCAAACCGTAATTTAATGCTGGTTCTGCAATAGATGAGCCGATCCGACGTCTTGGGTTAAGCGAACTGTACGGGTCTTGAAACACCATCTGAACGCTTCTTCGCACTTTGCGAAGTTCGTCTGCGTTGGCATGCGTAATGTCTGTACCGCTGATTCGAATTCGCCCACCTGAAGGCTTTACAACTCCAACTATTGCGTTAGCCAGGGTCGACTTGCCGCAGCCCGATTCCCCGACTAGCGCCACAGTCTCTCCAGCATTCACTCTCAGATTGACTCCAGCTACCGCCTGGACCGGCGCCACCCTTCGAAATATTGAACTTGTTCGCGTATGTGTCACGGATACATCAGACAGCTCAACAAGAAGAGTCTGTGATTGAGAAACCGTCATTTCGTTCCACCCAGAGTTGAACTCACGTTGAGATGACATGCAACACGGTGTTCACTTTGCACCAGCCTCAGCAGTGGCACTTCGTTTTTGCAAACTTCCTGGCGGTGTCTGCAGCGATCATAAAATGAGCACGCTGGCAAATTCTGTGCACCCAAGACTGGAGGTGCGCCAGAAATTGGTGTTACGCGCGCAGGGTTCAAGCCTTTATAGCGAGGCGTCGCCTCGATGAGCCCCTGGGTGTAGGGCATTCTGGGCGACGTCAATACTGAGCGACTTGGCCCACTCTCCACAAACCGACCGGCATACATCACTGCGAGGTGATCGCTCACCCGTGATGCAACACCAAGATCGTGGGTAATCATCATCATGGACATATTGTGTTCAGATTGAATCGAAAGCAAGAGCTCCAGAATCTGGGCCTGTACCGTCACGTCCAGCGCACTAGTCGGCTCATCTGCAATCAGAAGCCTCGGCGACACCAAAAGGGCGGTTGCCAGCATTACTCGTTGCAGCATTCCACCCGAAAATTGGTGAGGGTAATCGTCGATGCGAGACTTAGGAGCAGCGATGCCGACTCGCTGGAGAGCATTCACGATGAGTTCGGTGTACTCGCTGGACGAGTACTTGGTATGAATCTTCAACACTTCACGCATTTGGCGGCCAATCGTCATAATTGGGTCAAATGATGACTGTGGGTTCTGCGAAACAAACGCAATGGATTTTCCACGTAGTGAACGCGCATTCGACTCTTCGGCATTTGCCAATGTGGTTCCATCAAATTCGATGGAACCATCGATCCTGATTTTCGAGCCAGGGCGACCCAGACCGATCAAAGCAAGTGCGAGTGTTGTTTTTCCACAACCGGATTCACCAATAACTGTCAGTGTCTCCCCGACGTTGATACCAAACGAGACGTCGGAGACGACCCTGAGTTGCCTGTCCTCATTGATTACAGTGACTGACAGATTAGACACAGAGAGAATTTGTTTCATCAATCCTGTCCAGTGAGTTTCTGACGGATACCGTCACCCAGCAAGTTGACACCAAGCACGAGTAGCGAAATTACAAGTCCCGGAATCACCACAAGCCACCAAGCACTCGAAACATACTGTTGACCGTCTGCAATGATGCGGCCCCAAGTTGGATACGGACGCTCGACCCCAAGACCGAGGTAACTCAACGAACTTTCGAGTAGAGCAGAAGTTGATAAAAGAAGTAACACGACGACTAGTACTCGGCTAATGATGTTCGGAAGAATGTGCATAACGAATATCCGCAATGACGCTGTCCCTGTGGTTCGGGCCGCGGTGACATAGAGTTTTTCAGTTTCCACCAACGTCAAACTCCGTGATATTCGAGCCGACTCCGGCCATTGCGCGATCGCCAGAACCAGAATAATGATTGGAATTGATGATCCAAAGATTGCAATCATCAGCAAGAGCAACATCAGCAATGGCAGTGAAAGTTGTGCCTCAATTGCCCGCGATACAACCGCGTCAACCCAACCTCGGTAGTAGCCAGCAACTGCGCCGAGGGTCGTACCCACGAGTCCTGCAACGAGCATTGCAAGCATTCCGATGGTTAACGAAATCCTCCCGCCCCAGATAAGTCGCGACAGCAAGTCGCGTCCAAGTTGATCTGTGCCAAGCAGGTGCCCAGGCGAGAACGGTGGCAATAGGCGGCTAGCAAGATCTGTCTCAGTCGGCGAAGGTAGCGGCAGAATGCCAGCAAGAGCAATTGGAACTGCAACCAACAAGAAGAGTGTCCCACCTGCGGTGATCCTCCAAGTGAGACTTCTAAGCGACTTTGGCACTCTGACAGCAATCACGACTAGCCGATTACCTTGACGTCTGTCGACGTACGCGGGGATCTATGAAATAGTACGAAAGGTCGACAGCGAGATTAATCATGACCGCGAGTATCGAAGTAATGAGGACGTTCGCCTGAATTAGCGGATAATCCCTACTCCGGAGTGACTGAATTGCGAGATTCCCGACTCCGGGCCAGTTATAAACCGCTTCAATAATCACGATGCCATTAATCATCATTGCAAATCGCGTTCCAAGCACTGTCAAGACTGGGATTCCGGAGTTTCTCACGAGATGCCCCCAAAGGAGTCTTCGTTCCGAAACACCACGGGCCCTCAGAGCATCTGCCATCGGCGACTTTTCAAGTCGAATCAATTCACGTCTAACAATTTGAGACACCAGTGCAAGTTGCAAAAGCGAAACCGTAAAACCAGGAAGAATCACCGAGCGCCACCCAGAAAATCCGCTAGTCGGAAACCAGCCAAGCCGAAGCGCGAAGAATTGAATCAGAATGATGGAAAGCCAAAACTCGGGCATCGATTGAAACGTAATTGCGGCAGCCCCAATACCATTGTCAATCGTTTTCCCAGAATTGCGCGCTGCCAAGATTCCGAGAGGAACGGCGAGTAGAACCGTAAATAGCAGTGCCACCGCAGCAAGCAAAATCGTGTTTGGCAGTCGCCAGAACACCACACGAAAAGCAGACTCCCCGTAGACGAAAGATTCTCCTAGATCTCCTCGAACAAGGTTCGTCACGAAACTTCTGTACTGCACGAGCAGCGAGTCGTTGAGTCCCCACTTGTCACGAACGGCCTCGATTACGTCATCGCTTGCCACGTCTAACCCGACGTATGTTGCCGCCGGATCACCTGGAGTTAACCGGAGCAAAACAAATACGACTGACGCAACCACGAGGACGGCCAGCAGACTAAAAGACAACCGCCTAAGTAAGTACCAACCCACTTAGCTCCTATGTTGTGCGAGATTATGAAATCTCAGCTTACGGAAACCTTCAAAAGATCAAACGTATTGTTTGGACGAAGGACGATTCCTGAGACGTTGTTGCGATGCGCAAGAATATTGTTTTGGGTGAAGGCGAACATCGACGGCCATGTTTCCCAAATCAGCTTCTGAGCCTGATCCATCAGATCAGTTTGCTTCGCGGAATCAATTTCAGCCGATGCTGCAATGAGCAGGCTCGTGATCTCTGGATACACGTAGCCGTGGTAAGTCTTGCGCTCGGCTTCTTTCTCGGCAGTACCACCGTAGATACCGATGAGCGGCGTCAAGGCATCGCCTGTCTGGTTGCCATAGCCGTTGCCCAACACGTCCCAGTCGCCTAGGCGGCCTGCACGCCATTCGCCCAGATCGCCACCTGGCTCAAACTCTTTGAGCTCTGTTGCGACGCCGACTTCGCCCAGCATTGCAGCAATGGCTTCCATCACTTGAGCAATCGAGAAGAATTCACCCTTCTCCCAAATCATGGTGAGTTTCAAATTTGAAACGCCAGCATCACTCAACATGGATTTTGCCATTTCTGGGTCATAAGTGAACTCCCCAGTGACAGCAGTGCCGAACAGTGTTGACGGCACTACACCAGTGAGTGGGGTCACAGTGTCAAGCAGAATGTTGCTGACGATGCTTTGTCCGTCGACTGCCATTGAGAGCGCCTGGCGAACCTTCGGATTCGACAGTGGATGGTTTGCGGGCTTCCTGAAGTTGTAGAACAAATGGGCAAGACGAGTTCCCGGGCTGCGGAGAATTGTGATGTTGGAATCAGTGGCAAGCTCCACTGCCATGTCAGGGGTGATGCTGTCGACGACGTGGGCTTCACCGGCCTTGATCGCATTCACTCTTGCGCTATCTTCACCCACATAACGAGCGGTAATGCGAGCAAATGGAACAGTCTCGGCATTAGATGGATTCGGCACTAGCACAAGCACTTGCGCACCTTTGTCAAATGAGTCCACGACGTATGGACCGCTACCCGGTGCGTCATCGACATTGCCCGCCTGGTTTGCTGATGCTGGCACCACCGTTACGTTGGTCATGAGACGGTCGAGGTTCACGACACGCTGAGTGGTAACAAGATTAAACTGTTTATCGTCAATCACATTCAAGGTTGGAATTTCAGGCCACTGGCCCGCAAAAGAGTTTCCTTCCGTGGCCAGATATGACTCGAGAGCAACCTTCACGTCATTTGACGTAACTGGCGAGCCGTCAGAGAACGTTACGTCACCGCGAAGAGTGCACGACCACGTCGTTGCGTCTGAAGCGGCAAAAGCTGAAGCCAACACTGGGACGACTTCAAGGCTGTCTCCGAGCGCGACAACGCTCTGTCGTACCAATCGAAGGAACGTAATCTGCGCATCGTAGGTGGTTACTTTGTTGTCAATTGTCTCAAGTCCCCGGTTAGTGATGAGCGTTATCTCCGCTGCAGTTGGCACGACTGGGGTGTCCTCTGTCGGCGCCTGAGTATCGGACGTGGCATCATCTGATGAGCCACCACAACTTGCCAAAATCGCAGCTGCAATTCCGGCACCACCAATTGCAATGAACTGACGGCGATCCATCGCAAGTCTGATGATCCGCTGCGTCTCAGAAAACTCTGGGTTGCTTGCTTCAATTTGGTTGGACATGTTCCCCTGCCTTTGTGCGTGTGAATGTGAATGTGACTGATTTGATATTGCAATTACCTTTGCTAATCACCTTACTCCTGTAAGCTATAGGTTATGTTCATGGCTGTCAAGCGGCAATCGCCCCAGGCGAAAGCAGCTGCCCAATGACGCTTGTCCCCACGAAGTCCGAATACGCCTACTTGCAACTACGGAAATTGATTGTTTCCGGCGTTCTGCCCCCTGGTTCGACCATCAACCAAGATCAGTTATCGACCGATTTAGGGGTGAGCACTACCCCTATCCGAGAGGCTCTCCGACGACTTTCTGCCGAGAACTTTGTGGTGATTGATGCTCATCGCGATACCCGCGTAGTCGGTCTTAGCGAGTCAGAGGCACGCGACCTTCTAGAAGTGAGAACCACCCTCGAAGTACTCGCCATCCGACTGGCTTGCGAAAGAGCCACAACCGCGAATCTCATCACCCTTGAGCACTTGTTCCGCCAGATGTCTCATCGGGACTATCGATTGACCGACAATGCCTTGAACGCACACCGGCAGTTCCACCACGCGATTCATCTCGCATCGCAAAACCAGGCTCTGCACGCCACACTAGTGCGAGTTTACAACCAGTGTGATCGCTATGTGCGTTTCGGGATTGAAGCGTCGCGCACATCTGCGGTTACTGACGATTTCAGCGAACATGAACGCTTCATTGAGCTCATCCGAGATCGTGACTCTCGATCCGCCGAAGAGTTAATGCTCTCGCACGTAGAGAACAGCCTTCTGGGTCGCGCCTTGCTTCACCTGTCAAGTAATGAAGTTCTTGCCTAAGGTCACTCGATTTGCTTGCACCAGTTGGCGATTGCTTTTACAACTTCATTGATAATCAATTCACTGAGCCTTCGGGTTTCGAGCACTTTCGTCGCTCAAACCCGGCTCGCCACGAAGAAGTCATCACCGAAGGACGTTTTGCTTCCACGAAGGATATCCGTCTTGCCGAAGCAAGCGCCCGAAATGCCCTTCCTCGTTGGAGTATGCGACCAGCCAAATCACGCGCAGAGATTGTGGGTCGCGCAATCGATTCTCTCGAAGCACAGACTGAACACCTTGCGTACTGGGTGACTCGTGAAAATGGAAAACCAATTCATGAGGCCAGAGCCGAGTGCATTCGAGCAATCGATTCGGCCAGACAGAACATCAGCTTTTTCAATGAGCACTCCGGTGCAACGAGCCGACAACTCGGCGGCGTGCATGGCGTTCTCATGTACGAGCCACTCGGAACCGCTTTGCTCATCACCCCGTGGAACTATCCAGTAGCCACAATTTTACGAAAGTTGATTCTGGCCTTACTATGCGGAAACAGCGTTATCTTAAAACCGTCTGAGCTCACACCAGTAAGCGCCCAAATAATCTGCTCGGCGTTTCTTGCAGCTGAACTAGAGCCAGGTGTTCTATCTTTGCTCGCAGGTGGCTCGGCTGTTGGACGCTCGCTTATTGAAAACCGCAACTTTGAAGCCTTGTCATTTACTGGCTCGACCACGGTCGGCCTAGCAATTGCGCAAGCGACAGGTGGGTCGCAAATACGGACACAACTCGAGATGGGCGGCAAAAATCCACTTGTTGTGCACGAGGATGCGAGTCTCGAACAAGCAGTTGAAGCGCTTCTTGTCGGCGGATTGACATGCTCGGGACAGTGGTGTGTTGGCACGAGCCGTGTGCTGGTGCATGAAAACGTATACAAACGCTTCCTTGATCTTTCTTTGGCGAGTCTTGCGAAAGTGCAAGTTGGAGACGGCTTTGATGCATCCACCACCATGGGACCATTGATTAGCGAACAACAATTTGACAAAGTGTCTGGATTCCTTACTCGCGCAGTTGCTGACGGAAGTGAGGTGCAAGCTGGCGGTCCCGATGTCGCAGACAGCCAACAGGGGTGGTTTATTGGCCCGACGCTGATAACCAATACCCCGCTTGATTCACCGTTGTGGAACGAAGAAGTATTCGGACCAGTCCTCGCAATGCGTTCATACGACACTTTGGACGAAGCCATCGCACTCTCGAACGATTCCAAGTACGGACTCACTGCCTCAATATTCACCGAGTCTCATTCCGTCGCATCGAAGTTCATATCTGAAGTCGACTACGGGAGAGTTTCTGTCAATACTTCTACGGGTGTGACTCATGCTCTGCTGCCACACGGAGGACGTCGCGAGAGTGGACGAGGCGAGCCAGAAAACGGCTTGCACGGACTCCGTTTCTTCAGCCAACACAAGAGTGCTTACGTAGCAAATCTCAACATTGATTCAGTACTGGGAGGTATCGACTAATGAAAATTACCGAGATTCGAGAGACGACCATCTCGCTGCGTTCCCCAATCCGCAACGCCTGGATTGATTTCAGTGAGATGACGACCTCTCTCGTCGTGGTAAAGAGCGATGTGGTCCGAGATGGCAAACCTCTTTGCGGTTTCGGTTTCAATTCGAATGGGCGCTACGCCGTCGGATCGATTATCCGTGATCGCCTCGCCCCAAGGCTCACTTCCGCAAATCCCGATGACCTGCTGGACGACGCACGCAGCGCTTTCGATCCCGTGAAGTGTCACGAGGTGATGATGCGAAACGAAAAGCCGGGCGGACACGGCGATCGTTCTGTGGCATGTGGGGCTATTGACATGGCCGCATTTGATCTCACCGCAAAAGTGCTCGATGTTCCACTGTGGAAGTACCTCTCGGATCGATTCTCCACAAGTTCTGCAAACAGAAAAGTGTTCGTCTACGCAGCAGGCGGCTACTACGTGCCAGGAAAAAGTCTTCAAGATCTTCAAGATGAGATGCGTAGCTATCGTGCGCTGGGCTATCAGCACGTAAAGATGAAGATCGGCGGTGCTGATCTTGCCGAGGACCTACGACGAATTGAAGCTGTGCTCGAAGTAACTGGTGACGGTAAATATCTGTTAGTCGACGCAAACGGAAGATTGAACACAGACGCGGCGATTGCATACGCCAAAGCTCTGCAGCCTTACAATCTTTTTTGGTACGAAGAGCCCTGCGATCCGCTTGACTATTTCGCTCATTCGGAAGTCACTAAGCATTACAAGAACCCCATGGCAACTGGAGAGAATTTGTTCTCTGCACAGGAAGGAATCAACCTTCTTCGCTACGCAGGTATGCGACCCGATCGAGACTTCGTTCAGATTGACCCAGCACTCGCTGGCGGCTTGTCCGAATATCTGAAATTTCTCCAGCAGATGCCCGACTTTGGATGGTCGGCCGAGCGTTGTATACCCCATGGTGGCCATCAATTCACCCTGCACATTGCGGCCGCACTCGGCCTCTATGGAAACGAGTCGTACCCTGGCATCTTCGAGCCGATTGGTGGTTTTGCTGATGGAGTCGAGGTGATTGATGGTTATGTCGAGTTATCTGATGCGGTCGGGATCGGTATCGAGAATAAGAAAGTCCTTATGGACGAATATAGAAAGCTGTTGGACTAAATGAACGACATTGATCACGCTCCAAGCGTCGGGTGTTTCTTAACGACCGGAGACTCCCTTATCGCCGAACGTCTAGCCCACTGCGAGCTTGATTACCTCTGTATCGACCTTCAGCATGGCTTCCTGACCGAAAGTGAAGCTCGCTATTGCATCCAAGCAATCTCAACGAGACCCAACATTCAAATATGGGTGCGACCCTCATCAAAGTCGTGGGACCACATCGGTCGGCTCTGTGACTGGGGAGTTCACTCTCTGCTCCTACCGATGATCGAAACACCCGACGAAGTAGCAGCAGCCATAGATGCAACTCGGTATCCGCCGTCTGGAAGTCGAAGTTTCGGCCCAATTAGACCCTCATTTGTCAAACCCGTTGCAAATGAACTGCTTGACCGTCCTGTGCAAGTCTTCGTGATGATTGAAACACTTGCAGCAATCGACAATCTCGAAGAAATTGCAGCTGTACCCGGACTATCTGGTATCTATTTTGGGCCAACTGACCTCGGTATCGCGATGGGATATGGGCCACGTGACCCATTTCCCTCCAAGTCGCGAATGGCTGAAGTGATGCGATTAGGAATCGAAACTGCCCGACGACATGGCATTTTTTGCGCCTCTCACGCGCCAACACCAACTGAAGCCAGCACTATTCTGAAAATGGGTTTTGATCATGTGACCCTGGGCAGCGATCTTGTTATCTTTGCTGCCGCTATTAATGAGCTTGCGCGCCAATCACGCAGTGAATAAGGCGATACCCACAAGTATTCGCCCCTGGCGTGGCTTAATTCCGGTTCTCAACACACCATTTCATCCAGAGGGCACTGTCGATTGCCCATCCTTGGTAAACCTCTGCGAATATACTGCGGCGGCGAGGGTTCCCGCAGTGATGCTGCTTGGTGTGGCGTCAGAAGCTGCACAACTATCTACGGCTGAGCGAGACCTCATAACGACAACTGTCGCCGTCGCGTCACGTGGCAGGTTTGACATTATTGCCGATATCTCCGATTGCTCAGTTGATGACTTCACACAAAGAGTCAACCGCCTCACACAGTTGGGAGTTTCTGCGGTGAACTGGCGCCCGAATTCAGAATTCAACGCCGATCAGATCGTCTCTATTCTTCGCCTGATTGCTTCTACATCCGATGTAGAGATAATGCTTCAAGACTTCGATCTATATGGCGCTGGCCTCTCTGACACAACAATTATTCGTGCGATTACCGACTGCCCGAATCTGACGGCCGTAAAGATTGAGGTCTTAGACAGTATCGAAAAAATTCGCCGGTTGCGAACACTTGCATCCCGAACCGTCACGTTCTGCAGTGGGTGGCCCATCGAAAATTTTCTTGTAGCTCTTACTACTGGCGCTGACGTGAGCATGTCTACAAGTCTCAGCCCATTACTGAGCCACTTAGTTGAATTGTTGCTGACGAACAACTCGGCGCTGGCTCATAAGACTTTTTCAATACTCCAACCACTGTTCTCAGCGATGACGGAAAACCTGAGCTCTAGCATTCGCCTGAATAAAGAGCTTCGACTGGCAGAAGGCGTATTTGAAACCTCAACTTGCAGGCTCCAGACTGCGAGTGACTACAACGTTTCGCAAATATCCCATGGAATGGTGCGGACAGCTGTTGAGTTGCAACAATCAGTGAGTGGATGGACACCTCAGCGGTAGTTATAAGGCGTGCGCCGACGGCAAGTCGCGGTTCACTTGGGCTGTCCTTATATACGGTCGTGCTGCTGGTGTACTCACTCATTGGTGAGAACCGGGACGACGCTAGCCCGCCCTGACAGACTACCCGACTACGTCGTCAGTGAATATCCCGCCTCTTCGACTGCTGCCTTCATCGCCTGGTGCGAGACCGCACCACCCGAGTGCACGGTGGCCGATGCCGCGTCGAGCGAAACTTCCACTGAGTCGACCCCAGCAACCCCGCGCAAGGCTTCGGTCACATGCTTCACACAGTTCTGACACGACATGCCCGAGATGTGTAGAACGGCGGTGGTCATGAAACGCACCTTAGCGGTATTCGCCACTGCATTTCTCGTCGGATGTTCGGGCGGCGGCGCATCGGGCACCAGCGATGACACCGGCGAATTCAACGATGCCGATCTCGAGTTCGTGCAAGGGATGATC
>Ga0194130_10008103_pt1 | contig 11308 bp, 11 predicted proteins | sample TA2KigsurfametaG_FD_160084 | JGI IMG/M metagenome (GOLD analysis project Ga0194130, IMG submission 160084) | Freshwater microbial communities from Lake Tanganyika, Tanzania - TA2015050 Kigoma 12 surface | ecosystem: Environmental > Aquatic > Freshwater > Lake | place: Tanzania: Lake Tanganyika... | reverse complement strand
GGGCGGCCTGCGCCAGTTCAAGCTGCGCGGCACCGAAAACGTCAGTGCGGTATTTGGCCTGCACGTGATCGCATACAACCTGATCCGTCTGGGCAACCTGCTCAAACCCGCGATGGCGGCGGCATGAACAGGTGGTTGCCCAGAGGTGTGGCCAGACGACCTCGATCAGGCAGCCCGAACGCCTCAAAACGCCTGAAATCGGGCGTTCTGAACCGCTGACTCAGTGAAAACGAGACCGATCGGAGCGTAATCAGCTCTCCGGAGGGTAAAACGCGGCCGTTTAGGCGGTTTTTCCGCAAACTCCTAAGCCTCAGGCACAGGCAACACCTACGGCTCGATCAAAACAACAGCCCTTGAGATAACGACCTATCAGCCCAGGCGAAAGACTTGACAAGTCATTTGCCTGGATTCACTGTGGAAAAGCGAGGCGCATTCGTGCCTCGGGAATGACACACCGTCATCCCACCCTGTTCACACTCAGATCAGGGCAATCGGGCCTCAGATTTTATACCACAAGAAGGGACGCGGCCAAAACTTATGAACAAGATTAAAACCGTTATTCTTGCTGCCAATGGACCAGTTTCTTCTACCAAGACATGGTCAAATGTACCCGCTTGCTTGCTGCAAGCATTTCGAGCGAATGGCATCAAGGTAATTACGGTTGATGTCAGCCCGTTGCGAATTTTAAAATTATTCTATTTGATCTATTGCCTTGCAGCTAAAAGACACCTGCCTAAAACCTCATACGATTATTTCAGGTCAAGACACCATCAATTATATGTAAGATTTCGCTTACGCTTGGCAACTCTCTTTCTTACAGCGGACATACCTTTAATTTTACTAAGTTATTCCTTTCTGATTCAATTTAACAAGCGACGCGTTGTCTTGTTAAGCGATTGGACTTACGAACATTATATAAAAAATCACCTTGGTCGAGATCCAGATTATGCAGAAGCCTCGGCAATTCAAAGGGAAAAAGCATCCTTGGCGAATGCAGACCTTGTAATTTCAATATTTCCAAGCATTGCGGAGCGAATGAAAATACAAATTCCTGATACATTAGTTAAATATATTGGACATGGTGTTAACAATATTTCTCCATACTCTATAACCGAATCACACGCTTATCCTCAATCTTTTTCATCAATTCATGCTATAAAAAAAGAAACCCAAGCCCAGTGCCGAAAAGATTCGCCTACTTTTTTGTTTGTTGGTGGCTCACGCTATCGCTTAGGTTTAAAGCTTTTGCTTGAAGCCCTTGCATTAATACAGCAAAATACTACTTTAAATTGTAAGTTAGATGTCATAGGCTTTGATCCTAAAGCATTACGAGAGCTTTCAACAATACCTTGCCATGGCATTACGGCACATGGCTACCTTGATAAGGGAGATAAGCGACAGTATTCATTATATCAAAAAATCTTTTCTAGCGCTTCTATCTTTGTCAATGTATCCCCAGGTTGGGTAGGTTTTTCATCGACGCTCGAGGCACTGAGCGCGGGAATACCTGTTATTGTCTCTCCAAATGATGAACTGAGGCTTCTTTTCTCGGCACCATGTCCCTATCTTTCTTTCTGTGAGTACGACACATCGTTTCGCGGAATAATGCGTCTCTCAGAGACTATGTTGTCACTTCTGAAAAATCCAAATTATGAGCGGATATCACAATTAGCATCCATAAGTGTAGTAAATTTTAGCTGGAATAAAGTAGCAGGTAGACTAATTCATCAAATCGAGCAATTAATCTAAGTTAATTTTGGCAAATCGCAGTTTACGTGTAAACATTTGTACAAATTGGTTTACATTAAACTTAAGTGTCGATAAGACTAATAAAAAATAACTCAAAGCGATTTGAAACTTTTCACTTGGAATTTGCCGTTTGCTGCCTGCATTTAGTATGCGTATTGAGATAGACTTGCTCAAATTTTTGCTGTTTCGATAAGTATGATAGGCAATGTTCAAGCATGCTTGATCACAACTATGCCATAAAAAGTCTGAATATATCTCGTTAGCTTTTACATCTGGATACGGGCTTACAAAATCTTGGTCATTGCATAACAAGTTCCACAAAGCGATAAAATCCTTTGATGCCTTGCAATTGCGAATAATTAATGCACCAGCCCATAGACCATTATATTTCAAATGGTTATCAAAGCCAAAATGGTTGAGCAACCACCTTTTGACATCAATTGATAAACTCTTGTGCCCGTTAAAAAATAAGCAGATATCATGCTTCCCTAATAGACTATTGATTCTTTGTTTTCCAAGGGCAAAATTGTCCCCGTAACTAGTATACTTGAGCCAATTACTATCATGGTAATAGATTATATTACCCTCACTGGCTTCCATGGCTGATAATATCATTGCAGGTTTAAAATACTGGCATCCTATGGCAAGCCAATCCCGATTATATCGAATATTATTTTCTTCCAGCAGAGGTATTAAATGAGAAAAACTTTTATGCTGCCATTTGGTTTTGGATGTGTGGCAAATAAATTCGTCGTAACGCCCTTTGCAATTTTGAACAAGTTTTACCTGAATATTAATTGCGAGCTCAATAGATTCATAAAAAGCATAGCTTAAAAAGGTACAGCTTCTTAATTTCATTTTAAAGAATCACTTGGCCCCAACAATCTTATGGCTTCAGCAAAAGATTTAAGTAAAATTTTACGTCATTCGATTTACTTGGCGTGCGCGTCATTACTGATTTTAGAGTTCATGTTTCAACTAGTATATGGATTGACTGGGCGCAAAGTCAACTACAGCCTGAGTGGGGCAACAAAAATTGATCCAATTACTGGGTGGCGTGGCTATTATTTACGCGATGAAGAAAAGGATCCTTATAATCATATTAGGCTTGATCAGCATCAATTAATTGCAACCCCCTATGGCAGCTCAAAAAAACTTAAACCCAACGTCTTTGGCATCTTGATGCTGGGCAATAGTGGGGCAATGGGGATGTTCGCATCAAGCAATGAAACTTCTTTTGCTGGCCAATTAGAATTAATACTTCATTCGGCCAATCCTGATATTGATCTTGTAAATGCTTCATTTCACTCATATAACAGTTGGATGGAGCATGCAGAGTTAATGAGATATTTAAACACAAGTTGGCTCTTCGATGATTTGCCTGACACACGCATGGTGATCAGCTATGGAGGGGTACAGGATTTATGGAGATTATTCTATGTTCTCACTCAAGCAAATAACTCGTCTAAATATTATAAAGCAGCGGGATTAATGACAGACATCAATGCTATCGAGCTCACTTTAGAGACAGCACAAATCCAGTTTGGAATGCCGCTCGAGGGTTTTAAGCTGTTTGTCTCGTCACTTCAATATTATATTCTTCGTCATAGCACATTTCTAGATGCCCTAAAAATATTTAAGCGCTTTATAGCCACAACTTTACATCGTAAAAACTCGGACAGTGCCCCAATAAAACCGACAGCTAATAATGTTGTAAATGTTCAATGCAAGATACATGAGCCAGGCTTTTCTAGGCCTAAAGACTATCAAATTAGTCCACTCGATATTAATTCGATACCAAATAAACTTTCCATGTCCCCTCGTCGATACAAGCAGCTTCGCGATATCGCTGTAGCCTCAGTTGTTCGAAATGTTGCGGCATCTACAGCTGCTCTAGGAGGAGCTCCTTTTGTGTATATTTATTCTCCGACAACCTTTTCTAGCACTTCTCTGCAAACATCTACTCTCGACAATCACTATATTCCTGGAGTTGGTTCTTTTGCAACCAAGACAATTCAACTGGTAGAACGTGATTTTAGGCTTGCTTTACTTGTTGAACTTTCAAAGATGCCCAATGTACAGTTGATAGACGCGTCATCTGTTTTTTATTCACAGAATCCTGATGACTTACGACCATGTTTTGTAGATGAGACGCATCTGTCCGATGCGGGGTCGCTACTTTTGGCGCGACTCATTTCTACAAAGTTATTAAATGTGATAAAGTCAATAGACTGACTGACTGACCCAGCATGAAACAAGCAGCATTGCATCGTGAGCTCAGTGCCTTCTGCGAAACCGCTTACGCAGAATTTGGTTCCGCACTCGAAATGGTTGCAGCAGCGAAGTCAACCCAATCCCCTAAGCTCTGTTACGGCTATTTCATGCATGCAAAAGATGAGTACAATCATGCTGCTATATTTTTAGACATACTTGCGCGGCGCTCCAAGCCTTTTTTAGGTCATAATATTCGGCAATATCGTTTTAGCCCTGGAGGCCTTTATCGTAAAGGCTATATATCTCCACATGGATTTTTAATCGAGTCATTACCACACAAGAATTTTGTTTCCTTTGTATATACAAACGAGCTCTTGGCAAAGAAGTCTTTTGAAAATTTATTGAAATTAGTAGGTGGACCTGAAAGTGTTGATGGGCTATTGATTTCTCAAATTATGCAAGACGAGTTGCGCCACCATGGACATGCAAAAGAACACTTCTTATCTCATTATTCTAGAAAGGAGCTGTCTGTCTGCCAATTTCGCGATACGTTGGCCAACAAATTTCGTAGACTTTATGATGCAAATTTAAAAATTTTAGACCGTATTTTTGCTCCGCTCTACAGCCTGATTGCTTCAGGTGCAGTTTTCATTTTGATAGCTATAAAGCTCACTGACTACCAGCGCAACAATAAAAATCTTTTTGATATTAGCCCATCTTCAGTCCTTTAGGCTTTTGTTGATATGTATCTCGGGATCTCAGCTTATAATCACGAATCAGCCGCTGCGATCGTTTCGAACAATGGCATTTTGCTTGATTTCTCTCGAGAAGAGACTCTTTCCCGTGTGAAATGTGATCGAAGTTTCCCAAAAAGGTCAATTAATAAGCTTTTAAGGGATTGTCATTGCACTTTTGATGATATAAGTAAAGTTATTTTTTACGAGCGGCCACTTTCTTCTTATCTGCATCCATTGGTAGTAGCAGCCAAGCATTTCCCAGCATCACGGGCGCTAATTGCTAATCAGTTGAGAAATTTTACGTTGTCGTCAACGCGTGTTTATTCCGATGTACTTTCACTGGACTCACGATTGCAAGGAAAGCTGATTTACTGTGATCATCACCTCGCGCACACTCTTAACGCATTAACTTATAGTGCTAAGCAATCTAATGTATGTTCCATTGTAGTTGATGGTTTCGGAGATAGAAGTACAGCGTCAATCTCCTTGATTCATAGCCCTTCTGACGTCCTTGAATTGTGGTGCTTGCAATATCCATGTTCTCTCGGTTTGTTTTACACAGCAATTACAGATTATCTTGGGTTTGCGGTGAATGAAGGTGAGTACAAGGTCATGGGGTTGGCAGCCTATGGGAACTTCTCTGAGTCTTATTCCAAACTATTCAATCAGTTGCTTTTCTGGAATGATTCGCTTAAAACCGTATGTTGTGACCTTAAGTTTTTTAATTATCATATTTCACCGTTAATTTCATACAGTGAGCTTCTGGCCGACTCCCTTGGCCCTTCACGAAATCACTTCGAAACCCTAGATCCATCTTCGGCTGAGTTTCAACGCTACGCAGATATCGCATTTGCTGCACAGTCAACCTTAGAGAACGTGTTGGTATCCATTTTTGAGTATGCGTACAGCCTATGTCAGACAAATCATTTTGTTTTTTCTGGTGGTGTAGCAATGAATTCGGCAAGTCTTAGGCGTTTGGCATCATTGCCTTTTGTTGATTCAATTGTTGTACCTCCGAGTCCAGGTGATGCAGGTTCTTCAATTGGTGCTGCTATGTACGGTTTTATTCGTGCATCCCTACCTTCAGCTCATTCGAGTTTGAGTCTGGTCACACCGTCTTTATTCCCAACCCGATCTGACCAGTCCCATCAACATGATGCTTTGAGCCTTTTGTTGGAGCGTCATTTCTATCGCTTGGCAGATGATCTTGAGAGTTCACTACTTTTGCTATCGCGTTTGATTCGCGAGGATCATATCATCGGTATTGTATATGGCGATTCTGAAACAGGTCCTAGAGCTCTTGGCCACAGGTCTCTGATTTGTAATGGTCAATCACACACTGCTGTTCAGCGTTTAAACAGCCTGATTAAGAAGCGCAGTCTTTTCCGGCCTACAGCACCCGCCATGAAGCATGAAACCGCTCAATCTCATTACGTCTTGCATCAGGAGTTAATGCCTGTCTACTCTTCAATGTCTGCAACTGCACTCGCCAATTCAGATTTTGCCAAATCATTGCCAACAACGCATGTTGACCAAACAGCAAGATTGCAGATCGTGGAGAATGGTTCACTCCTTGATAAAATACTCGACAACTTGCGACTGTATAATATTTCTATTATTGCCAATTCTTCATTGAACTTGAGTGGTGATCCAACATGCGGTGACCTTGTGGACGGCCTAATGGTCTGTGCCCGGTCACCACTTCGTTATCTTCTTACAGATTTTGGTCTGTATCAAAAGCGCGCTGATTAACCATGAAGAAGCTACTCGTGGCTAAACACCTTATTGCCTCCATATGGCGAAATGCCACTCCAATGCAGGCCACTCTTATATTTGCGCTGCTGATTGTGTTGGTCATTATATTATTGATTGCATTCGTTAAAATCATGATACCGTTTACATATATAGCCATTTAAATTACTTTCAATCATCTTCTCCGTCGCCTTCTCATTCCTGCTTCTTTCTTCGGCGCTGATCTGCACCTGTATGGATGATGTGTAGAGAACACTTGGGGCTATTGCCATACGGCTGTCGACTTTCGAACGCATCTTCCTGGTTGACCTACTAATTTCGTTGTCAATGTTATGTGTATATGCGAATTAAAGCAACTATGGCTGATTTTGCCTGCTGTTTTATGGTCTGTCTTGAATCTCGAGATCCTTTGTCTCAGTAATTCAGTACCGCCTGGATCGCTGATGTCGTTATTTCGCAATCACTGATAGCCAGCGCCGCAACGACCTTTTGGGCCAAGTTGAATTAGGAGCCTGTTGCGCGTAGATCCGCCCGCAGCTCTCCACAGACGACCCTGAAACTGCCCAGATAACAGTGACACCAATGGATCTGCGCGAGAGAATGGCTCATGCAGAAGCCCAAGTCCTTCCGTCCCTGGCAGCCGGACCAGACCACCTTGCTGCCGCCCTCACCCCGTGAGTGGCTGGCGGACGACCATCAGGTGTATTTCCTGCTGGATCTGGTGGCTGAGTTGGATCTCTCGGAGATCCTGATCCCGGCTCAGTCCAAAGATCCCCGGGGCGAAAAGGGTTTTGACCCCAGGATGATGACGATGCTGCTGCATTACAGCTACTGCATCGGCACCATCTCCTCCCGCAAGATCGAGCGGGCTTGTTACGAGGATCTGGCCTTCCGGGTGCTCACCGGGAATTAGCAGCCTGACCACAGCCGGATCAGTGAATTCCGGCCCCGCAACCTTGATGCCCTCAAGGGTCTGTTCGTTCAGATCCTGCGGTTGTGCCAGATGGCCGGGCTGGCAAGCCTTGGGCCCGTGGCTCTCGACGGGACCAAGGTCAAAGCCAACGCCAGCAAGCACAAGGCCATGAGCCACGAGCGGATGCTCAGGGCCGAAAAGCTGCTGGAGCAGGAGATCAATGCCCTGATGCGCAGGGCCGAGATCCTCGATGCACAGGAAGACCGGCGCTACGGCAAGGGCAAGCGCGGCAGTGATTTGCCAGAAGAACTCCGCCGCCGCCAGGACCGCCTGAAGCGGATCCGTCAGGCCCGCAAGGAGATGGAAGCGGAGACCGCTGCAGCAGCTGCACGTCAGCGGCAGGAGGAGGCCGATGAGGCCAGCGCCACAGCTGCTGCTGCTCAGGATTCAGAGGCACCGGCTGCTGAGCAGAGCGAGCTGGGCAAAAAAGCCGAGTCGGCAGCGGCCAAAGCCAGAGAGGCCCGAGACACAGCGACTGAGGCCGCTGAATATGCCGGTTTGGAACCACCTGATCTGGAGCCGCTGGCCGCAGGCGCCATGCCCAGGCGTGGTCTGGCCCGGAAGGCCGGTGGCACACCCAAAGGCAAGAGCCAGCGCAATTTCACGGATCCAGACAGCCACCTGATGCACTCAGGTGGCTCCTACCTGCAGGGCTACAACTGCCAGCTGGCGGTCGACAGCGATCACCAGGTGATCGTGGCGGTGGGCGTCAGCAACCAGGCACCCGACGTCGAACACCTGAAGCCAATGGTGCAACGCATCGCTGACACGGCGGGCGTTTTGCCGGATGTGCTCACGACGGATGCGGGCTACTGGAGCGAGGCCAACGCTGAGCACTGCGAGCAGCTTGGGATTGACGCCTATATCGCCACTGGGCGCCTGCCCCATGGCCAGCCACTGCCGCCAAAACGCGGACCGATGCCGAGGAATGCCGATGTGAAAACCCGCATGGCCCGCAAGCTCAGAAGCAAACAAGGATCAGCGATCTACGCCCAGCGCAAGGCGATCGTCGAACCGGTGAATGGCCAGATCAAGGAGGCCAGAGGCCTGCGCGGCTTCCTGCTGCGGGGCCTGGAGAAGGTCGATGCTGAATGGCACCTGATTGGTGCAGGGCACAACCTGCTCACGTTGTACAAGCACCGGCAATCTCAGAAACAGCAGCTGGCCATGGCCGCCGGATGAAGGGCCAAGGCCCTGGCGGCAGTTGCCAGGGCTGAATCGGCCAGTGCTCGGCACGCACAAGACAAGAACAACCCCCCCCGCAGCAGAGCAGCTCGGCGGTGACGTTCGTAATGTCGAGCCGGCTGCGGCGCTATCCGCAAAAACTCCTAGGTTGATCTGCAACGCCTCTGTGTCTTTGTTCTGGGTGTGCTGGATCAGGAACACCATCAGGAAGGTGATGATGGTGGTGGCGGTGTTGATCGCCAGTTGCCAGGTGTCGCTGTAGTGGAACAGCGGTCCTGTCGCGATCCAGATCAAGATCACCCCGCAGGCAAGCGTGAAGGTGATGGAGCGACCAGCACCACGCGCTGCGGTCTTGGAAACCCTGTCGTACCAACTGAATGACTTCATTCGGGGCAGATTGGTCCCCATCTCCGGCGCCTTGGGTGTCTGAGCACGTTTCTGCGTCGGGTTTGGGGCGCTATGCCGCCTGCAGTGTCTTCAGGCATCGCTTGCTCTGCTTGTGCTGCTCAACGCCCATTGGTTGCCCCTGCCCTGCTGATCGCGGCTCAAGGCTGGTGCGGTGGTCTCAAAATGGGTCTCCAGGCAGCGCAACGGCAGTGTCTGACCACGGAGGGGCCGAGTGTTGTCGGTGCGGGGTTCTCAACCCACGCATACCCTCCGTCGCGAAACAGGCGCTAGAGACCTCCACGCTTCCGGAAATCTTCAACATGTTGTCCCATGATGGGGACTGACCTTTCTCGACCTGTGTCTACTTTGACAGTAAGTCTTTGGGGTCTAATGTGCGAATCATTCGGGCATCAGAGCAGCATCTGGTCGTTCTAGACCAGAAGGAGGCCGCGTCTCTGGATGAGGCGTGTGCATTAGTCGTCACGGCAGTGCAGGTAGATCATTCGGTCTCGCTACCTCCGGCAATGGCAAAGGTCCTAGGGGAACTCTTTGATGGATTGCGCCCCAGCACACCAGCAGGCAATTGTGTTTAGGCGTGTTCAATCCATTACCTTGTGATCAGTTCTGTCGCCGCCTACCTTGGAAAGCGGGTGTTCTCGTATCTTGTAGGTGTTGCGAACTGGTTCCATCCTTGTGCTATCAGCTTGCTGCAGAAGTTATCCAGATCAAGTTTGCTGCTAAATTGCACTCTTTGAGTGACTTCTGATACTGCCCCCATTTCGTTGACCTCGTGTAGAGCGGTGTATCCCTGCATGGGATTTGCGGCAAGGATTGTCCACTGTTCCCGCTCTTCAATCCCTTTACGCCTCAGCGTGGAGATGCGGGGATTGCTGTGAATTGCTGACATTTTGTTTGGCTCCCACGGAGATGTGAGGGTTCCTTCTTTCATAACGGCCATAGGGTGCCGGTGCCAAAAGTTGTCTTCGGACTGGCACACGCCTATGTCATTCAGTTCCTGCCTTCCATGCCCCACTCCCTTGCGGCGGCAACGATCACGCCCGGGGTGAGGTCGGCTTTCAGGCGACCGGGCCTCGTTTGATCCGTTGACCTCGCTTGGACCCTTGATGGGCCTTTCGACCGAGTTGCGAGAGCAGGTGTCCATGAATCTCTTGCTCAGAGAGCCAGAGTTGCAGGACATGCAATTGATTTATCGAGGGAAAATAATTGCAAACTCATCCCTGAGATTTAAGTCGCTCGTCTGAGTGCCTTGCCATTGTTCCTGCCATGGACAAACCGTGAAGCATGCTTTAGAAAGAGGGCTTGGGATGGTTCTTTCCATGCTGGTTTCAAAGAAAATTGGAGATCCCGAAAGGGATCATTTTCAGGGTATTCTTGATGGTTTTTATGCGATCGCACTGACTTTTTTGACCCTTGATCTGCCGAATCAGATTCAAGATTTGCTTGAAAGACAGTTGAGCTTGCCACGCTCTTCAGTCAGTGTTGAAGTGATTGTCATGCTCTTTTTCCTTTCCCATATTTTTATCTTCGTTATTTTATTTGAGATTATGTGTCTTCATAAGGCAATTATTAAAATTAATCCGAACACGCTTTTTGTGGTCAGGCTGACTGTTGTGGTGATGGCCTTGATCTCGCTTGCGCCAGTTCTGATTCATGTCATCAACCATCTACGGCAGCAAATTGTCTTCCTGGGTGAAACGCCGGCTCTGCTTCGTCAGCTTGGTCCTTTGCGGAGATTCCTTTGGGGCGATTTGTCTGCGATTTATCTCGTGCTGCTCATCATGAACAAATTTTCTCTGCGAGATCATGGTGGGTGCGGGATGCCAGAGGCCGAACAAAAATCAAGAAGGGCAATTCACCGTGTCCTGGCTGTCCGCTGCTCATTTACTCTTTTTTATCTTTATTGTGTGACCGTAGACAATGCGATCGCGCGGTTCCATCCTCTGCTCGGCTTCCTTGTCTTGGTGCTGATTGTGTTCACAGAGAATGGTCTGGGCTCGCTCTTGCGATTTGGGCGATTTGCGTTGAGGCGGATTTTGGGACGTCTGTCTTGATGAGGTTCCGTCATTGTGTGTGCCGCACCAAGATCCTTGATGAGTCGGCTGTCTGTTTGCATTGCTGCTGCCTCTCCAGATCACGCATGGTGCGGCAAGCCGCTCGATCAAGCCATCAGCGATCAAGCCATCAGCGACCAGACGCGACGACTTGACCCCGATCCAGCAGGGCTCTGAGCCCAGTCGAGCGGTGTGCTCACGCCAGCGAATTGGCGCGGCCAGCCTCAGGTGGCCTGCAG
>Ga0194130_10008097_pt1 | contig 11314 bp, 10 predicted proteins | sample TA2KigsurfametaG_FD_160084 | JGI IMG/M metagenome (GOLD analysis project Ga0194130, IMG submission 160084) | Freshwater microbial communities from Lake Tanganyika, Tanzania - TA2015050 Kigoma 12 surface | ecosystem: Environmental > Aquatic > Freshwater > Lake | place: Tanzania: Lake Tanganyika... | reverse complement strand
AATCAAAAGAGCAAATGAATATTTCGCATAAAAGCCTAAACCGCATATGAGTCCAAAAAGGACCCATTTCGACCACGACGCCGGAGTCTTGCGCAGAAGGGCATAGATAAAAATTGTTCCGGCCCAAAGTGGCAGTTGAATAACATTGTGGTTAAATTCAATTGTTGGAACGGTAAAATAAAAACTCGCGGCGATGAGTGCTGTCCCGGTGGCTGCACGAACGGGATCCATCAATAAACGCCCGAGAAGAAAAATAAGGCCGTAAGTGATCGCCACGCTGATTTGCGAAGCGAGGAAGGGTCCGAAGATCACATCGCGTGTGATCAAAACAGAGAGTTCAATGATCCATGAAGGGAGGGGCGGATGTTTATAAGTTCCAATTAGCCAATGGGGTGCCCACACCAACCCTTCAACAACATCAATTGGCGGTGCCGATGAGAATGCATAGGGCAGGGTAACGAGAACAATAATCTGGAAAATTGCCAGAACGCCTACCAATTGCCCGGGGGTCAGAGAGTTAAAAAAACGCGTCACGTCGAAAAAGTGCCCTATGGATCGAGGCGCGTCTTACCTCAATTCGGGCAAAGCGGGAAGCATCCGTGGATGCTCCCCGCGAGTTTGTGCATTAAGCCTTTTTAACATCATGCCAAGCGCGGCTCTTGGCGGAAGCCAGAACAGCGTTTGTGACATAATCCGTAGCGAGGCCTGAGCGGAAATTTGGCGAAGCGGGCTTACCGGTCTCAAGCCCCTCAATGAAGTCAGCGGCCTGGTGGATAAAGGCGTGATCTTCACAAAACTTGAGACCAGCACCCCGGTTTTCGAGTCGCTTGACCGGTACGCCCTTTGAGGCTTTACGAGCGCTTTGGTGGAATGACGCCTTTTTTGAAAATAAAGCAGCCGTAGAAACGCGTTTCGCCAGTTTGAATCACGCAATAGGATTTTTTTGCGCGCTCGTAAAAAGCCATGCGTTCAATGGTTCCCATGGGCATGGATTTCTTTTCCGCGCGATCAATTTCTTTCTGAACTTCTTGCTGTACTTTCGGAATTTCATTCGGCGAGCCGACAATCTCCATGCGGTGCGCCGCGTGATCTACGAATGTATCAAGCGGCATCACGGAGAGAATCGCGCGAACCGATTCAGCGGCGGTCGTATTATCAATTCGCAACAATTTACTAAGTTTGGTATCACGTGCTACCGAGTCTGACGGAAAATTTGTGTCAGCAATAACGAGATCATCGCCATGACCCATGGCTCTCAGTGCATAAAGCACATCAGCATTTAAAAGCGGATTAATATTCTTGAGCATCGTTTATCTCCCGAGAGTTTTTTTATTTATTCCCCATAGGGGATCCAGATATTTTTAATCTCGACTGCATGGTCAAGCCATTGCAGCCCCTCTGCGTTTTTTGAATCATACCAGTCGGTGACATAGCCATCATCAACAAAAGTGCGTTTAAGATTTCCAATCGATGAGCCTTCAACAAAGGTTGAAAGCTTTTTGTCGCCAAAAGCCCAAATCGCATCGACATCATCATGTTCAGCAAGCGTTTTTGCAAGTGTGTGTGATGAGCCGGTCACGATATTGAAGACACCGGCGGGTATATCTGACGTCTCAATCACCTGATAGAAATCTGTGGCGATCAGAGGTGACCGCTCGCTCGGCACAAGAATGATCCGGTTACCCATCGCGATCAAGGGAGCAGCAAGGCTAATCAATGAAAGAAGAGGCGCCTCATCGGGGCAAATGACACCGACGACACCGATTGCTTCTTTCATTGCGAGCGCCACGCCACGAAGTGGCGGTTGATGAACAGCGCCTTCAAATTTATCGGCATAGGCACCATAAGTGAAAAGCCGTTCAATGGATGCCTGAACCTCGCGTTTTGCCATCGAGGTTGTAACACCACTCGATGCCGCAATACGGTTTGCAAATTCACTCGCGCGTGCAGAAAGATTTTCAGCCAAGTAATAAAGGATCTGCGCGCGATTATGCGTCGTCGCTTTCGACCAAGCTTCCGCCGTCCGTGCAGCTGCCACTGCATTGCGAATATCTTTGCGATTGCCTTCCCCGACTTCGCCGAGCCATTTTCCCTTCATTGAGAGAACAACGTGCGAATAATTGCCATCAGGTCTCACTTGCTTGCCGCCAATGAAGAGTTTCGCTGTACGATCAATCGCCAATGCATCATTGGGTGGATTTAAGCTTGTGACTTCTGGAAGAGGGGCTCCCGCTTTCCTTAATTTTCGTTTCGCGTGGTTTTTGAGCTTCAAATAAGCGAGCGCGCCTTCGCGTCCACCTTCACGGCCAAAACCTGACTCGCGATAACCGCCAAAACCAACCGAGGCATCAAATAGATTGGTCGCATTGACCCAAACCACGCCGCTTTTAAGTTTTGGTGCAATATCAAGGGCGAGGGAAAGCGTTTCGCTCCATACACTCGCGGCAAGGCCATAGCGAGTATTATTGGCGAGAGCGACCGCTTCATTGGGAGTGCGGAAAGTCATCGTTACGAGCACAGGGCCGAAGATTTCTTCAATTGCCACCGTAAAAGCAGGCGCAACATTGGTGAGCAAGGTCGGGGGATAGAAACAGCCTGATTTCGGGAGTTTGCAATCAGGTTGAAAGAGTAAAGCGCCCTCGCTTACGCCCTTTTTTACAAGCGCTTCAATCCGTGTTCGTTGTACTGGATCTATGATCGCGCCGATATCAATGCTTTTATCAAGCGGATCACCGACGCGTAAATGCGTCATGCGTGTTTTAAGTTTCTCAATGAAACGTGCCGCAATACCTTCTTGCACCAAGAGACGCGAGCCGGCGCAACAGACTTGACCTTGATTGAAATAGATCGCGTCGATTACCCCTTCGACGGCGCAATCAAGATCCGCATCATCAAAAACGATAAAGGGCGACTTGCCGCCAAGCTCCAAAGTCAGTTTCTTGCCACTGCCTGCGGTTTTTGCGCGAATGATGCGGCCGACTTCTGTCGATCCTGTAAAGGCAATTTTATCGACAGGGGCATCAACAAGCGCAGCACCTGTTTCCCCATCGCCGGTGACGATGTTGAGTACGCCTTTCGGTAAACCCGCTTGATGGGCAAGTTCGGCAAAGAGCAAGGCAGTGAGCGGCGTGAATTCTGCAGGCTTCACAACCACCGTATTGCCGAAAGCAAGTGCGGGTGCGACTTTCCACGCGAGCATTAACAATGGAAAGTTCCACGGGATAATTTGCCCTGCAACACCAACAGATTCGTGATCTGGAAATTCGCGATCCATCACCTGAGCCCAGCCGGCATGATGATAAAAATGCCGCGCGACAAGCGGAACATCAATGTCGCGCGTCTCACGGATAGGCTTTCCATTATCAAGCGCCTCAAGCACCGCGAATAAACGCGCGTGGCGTTGCACCATACGGGCCAAGGCATAAAGATGACGGGCACGCGCGGCGCCGCCAAGCTTCGCCCATTTTGGCTGAGCGGATTTTGCTGCCGCCACTGCTTTGGCGATGTCTGCTTTGGTTCCTTTGGCAATCGACGCCAGAGTTTTGCCACTTGCAGGTTCTTTGTTTTCAAAAGTTGCTTTTGAAGAAGACGCAACAAAGCGTCCATCAATAAAATGTCCAAAACGATGATTGTGTTTTTCAAGCCATGCGCGTGCTTCGGAATTCGCTTCCGGTGCGGTGCCGTAATCCATGGTCTCGAAATAATGCGCGACGCTCATTCTCTTATCCGATTGGGTGACGATTATAGGCCGAGTAACGACCTGTGATGTGATGTTCGAGTTGTCGCTCAATATCGGCCAAAAGACTTGATGCGCCGACACGGAATAAAGAGGGTTCAAGCCAGGGGCGACCCAATTCTTCTTTCATCAAAATCTGATAATTCAAAACATCTTTTGCCGCCGATATGCCGCCCGCCGGTTTGAAGCCGATTTTATGGCCGGTGCGCTCATAATAATCGCGGATCATCCGCAGCATCACGAGCGAGACAGGCAAAGTGGCATTACTCGTTTCTTTGCCGGTCGATGTTTTGATAAAATCCGCGCCCGCCATCATGCATACCATCGAGGCTTTGGCGATATTCTTCATCGTTTTGATATCGCCGGTTGCTAGAATGGCTTTGACATGGGCGTCGCCGCAGGCCTGACGAAAATCGCGCATCTCATCGTAAAGCGCTTTCCAATTGCCCGTCAGAACATATTCGCGTGTAACGACGATATCGATTTCTTGTGCGCCATCTTTCACTGACGCTTCAATTTCACGCAATTTTACATCATGCGGCACAAGGCCTGCCGAAAAGCCCGTCGAAACAGCGGCCACCGGAATACCTGAACCTTTCAACGCATCAACGGCCACGGCTACAAAGCGATGATAGACGCAGATGGCGCCCGTTGTGATCTTCTGATCACCCATGCCAAGCGCTTCAAGTAGATCTTCACTAATGGGACGTCGTGCCTTTGCGCAAAGCCGCCGCACGCGACCCTCCGTATCATCGCCATTGAGTGTGGTAAGATCGATGCATGTGACGGCTTTTAAAAGCCATGCCGCCTGAGCGTCCTTTTTCACGCTGCGTCTCGCGGGTAAAGTTGCCGTTCGACGCTCAACAGCGGAGAGATTGACACGGATCTCATCAATCCAATCCGCATCGAAAGGGCGCGGCATCGGGCGCCCCCCAGGTTCGGGAGCCTGATGATGTGAATGAAGCGAGGCGATATTCGACATGACAGCGTGACGTTAATCGCCACGACCGTTCTTTGTCAATTTTGTAAGGGATGCACGACTTAAAGGTCCAGAGCGCTTTGCGCTTAGACCGTCAAACGATCATCAACAGCCATCACGCCGGGAACACTACAGGCGGCCTTTTCAACGATTTCGCGCTCACGCCAATCATTGACTCTCCCCTCGAGGCGAACGCCTGAGTCCGTGACCGTGATGCGGATCGCATTGGCCTCCATTTCAGCCGAACGTTTCAACGCGTCCTGAATTTTCTGTTTTACATCACCGGCTTGAACACGAGCCTTGATGGTAATGAAATTTGTTATCCCCGTAACGCCCGAAATTTTCCTGACACCGGATTCGAGTGAAGCGGTCGATATTTTTTGTGCCAGCGCCGCCGCAGTAAAGTTCTGATTGACCCCAACCAAACCAATAACGCGTGGGTCCACCCCACATCATGGCATGCCCCGGACCCCACTCTTCGTCTTTGGCGTGAGCGGGCGCGAATGCAAATGAGGGCACAAGAACAAGCGCGATGAGAGCGGCGCGGCGCAGTTTTGAAAAAGAGTACATCGAGAAGCTCCTGAAGATCGGAAGATCACCGGTTAAGGGGATCAATCCATGGACCATGTGGTTAAACTTGACGTTGATAAGGATCAGTCGCGAGGTCAGCAGAACTGCGGATCACACGCTCTTTCGCCTCTCGACAATTATGCTCCTCATATGCGAGAGGGAAATCTGTGATTTCTCTCCCGAAATGTCTCTTCTAATGAACGCTGATAGTTCTTCGTCTCTCGCTCATGATGATCGCACTCATCATGAATTTTCGTTTCCATTTCACGCTGTCATTGCTGGGCTGCTCGCGGCCTTTGTTGGCTTTGCCAGTTCGTTTGCGGTGGTTGTGCACGGTTTAAAAGCGGTCGGTGCGAGCGAGGCCGAAGCCGCCTCCGGTTTGATGGCATTATCCATTGCGATGGGTCTTGGCGGAATCATCTTAAGCCTGAAAACACGTATGCCCGTGAGCGTGGCCTGGTCAACACCGGGAGCTGCATTATTGGCCACAACGGGCCTGTTGCCGGGGGGATTCTCAACCGCTGTTGGTGCGTTTCTTTTGTCTTCATTGTTATTGGTGATCGCGGGTCTCTGGAAACCTTTGGGTCGCGCGGTGAATGCAATCCCTCCGGCATTGGCGAATGCGATGCTTGCAGGCATTTTGCTTCATCTGTGTGTGGCGCCCGTTACGGCCGTCGCGCAGATGCCAATGGCTGCGTTATCGATTATTGTGGTGTGGGCTGTTGTTGCGCGTTTTAAACGCGTATTTGCGGTTCCCGCCTCTGTTATCATTTTGATGATCAGTCTTTATTTGACGGGCACAGCGCCGTCGTTGAGTTTGGCGTCGCTCATACCGCAACCGGTATTGATCGAACCGCACTTCTCGTTGCCAGCAATGATCAGTATCGCTTTGCCTTTGTTCATCGTCACAATGGCCTCACAAAATATTCCAGGAATTGCGGTTTTGGCGGCGCATGATTACCGACCCGAACCCGGACCGCTCTTCACAGTTACCGGCGTGTTGTCCCTGCTTGCAACGCCCTTTGGCGGCCATGCAGTTAATCTTGCGGCCATCACAGCCGTAATTTGCGCGGGGCCGGACTGCCACCCTGATCCGCAAAAACGCTATGTGGCGGGCGTTACCGCTGGTGTGGTTTACATCATTTTTGGTCTTTTGGCGGGCGGCGCTACCGCTCTGATTGCGGTTTCGCCACCGGTTTTGATTGAAGCAGTGGCGGGGCTCGCTCTCATTGGGGCTTTTGGCGGTGCGCTTATGGCGGCTGTTCAAGATGCATCGGAGCGTGAAGCGGCTGTCGTTACATTTCTTGTTGCCGCGTCCGGATTGACCCTCTTCGGCATTGGCGGTGCCTTTTGGGGCTTGATTGCCGGCGGATTTTTGCGGTTGCTGCGTCGGTTTGGCACGGCGGCCTGATTATTCCTGCAGGACACGGCGGTTTTCTTTAGCGGCGTGGCAAGCTATCGTGCTTTCCTTTTTCCCGCTCTGGAGTCGATGATGACCGCCAATCCAAATTCACTCGCCGCACGCGATATCGAATTTTATTTTCATCCTGTCACCAATGCGCGCCGTCACGAACAAGTCGGGCCGATGATCATCACGCATGGCAAAGGCATCCATGTTTATGATGATGCGGGTAAAGAATATATCGAAGCGATGGCAGGCCTTTGGAGTGTCGCCGTTGGCTTTGGTGAAGAGCGTCTGGCAAAGGCCGCTGCTAAACAAATGAGCGAGCTTCCTTATTATCATTCCTTCTCTCATAAATCTCATCCGCAAGTGATCGCGCTTGCCGAGCGCATGGTGAAAATGGCGCCTGGCAAAATGGGCAAAGCGCATTTCACCAATTCGGGCTCTGAGGCGAATGACACCGTTGTGAAAATGGTGTGGTATTATAACAACGCGCTGGGCCGTCCGCAGAAGAAAAAAATCATCTCGCGCATCAAAGCCTATCACGGCATTACATTGGTTTCTGCGAGCTTGACGGGATTGCCGAATAATCATCGTGATTTCGATGTGCCTTTCCCTCAATTCAAACATGTAGGCTGCGCCCATCATTGGCGTTATGCAGAACCGGGTGAGAGCGAAGAAGATTTTGCCACGCGCCTTGCCAAAGAATTAGAAGATAAAATTCTGGCGGAGGGTCCGGAAACCGTCGCTGCCTTTATCGGCGAGCCTGTGATGGGTGCAGGCGGTGTGTTTGTGCCCCCGCGTACCTATTGGCCGAAAATTCAAGCCGTGTGCCGCAAATATGATGTGCTTGTGATTACTGACGAAGTGATTAATGGCTTTGGTCGCACAGGCACAACATGGGGCTCGACGACCTATGGCATCGAGCCGGATATCATGGTGTGTTCGAAACAGATCACATCCTCTTACGTGCCATTGGCAGCCATCGTCTTCACCAATGAAATCTATAATGTGATCGCAGATAACACGGCCAAGATTGGCGTCTTTGGCCATGGTTTCACGGCATCAGGCCATCCGCTCGCGATGGCTGTTGCGAATGAAAATCTCGATATCATCGAAGAACGTGGTTTGATGCAGCGCGTCCCGCAATTAAGCCCGCGCTTCCTTGAACGGCTACACTCATTCAAAGATCATCCGCTTGTCGGCGAAACGCGCGGTGTTGGGTTGATTGGCGCGATGGAGCTTGTTGCTGATAAAAAGACAAAGGCAGCGTTTGAAAAGCCCGGTGCAACTGGATTGAAGCTTTCAGAGCTTTGTCATGAAGAAGGTCTGATCATTCGTGCGATTGGTGACATCATCGCATTATGCCCGCCCTTGATTATCACCGAAAAGCAAATCGATGATATCTTTGATCGCTTCAGTCGCGCCTTGTCGCGACTGGCAGCGTGATGAATTTAACAGGCTCTCGAGAAGAACGGATTGACGAATGAGTGGGCAAGGTAAAATTGCAATGATCACGGGTGCGGGTTCCGGCATTGGTCGGGCCGTGACACTCGCGATGATGAAAGAAGGTTATAGCGTTGTCTTGGCGGGTCGCCGTCAAGATGCGCTTTATGAAACAGCGAAACTTGGGGCTTCTTATGATGTGCTGACGCTTGCGGTTTCGACCGATCTTGGAGATCCGAAGGCCGTTGCAAATTTATTTGCCAAAACAAAAAAACGCTTTGGGCGGCTTGATGTCTTGTTCAACAATGCAGGCTCTAATGCGCCGCCAATCAATCTGGAAGATTTGACCTTCGAGCAATGGCAGACGGTTTTGAATGCCAATCTCACCTCAGCTTTCTTGTGCACACAAGAAGCGTTTCGGATCATGAAAGATCAAAATCCGCGCGGTGGCCGCATCATCAATAACGGTTCAATCTCATCACAAACGCCGCGTCCGAATTCTGCGCCCTATACCGCAACCAAACACGCGATTACGGGGTTAACGAAATCAACCGCACTTGATGGCCGTAAATACGATATTGCTTGCGGACAAATTGATATTGGTAATGCGGTAACGGATATGACGTCAAAAATGAATTCAGGTGTGCTGCAAGCGGATCTACAAATTCGAGCGGAGCCGACCATGAATGTTGCCTATGTCGCGCAATCGGTGGTCTATATGGCAAGCTTACCGCTTGATGCGAATGTGCTTACTTTGACGGTGATGGCAACGAAAATGCCACTCGTTGGACGCGGTTGATTTACCACGAACGCTTTTTCAGTCCCGGTAAACTCGCGGCGATTAAACGGTCGCGATGACTGTGCCAGCCGGGCCGTGCGGTATGAACCAAAATCGCTTGTGCCAAAGATGCGCGTGTCAACAATCCGATCGCGTGTCCATCCGGTTCACCAACAATGAAGGCAGGTTGTTCTTCAGTCTCGAAGCGTGAGAGTACTTTTTCGAGATTATCATCTTGTCTGATTGTGATCTCAAAGGGCGTCATCAGAGACGACACGGGTATCATATCCGTTTGATTGGACAAAGCTTCGAGCAATGCAAGTCTTGTGACAAAGCCGAAGGCACGACCCGTTTCATCGATCACCGGAAAAATTTCGTCGCTTGGCTGAATGAGTTTTTCAACACTTGTTCTAATCGTATCCGACGGGTGAAAAGTTGAATATTCCGTCAGCATGGCTTCGCCGACAGTGAGATCACGCGCGCTGTCATGCAACGCAGCGGCGTCTGCTTCAGCGCCTGCAGCAATAAAGATAAACGCCGCGATGATGATCAAAAATGGGTTTCCAAACAGGCCCAAAAAGCCAAGTGCAAAAGCGAAAATCTGTCCAATGCCCGCAGCGATTTTCGTCGCACGGGCCCGACTCCATTTGAGAGCGAGGAGCGCGCGCAGCACACGACCGCCATCCATCGGGAAAGCGGGAATTAAATTAAAAGTCATTAGCATGAGATTGGTTGCCGTGATGCAAAGCGCGAGACTTGTTTCAGCATTACCCATGGCGCTGAAATCTTCATTGGTCAAAGAGCGGCCAAGCCACAGCATGAGTCCGAACGCGATCACGAGATTTACCAATGGACCCGCAAGTGCAACAAAGATTTCTTGGCTGGGCTTTTCCGGTATGCGTTCAATATTCGCGACGCCACCAATCGGGAAAAGTGTTACATCACGCGTCCTCGCACCAAAGCGGCGCGCCATGATCATATGACCAAATTCATGTGCAACAACACAAATGAAAATTAAAATGATGAAAGCGAGCGTGTCCCATGCTGCAGCCGGCCCAGTGGCGCGATAAACAAGGATGCCAATAAAGGCGAGGAATAGGAGAAATGTGACATGGACCCTGACCGCTGTTCCGGCGATCTGCCCAAGTTCGAGTAACCACCGCATGGACGCGTCTCCGACAAAGGGGGAAGGGGGACCCTCTCCCGATGGGGTCAGGCCAAGCTAGACCTGTCCCGCGCCTTCGGATAGCGCGCAAAACGCTTACGTGACCACAACCGCTGGTTAATTGACGAATGAACGTTCATTCACTAATTGCGTTGAGCCATGTCCCTTGCCCGTGCCCCCCGTTATTTGGACCGTCGCCCGCAGATCCTTGATGCGGCGGAGACCTGTTTTACCCGTTCCGGCTTCCACCGGACGACGATGCAGGATGTTGCGGGCGAAGCTGGCATGGTTCCGGGCAATCTTTATCGCTATTTTCCGTCAAAAGACGCGTTGATTCTCGCTCTCATTGAGCGGGATCGGGCCGAAATCGCCGGTGATTTTGCAGCTTTAGTGGATACGGTTGATTTGATGGGGGCGTTCCGTTCTTTAGGTCGCCACCATTTTATTGAAAAACCGAGAGAAAAAGCCGTTCTTACGCTCGAAATCTGGAGCGAAGCCGCTCGCAATCCTGCGATTGCCGACGTCATGGGAGGCGTTCAAGCGGAAGTCCGGCGCGGCATCATTGCCGTATGCGAGAAAGCGCGATCTAAAGGTGAAATCGATCACTCAATTGATCTCGATGCGGTGGCGCGTTTGATTCTGACCCTCTCCGATGGGCTCATCCGCCGCCGGGCGCTTGATCCCGGTTTTGAAAGTGAAACCGAAGTCGCCACTCTTCTTGATTTGATCGGTGCTGTTTTGTGCGGTGCTGTGTTACTTCACCCCTGTTCTGCCCTTAACAATATAAATTCTCGCTAGGAAACTGACTATGCTATGGAGCCGCATCACCGCCATCCTTCTTGTTGTTGGCGCAATCGTCTGGATTGCGTCAGGTGCTTTGACAAAAAAGGAAGCGCCGCCCGTCAATACGAAAGTGGTGGAGACAAAGCCATTCCAAGTTTCGGTTTTGTCAGCGTCTGTTGAACCGCGTTCGCGCAAGCTTACTTTGTCGGGCCGCACCGAAGCAGATGTCCGCACAATGGCGATTGCTCGCACGAGCGGCGTTGTGACGGAATTGACAGTGCGTCGTGGCTCGGTCGTGAAGCAGGGTGATGTGATCGCTGTGCTCTCCGATGAAGCGCGCGAGTCAAATGTGCTGCAAGCGCAAGCGCGTGTTGAACAACGTCAAAAAGAATATGAAGCCAAGCGCGTGCTTGTTGAAAGCGGCAATCTTGCCAAGCTTGGTATTGCGCAATTCG
>Ga0194130_10008092_pt1 | contig 11321 bp, 12 predicted proteins | sample TA2KigsurfametaG_FD_160084 | JGI IMG/M metagenome (GOLD analysis project Ga0194130, IMG submission 160084) | Freshwater microbial communities from Lake Tanganyika, Tanzania - TA2015050 Kigoma 12 surface | ecosystem: Environmental > Aquatic > Freshwater > Lake | place: Tanzania: Lake Tanganyika... | reverse complement strand
AGGTGAGTATATTAAGTGTAGTGGCAATTGGCATAACGATAGGAATCATGGTTTGCAATTCAAAGCAGCTTTTCTTAAGGCACTGCCTCCTAACACTTTAGAAGGAATAGAGAGATATCTCGGCTCTGGATTAATCAAAGGTATAGGCCCGCATTTTGCTAAGAAACTAATTACTGCATTTGGTGAAAAAGTATTTGAAGTTATTGAGGAACGATCGCATTTATTATCTAGCATAGAAGGTATTGGCAAAATTAGAGCCGCCACTATCTGCAATAACTGGCAAGATCAAAAGATTATCAGAGAAATTATGGTGTTCTTACAGTCTCACGGAGTAGGTACTACTAGAGCTACTCGTATCTATAAAACCTATGGTGATAAAGCAATTGAAATAGTCTCTGAGAACCCTTATAGGCTTGCTAAGGATATCCATGGCGTAGGTTTCATCTCTGCTGATAAAATAGCAGCAAATCTTGGCATAGAGAGGAACTCCCTTATTAGAGCTCAGGCCGGTGTAAATTATGTTTTGCTTGAGGCAACTTCAGATGGTAACTGCGGCTTGCCTAATGATATTATGATAAGAACGGCGACTAAGCTTTTGGAAATTGAAGAATCATTAGTGGAGGCTGCAATAGAAGAAGAGATCAAGATAGGCTCTTTAGCCCGAGATAGTTTGAACAATAGTCAAACTATCTTTCTTACCAGCTATTACCTCTATGAAAAGAACATAGCTAAAAACCTTTTCTCTTTATCTAATGGTGCAATGCCTTGGGAGAGAATAGATGCATTTAAAGCCATACCTTGGGTAGAAAGTAAACTTAATATACAACTAGCAGATACTCAAAAAGTAGCTATAAAGCAAGCATTGCAAAATAAGGTAATGGTAATTACCGGAGGCCCTGGTACAGGCAAAACTACTCTAGTAAATTCCATACTTTCCATATTAAAAGCTAAGCATATTAGTATTAAGTTATGCGCTCCTACTGGTAGAGCGGCAAAACGCCTGAGTGAAAGCACTGTATTAGAAGCTGTAACTATACACAGGTTATTAGAGGTAGACCCAGCTAACAGTACATTTAAATATGATGAAGATAATAAATTTGAATGTGACTACCTAGTAATTGATGAAGCATCTATGGTAGATGTGCCTTTGTTTTATTCTTTGCTTAAAGCACTACCCCAAAGCTCAGCATTATTGGTAGTTGGGGATGTTGATCAATTACCCTCAGTAGGTGCAGGCCAGGTTCTAAAGGATATTATAGATTCAGGCGCTATACCAACTGTAAGATTAACAGAAATATTCAGGCAAGCAAAGACTAGTAGTATCATTACTAGTGCTCACCTTATAAATAAAGGTTTACTTCCGAGTCTTAATCATACAGAGAATACTGGCAAAGAATCTGATTTTTACTTTATCAACGCTGCACCGGGAGAAGATATTATCCAAAAGATAATTACCTTAGTTAGAGATCGTATACCAAACAAATTTAAATTTGATCCCATTAATGATATTCAAGTTCTGGCACCAATGCAAAGAGGTGGCTCTGGAGTAAGATTTCTAAACATAGAGCTACAAAAAGCCCTAAATCCTAACTACGTTTATGGGATAGAAAAATACGGGCAGATCTTTGCAGAAGGCGATAAGGTTATGCAAACTGAAAACGACTATGATAAAGAAGTCTACAACGGAGATATAGGGATAATAAAGAACATTAATCAGGAAGATCAAGAAGTAGTGATAAATTTCTACAATCGAGAGTTAAGGTACGACTACACTGACTTAGATCAAATCACCCTCGCCTACGCTACAACCATCCATAAATCGCAAGGCTCTGAATATCCAGCGGTAATAATTCCGCTAACTATGCAAAGTTTTATGATGCTTAAGCGTAACCTCATTTATACGGCTATTACTAGAGGTAAAAACCTAGTAATAATAATCGGAGAGAAGAAAGCCCTCGCAATAGCAGTCAGAGATAATAAAGGACTAGCGCGCTATTCAAAATTAAAGGAATGGCTTTACCTTCTTATTAACAATATTACAAATCAATCAGTATAAATAATATTATGAGTAAGAAGATAAATAAAATTACTAACCCTAATCTTAATCCAAGTATTTTTGATGAAAAAATTTTGAATAAGTTAGTATTTAATACAAGTATAAATCAAGTATTTATTTTCACTGTAGATTTAACTGGTCATACTAATAATATATCTAAGTACTGGCATTGTCTCTCTGTTAAGGAGAAAATACAAGCAGATCAGTATCATACTAAGGCCTTAAGTCATAAATATGTTATCTCGCATGGAATATTAAGGCTTATACTAAGTTACTATACTAAGCAATGTCCTCAAGACATTGAATTTACGCATAATGAATATGGGAAGCCTTTTTTAAAAAATAGTAATATTTATTTTAATATGTCTCATTCTCATAACAAGGCTAGTTATATAGTAGCTTTAAATTATAAAGTAGGTATTGATATAGAGTACCATGATGATAATTTAGATGTAATGAGATTGTCAGATTTTGTACTTACTTCTCAAGAAATTATGTTCTTAAAATCTTCTGAAGATAAGGAGAAACTTGCAACTTTTTATAGGCTCTGGACCATGAAGGAGTCACTTATAAAGGCTAATGGCCAGGGATTATCTTACCCTATTAACAGTATAGAAGCTTTGAATTTATTGCCCGGAGATAAAATTTTGCTTACTAATAAAGAAGATAATTTGGAACAAGAATTATATATCTACAAGTTAAAGGTCTCTCCCGCTTACTCTGGCTTTATCGCCATAGAGTGTAAAGTTGATCAAATAATTTACTTAGAAGCAACAAATCAAGAAGGTAATTTTAACAAGGCAAGAGTCGAATGTTTAAATTAGTACCTCAAGAAAAAATCCTAGAGTTTTTAGATACTGAACTTTCTAAAATAAAAGAGGAGCAGAAAAGGCAAAAAGCTAGTAAAAAATATAAACCAAAAGTGATAGAGAGAAAAGTAAAAAAGCTACTGAACGACATAGAGCTAGTACTGAAAACAAATGCTTTCGAGAATGATTTAAGCAATAAAATTATAGAGCTTAAAGAAGAGATAGAGAATAGTTTTGGTTGAATGGTATCTGCTATTTAGATAGGATTTTTATTTAACTAAAAATATAAATTATTTTATGGAGTAGCATATGATAAAAGTAGCTGTAGTAATTTCGGGATGCGGTTTCCTTGAGGAAGCTGAAATTTCTGAGGCTGTATTTACGCTGTTGGAATTAGAAAGAAGCAAAGCTGAATTAAAATTTCTGCTCCTAATAAGCAACAACTGCAAGTTATTAACCATTTAACTAGAGAAGGAATGCCAGAGAAAAGAAATATTCTCGTTGAATCTGCTCGTATTGCTCGCGGGCAAATTCAAGAATTAAATAATTTAAAGCCAGGAGATTTTGATGCCCTGATATTGCCTGGCAGGTCTGGTGCGGTTATTAACTTATCTAATGTAGTGTTTAAAAATGAGAAAGCTACAATAATTGAGAAATTAAAAGAAATAATAGTGCAGTTTCATAAATTATCAAAGCCTATTAGTGCTATGTGTATCTCTCCTGCCCTATTACCATTAGCATTAAAAAATCAAGCTAGAGTTAGGATTACTTTAGTAGAAAAAAATGCGCTTATCAGTAAGATGGGAGCAACAGAAGAAACTTGTATGGCTAATGATATTGTAATAGATAGCGTTAATAAGCTTGTTACTACTCCAGCTTTCATGCTAGACACGCCCTTGGCTGAGATACATATTGGAATTAGTAAACTAGTCAATAAAATAATTGAAATGCATAATTCCAAGTAATCTCTTCTCTAGAAGAATAAAATTAACGTTATAAAATATTAGGTATTTAAAATGGCAAATAGTTTGAATAAGGTAGCATTGATTGGTAATTTAGGTAGAGATCCAGAATTTTAGTCTATAAATGAAAGTAAAGAAATAGCAACGTTTATTGTGGCAACTTCAGATAGTTGGTAAGACCGAGCGACTGGAGAAAAAAAGGAAAAGACCGAATGGCATAGAGTGGTAGTGTTTAATGAGGGGCTTGTTAAAGTTATTAAAGACTGTCTTAAAAAAGGCAATAAGATTTATTTATAAGGAAGTTCACAAACAAGAAAGCGGATTGATAATTCTAGTCAGGAAAAATACTCCCCCGAAATTGTCCTACAAAATTTTAATGCTAATTTAATATTTCTAGATAGTAAAAATTCTGGCGAGAGTTCAATAGAATCTAAGCAAGGAACAAATGGTAACAATGATTTTGAATGTAACGAGCTTGGTGATGAGATACCATTCTAGGTTTTTCTAGATAAAGCATATTTAATTAAGTGTAATAAACCTTGTAATCTCTTTATATAAAATCTTGTTTACTATATTAATAACTTTTTGGTACGATGACTTAATGAAAAAGTGATCCCCTGACAATAATTCATACTCAAATAGAGAGCTTGTTTGTTCATGCCATTTTAATAAATCCTGAGAATCAAAGGTATCATCATTTAATCCTCCTAAAGCTGTTATAGGGCAACTGAGTGGCGGTTCACTATGATAGTTATAAGTTTCAGATACGCAAAAGTCTGCCCGAATTATTGGTAAGAATATAGCCATAAGCTCTTTATCTTCAAGTATATAGCTTGGTATGCCATTATATTCACGAATTTTTTCGATAAGTTCCAAGTCTGGTAAATGGTGAATAGGCCGCCTTTTTAATGGTACTTGTGGCGCCTTAGCTCCGGAGATGATTAGGTGTTGAGGTTGCCGCATCCCTTTTTTCCTTAATATGCGTGTAAATTCAAATGATGTTAATGCCCCAATGCTATGCCCAAAAAAAATATAAGGTTTATCTAGATAATCACTGAAGCTCACAGACAACTTATTAACAATGTCTAAGACATTATCTAATAAAGGTTCACTAAATCTACTTTCACGGCCAGGTAGTTGAATAGCCACTAGATCAACATTCTCAACATATCCTTAGCCCAATCCCTATAGGCAGAAGCACTGCCTCCACCATAGTGGAAACAAAATAATCTAATATAGGAATTCTTGTTGCATTTGTATGGTATAAGCCAATCTGACATGTATTGCACCAATAATAAGATATATTTAAAATACTAAAATATTATTTCTATTGCCCACAAGTATAAAGATAATTAAATATATTCAATATATCATTAAAATACTTGAGTAGTTAAAAGATGACATTATATAAATTAGTTAGAATTCAATTATAAACAATAAATAGGATAAATATGAGCCAAGAGAAAAAGCCATTTAACGCTGAGGTTGACAAAATTTTACATTTGATGATTCATTCTCTTTACACTAATAAAGAGATTTTTATGCGTGAGTTAATTTCAAATGCTTCTGATGCTTGCGATAAGTTAAGGTATTTATCTCAAATTACCCCAAATCTTCTGGGTGACGATATAAACTTTAAGATTACTGTAAAAGTAGATAAAGATAATAGAAATATTATTATCAAGGATAATGGAATTGGGATGAATAAAGAAGATTTAATGGAAAATCTTGGTACAATAGCTCGATCAGGGACTCAAAACTTTCTTGAACAACTCTCTGGCGATAATAAAAAAGATAGCATGTTGATAGGACAATTCGGTGTAGGTTTTTACTCTACTTTCATGGTTGCAGATTATGTTACTGTTACTTCTAAAAAAGCCGGAGAAGAAAAGAGTTATACCTGGCATTCGAATGGTTTAGGCGAATATACCATAGCTAATACTGATCGTGAGTTTACACGTGGCACTGAAGTAGTTGTACATGTAAAAGACAAAGAAGACAATTATTTAGATCACTTTCAATTAAAGCAAATTGTTAAAACTTATTCTGACCATATTGCAGTTCCTATATACTTTATTGATGATAATAACAATGAAACCCAATTGAATTCCTCGTCAGCTTTATGGATTAGGCCAAAAATGGAAATTACTAATGAGCAATATAAGGAATTTTATAAAAGTGTATCGCATTCTTGGGATGAGCCGTGGTTAATTATGCATAACAAAAATGAAGGTTCCATAGAATTTACTAATTTATTATTTATACCTTCTAGCAAGCCTTATGATTTGCTTAGTCAAAATTTTAAGAAGAAAGTAAAACTATATATAAAGCGGGTATTTATCTCTGATGAAAATATCGACCTTACCCCTTCTTATCTAAGATTCGTCAGCGGCGTAGTCGATTCAGAAGATTTACCGCTTAACATAAGTCGTGAAACTCTACAGCATAATACAGTCTTAGAGAAGATTAGATCGTCAATAACTCAAAGAGTCTTAAGCGAGCTGAAGAAGAAGAAAGATGAATCTACCGAAGAATATTTAAAATTTTGGGATAATTTTGGCGCAGCCTTAAAAGAGGGTCTTTGTGAGCTAAATTCCGATCATACAAAATTACTAGAAATATCAATGTTTAGGAGCAGCTTACATGATAAATTGATTAGTTTCGATGAATATATCAGTAACCTTAAAGAAGATCAAAAAACCATATATTATTTAAGTGGTGATAATATAGATAAACTTTTATCTAGCCCGCAAATTGAGGGCTTCTTAAATAAGGGTATTGATGTATTACTCTTTACAGATGCTGTGGACAATTTCTGGGTAAATACTTGCAGTAATTATAAAGACTATGAAATAAAATCAGCAACCAGAAGTAATATTGATTTAGAAAAGCCTAACACTGGAGAAACTAATAGCGAAACAAAAAATGATGATAAAAATAATGAGTATAAAGAATTGATTGAATACTTTAAACAAATACTTGGTAATTTAGTTAAGGATGTAAAAATTTCTAAAAAGCTTACTTCTAGTATAGCTTGCCTTACTGTATGTGATAGCGGAATGGATATCAACATGGAGAGGCTCTTAATGTCACAGAATAGACTTGCTACTAATGTAGCTAAGATACTAGAGTTAAATCCAAAACATCCAATTATTGAGAAAATAAATAATGATATTACCCATGGAAATACAAGTAATATTACTACCAATGACAATGAGCAGTTTATAAAGCTCATATTTGATCAAGCTTGTATTATTGAAGGCCAACCCTTGCATGATGCAGCGGCATTTTCAAAAAGGATTAATGGTATTTTAGAAAAGCTAATATCGATAGAACCCTTAGAGAAGACTCCAGAGAAACGCACTAAAGGTAAAGTAAAAAAGTTAGCATAAATGTTACATAGTACTTTATAGACATTAATATAAGTTTATTTTATTTTCAAAATAAGCGTATATTAATTAAAATATTGCTATTATATTAATGAGAATCGAAGATATGCAAATAGAGAAGATTTCTTCCGGTAATTTGCCTGAGGAATTAAAGGTAATTATTGAAATTCCAATGAATGACAATCCAGTTAAGTATGAGATTGACAAAGATTCAGGAGCAATATGTGTTGATAGGTTTATGCAAAGCGCTATGTTTTACCCTTGTAATTACGGCTTCATTCCTAATACTTTGTCAGGGGATGGAGATCCTATTGATGTGTTAGTTTTATCAAATTATCCTGTTGTTCCTGGAGCTATAATAAAGTGTAGGCCTGTCGGAGTATTAATGATGGAGGATGAATCAGGAATGGATGAAAAAATTATTGCTGTGCCAATTAACAAGGTTGATATTTCTTTTAGCGATGTAAAAGATATTAGTGATCTTAGTGAATTATTCAAATTAAGACTACAACATTTCTTTGAGCATTATAAAGATCTTGAAAAAGGCAAATGGGTAAAAGTTTTAGGTTGGAAGGATATAGAAACAGCTAAAGAACTAATTGTTAAAGGATTAAGGAGAGTAAGTGTATAAAAAAATCTACTCTGAAAGAAGGTGCATATCCTTTAACCTTCCTGTAAAATATATATACTACAACACAGCATATAAACAATAAATTAAGTAGGTAAATATGATCAATGAATTAGTCCAAAGATTAAGTGAAGGTAAACATGAAGTGGTAATAGGCCATAGAGATGAACCATATGAAGAAATAAAGCAAAGAATAGAAGATGGCTATATTCATATAAAATTCACACAAACTAGAGGTGGCACTGAATTAGGTATTAATGTCGATTTAAACAATACTAATGTAAAAGAATTAGATTTTACTAACGGAAAAGGAATGCTCCATGTTGAAGGTACTACGAATCTCAATTACAATCAAGTAAGATGCATAGCTGACATTGATCTTGAGACAAGGAAAGGAGAAGGGTTCCTACAAGTAGTTGAAGAAGAATTAACAACTAACAATAAATAATAGCAAAACTATAATTTAATATTAAATAAAACAGTATAGGAGGAACTATGTCGGAAGAAGATGATGAAGAAGAATATATATGTCTAATAAATGAAGAAGAGCAATACTCAATATGGTTTGCTTGGAAGGAGATACCTCTGGGTTGGAAACAAGTAGGCCCTAAGGGTAAAAAAGAGGAAGTCTTAAACTATGTAAAAGAGGTTTGGACTGATATGAGGCCAAAAAGTCTTAGGGAACAAATGGACAAAATTAATATGTCGTAGTGAATTACTAGTATAATCTGGACGTAAAGCAGAAATTAATAGCATGGTCCAAAGAAATAGGGGAGGCGAAAATTATCCTTCAGGTATTTAAAAATATGGAATTAATTGCTTTACTAAATTAAAATATGTATAAATATTACTATTACTTACACTAATTGATTATTACTTAATAAATAGAGAATTATGAAAAAAAAAGAAGCTACTTACGAACTTATACAAAGATATAAGAATATTAATAGCATTATTTACATGTACAATACTGAGTTAGAAAGCTGTAGAATAAAGTTAGCTGAATTAGCCAAAGGTCATGAAATAACCTTTCTTAACCACCCATCAATGACAGAAGATGAATATAGCTTTTTGATTATTAAAGAAAAAAGCTTAAATAAGCAAATTCTATATCTAAAAGAAGAATTGAGTGAGTTAACTCTAGAATATTCCGACCTAGATTGCAATAGCACAATAACTACTTCTCAAAATACCTACTACTTAGATAGCTCATTAGAAGTATCAGGTGCTGAAGGCAGTAGTTTAGGCCTTTGCTACTGTGTAATAATGTAGCCTTTAAAGGTTCATCAGGTTCCTAAGCTAGAAATTACCCGAGCCGGCCATTTAAGGTTAGAAAGATTATTCTAGGTAGGAAATAGGCAAAATATGAATAATATTTTTTAATTTTATTCTAAAAATAAGTAGTAATAAGGATAGAAAAAATGAAGTATTATTGGTGATTTTTTGAGCGGCACCGTCAACTTTCATTTTGTTTTAAAAATAATTCAAAAAATTGTCTCAATTGAGTTATTCAGAAACGAAGATTCTATTTTTAATTTTATACTTGACTAGTAATTACATTAGCCCATGCCTAACAAAAGCACTGGAATGCCTAGGGCCCTTTTTTAATCAACTGTTGAATAGAGAATCTAAATATCTATATGTGAAATTACCTAATTTAATAGGAAAGGCCTTATAAAACAGAGCACCATGACCAGAAACTATTATTGTTGGTTTGTTCTTCTCCTAGCAAAGAAGATTCTACTCCACCTTCATATTCTGCAATTTCTTTACATAAAACGTAAGGTAACTGGATAATGTTACAATATCATCCGATGCTGTCTCTAACATTTGAGCTCTTTTAGGAATATTATCTTTTCTTTCTTTTTGTTCCTTAGTTTTTTCTTCGTTGGCTTCGATTGTAGCTCTGTAATAATCTTGCTGTCTTTCATAATTTGTTTTGTGTGACTCTATTACATTATCTATGCGATCCTGCACATAATATAATCTTCTATTAGCATAATAATTAGTGCCACTGTTACTACGTGTTGAGACGAAGAATAGTTTGCGTTCTTCATCTCTTAAATCATTTAACTCTTCGTAGTAGTGGTCTCTTGACATTTTTTATTTTTAATTTTCTCGTTAATTTGTTTTATCTTAAAATATAATAACACGGCAATTGCGTTTAAGAGATCATATTGTAGGGCAGTTTAACGTGGGTTTGTCGTTCCTAAGTTGATAATTGATGAGCGCTGCTATAAGGTGTGAGAAAGCATTAACAGGAGACCTGTGACGGTGATGAATGAGGGTGTTGAGTAACTTCATCGATGAAAAGATTGATTCAATAAAACAACGCTTCATCAGCATCAGTTTGTCAGTGATCTCCATCAAACGATTGTTCATATTTTTTCTCACTTTCGTGATTAATGTCGTGCCTGATTGAAAAAGATCGTCAAATAAGGACTGAGACAAGTAGCCTTTGTCTCCAATGAGTTTAGTCTTGATACCTTTGAGCATGTCACGCACGGGTGATCTATCATCGCAATTACCGGGGTAATGGTGAGTCTGACGATCTCGCCTTGTGTGTTGATCAACATGTGCAACTTAAAGCCGAAGAAGAAGCCTGTTGATGTCTTTCCTTTGGCAGCCAAGTCTTTAAAAACTTTGTGACTGCCCTCACGCCTGTTATGACACACAGCCTGAGGTGTCGAGTCAATGAACATATATTCACTGACCTTGCCCATTAGGCTTTTAAGCAGGCAAACCAGAGCAGGTACAGCCTGACCCTATAAGGAGTAGACTTCGATAATGAGGAGTGCTATAACAAGAAATAAAAAATTATGGCAGCATCATATTCATACGATTTAAGAGTTAGAGTAATAAAGTTTCTTGAGAGTAAAGGGACAATTAAGGAAGCGAGTAGATTGTTTAATATAAACCGCCTTACCGTAATAGCCTGGAAGAAGATAAAGAAAGCTACCGGAGATGTGAAAGCGAAGACCGGCTATCAGACAGGCCATCGTTTGATTATCAAGGACACGGCAAGATTCGAGCGGTTAGTGGAAGAGAATAAGGATAAAAGCTCTGGGGAGCTTGCAAAGTTATGGCATGAGCCTGTAAGCGGTAAGAGTGTATTACGATTACTGAAGAAACTAGGTTATAGCTATAAAAAAAACTTTTGTGCATCCCAAAAGGGAAGATGGAGCAAGGTCTGAATTTATAGAAGAGTTTAAAAAGCTTAGTAAAGAGCAGTTGGTATTTTTAGATGAATCAGGAATAGAGGATAATGCTTGTCCTTTATATGCCTGGAGTATGAAGGGAACTAGATGTTATGGCATGAGAGCGTATCATCATAAAAGAAGAGTTAGTATGATTGCTGGATTATGCAATCATAAAGTTATAGCTCCAGTTATATTTGAAGGCTCGTGTGATACTGAGGTCTTTCTATCATATATAGAACAGATACTGATCAAAGAGTTAACTCCAGGGCAAACAGTG
>Ga0194130_10008089_pt1 | contig 11324 bp, 9 predicted proteins | sample TA2KigsurfametaG_FD_160084 | JGI IMG/M metagenome (GOLD analysis project Ga0194130, IMG submission 160084) | Freshwater microbial communities from Lake Tanganyika, Tanzania - TA2015050 Kigoma 12 surface | ecosystem: Environmental > Aquatic > Freshwater > Lake | place: Tanzania: Lake Tanganyika... | reverse complement strand
ATTAGAGAAATAGCTTTACTTGTTTACAGAGAGGGAGCATTCTTTTGGTGGTTACATTTATGCGTTTTTTCGGCGCCTAAATGAGTTATTTTTTGTAAATGGATTTTGCAGGGGAGGGCATTGATTCTGATAATCTAAGGAAAATTAGAATGAGTAAAAAAAGTTTTTTACTTGGGGTGTTGTTGCTTGGTGAGTGCGTTGAATCAGGGATATTCGATTGTTTTAAGTGCTGTTGTGCATCGAGAAGATTTGTTTATCCAGTGGATAATTCGATAGAAGCACCTGTGGTCGATTTGATGGCGCAGCGACGAGCAACGCTGGTTGGTTTATTGAAAAATAAGCCGATCGTAATAACTAATTATCGCAACGTATCAAAGTTTTCTCTCGAAACTGTCGGCTTGATTGAAACTGATTGTTCTTTAGCTGCCCTTGAGTTGAAATTGCGGCTCGCGCTTTCGCAAGATCTTTTTCCGGTCACCTGGGAAGAGTTTAATCGTCAAAAGACTGATCGGATGGTCGAGGTTGACAGAGTTGTATATGTTTTTACTCGAGAGTGGCTTTATGTCGCAAATATAATGGCTGCTATTGAAGTCAGTCCAAATACACCAGCCTTTTATAAAAGTAAGGTTTTTCGGGCCCTGGTCAATAGGTATGTTGAAAGTGAAAATGAATTAAAGCGCTCTCTTTGGCCCGATTTATCGTAAAAAACAATATGTTTTTTGGTTCTTTTTCTTCCGCTGGTTGCATTTTATCTTGTGTGCTAAACTTTATTTTTAGTTGAGCTTAATTTAAAAGCATAATGATATTTATTTGCACAGATGTTTAGTTTTTTTAAATCAAAGATTTTTTCGTTTTTTTCTTATTTTTCTTCAAAAATTGGCAGTTTTTTTTCGAATTCGCGGCAAGTTGACGAGACCTTTTTCAGCGAACTTGAAGATGTTTTGATCTCTGCTGATGTTGGGTTGGATAAATCTAAGTCCTTAGTTGATTTACTCAAGCAGCAATCGTTGCCAGGTGCTTCAAGTAATGAAATAAAAACTTTATTGCAGAGTATTCTTATCGATCAGCTCAAAAAAGTTGAACAGAAAAAGAAAGAAACCCAAATTACATTAATGGTTGGGATCAATGGTGTTGGTAAAACATCATTTGTTGGAAAATATGCTAAAAAGCTGACAGATCAGGGAAAAAAAGTTTTGATTGTTGCTGCTGACACCTTTCGTGCAGCAGCCGTAGATCAGTTAAGAGTGTGGGCCGATAGAGCGCGGGCATCATTTTTTGATGGTGCTGGAAAAACTGATCCTGCAGCAGTTGTGTTTGATGGATGCCAAAAATTTGTTCATGAACAATTTGATCATATTATCATCGATACTGCAGGGCGCTTGCAGGCAAAAGAGCATCTGATGAAAGAGCTTGAAAAAATTGCAAAAGTCGTTGCAAAGGCTGCAGCGGGACTTGAGTTGTCAACCTGGATCGTAATTGACAGCACTCTTGGCCAGAATTCTTTGGAGCAGGCACGATTATTTAATGAAGTTAGTTTTTTGAGCGGTGTGGTTCTTACCAAGGTTGATAGTTCTTCTCGTGGTGGTATCATATTCTCGATTTGTGATGCATTGCAGGTTCCTGTGATGTATTTGTCTCATGGTGAAGGCGTAGACGATATTACGCAATTTAATGCTGAATCTTATGTGAAAGGAATATTCAATGGCTGAGGTAGCTTCAGACGACCCCGGGCAGACTGTTAGTCGGCAGTTGCGGTCTTTGTTTAATGGTTCTGCGTTAGCAGTTATTGCAGGTATTCAGGAGCGATTGCGCCCTGTGTGTTCAGGTGATCTTGCAGCTCAGCAAGAAGCTTGGTGGTTGCTCGAGTCTGCAACTGGTAGATCTCGAACTCGCTTGGTAGCAGATGGAGCATGTGTGCTTGATGATACGGCACGAAGGTTTGTAGAATACGCTCTTGCAGAGCGGGTTGAAAAGCAAAAGCCAATAGAATATGTTCTTGGGGCTGTCGCTTTTTGTGGATTTGCTTTTGAGGTGGCTGAACCAGTTCTTATTCCACGGCAGGAAACCGAAGAATGGCTTATGGCGTTGGTTAAAACCATGAAAGAAAAAATTCCTTCGAATGTAAAATTTTCCATATTGGATGCGTGCACAGGTTCTGGGTGTATTGGCCTTGTTTTGGCTGCGGCGTTTCCGAATGCTACGGTTATCGGTATTGATGTGAGTGCAGATGCGATTGCCTTAGCGGATCGAAATAAACAGCGATTTGGAATCAACAACATCACCTTTATTAAGTGCTCGGTTGAAGAATTTATTGAAAATACCAATAAAAGCTTTGATTTGATCGTGTCCAACCCTCCATATCTTTCTCGAGATGAGTTTTCGTCGGCATGTGTTGAGTGTCCATCATTGAGGTGGGAGTCGTCGCTTGCGCTTATTGGAGGAGATGATGGGCTCTATTTTTACCGTCATATTCTTTCACGTGCAAGTAAGGTTTTGAGTGAAAAATTTCAGGATATTAGAGGGCTTCCTCGCTTAGTTTTTGAAATAGGGTATGCTCAAGGAGAGGCGGTAAAGCGACTTGGTGAGCGTGAGGGCTTTTTTTGTAGCGTTCAGAAAGATAGTTTTGAAAAAGATCGTATTGTTATGTGTGAATAGGGGGACGTTGTGAACGTTTTAGAAAAATTAAATGCTTTTGAGCGACAAATTAGTATGTTGATCGCTTCTCATGAAGTTGGTCGCCAACAAAGCGTAGACGATTTGAAATCGTTTGAAAAAACATTGGCAGAGTATGATGAATCTGGTTTAACCACTGATGAAAAGAAGGTGATTGCAGATATTCGTCATATGTTTTCAAAAAATATTCAAAAACTTGAGGCTCAGTTAGCAAGCGATTTGAGCTTTTTAAGAGATCAAAAAACAGCGATTGTTGATGTTAAAAATGTAAGCGATAAAGCAAAACAGCAAGAATTGGCTGAAATCTTGGCAGAAGACTTTGGTGATGCGGTAACTGATTTTGAAGCATTCCAAAAAGAGCTTGATGCACAGGCTGCTGAGGATCGTCAATTTTTGGATAACATTGTTCAAGATTTAACTCATATGTTGCAGGAAGGCGGATTTAAAGAGCTTGAAGCAGTTATGGCTGAATTTACTGAAGATGATGAAACCGATGAAGAAGAGTTTTCTGAGTGCGATGACCAAGAGTGTTCAGAAGATGATTGTTCTTCTTCTTGCGATTTGAGCGATGAAGATTTGGAATCGATCAAAGAGGCTTTTTTGAAAATTAATAATCCGTATATTCGTGATGATGAAGAAAATAAAAATTCAAAAGATACGGATATCAACTAATTGATTTATATGTTTTAAAGAGAATTTCCTGTGTACTCTGTTGAAAAAGAAAAAAAAATAATTCACCAGCTTTATGATGAGTTGGCGGATGTTTTTTTGAGTAAAAATCCATTACGACAGTTATTCTTGAAAAAAACAGTTCAATTTGCTGAAAACAAGGCGCTTATTTCGCATGAGCGCCTTGTTTTGTATCAAGAATTTGCAGATGAGGTTTGTGATCGCGCAGCATATCTTTCCGCATGGAAAATAGGCCTTAATGCAAAAGTAATCATTTTTTTACCAAATTCTATCGATTTTTATTTTTGGTATCATGCTGTTCATGCGGTTGGCGCTGTTGCAATTTTAGTTTCTCCACTTTTGCACGAAAAAGAAGTGGAAGATATTTTTAATCAAGTGAATCCGTCAGCTATAATTTTTGCGAAAAATCCTTTTATTCATACGTTGTTTGTTCAACGTCCCGCAACTCTTTTGGTTGATATTAAAGATTTTTCAGTACAAGATTTACCTCGATTTATTGATGGGTTGGTAGTTAAAGATATTAATGCGCCTGCGGTTATTTTGTATACTTCGGGTTCTACAGGTTCGCCCAGGGGCGTTGTTTTGTCGGCGCTTAATATTCTAACAAATAGTATTCAAACTCAAGCAAGATGCATGTTTTTGGGGATAAATAATGCTCGGTTATTGAGCATTATTCCTGCCAGTCATTCGTTTGGTCACATGACAAGCGTTTGTAAGCCTCTTTTGTCTGGTGATACGGTATATGTAGTTACCCAGACCTCTCGTGCAGAAATCAAAAAAGCCTTTCAGATTTGTAAGCCGACCATGATTTTTGGGGTTCCGGTTCTTTTCGCCTTGTTTGCATCGATGCCAGAGTTGCCTGTTTCTGGGGTTAAGTTATTTGTTTCTGGCGGAGATTTTTTACCATCCTCGATAGAGGAGTTGTTTATGTCTGTTTTTGGAAGGCGTATTGCATCTGGTTATGGATTATCGGAGGCGAGTCCGGTGGTTGGTATGAATGTAAATTCCGCAAAAATTAAATCATCAATTATAGATCCTTTTTTTGTTGGCGTGTCTTATAAAATTTTGTACAAAGATTCTTTACCAGAAGGGATTGGGGAGTTGCTTTTGTCTGGATCAACGATTTTTTTGGGATATTTTTCTGGAGACTTAAATGCCTTGGATTGTCCCGTGATTGATGGTTGGTTGCATACTGGAGATTTGGTGAAACAAACGTTGTTGGGTGTTGAGCTGGTTGGTCGTGAAAAAAATATTATTGTTTTTAAGGGATTTAATATTTACCCGGAGGAAGTCGAGCGAGTTTTGGTACAGGTTTCGGGTGTTTTTAAGGTTGCGGTTTTTGGCGCTGACCATGAATTGTTTGGACAGATTCCTATAGCAGTTGTTGAGCCTTATCCAGGCGTATTTATAGATTCTGTAGAGTTGCTTGAAGTTTGCAAAAAACGGCTTGCTGCGTATAAGGTTCCACATAAATTTATCGTGATGGATAAACTGCCGTTAAGTTCGTTTGGAAAAATAGATAAAAGAACTGTTAAAAAAATAATTTCTTAACAGCTATACTATAATAATTGAATGCAGATAAAAAATCAGAAAAGAGGGAGATTTCGGCGCCATGTCGACCGTATACATATTCATAGTTGGTGCTGTTGTTTGTTATTTTCTGAGTGGGCTGGTTTCTTTTCTGGAGACAGCTATTCATCTTGTTCGTCCCTATCAACTGAAAGCGTTGAGGGATGATGTAAAAAGCTATGAACGATTATTTGATATTTGGCAGACTAATCCGCAAAAGCTGTTAATTGGCATTTTATTGCTCAATAGTTTTATTGATATTGTGGCAACATTGTGCGTTTCAAAAGCATTTGAAATTATTTTAGGGTCAATTGGTATTGGTGTTGGTGCGGTTGTTGCTACTGTTGCCAATATTTTGTTTACAAATTTAATTCCGAAAATGTCTGCACGATTGCATTATCTCAAGGGCGTTAAAATGTTGTTGTGGTTTGCGTCAGGAATTATTACAACGCTTTATCCTATTGTTACGGTGCTCCTTTCTGTGGTGAATAATATATTTCTTTTTTTTGGAAACGATATCACCTCATCAAACGATGCGTTTACCGAAGATGAACTTGAGTATTTGATTAAACAAAGTGATGAATCTGGGATTATTGACTCTGAGAAGTCTGAAATGTTGCAGAATGTTTTTGGGTTGGGTGAAATTTTTGTTGAAAAAGTTATGGTTCCCAAGAGTGACATGGTTTTGCTTGATGTAAATGCAGGTATTCCCGATGCCATTCAATTTTTAAGGCATCATCGGTATTCTCGTGTTCCGGTGTATGACGGTAAAGAAGATAATATTATTGGGATTATTTATCATAAAGACTTGTTTGATCATTATTCATCGCAGGTAAATATCACTCTTAAAGAGATTGTAAGACCAGTCTTATTTACACCGCAGACAAAACGGGTGAGCCAGCTTTTGAATGAGTTTTTAAAAAAACGAATGCACATGGCTATTGTTATTGATGAATTTGGTAATGTTATAGGGCTTGTTACTCTTGAAGACTTGATCGAAGAAATTGTTGGTGAAATTAGTGACGAGCATGAAAAAATTCATACAGGTATTATCCCATTAGAGCAGGGCGGTTGGTTGATAAATGCGAGTATTATGTTAGATAAGCTCGAAGATTTCTTGGCGATTAAATTTGAAGTTGAAGAATCGTTGACCCTTGCGGGATTTTTGGCCGAAAAATTTGAATATTTGCCCCAAAATGGTGAATCTTTGATTTATCGAGGCTATATCTTTACGGTTCAGCAGGCTACTGATAAGCGGATATTTCAGGTCTTGATTGTCCACGAAAAAACAACTGTTATTTCAGGGCAAGATGTCAGCTAGAATCGAATAGAGATAAAAAAGTTTAAATTTTAGCTAAAAATTATCGTTTTTTTATTAAAAATGTTTTTCTTCATCTTTTCACCTAGAATAAGGCATGCAGTATAGAAGGTGTTTTTAGTATAAAATTGATTTAGCCAATGAATTGTGCACGGTTATTATTTTTGTGTGGACTGTTCTCTGTAGGGTTACTACAGGGAAAGCACGTTTTTGCGGTCCCAACTTATAAGCAACGAGTGGCGATAGAACGATTGTCTAGCTTTGGAGAGCTGCACTTTGATCGGTTTTCTTCAGAAATTCAGAAAAAAAAAGAAGCTAAACGAGCAAATCTTGTCCGTATTTTGCAAAAGAAAAGTGATGACTTAACACCCTTTGAACAGCTGGACTTACTTGGTTACACTCTTCCTGTAAAGGCTCTTGATCCACTAGTATCGGATTTTTTAGTGGCATTTTTCGTGTCATACTTTTTGCAAGCTGTAGAGTATTATATTGCTGCGGGCGTTTCTGAATTTAATGGAAAATCTGAGGTAAGACGAAGAACAGTTTTAGTTAAAGAACATATTGAGATTGAAGAGTCATTAGGGGTTAATAGTTCAAGAGGTCAAGATTTCAGCACTTCATCTTTATTTAATAAATTTCAGAAAAGATTTGAAAATACATTGAGAGAAGTATTCCAAGGTATGAAATTTTTTTGGGGACAATCTAATGAGGTGGAAACTGATAATTCAGATCAAGAAGTGATGCAGAAGAAAGCAGAACATCGTCGCGTTAGAGTCTCTCAACCCCTGCCCAAACAGGCTGATAGTTCAGATGAAGAGCCGGAATGGAAATCAAAAGGATTGTTGCCGACGATTAAACAATTGTTTAGTCGGCTAAAGATTAATAATAGTGATCGCCAAGAACCTGTTAATGAAAAGAATCGTAAAATTTTTCAGGCTTTTTATACTCATGACTCATATCCAGGTCAGTTAATAGTAAAAGAAATTTTTCTGAAGCATTTAATTAAATCATGGCCAATTCTCAAGCGAATTAGATCTTCATTTTGTTATCACAAAGCCCGTTTAGGCGGTAGAACGGCAGAGGCTTTTCTTGAGCATATTTTGAAACATATCTCTTCTGAGCTTGCGCAAGTGCTGCAGGCAGATGAGAAAAAAAATTCATTTGTGCGATACGTGATTGAATCACTTTGGAATAAACATGCCGGAAATGATGAAAAAATTTATCAAGAACTGGAAAAAATATATGACAATTTTTCTCAAGAGCTTTTGTTGGGGCAAGAAAAAAGAACAGATCAATATTGGAAGCAACTAGCATTTAGATTCCATGCGAATATGGTCAATGATCATAAATTAACCTTTGTAGATGCAATTTCTCGTGGTTTTAGGCATGGAACAACTGGACGATTATTTTATTCGGCAGGTTTGGGAGCAATTGCCGTGATGTGTATGGAATTATTTAGAATGTATGGATCAACTTATTTTTATAATTATGCCCAGCGAGAGGATGGTTTTGGGTTTGTTAAAGTTGATAAGCGACGAATGTTTTTTTGGGGTGCTTTTGTTTTAATGTCTGCATGGTCTTGTAAAAATAAGCTTGCAACGTATCGCACACTTGAAGCAGAAAGAGATTATCGAGTTTTTCTTACGCGGCAGGGATTATTGGCAGAAGAGAAACATGCAGAAAAGTTCTACTGGGGCTGGTTTCTCCCGGAATGGAAAATGAAAAAAAAGAATCTTCTGGATGTAGAAAAGGAATTTAATGCTTATGTTGAGCAATTTTCTGGAATAAGCAAATCTTTAGAAGAATAATCACAAAAAGTTTTGAAACCCCTTATCTTCCAATTTTTTTATAAGTTCTCTGATGTTTTCTTGTTCTCCTACTTTCTTTACAAGAATTATTTCGTCTGTTTCGATGACGCACAAATTACTTACGTCGACAAAAGCGATAAGCTTTTTTTTGCTATGCGCGATGTTTCCTTCGCCATTCAGAGAAATGCAATTTTGTTCTTTTTTGCTGTTTTTATCTTGAGAGTAAGAGACAAATGATTCAATATCACCTAAATCTTGCCAGGTCATATTTGATGCAAAGACAACGCGATTTGCAATCTTTTCTGTTACTGTTGTGTCGAATGAGCAGGGTGAAATTTGCGCGTATTCTTTGTGTCCTTGTACCACAGAAATCATATCCTGATAGAGCTCAGGAGCGGCTTCTTTGAATGCTTGTAAAAAAATTGAATTTCGAGCAACAAAAATACCGCAATTCCACAGTGTGTATGAGGTATTCCAGAGAAGTTCAGCGATTTCTTGTGGAGGTTTTTCGATAAATTTATCAATATTAATTGGCGAATTTATTTCGTCTTTATTGTTTGCAAGAATATATCCGTACAAAGATGATGCTTTTGAAGGTTTTACTCCGATTAAACAAATATCTCCATACGATTCGGCATATGAAATGACACTCGTTAATGTTTTTTCGAATAAAAAGGTCTCTTTAATTGAATGATCAGATGGGGTAAAAACAACTACAGGGTCGGTGTTTTCTTCTTCTGCAATTTGCAAACATGCGTACAGCATTGCTGGTGCAGTGTTTTTTCCACAAGGTTCAATTGTGTAGGTATCTACAATATCACCAAGTAATTGCTGAATAGCCTGAAAGTATTCTTTATTCGTAACAATTCCGATTTTATCAGTATTTTTTTTTATTTGAGCTAATCGTTCAACGGTTGTTTCCAGCAGCGTTTGTTTGTCATCAACTGATACGAGCTGTTTTGGCGTATTTGAGCGACTTAACGGCCAGAGACGCTGTCCTTTTCCGCCACATAAAATCATATAGTGTGTTGGGGTCATAAGAATAATCCTTTTATAGGGTTTTTTCAAAAAGCGACAATTGCAACAACGACCATTGTTGAACGGCTTTCGTTGGAGCTTGCGTATTATTTGAGGCTATTTTTTGTGGATCAAGATTGCTAAATAGCGGACCGTTTGTATCAAGTGTATTCGCGATCCTTGCAGGAAAGTATTCTCCTTTTGTAAACCAATGCAAGAGAGGAACGCTAAAGCCTTGTTTTTTGCGATAAACAATATCTTTGGGTAAGTATCGTTCTGCGACTTTTTTTAATAAATATTTTGTACACGACCAACTAATTTTTAGTTTTGTTGGGAGTGCAAGAGCAAACTCGGCAATCGTGTGATCGAGAAATGGCACTCGCGTTTCTATCCCATGCATCATAGACATTTTGTCTGCACGCATGAGAAGTAGTTCTGGCAATCGATGAACGAGTTCTAGGTAACACATTTCTTTTTCTAGAGAAATATTTGGAGCTTTCGAGTAGAGATTTTTTCTATGATATTCAATGATAGAATGTGTGTCTGACGTTATGAGTAGTCCCGGATATATTTTTTCTAGAATAGGGTCATGAAATTCAGACATTTTTTTTGTTAAAAGCTGTTTTTTTTGAAGTTCAGTAAAGGGAAGAGCTCCGGTCCAAAAAAGTGCGCGATCGTTTTCCCAGTTGTACATAATCTCTTGATAAAAGTCGTTTTTGCGAATGAATGGAGCTGCGCATGCAGCAATAATTTTTTTTGTGTTGGAGGAAAATGATTGTTGAGATGAAGACAGTCCGATTGAATTAAATACGTGATATTTTTGATAAATACTGTATCCCATAAAAAGTTCATCTGCGCCTTCGCCTATCAAAATTGCCGGAATAGAATTGTTTCGTGCAAGCTCTGAAACGCAGCTGAAAGGAATACAGACGGGGTCTGCATGTGGTTCATCAAGATGAAAAATTGCTTTATCTAAAATTGCGTTTGCAGTCTGTTCGGTTAATAGCACTTCATGGTGCTTTGTGGCAAACAACTGCGCAACTTTTTTTGCGTGTTCTAGTTCGTTATCTTGCATCCACGATTCATATCCAACAGAAAAAGTGTGCACGTTTGATGAGCTCTGATTCATCAGTGCAACAATTAAACTTGAATCGAGTCCTCCTGATAAAAAAGCACCAACGGGTCTATCTGAAAGCATTGTTCGTTTTACTGCGGCTTGAAGTAATGAGTCTAGTGCATTGATTGCTTCGGCTTCATCGGAAATAGTTGTCTGCTGGGTAATGATAGAAAGAGGTGAATACCATTGGTGAAAATTTAATTCGCCATCGAGCTTGGATATTGCATACCATCCTGCTGGAAGTTTGTATATTTCTTTAAATAACGTTAGTGGTGCAGGTGTGATCATCAAAGAAAGGTAGTGCGAAATAAGCTCTGGTATAATGGTTTTTTTTATAAAAGGGAGTGTTGTGAGCGCTTTGATTTCAGAAGCGAATGAAATGATTCCGCCTTGAGTAGAAAAATAGAGCGGTTTGATGCCAAATCGATCACGTGCAAGAAAAAGAGTTTTTTTGTTTGTATCAAATAACGCAAATGCAAACATGCCATTAAGATGTTTTAAGCATTCAATGCCCCATTTTTTGTATGCAAAAACAAGTGTTTCTGTGTCGCTGTTTGATTTGTATACAAATCCTTCGTTTTTGAATTGAACTGAAAGTTCTGGATGATTGTAAATTTCTCCATTAAATGAAATAACAATCGAATTGTCATCACTATGAAAGGGTTGTCGAGCGTTAAAAGACTGATCTTGAATGCTGAGTCTGCGGTGAACAAGTCCCATCAAATTATCGTGAGAAAGCCAATATCCATAACCATCTGGACCGCGGTGTTTAATTGCTTCTTCCATGCCGCGTAAAAGCGCAAAGTGATTATCCGTTAGGTTTTTTTTGGTATCGTAAAAACCTGCGATTCCACACATGGTATATCCTTATCGATTAGAGTTGAATGGTTTGATTTTCTGGAGATGCCTGGAAGAAATCATCTTGTTTTTCGCTTGTTTGAGATAGTTTTTGAGCCTGATATCCGTAATCGACAACGCCGCCTCCAGCTTGCGCAAGAAGATCTACTTCAAGGGTTATTTCCGTTGCATATAAAATACGTTGGCGTTCACCTACGTGAGACGATAAATCGCCAGATATGATTCCATCAACAAAATATGATATAGCCTGTGTGTATCCTTTTTCTGGTGTACT
>Ga0194130_10008086_pt1 | contig 11327 bp, 9 predicted proteins | sample TA2KigsurfametaG_FD_160084 | JGI IMG/M metagenome (GOLD analysis project Ga0194130, IMG submission 160084) | Freshwater microbial communities from Lake Tanganyika, Tanzania - TA2015050 Kigoma 12 surface | ecosystem: Environmental > Aquatic > Freshwater > Lake | place: Tanzania: Lake Tanganyika... | reverse complement strand
GGAGATTTTCGGTTGATGGACCGATGTGTAGTGGACGCCCTTGCAAAGATGCCAGAACGAAACAGGTTTATGAAAGGCCTGTTCGCATGGGTTGGCTTTAGCCAGATATCGGTCGAATACGATAGGATTGCACGAAAGCATGGGAAAAGCGCTTGGTCTTACTGGAAGCTCTGGAACTTTGCCCTAGATGGAATCACGTCATTTAGCCGAGTTCCCCTACAAGTACTGAGTGGCAGTGGGCTGCTGATCGCGGCAATAGCAATGCTTTACGGTAGCTGGATGGTTTTGAGAACAATCTTATTCGGAATCGATCTACCAGGTTATGCATCTCTGATGACGGCTGTCTTGTTGCTTGGGGGCATGCAGTTGCTTGGCCTTGGAATGCTCGGTGAGTACCTGGGCCGCGTATTTGAAGAGGTGAAGCAAAGGCCATTATACCTAGTCAGAGAGAGATGGTCGAACAAAATTGATACAGTTAAGGTAACACGATAGACATGTGGTGGAAGGAGCCATGGATGGAGCAGCGACGAGTACTTTTTGGACTCGCAGTTATTGACGCAATTATCCTGATTGTCACATACAATTTGTTATTTTACAAGGAGACTGAGCGGTGGGCTGGAGTGACAGGTGGCATAGCTTCACTGGTGGGTCTGTGGCTGATGATTTCATATTTACTCGGGCGCTATTCATATCAAACAGCAACTCGGCAAGCGTGGTCAATCGCAAAGACCGCTGCAATACTAACAGCGATTACTATCGGCATGACTTGGATAAGCTCGAGAGAAGATATGAGGACATTACCAAGCTTTTTGCTGCCGCTATTTGCGATCTCCGGGACTTTGTCAGCAATCGCGGCAATAAGAGTGGAAGATATTGGCAAGCCTAAGAATTATTGGATTATAGCGACAAAAGAGGAAAACGAAACAGAACTGCGAGCCGACTTAAAACGTGACAACTGGTGCAGAGTAAAAGTGGAAATAGTTACTAGTACACTTACACTGGAAGAGAGGCTGGATAAAGCTGATCATGCCATAGGAATAGCAATAGATGAAGCAGTAACTCTGAGGGAAGACCTAGTGAACAAGCTACTTAGAGGTAGAAAGAATGGGCTTGAAATTGTAAAGCTGATAGATTGGTATGAAAGATTTCAGCAAAGGGTATCACCAGAATTACTAACAGATGAATGGCTTCTTTTTGCAGAAGGATTCCAGTTAAGACCAGGAACATTTAGATGGCGAATGAAAAGGATGGGAGATCTTGTATTATCAAGTGCACTCATTATTGCAACTTCACCAATTATACTGATGAGCGCAATAGCAGTTAAGCTAGAAGATGGTGGACCAGTACTCTATAACCAGATCAGAACGGGGTTAGCTGAGAAAGAATTTCGAATTTGGAAGCTAAGGACGATGAGAGTGGACAGTGAAGATGGAAAACCTCTGTGGTCAAGTGGTAACGACACAAGAATTACTCGAGTCGGAAGAGTCTTGAGGGGCACACGTATTGATGAACTACCACAACTCTGGAACGTTTTCAAAGGTGATATGAGCCTAATAGGTCCACGTCCAGAACGCCCTGAACTAGAAAAGAAGCTAGAAAATACTATTCCACATTACCGAGTACGCCATTGGATCAGACCAGGGTTAAGTGGCTGGGCTCAAGTTTGCTATCGATATGGCGCTAGTATCGAAGATACAAGGATAAAGCTAAGCTATGACGTTTACTATTTGAGGAATTATACATTTTGGCTTGATATTTTGATTTTTATAAAAACTGTCAGGCTCGTGACAAGAGCGGAGGGCGCAATCGCAAAATGAAATCTATGTCTCTGCACTTCTGTATCTCACATTACGATGGGGATCTGGAGGATCTCCTTAATTGCATTGGGCAGCATGAGATAACAGTCTACAATAAGTCAGGTGCGGATATTAGACCCAGAAAGAATGCGAGAATTGTCAACATAGAGAACCATGGCTATAACATATACAGCTACCTAAGCTTTATTATTGATAACTACGACAAAATGCCAGACAGGGTGGCATTTATAAAGTCCAATATTTTTCCACGCCATATCACAAAAGAATTGTTCAATTCATACATAGCCAGCGAGGAAGATTTTATACCTTTAACCAATAAGGGAAGTTGGCAAGAGTTGCGATGGCCACAATCATTCAGCGGTGAAGATAATATGTTGTACGAACTGAACAACAGTTGGTATCGATACAGACACAAGCCAAGTTACTTTGATAACTATAATGAGTTCTTCCGAGTGTATTTCGAGGATAGTGTCATCAGGGGGGCGCCCGTTTATCTCCGATTCGCTCCTGGTGCAAACTATATCGTAAGCCGTGATCGTATCCTCAAGGGTACAAAGTGGTTCTACAAGAACTTAAGAGACACAGTTGAAGGTTATCAGCTTTCATGCGAGAGCCACTATATAGAAAGATCATTAGGCCTAATATGGGATTCAAAAGTAAAGTTCTCTGAAAAGAGTCAGTCAGGCCCTATCACTCCACTAAAGAAAGAGCAAACGAAATGGAATGAAGGTCTATCATGGATCAGGTTCAAAGTAATGAGTATCTTGTTGAAAATAGGTGGAATGATGGCAAGGACGTCGTTAGAAAGATGAACAGCTTTACTAACATAGTATGTATCCCCACCTATAACAACAAAAAACTGGCCATAGGATGCGTCATGACCCTACAAAAGCTGACTGGAACTATAGTGCATATTCTAGATGACAGCACAGATGAATGCGTCAGACAAGAATTGGAGAAATACCAACGAGAGCGGAAAGTATCAAATATCATTTATCATGGATTAATGGAAGGCATATATAGGAAAAACCATATCAGCAATTGGAATCGATATGAACAGATGATTGAAGAGGGTCAAGGATACATGAATATAAGGCACCATGATGATTATCTCTTAAAGAAGGCCAGTTGTCCAACAGATAAAGGAAGTGGTGAAATCGATAAGACAGACATGGTGATCAACCCTGTAGCAATATTAATATTCAGATTAGGCAGATATAGCGTTTATCGCTACCATTGCCATCCAGCCATGCAGAGATTATTAGTCAATCACTGCAAGCCTGAAATACTGATCTATTTTAACTATATTGGACCGACGGCTTGTCTTTGGATTAGGAAGGAGGTTGCAAAGGGGGTTGGCCCATTTGATGAAGATATGGTTTGGCTTGTAGATGTAGAATGGTACATGAGACTGCTCAAAAGAATAGACAAGTCAAGGGTAAAAATCAGTGAGCTACTTATAAATTCATCTATGAGACATCAGGGGTCAATAACCCGAGAGATTAATTCAGGGAGTTTATACATCAAGGAAGTTGAAGTTACAAGACTAGTAAAACAGTACAGAGTCGACAACAGACTACGGACATCCGCATTCATTCTGAGAATACTCAATAGAATTATATCATCGGCACTATTAATTCTTATTCGAGATGATTGCGATGAGAAGAATCTGTGAGAAAATACATAGTGGCTACGAAGGAAGTTATTGCCACGAGTGGAGCAAGCTGGTATGTCATAAGTTTTGCTCTTTCATTTGGACTGAACATCGTATTCACATTTATTGCAGCAGGCCACCTCGGTGTGAGAGCCTTTGGCGTCTTCACACTACTAACTTCAATCACTCAGATTGGAGTCAGCATTGTCAACGCTGGATTTTATACAAGCGCCTTGACGAAGGCGGGGCCGCACAGCGCAGGCCATCGTGTAACAGCGTTGTTAGGGACAAGGATCAGTACATCTGTCACGCTTGCTCAGTTGTTGATCGTGCTGTTGGCCATACCTCTTGCACTAGCAAAGCATGAGTTACAACTCTACATCATAACCGGATCAACATACATATGGCTAAGCAGTATCCAGCCACTCTGGGTATATCAAGTGAAAGGGGAACACAGGATCTTTAATGAGACCCTGATATTACAGCGATTGAGTTATGTCTTGCCGGGCATAGCTGCTATGCTTTGTGGAAAGGATCTGAGATGGGTATGCTTAATCTGGGGTGCGTCTCCAATCACATCGGCGATCGTTTTCTACAAAGCAAATCCTCAGGCAAAAAAATATCTGTACAACTGTGTTCTTCTCAAAACTAGGGGTATGCGCACAGCGCTAATAACAGTTAGTCATGAGGGTAGATTTTTGATAGCAGATCTTTTGGCAACAGTTGCGGCCACTTTACCAAACATTATAATTGCAAGAAGTTCATCAGTAGCAGATGTCGGTATCTACTCATTTGTCGATAAATTGAAAGGGTACGCTACTGCGACTTTTGCTCCATTTAATAGCGCACAGTACGCAAGAATGTGCTCACTATGCTCACAAAAGCTATACAGAGAAGCCTCGAAGGTCGTCACAAGATATTGGCTAGTTATTGGATCACTAGGCTCGATAGGCGCCGTAGGTGGTTTAAATACAACTTTATCCTTGGTGCAAGACATTGGGGATGGTGAGTATGCACCTGGAAAGATCGCAATCAGTATATTCTGGTTAAGCTTGCCGTTATTAGCAATTTGTTCAGGCTTTAATCTGTTGTATTTCTCAAGTCAGAGAATAACGCGGTTTCAGAATATCGGAATTGGCTTGAAAATTGTAATTTTTGCACTTTGCTATTATGTAATGTCGCCAATGATGGGAGCTGTTACATCGGCAGCCGCAGCCTACATAGCTAGTGAACTAGGTGCAAATCTTTTATGTTATCGGATGAGCCTGCCAACATCAAAACTCAGAATAACATTGAGATAGCGGGTAGTTGGCAAACAAATGATTAACAAATGAAACATCATGTAGCCACACAAATAAGAATACTGTCCATAGATTATTCAATGTGGCATAGTATGCTGCTATGAAGTTGACACTTGCAGAGGGCACATTAAAAGCATAATGTCGACTTTGAGTAAAAGCTCGAGTGTAGCGGCTGTGATCTTTTCAAAAGATCGCCCACTTCAGCTGCTTGCCACTCTTGATTCATTTCAGGTAAATTGCCAAGAAGCCAAGACAACTCCAATACTTATATTATATCAAAGTAGCTCTCAGGACTATGAGGATGGTTACCGTCAATTGCGAGTAGAGAAAAGCAAGGAATTAAATCTCGTCTGGAGAAGGGAGATTAACTTTAAATCTAGCCTACTACAAGGACTCAATAATATTCGTCGTGAGATAGATTATGTTCTATTTTTGGTTGATGATTGTGTATTTGTACGGGGATTCAGCCTTGAACAATTAAGTAGACTGTTAGTAAAGGATGCTCAAGCTATTGGAGTATCTCTGAGACTTGGATTCAATACACAGTGGTGTTACACGAGAAATCAGTCCCAGCAGTTGCCCAGGCTTAGAAGCTGCGGCGGCTATCTGTCGTATCGGTGGTTGGGTGAGGCTGGTGATTTTGGGTATCCACTTGAGCTATCAAGTTCACTGTATCGGTTGAATGATGTAATGCCATTATTGCGTTGGCTTCCTTACGACAATCCGAATCGGCTAGAACAAGGAATGGCGCGTATGAGCAGCCTCTATAGCAACTCCAGGCCCATATTATATTGTGCGCATGAATCTATTGCCTTCTGCATTCCGGTCAATAAAGTGCAGACTGTAGTCAACAATAGAGCCGGAAACACTAGCTCGTACGATTCTGATATTCTCAATAGAAGGTTTAGAGAAGGCAAATGTATCGATGTCAAAGCATTAAATTGCTACGTACCATATGCGTGCCACGAGGAACTAAACCTGCCACTCATTGATCGGACAATCAAGATAGTGGAGAAGCCAAGAGTTGCGGTTCTAATCAGTGCGTTAGTGAATAACAATGCGGATTGGCTTGTAGAAGCAGTGTCCAGCACAGCCAAAGGACTAGAGAGCCAGGATAGAATATATTTAAATGTGGACGGGGGCACACTACCTAATAGATTAAGAATCGAGTTGGAGAGGGTAGCAGCTCCCATACAGATAGAGTTCCGAAATAACATTGAAAGGCAGGGTCTTGCGTCAAGCCTTAATTCCTTAATCGAGGAAGTTTTGGAAGATAGCAATTATTGCCTAATCGCCCGGATGGACTCGGACGATGTCTCAAGTAGTACGAGGTTTAAGCTGCAACGTGAATTCATGGAAAAACACCCTGATATAGATATATTAGGCGGGTATTGTCGCGAGGTTGACGAGCTGGGACATGAAATACAGATCAAGAGAATGCCAGTGCAACATAGTGACATTGTCAAGTGCTTGCCGAGGCGCAATAGCATAAATCATCCTACGGTAATGATTAGAACAGATGTATTTAGGTCGGGACTGCGCTATAGAACAGATGTTAGTTTAGTTGAAGATTATCACCTCTGGATTTCCGCAGCTCGTGCTGGATGGCGGTTTGCGAATCTTATGAATATAGTTTTGAATTTCAGAAGAGACAGAAATTTCATAAAACGGCGGAGTGGTATGAGACAGGCTTGTGCCGATTTTGCAGTGCGGTGGAGAGCCATGAAAGAACTACAATTGTTTTCAACGGTTAACCTGATAGCCTCGTGCGGTGTTTTTGTGATCAGAATTTTGCCAGCAAAACTACAAGTCTTAGCCTATAGATACCGTTCCAGGCTATAGATGTGTAACTGAGAGGATCAAGGAAATTTTGGCCTTGGTGTATAGCACCAGAGTAACTACATCAGACTCGACAACAAGTCGGCCGTCGCAAGTGCTGTGCGCCTCCAACTAAACGCTCGCACACGTTGGATGCCAAGCGCATGGAGTCGAGCACGCATAGCAGGGTTAATCACAAGCATGTTAATAGCATCAGCAATAGAATTAATGCTGTATGGGTTCACTAAGACTGCACAGTTTGAGGCTATTTCTTCCGTACCAGAACCATAGCTTGTAATCACTGGTGTTCCACAAGCCATGGCCTCCAGGATGGGAAGGCCAAATCCTTCCCAAAGGCTTGGATATACAAAGGCTATCGCGTGCTGGTAAAGCGCTGGCAGCTCTTCTCTCGGCACATAATGTTTGAATAACACGTGAGAATCCAACTGAAGCTGGGAGATGAGATGAACAATGCGTTGGGACTCACGCCCGAGTGACTTGCCAACTAAGACAAGCTGCAAATCAGGATGCTGTGCTCGGACAAGAGCAAACGCACAAATCAGCCGACCAATGTTTTTATGCGGATAAGCCTGACCTACGTGTAAAATATAAGGACGATCATGGGAATTAGGAGCAGCTTGGGAAGGTTTGTAAAGAGATGAGTCGTAGCCTAACGGAATGACGGTGAGTTTTTGCTCATTAATACCAGTCAGACGTAATATCTCTAAAGCAGTGTGGTTTGAATTCGTCAATAGGTGCTTGGCTTGCCTGAGCAGCGAGGGAACCCAGGCTTTGAAATAAAAACTCTGTAGAGTCAGCTGAGGGTGACTCAACGGACGTAGATCATGCACCATCATGACCTGAGGAATGGTTTGCTGACCGAGATATCCCTCCGGAGCAGGCGTAAAAATCAGTGAGGCTCGGTTCCGCCTCGCAACTGAAGGAAGATGGATTTGCGTCCATGCAAAACGCGTGATTCGCTCCACATGACTACCAGGACTGCCGCCAGGAATCAAGATATGAGAGAGACATTGCAAATCCGGAAGAATGGCATTCGCATACACACCAATGCCGGTGGGCTGACTCAAAACAGGCTTATAGTTAAGCAAGAGAGTCATCAGGCTAGACCTATTAACCGACGACGCAAATACTTAGCCCAATTGAGGAGCCAAAATAAACAACTTAACCAAAGTCCGATATGACGGCGTTGAGCGCTAAAAGTTTCTGAGTAGACTAGTCCTATGCGCGTATGACTGACACCTGCCTGAACGACCTTAAGTATGGTGTCAGTGGTATGCACACTGCTCAGACTGGGGGGCAGCCTTAAAAACCACTCATAATCACCACAAATACGATAGGATGCATCAAATGATCCAAACCGCTCAAACAAGCCACGCTTAATCAACATGCCTGGATGCGCAATATTCATAGACTGACGCATGCGGCTCCAGTTCCACCCAGAACCCCAGCAACGCAAGAAATGTCCACGCGGAGAGTAGTAGGCATTACGAGCTGTAATCAAATCATGGTCTGCGTAGATGTGAGGTAAAATACGGGTAAGGCTGTGATCGTCAATAAAGATATCGTCAGCTCCAATAAAGCAGAGATAGCGGCCGCGGGCCAATCGCAATCCTCTGTTCCAGGCATCATAAATACCAGAGTCAGGCTGGCTAGTCCAAATCAGATTCTGTGGGCGTTGGATCTTGGCTTGGAATGATCTAATGAGTTCAGCCGTACCATCCTTAGATACATTGTCCAGCAGAATCAGCTCCCAGTCACAGAACGTCTGGTGGAAAAGACTATTCAAAAAATGCTCCAACTGGCCGACACAGTTCCAGGTGGCGACTAGGATGGAAATCTGGGTATGCTGGGACAAATAGCTGGCTGTGATAGGTCGTGTCACTGACTCAGTTTGTCCAACAAAGGGCTTAGCTCACCCAAGGGCAGTTGAACTGAAAAGTCAGATTGGCCACGTAGAGGTTTGAGCTGAACGACGTCCTTGGCAATCTCCTCTTCAGCTAGTACAGCCGCCCAAGGAGCTCCTGAGCGGTCGGCTCGCTTGAATTGTTTGCTGAAGGCAGCACCACCGGGGTCGAGCTCCACGTGTAGGCCATGCAACCTTAGATTCCTGACCAGGACGAGGGCTGCAAGAGATGCGACTTCACCGCGATGAATGACGTAAAGGGACGGAATGGGCTGAGGATTCTGGTAATTGTCAGCATGGTTCAACAACAGAACAAGACGCTCCATACCCAGTGCCCATCCAAAGGAGGCCGTTGATGGACCTCCTAATTGTGAGACAAGCCCGTCATAGCGTCCTCCGCCACAAACAGTGGCTTGAGCACCGAGCTGGGTCGAAGTGATCTCAAAAGCAGTATGACTGTAATAATCAAGACCACGCACCAAACGAGGGTTAACCTGGTGGGGGATGCCCAGTGCGCGAAGACCATCGAGCACCTGACGAAACCTGTGCTGACTGTGTCGACTAAGTACACTATCAAGGCTGGGGGCCTGAGCGAGCAGGGCCTGGGTTGATGGATGCTTGGAGTCAAGAATACGTAGGGGGTTGCGCAATAGACGTTCCTGGGAATCCTGGTCAAGAGCGTCGTAGTGCGACTGAAGAAACGACACCAACTGATCTCGGTAGTGAGTACGATCATCTTCAGTACCCAAAGTATTGACCTCCAAGGTCAAACCTTGCAGCCCGAGGCTGGTCAACAAGTCCCAGGCAACTGCGATCCCCTCCAAATCAGCAAGGGGATCGGAAAAACCAAGTAGCTCAACACCAATTTGATGAAACTGACGCTGACGCCCAGCCTGGGGACGTTCGTAGCGGAACATAGGCCCGCCATACCAGAGCCGCTGGGGACCTTGGGTGAGGAGCCCATGTTGAATGGCGGCACGCACCACGGCCGCGGTACCCTCAGGCCGCAACGTGCAGCTCCGATGACTGCGGTCTTCAAATGTATACATTTCCTTACCGACCACATCGGTGGCCTCCCCAATACCTCTTGCGAACAGCTGCGTAGGTTCCAGGACGGGCGTACGGATTTCCTGAAGGCCACATCGAAGGAAATGCTCCTTAGCAAGCACCTCCACGTGCTGCCACAGAGCAGTCTGAGTCGGCAAAAGATCAACCATGCCCCGCAGGCTTTGAACAGGGTGGTCCAAATGACAGACTAAGGGTGAAGTGAAGTCCTATTCTCTCATCCCGACTGAGCCACAAGACATCTGGTCGGGCAAAAATACAAAGGATATTCTATTGAAACGATTAACCTGCTAAGTTGCTACAGTTACAAGAGCACTATCAAGGCAAAAGATAAGTAGATTGATAACCAAGGCGGAAACGGTGTTGGCCGCTTCTCCTCCGAGATTAAACCTAAAAAACAGGGTGTTCATCATTGTGCATGCCGAGGTATAATGATAGAATAAGCTAGTAACGCAAACAACAATGAAACCTACAGAAATTTATCTGGCACAACCGAGGCAAGTAAATGATATTTGACTGCTTCCTATACTCTGGAGAAGCAGAACTTCTCAAGGCAAGGATAGAGATCCTAAATAGTACAGTCGACTATTTTATTATAACAGAGTCGACGCAAGCATTTTCGGGAAAAGAGAAAAAGGCCAGCTTTGCAGAGGTCATTTTTCCAGAGAATATAAAAAGCAAAATCATCTATCAGTTGATTCAAGATAGATTTGATTCGGCCGTGCAACTATTGGGCATGATCAACTCGGCTGAAGATGAGGATGACATTCGGATTAGAGAAGCAATAAAAGGGCATGATTATTACAATAAAGATCAGTTACATTGGCTGCTTGAGGCCTACCATAGAGAGAGGCTTATATCACCACTTAATGGCCTAGCAAAGGAGAAAGATATTGTATTTGTTTCAGATGTAGATGAGATCCCAGATCTCAGCAAAAGCATACTAGAGAATCTAAAAAAAGATCTAGACAAGGGGTACACATTAGTATTTAGCCATTCTCAATACCAATACAGGTTAGACTGCAAATGCAAAGAACGGTGGTCTGGCTTATACGCATCCTACTATGGCCACCTCACGGTAGAATCTCTAAACAGCATCAGGGCATCTATACGAGGTCTAGTCAGAATGGAGAGAAAGCATATCACAATTCATTCCGGATGGCATCTAACAAACTTCGGAACAATCGAAGATATAAAAGCGAAAGTACGCACATATGGTCACCAAGAATACAACAACCCACTGGTTCATTCGCTGCTGCCATTGGCATACTGGCTTGGTTATGATTACTTATTCAGGCCAACACAACATTACAAGCTGTCAAATCCAAGCCTTGATGCTGAAATCAATGACTCATTACGAACCAGTCCATGGCTAACTAAACAATTAAGTGAGCGCTCAAGAAATCATGAGATTGGTCTTTATGCCCGAAAGCTTCTTAAATATGTCTTCTACCCTGCATCCCTCATCTTATATGGGGCGATTGCGGCTAGTTCAAAACTTTACAAGCATAAATCTATCTCCCGCAAAAGAGATAAATGAAAGGGCACAGCGATATCGCAAGAGGCGGCGGCTGTAGGCCAGACGTTACATTTGAGGAACAAATAACATAAAGGTCATGATATTTACTCAATTCTACTCGGGACAAGGGCTAGGAAACCAACTCTGGGCTTATGCAAGTGCACGATCAATCGCCATTTATCACAAGACGCCTTTCCAGGTGGTGGATGCGCATCTCTTTAAGGGTCAG
>Ga0194130_10008082_pt1 | contig 11330 bp, 17 predicted proteins | sample TA2KigsurfametaG_FD_160084 | JGI IMG/M metagenome (GOLD analysis project Ga0194130, IMG submission 160084) | Freshwater microbial communities from Lake Tanganyika, Tanzania - TA2015050 Kigoma 12 surface | ecosystem: Environmental > Aquatic > Freshwater > Lake | place: Tanzania: Lake Tanganyika... | reverse complement strand
CGGATGTCATGGGCCAAGGCGACCAGGCCCTCGGTGATGGACCAGAAGTCACCCAGACGCAGGGCATTCATCGCCAGGCTGCGGAGCGTGGCCAAGATCCGGACGCCGTTGCACTCGCGGTAGCGATGCGCGTCTTCTCTGCGCTGGGTGTCACGGGGCCAGTGCCAGAGATTTTCGATGGACCACCGATCGCGCACGTGCTGCAGCAGAGCCTGTGCCGTGGTCCTGAGACTCGTGACGTAGTAATGGGTCTCGTCGATGGGCTCGCCCTCGCGGATGCCCTTGCAGCGCACAGCCAGGATCGTGGCGCTGCCTGGCCAGTTCTCCACCACCCACTCTGGTGCCGGCATGCCGCGTAGGGACCAGGTGAGGTCGCGGCTGCGTTTGCGTTCACGCTTGCTGGCCTGAAACGGGGCCTGCCGGCCGTAGGTCAGCCGATCACGGATCACCTGAAACCCTTTGCGGCGACTGTTTTTAACCGCGATCAGGAAGTCGGCGCCACGCTGCTCGAGGTAGACGAAAAAGGGCGGTTCGCATGCAGCGCGTCGGCCTGGACCAGCATCCCTGTGAGGTCCACACGGTCCAGGAGCTCCCGCAGGGCACCAATCTCACTACCGGCGTCGGTGGCGTAGGTGCTCTGGGCGATCGCCACGCCCAGGCTGTTGGAGTAAAGGCTGACCTGGGCAATGAAACGCGCTGCACCGGAGGCGTTTTCAGCGATGGAGCCCCGCAGGGTCTTGCCATCGCAGACCAGCGTGTCGACGGATTCGCTCACCCCTGGCTGGGCGGCCATCCACTGCTGCAGCAGGGACTCGAACCGCTCGACGTCGAGCTGCATCCGCAGCCAGCGGAACGTCGAGTCCGACGGGGATTTGGCGATGTGGGTCCCCAGGAGCTGATTGAGTGTCTTGCGATGACGCTTGGCAAAACGCTCCATCCCAACCAGTGAACCCTGGTTGCTGAGGATGGCCAGGATCGCCACCAGCAGCATCCACCACTGCGGGAAGCGCACCCCGCGGCGCATGCGGCAGTCCGGCAACGCCTTGAGGAAGCTGATCAGGTCAGTGGCTGCAGCAGAGGCTTGGAGCGACGGCGTTGGCAAGGATCAGGTGCGGGTGCCTCCAGGAGAACCCAGTCAGGGACTGGGCTGTGGCCCTCCTGGGACAGACCTTTAATAGGCCCTGGGGAGGAACTCGGCGTCAATCAAAGCTCAGCCATTGTACTGAAAATCCTGTTGATGAACCTCGAGAAGTTATTAGAGCACTTTGTCTACTTACAGTCTTTCTATGCCTTCTTGCTAATTAAGGTGCTCTTAGTGTTCGCACTGTCTAGTCGAAGCTCAGAAGCCTGCAGCGTGATGTTCTGGCAGCGGGCTCCAGCAGGTTCGCCTTTTGTTGATGCTGCCCGCGAATACACTTTCTCAGGCCCCTGATTATGCAGGGTTCTCTTGAATATGTGCCCTGGCCAATTGATCCATTGCTTCGCGTACTGAATTCTTGCTGTATCAAGACTCTCCCAGCTCTTGCATCCATGATCACCCCCCTTGGCAAACTCTTATAGTTAACTTATAATCTGTATTGTTAAGTATTTCGCCATTAAGACTAGCTGCTAACCTGTCGCATCCAATTTGCTGAAAGTTTCTAGCTCAGTCTGGTTCCTTGAATGAATAAGTCCTTTGAAGTAGACTACTAAGATGCTAAAGATGTCATTCGTTTGACAAGCATCCTTGAACTAAGACTGTCTTGTAACATGAAAAAAGTCTTGCTTTCCGGAGTCCCTTTCGGGCCTTCTGGTGTTGGTCGTTTGATTACTGCCTTGGCACCTGATTATTTGGTAAATGGATTTTCTATGCTTGTTCCAAGGAGTCCTAGATCATTGCAGCATTTTCTCGATAATGGACTCTTTTTAGAGGCACTATCCGAAATCTTCCTCCGCCTTGCGGGTTCATTATTTTTTAGGTTTAAGTGCTTAGCTTTATTCAAAAGCAAGGTCATATTCCTTCATCCTCAAACAGCAGGGTTCTGGCTTCTTTTTTATCTCTCCTTGTTCAACGATGTTTCGTTGTACGTAATGGATAACTCTTTCTTTTGTATTAGGTCGTACAACATCCATCCTTTGAACAACAAGGAATGTTTGGACTGTCTTGGCAGGGTGAGGCCCTACAAATCTTGTTCACCCTACCCCTGTCAACTTCCAAAGCCTTTAAATATATTTTATCTTCGTGTATTTAAAAGAATCTACACTCGACTGCAATTCCTTACATTGAATGAACTTCAATCGGAATTACTGTTTAAGCACTTTGGTCCCGATATTTCCGTTACAGTATTAGGTATGCCTCCTAAATGCAGTACATTATTTCTTCCAGAGGTCAATAGTAAAGATGTCCATAAGTCGTATGAATCATACTCTTTTGATATTGTTTTCCATGGGGCTACGCACCCTGCCAAGGGTCTATTGTATGTTCTAGAGCTAGCAGGATGCATGTCGAATTTTACTTTCCTTGTCCCGGATTCACTTGTGAACGTCACTCGTGTGGCTAAGTCTGCTCCACCTTCTAATGTTATTTGTAAGCCGTTAATGTGGGAGACGGGCCTTCGGGAAGCAGTGATGAACTCAAAGATCACACTAAATCCTAGCATGTGGTCTGCTCCTATTGAAGGTGCCTTGTTGAAGAGCTTGTCCCACGCAAAGCTAGTAGCGACTGTTGAGACCCAGTATGGGTATGAAAAACAAATTATTGATAATCCTAAAGTTTTGCGTCTTCCTTCTGACCCGTATGTAGCCTCGTCAATGCTTGCAAACGTTCTTAGTCAGAGTCTGGAAAACCCAGGACACACAGCCGGCGATGGAGCCGTTATTCCCTTTCAGGACTGAGGTTATGAGTTGCGACTTCCTGATTGCAGTCAACCTTTGGCGTCGCAAAGTTTTTGGTTGATCCCTGACCAGCTGATCTTGATCTCCTCAGCTCGAAGTCCGGCCACCAAGTCGCCAGAGGTGAACTGGCACCCCTGGTCGGAGTGGAAGATGCCTGTTTTCCTTCCGCCTTCCAGCGCCATCTACAGAGCCTGCAGGCTGAACCCCGTGTCAAGGCTGTTCGAGAGCTTCCAGCTGAGCATGTTTCTGGAGAGCAGATCCACGATCGCCACCAAGTGAAGGTAACCCTTCTGTAGCGGGATGTAGGTGATGTCCGTATTTCTTCTAAAAAAATCACTGATATGATAACCAATCACGGTTTAGCGCCTTCTTTACAAGGTAGACCAGCCATTCTATTATTTACGAAAAAGACACATGGACCTGCTTTGGGCTGCTGGAGTCAATGGAGAGGGGTCGTCTGTTGTCACATTCAGTTTTGTCGAATTCCTTATTTCTAGTGAAGACGTATCCGATGTCTGCATTGTCTACACGTCAGAATCTACCCTCTCCGCTAAGATCGCCCTGGCAGAAGCGTGTAATGCTGGCAACCATTCTTCGCGTAATATACGACTTGTGCGGCTCCCCAAGCTATGCCGCCTCTACCCTATTCACCTCCTGGTAAAATACTTCTTCCCAGTAAGTCTATGGTTTCGTCGTTGTGTCGTATTCGACGACTTTCCCTTCAGGCTATGCCCTAGGCAGCTCCTCTACTTCCACCAGCCCAATCTAATCTTCGGTTCTACAATACTGTGGAAACTCAAACGGCTTGCATTCATGATGCTTAAGACAAAACGTCTTACTATTAGTTTCCAGACATTCCATATCCGGGATTCCTATGTCCGGGTATTTGGCAATTGTAAGTCCTTGTGCCTCTTGCATCAAGTCTAATATCATATGAACTACAAACTCTTTTATCCTGCATCTCTGCTTCCGCACAAGAATCATCATTTACTGCTTGAGCCTAAATTACTTGACTACCTCACTGTAAACAATATCCAAGTCCGCCTTACGATTAATGAGGATCAACTTCTAGCCAAGCCTACTGAAGCAGTGATATGCCTTGGCCCCCTAAACCATGACGATTGTATTGCGCTCCTTCGCGAGTCAGACGCCTTGCTATTTCTGTCAGAATTCGAATCATTAGGTCTCCCACTAATTGAGGCAGTAAATGCTCGCAAGCCAGTGATCAGCTATGATCTCCCTTACTGCCGTGAGCTTCTGGGTGATTCTCCCTACTATATTCTATATGAATCCGAAGGTGTCAATCCAATCTGCAGTGCACTCACTCGGTTTCTTCTTGACCAGCCAAAGCCACGCCAATCGCTATTAGTGCGGGATACTCTGCCAGTTTCTACTGTGTGGAGTCGCTTCCTAAATGCTATCTAGAATGTCGAATACTGATGTTCCTGTTCTTTCAATCATTACAGTAGGCTTGTGTCCATCAGAAATAGTAACTACGTTGCAACCACTGATTAACACTCTGACTGATCCACGAGTGGAGCTCGTAGTTGTAACTTCTTTTGACAATATTGATTGTGTTTCACAATCAATTCCCGCCATATATGTCCCTGACCAAGGAGATGGGGTTTATCAGGCAATGAATCTAGGTATTTCTGCTTCAACAGGTGACTACTTATGGTTTCTTAATGCTGGCGACAAGCCGCTGATGAGTTCTGCCAGCTTTTATTCTTTGCTTGGTTCTCTTTCAAGGCAGCGTCTCAATGTTGTTGTGAGCGAACTATATTTCTTTGGATTTCAGCCATTCGCCGCCAATCGCCCTTGGTTTCATTCGCTCTTCATCACTTTTCTCAAGCTTCTTGTTCTGTTCTCGATAATGCCTGTATCACATCAGAACATTCTATTCTTGCGTTCGTGCCATAGGCCCTTCTCTCTTCGATACAAATACAGTTGTGACTTTGAGATCTTGGCCGATCTGATACTTGCTGCAAAATGCGACATAATATTTGCTTCATCGAAGCCAATCGCAGAACTCTCCGCTGGTGGCATGTCCGATACCAACAGGCTGAGTGTATTTCGTGAACGACTTGCAATCTTGAGCGCGGTTTCATCAAATTACTTAGCGCCGATTATTCTTCTTGGCTTCCTCTCTCGATCAATTCGAGAGGCGTTTGCCTCAACAGTTAAAATCCTGATTAATAAGCCGTGATACTCTTAGCCTTGGTATTTGTGTTCATACCATTCTTCTCTGTTCCTGGGCTTCTTTTCTCGACGTATACGCAGCCTGTTCCATTGTTGCTGGGATGGACTTATCTGATTTGTGTTTTCAAGTTGCCATTACGTAAGGCTTTGTTTCTTTATGCCACCATCTTTTTGTTCTATATCTTTTCCCTGGCTTTTCTCCTTAATCCCGAATCAACCTTCTCTGGCCCCAGTCAGAGTGTTTTTATTGCTTATTGCATAGGTTTTTCATCCTTCTTGCTTTTGCTGAGCCTTTTCAGCCAGTCTTTTATCAAGCTACGTAGTGGTGATTCTTTCTTGGCACAGAAGATCTGCAGATCTGCACAGCTAACAGTATTTATTGTTGCTAGTACGGCGGTTCTTCAGCTTGTTCCTGGCTTTAGTGAGTTTCTCGCCTACCTTAAACCAAGGCATGTCATTCTTGAACAAGACTCTCTAGCGACTGCATTTAGGGGTATTAGTGGAATCCTCCCGGAGCCTTCATATGTTGGAGTGACTTGTGCAGTTATGTTCCTTATTGTCTATTGGTTTTCGTTCAGGATATACCTAAAGAATAATAGTCACTCTCTTCTAGGGCCACCTGATTGTACTTTTGCCGCTGGCCCGGTATGTACCCCAAAGTCTAGAGGTGCCCAATTCTATTCAACTTATTCCACTTATCTTGTTTCATTCTTCTCATCCTTTCAAAATATTCTTCTACTAACTGCTTCACTGCTTACTGTTACCCTTGCTTTTAGCCCTACTACATTAATCGCATATGCATTGATTCTGGCCTCAATCCTAATACCTCTTCTTCTGTCATTCTGTAGGCTCAGGGTTTCTCTCGGTGCGTCCTTTTTTCTCTCTTTCATCCTTGCTTCTTTCGCGTTCGCGGGGGTTGCTGCCTATTCAGTCTTTCCCGATTCAAGATTATCTAGCATAGTCAATTCTGTGGGCGACAATGGGCTTCCGTTTGTTGTCTCTGGTTCGGATGCCTCGTCTGCTGATCGAGCCGCGTCTTCAATTGCAGGCTTGTTTGCAATCTTTTATCATCCATACGGCTTGGGGCTTAACGGGCATGGATCCTTGTTTTCAGATTGCAGGAATTCGATTATTCTTGACTTTGAACTCTTGTGTGGTTCTGTGTTTAGTTCGTCTAGGAATCATAATTCACTGGCAGTCTATCTTCAGGATGGTGGAATTGTCGGCGTTTTGATTGCCGCCTTAGCCTTCGTCAACAGTGTTAAAACGCAATTTTTCCGGAACTATGGATCGTTTTCCTGGGTAGGCCGATTAACTCTTGGATATCTGCTATTTCTGTTTGTTGTTTTGCCTTCCCCATTGGGTGCGCCATCTGTGTGGATTGCTCTTGCCCTAATCCTGTCATTCTTTGCTATTCCCTCCAGCTTTGAATCTCCTGATAGTCGTTCCCACATTTAACTCGTTTGAGCTTCTCCCCCGGCTTCTGTCTTCTCTTAAGTTCCAATGCTGGCCCCGTTGGAAAATGCTTTTCATTGATGGTCCTTCAACGCTGGAGCATCGGTTGTGGCTTGAAAATTGCTGCGTTACTGAACCACGTTGCCAGTGGATAGAGCAAGACCCATCAAAGCCAGGAATCTTTGGAGCGATGAATCAAGGGTTCTCCTATGCAGAACCTAACGACTGGCTGCTGTTCTGGGGCTCTGATGACTGTGCTGCCACTCCCACAGTTCTTGCTGAGGTTGCCGTCGCCCTTGAAACTGCTTCACACAATTGCATGGTGCCCGATTTGCTCGTGTGCCGCGGTCGTTACGCCGAGGCTACCAGTGGTTTGCTGACTCGTGCCAGTGTCTTTCAGCCTGCAGGTGTGCTCGATGCCGCCGCCTACCGCCGCTCCTTGCTGCTGGGCTTTACCCCGCCACATCAGGCCACTCTGTTTGGGCCTGGTTCCCGTCGGCGCCTGGCAAGTTACGACCCCAATTTTCGGCTGTCTGCCGATCTCAACTACTTTTTGCAGCTCAGTTGCCATCCAGACCTGCGCGTGCAGTGCCTCGATCTGGAGCTGGTTCACATGGCGGATGGCGGCGTCAGCGGCCAGCAGACCAAGCTCCGTCTACAGGAAGTCCGTCATGCCTACCGCCGAGCGTTTGGCTGGCGCTGGTGGTTTCCTTTCCTCATGCGCTACTTAAGGCGTATCGCCAGTCTCTTGGAGTGGAGTCGCTAATGGAGTTGCATCTCTTCGGCTCCGCCACCCCCACAGGAGAAGCATTTCGCCAACAGGCTGCCAAGACGAATCCCCTCTGGCCCCTGCACGCCTATTCCCGCGGCTCCGTAGCCACATACGCTGATTTCACCAACCCTGCGGCCTTCCGGCCAGCCGGCGACCCAGGCGCCCCAGCCCTCTGGATTAGCTTTGGGCCTATTTGGCTGCTGGCGCCCTTCCTGGAGCAGTTGGCTCGCGAGCACCCCGAGCGCCTGGGAGGGCTACGCGGCCTGGTCGCCTGTTCGTCCTCTTCCGCCATCACCAAGCGCTTCGCTGCCAATCGCTTCGATCGCGAGCTCGTGGATCGCCTCACTACTGCTGAAGACCATTTGTTGGCCACCTGTCGCCGCCTGCAGGTGCCCTGCCACATCCTGCAGCCCACACTCATCTACGGCCAAGCGGGCTCCTTCGGCGACCGTAATCTCAGCAAGGTCCTACAGCTGCTCCGCCGGCTGCCGTGCCTTCCCCTGCCTGCTGAAACGGGCCTCCGTCAGCCAATCCATGCCTCCCAGCTAGCTGCCGTCGCGCTCTACATGGCCGAGCAGCTCCTGGGATCCAGCTGGGATCCATCCCTGCCGGAGCGCATCACACTCGGTGGCGACACCACACTTCCCTACGGCGCCATGATCAGCGCCCTGCAAGAGGCGCAACCAGCGGACGATCCCGCGCGCCGTTGCCGTCTGCTCCCCATCCCAAACCGCCTCTTCTTTTCCCTCGCTGCTCCCCTCCTGCTTCGCTCGCCGAAGGCTTTCGAAGCCGTGTTGCGCATGGGCTCCAATCTCTCCGGGTTCACCCCCGCTCACCAACTGCTGGGCCGTGAACCCCAGCTCTTTCCGGTGTTGCCGTTGGCCTGATGCTGTTGCCTGTGTTCCTCGCGGTTGCGCTCGCTGCTTTTGCTGCCTGGTGGCTCCTGCGTGCGCTGCTACCCAACCTCCGCCGACGGCTGCTCGACCAGCCCAATGCCCGCAGCTCCCACAGCCAGCCAACACCACGAGGTGGCGGTGTGGCGTTTGTCCTCGTTGCCGCAGCCGCAAGCGCGATCGGCTGGTTTGGGGCTGCCTTCTCTGGTTCGCCAGGCCTTGTTGGCAGCCCGTTGGCGATGGTGGCTTTGCCCCTGCTGGCCCTGCCGCTGGCCGTGGTGGGCTTTCTCGACGATCGCCACAACCTCCCCGCCAGCCTGCGCTACGGCGTGCAGCTAGCCACGGCGCTGCTACTGATCCTGGTGAGCCCGCTGCCGTTGCCATGGTTGGCGCTGCCCTTGCTGTTGATTGCTGCCACCGCTGTGATCAACTTCACCAACTTCATGGATGGCCTCGACGGCTTGTTGGCAGGGTGCATGTCTGTGGCCATCGGTGCCGTGGCCATTGCGCTCGCTGCCCCCTGGCCGGTGTGGGCGCTGGTGGGTTCTCTGCTCGGCTTTCTGCTTTGGAACTGGAGCCCCGCCAAGGTGTTCATGGGAGACGTGGGCAGCACCTTTCTGGGTGCTGTGTTTGCGGGCATGGTGCTCCAGGCCTCCACTTGGCCAGGAGCCCTCGGCCTGCTGTTGGTGGCCACTCCCCTGCTTGGCGACGCCTGCCTGTGCGTTCCCCGCCGTCTGCTTGCCGGGCAGCGGGTGTTCCAGGCCCATCGCCTGCATCTCTTCCAACGCCTGTACCAGGCCGGCTGGTCCCACGCCCGGGTCTCCAGTCTTTACATCGTTGCCACCGGAGTGCTCGCTTTGGCGCTGCTGGCTGGTGGCTGGCCTTGGGTGGTGGGCCTGGCTGTTCTGGAGCTATTTGTCGGGGTGTGGCTTGATCAGCGAGTAGCAGTGCCGTTTGTTGAGGCATCTCAGAGCTGATGCCACATCGTTGCTTGATCCTTGGAGCCGGTGGCCACGGACGCTCCGTTGCTGATGTCATCCGCTCTCAGGGCGATGCCCTGCTCGGTTTTCTCGACAACAGCCGTCCCGCCGTTGAGCTCGTGGCCGGCGTACCCGTGATCGGGGCCCTGTCTCTCGCCCGGGAGTTCAATGCCCAGCCATGCTCTGAAGGGGCACCAGCTCCTGATCGCTGTGTGGTGGCCATCAGCCATCCCGCCCTCCGCCAGCGCTGGCAGCAGGTGCTCGAAGCTTCAGACGCTCCCCTCGGGCTGCTGGCGTCTCTCGCGGCTGGCGAAATGCTCGGCTGTGGTGAGAGCCGCTTTGCGGAGCTGGAATTGACACCAGTCGCTGCGGTTCTGAGCGAGAGCGTCAGCTGCGCTGGCTTCTCATCACGATCAGCTGGCCTGCTCAGCTGGTTAGAGCTGTTCTGATCTGGGGCATCACGGCCTGGTTCGGGTTTCATCCCCAACGAAGCCTGGGCTCAGTTCAGCCGCTTGATTTGATCTTGGTGCTCGATGGCGGTTCGTCTCGCCTTGCAGCAGCAGAGCGCATTAGCCAGCGCATCCTTCATGGCGATCCCCAGCGAGGTTTGCGGCACGAGCCCGATGTCCTGCTGATCCGCTGTCCCCGCAGCTCGCCAGTACTGCAGCCGATGCCGGAGTTGATGCAGGGCTACGACACGGCCACCCAGATCACTGCTCTGGCTGATTGGCTCCGTCGTCGCCAGGCTCCCCCTACCAGCAAAGTTGACGCCCGACCAGTTATGGCCCCGGATCCATACCTTGCAGGCGGCGATTGAGCGCCAGGATCAAGAGGCGGCGCTGGCGGTGCTGGTGCCCTCGTGGCAGCGCGCTCAAGGAGGATCAGCCCATTCCCAAACATCTTGAGGCTGGGCTGCTTTTTCAACGCCCGCGGGGCTGTGCCCTATTCCCGATCAGGCGACAATCTATAGATGCCTCTCTCGATCTCCGCCCTGTTGATCGCCGGCTTCTGGCTGGCATGGCCCTGGCTTGCTCCCCACCTCTTGCCCATGCAGCCCCTCAGAGGCCGCGCCGATCTGCTGGCGGCGCTGCCCTGCATGCAGCGCCGCAGCGTCTGCTGATCCGTTGCCCTGGCCAGCCTGTGGCGGCTCAGGCCACCCCTGAGCTGCTGCATGGCTTCGATACGGCCACGCAGATCACGGCCCTGGCCTAGTGGTTGCAGCGGCAGCAGTGCCCCCTGCCCCCGCGGCATCCAGGTGGGTCCGACGCCACCACTGCCCGGCCCCATCGAACGCCGCAAACGGCTGGGTGATGCCTTGCGCCTGCAGCTCTGGCGCGCCACCGGCAGCACCGGTGGTTGGCTGGCCCCCGAACGGGCTGCTTCTAAACTGGCCTCCTGCGGCTTGTGATTCAGCCGGGGTCAATGATCTGTTTGCCATCGGCCAGTTTCAGGCTTTGCCGCCGCGCTGAGCGCCGCGTGAATTCGCTCACCGTGGGGTTGGGCTTCAAGGGATCCACATGGGCCACCTGTTGCCACATCTCCCGCGGCGCCCAGCGCACTGTGTGCTCCACGCGGCTGTGTTTGGTGATGTGGCACCAGCGGCTGCTGCCGCATTGCGGGCAGAACAGCTCCTCCAGCCATTCATCGCTGAGCACCAGCACCGGGTAAGCCTCAATCACCAGCTGCGCCTTTCTGTGGTTCATGCCCTTCTGCCGCAGCTGCTCCGCCGTGACCAGATGCAAGAAATATTTTTGGCCGTTGCCTTCGATGCGCTGCTCGGGATGGGCCGGGCAGAACAATTGGCGCCGCTGCGGCCTCCGATTGCGTCGGCTGGGACTAGTCAAGGGTTGCTTGCTTCAGAACGGCCAAACTCAAGCCGAACCGACACCCACGTAGGAGCCGTAGAAGAACAGACCCAACACAAAAATCACGGCCATACCGCCGGCGGTCGCCACCAGCCAGAGGGGCAGCACGCCTTCGGTCCAGCGGGAGCGCCAGGCCACAGCCGGGCGGCCGTCAGGCAGGCGATCGGGGATCCGGCCGTCAGGTAATTCGCGTTTCTTGCTGCTCATCGCAGAGACTCCCGATCAGTTGAAAAAGTAGCTGGTAAACAACACGCCGATCGTGAACACAAACAGCAAGCCGAGGTACAGGCTT
>Ga0194130_10008080_pt1 | contig 11333 bp, 11 predicted proteins | sample TA2KigsurfametaG_FD_160084 | JGI IMG/M metagenome (GOLD analysis project Ga0194130, IMG submission 160084) | Freshwater microbial communities from Lake Tanganyika, Tanzania - TA2015050 Kigoma 12 surface | ecosystem: Environmental > Aquatic > Freshwater > Lake | place: Tanzania: Lake Tanganyika... | reverse complement strand
AGAAGAAAGGGCTGAATGCCTACATCTCCACCAGCCGGCAGCAGCACGGCCAGAGGCCAAGACCATCAAGGGGCCGTCCACCCAAAGACCTCGATGCAAGGGGACGGATGGAGCGCAAGCTCCGCTCAAAGGCGGGACAAGCGATCTATGCCGTGCGTAAAACCGTGGTGGAACCAGTCTTTGGGCAGATCAAAGGGGCCAGAGGCCTGGATCGGTTCCGATTACGGGGTCTGGAGCAGGTGAACGGTGAGTGGGCGCTGATGGCCACCACCCACAACCTGCTCAAGTTGTTCAGGGCGTCAATGGCCACCGTCTGAGGGCCTGGTTCATGTCGCCACGGCTGCAATCGGATAGTCCCGAATCACAGGAGCTCAATCACCGCTTCCTGGCCTCAGCGCAACGTGCGACACGCTCCTAGCTGTTCAGGGCATCAATGGCAACGGCCTGATGGCCTGAAGGCGAATTGATTTCACCAAGGCTGCCAACAGATAGTCCGGACTCACAGGAGCTCAATCACTGCTTCCTGGTCTCAGCGCAATGTGCGACAGGCTCCTAGGGCGCTGCAGGCCTTGGCGAATGCTTTGGAGATGTAGGTTGAGCCGTTGTCACTCATCACCTGACGGCACTCCCCGCCCTGGCCGTTGAACCATGCCACAGTCCGGCTCATGAAGCCGATTGCCTTGCCCTACTGCTCGTCAACGAGGACACCCCCGTACGCCAGCCGTGTAGCGTCGTCGATCGCCACAAGGACTCGGTCGAATTTATCGAGATCCTGCGGCGTTTCTTAAGACGCTAGTATTCTTAAATGTGTCCATTTAGCTTAATATTGCCTATTATGTCTTCGCGTACCCAAAATTATAATCTCTGGCTGCTTTAAGCTTGTACTTCAAATTCATTAATTTATGATTTCAAAGTTATTTGCATTATTGACATGAAAAGTTCGAATCGTAGCGTTAGAATACACACAATTGCAAAAGTTTTGCAATATGAACTTTATGCTTGGATGGAAGCTTTTGTTAGCGTTTTGCCTGGGAATTTAGGATCATCTATAAGAAAGTTTTATTATAAATTTTATTTGAAAAATTGTAGTATTGGTTCCATTGAGGCGGGTTGCAAAATTGTTAATCCAGCTACAATTTCTCTAGGAAGGGTAAGTATTGGTTCGGATTGCAAATTTATATCTTGCCCAAATAGTTCTATTGTGCTAAATGACTATTCATCAATGAATTCGAATGTTCACATAAACTCTTCCTGCGGAGGGAAAATAATAATTGGAAGTTATTGCTTAATCGGACCAGGTGTTGTTTTTCGAACAGCTTCTCACCGATATATGAAAAAATCCGTAATAATCAGAAAGCAGGGTCATGATTGTGGCGATATAATCTTAGGAAATGACGTGTGGCTTGGCGCCAATGTTGTAGTGCTAGGAGGGGTGACTTTAGGGGAAGGATGTGTTGTAGGTGCTGGAGCAGTTGTCACTAGGTCTGTGCCACCATATTCTGTAGTGCTCGGTGTTCCCGCACGTGTAGTAAAGTTTAGGGTTTAACTTTTTTAATGCCTCAAGCTTCTTTGTCATATTTAGTTGTTCTTTGATTTTAGTCTGTAGTCCTTAGTTTTGGGATTCCTAAACATGTATATAGGCTCAACCTCAGCAAAAAATTCGGCTTGGCTGAGCTCGCCGCATGCTCACAACGCTATAGCTATCTCATGCTTTGGCGATACATTATGATTATTTCCACTACATTCAAGATTTTTAAGCAGGCGTTGCAGGACAGCAAGCGAGAACTAAGAGAGGATGCAGCAGCTTTTCGAGTTTCATCAGCAGCACATTTATTAAAATGTGTTAATCTTGTATACTGACGAGCTTTTCGGTTTACTCTATTTCTATTTCTATTTCTATTTCTATTTCTATTTCTATTTCTATTTCCCAAACGTCGTTCGCCTGCCCATTTTTCTTTCGACATCCTTGCTCTGCCTCTGAAAAACTTTCATATCCTTTTTGCCAACTGCCCTCTATCGCACCCGAGCTGTACACCTCCCCATGCAAACAATATGGCTCAGATAAAGGTCTTGATTTGTGCTTATTTGACTAACATAATCGCCAATGATTGCCTTTCGCTATTGAACATTGCTGAGGACATGTTCTCTTGCCTGGGGCATTAGGCCTCCTCCCCTTCGTCACCCATCATTAATTTGTCGATGTAGCAATGGAAGGACCTTGCCCCTCATCAAATAAAATAATTCTTTCCAGCCATACGCAAAATTGTGCTTTCCTTGCAACCCTTAATTAGTCTCATATAAGCCTGGCTTTAGATTTCTAATTTTCATGCATTACTTTCGGCCCAAAATGTTTAAATAGTCCGCCTGTCGGCCCTCTCGCTAATAGCCAAATCCTTCTGTTACGCACATCGGCCAACTGCAAATAGCGCTTTAATATAATATAAATCATATTGCTCGGTCTCTAGCCTCAGACATCAGAACTTGGAGTTCAGACCAATTGTATCTCAGGGCCGTATATCAAATTAAAAATGACGGAATATGGAAATAGAATTCCATTCGCTCGCCCGGCGAATCAGGTTTGATAGCTTCGCTCCCATCCCCAGTTTTTCAATGTATAGAGCCAATGGTTTACGGTCTTTACACTTCCCTATGGCGCATCAAATAGCTCTTTTGACTTACTTGTAATAGAATATAGAATTCGGTCAATTAGGTATGCTAAACTCCTGGTTTCAGGAAGAATTTCACCCCTCTCGTCAGTACATCCTGGGGCTTCAGGACATGATCAATGCTTCGTAACAGCGAGGTCGTCAAGACTGATGTGAGAAGGCGGATGGTCCCGCTGCACAGGCAGAGCGTGGCCCGGATTTCAGAAGAGCTTGGCATCCACGTGATCACCCTCTACAAATGTAGGAAGACCTGGCTGTTACAGGGAGCGCTGCTCACAAATTTACGGTGGTGTTGGAGAGCGCTTGCCTGAATGCCACCGAACTCAGCGGCTATTTCCGTGAACGAGGGCTGTTTCCTGAGCAGGTGGAGCTTTGGCGGCAGACCGCCCAGGTGGCTCACCGCCTGAGTGAGGAAGAGCCCAAGCGGATCCTGCTGACGTGCAACCAGCCGGAGTACGCCTCGCTGCCGCCGGGATAGATCGTGCTGGCACTGCCCGATCAGGGCCTCTTTATCGGCTCTGAATCAAGCTTCTATCGGGTCTTACCCCAAACAGGGCAGTGCCACCGCCGCGGGCGTGCACGGCTGCCGCAGGAACTCCGTACGGTGCCGCGTCTCAGGGCGGATCGCCCCAACCAAGTGTGGAGCTGGGATATCGCTTCCTGCCGACCACGGTGCGGGGTTTGTGGCTGCACTTTTATCAGGTGGTCGATGTCTGGAGCCGCAGAGTGTTTGCCTGGGATGTGGCCGAGGTGGAGTCGGCTGATATCGCGGCTGACCTGGTGCAGCGCGCTTGTTTTATGCAGCGCTACCGCCGACCCAGCGGTTTTGGCAACCACCAGTACCGGCAGCAGCCACTGATCCTCCATGCCTACAACGGCAATGCCATGTGTAGGTTGTCGCTGGAATCGCGATTGGAGGAGATGGGGTGCTCAGACCCTTCTTTCGGCCCAGGGTCTCCAAGGCCGCGTCCCTTCTTGTGGTGTAAAACCCGAGGCCCGATTGCCCTGGTATGAGAGTGAACAGGGTGGGATGACTGCGTGTCATTCCCGAACCACGAATGCGCCTCGCTTTCTCACATTGATTCCAGGCGAATAACTTGTAAAGTCTTTCACCGGGGCTGATGGGTCGTTATCCCTAAAACTGTTGTCTTGTTCGCACCGTTGGTGTCGCCGGATCCTGACGATTAGGCTGCTGCTTCCTGCAGCGAGGCCTGCGCAGGCAGGCACTCGATAGCTGGAATGTCGGCCATGCTTCCGGCCGAGAAAATGCGCCGGCCCTCCAGCTGCCAGTGCTCGTCCTGCTCCAGCAGCACTGCCCCCACCAGGCGTGTGATGGCAGCGTCGTTGGGGAAGATCCCGACGACGCGGGTTCGGCGTTTGACCTCCTCGTTCACGTGCTCCAGCAGGTTGGTGCTCCAGACCTTGCGCCAGTGGGGCTGCGGGAAGTGACGGAAGGCCAGCACGTCCTCCTTGGCCTCCAGTATGAGCTCGGGGGACCTGTGGAAGCGCTCAGCCAACGAGGCGGCCAGGTCATCCCAGCGCCACTCGATCTCTTCAGCACTCTCCTGGGCAAATACGCTGCGCAGGGCAGACGTGACCATGCCCTGGTGAGCCATGGGGACGCGCTGCAGCAGGTTGCGGGCAAAGTGCACCCGGCACTCAGCTGCGCAATGCAGCGCACCTTGCGGTGCGACGCCAGGCGCAGCCCTGCAGTTGCTGCCGGTTCGCCTTGGTCAGACCGACTTGGGCGTCGTTGATCACGAGCTTGACTTCAGAGAGGCCGCGCTGTTTGCGCGAAACCAGGAACTCGCACCAGAAACCCTCACTCGCGCTATCGCCGACCTTGAGACCCTGCAGCTCGCGCCGGCCGTCAGCATTGACGCCCATGGTCACGACGACGGCCCTGGAGCAGACCTGCACCGCCTTGCCCAGGCGGCCGTGGATGTAGGTGGCTTCGAGGTACACGCAGGAGTAACCGCCCTCCAGTGGCCTGTTCAAGAAGGCCTGCACCTGCACGTCGATGTCGGCGCAGATGCGGCTCACCTGGGATCTGGAGATGCCGCTCTGCACGCCCAGTCCTGCCACCAGGGCATCGACCTTGCGGGTGGAGATGCCGCCGACGTAGGTCCCCATGACGACGCCGTAGAGGGCCTGATCGACGCGGCGGCGGGGCTCCAGGATCAAGGGCAGGTAGCTGCCGCTGCGCAGCTTTGGGATCTGGAGATCGATGTAGTTCACCTGGGTGGTGAGCACGCGAGGCCGGTAGCCGTTGCGGTAACCAAGCCGATCCTCACTGCGCTCGTGGCGATCGGCACCGAGCACGGCGGCAACCTCCAGTTCGATCAGCTGCTGCAAGCCGTGGCGGATCTGCTCAGGGATGAGCTCCCCAGCAGTGCTGCCATCGAGTAGTGGCGCCAGTGCAGCCGCGTCAGACTGTTTAGTGGGCATGGTTCCTCTGGTTGAGGTGGTACTCGAACCAGGGAAACGGACCTGCCCCGCCCCTTGCAACGCCAGCCGCTGAGCCGGGTGCCTGAGCTGCGCGCTCAACCCCGGCGTAGCCGGGGTTGAGATCCCCAGGGGATTACACCACTGTCCGGGACGCGAGCGTCTCCAACGACAACCCGTACTCGGAATCCCTGTTCCGAACGGTCAAATATTGGCCCGACTACTCCAGCCGGCCCTTTGCCAGCAAGGAGGAGGCCTGCGAGTGGGTGGCGACCATTGTGGACTGGTACAACCACCGACATCGTCACAGCGCCATCAAATTCGTGACGCCCCATCAGCGTCATAGCGGTACTGCCAACGCAACCTACAAGCAGCGAGCCGATGTCTACGAGAAGGCTCGCCGTGCCAATCCAACGCGCTGGAGTCGACACACGCGCTGCTGGATTCAGCCGGCGGAAGTGTGGATCAACAAGCCAACAGAGGAGCCTGATCCGATCCTTGAGCTACCATTAAACTAGGCAGCCTTAGTGGCGGCCTAGGAGTGACATCTTTCCTGAAAGCCACCAAGAGACGTTCTCTTTTTTCTATTTAATTTCTTCATAAACCCTAGCGCTGTAAAATCATTATATTTTGGCTAGCTATATTGGCTGCCTAATCGCCTATTCGATTTAGATTAAGCTTTATCATAAATTCAAGTGGAGCGTCTCTTAAACTTGCAAATAATTGCAGATACCAACAGGAGATCATTGTTGGCCTTGACGAGTACTTTATGCAAAAAAATATATTGCTAATATCTCAGTTATTACCACAAAATATTAAACTTAAGTTATGAGTATTATTTCAATCATACCTGCTCGTAGCGGGTCCAAGGGCATTGTAAACAAGAATATTTCTAATGTTCACGGGCATCCATTGTTTGTTTATACAGTTGCAGCCGCCATTAATTGTCCACTAATTGATGTAGTTTTAGTTTCTACTGATTCTATTGAATACGCCAAAATAGCGATTGACTACGGCGCCGATGTCCCTTTTTTACGTCCCTTTGATTTTGCAGGCGATTTGTCAACAACAGAATCAACACTTCAGCTTGCTCTGCTAGAAGCAGAAAAATTCTATGCAACACATTTTGATTATACTATTTTTCTTTCTCCAACAGACTTTTTTAGATTGCCGCATCATTTAAATGACTGCATAAATAATTGTTTAAATAATTCTAATCTGGAAAGTTCTTTTTGTTGTCAAAAAACATCAAAAAATTTTTGGTCTTCTGAATCTCCAATTAATCGTCTCCTCCCATGGATGAAACATTACTCAAGCAGGCAGGTACGATCCTTTACACTTAGAGAAGATACCGGGCGTGCTTGTTGTTCTAAATCTAACTTAATACGCTCAGGGCTTAGAATAGGAAATAATGTATTACCTGTCGTTACCGATGATTCAGTTTATGACATAGACATTCACACTCCCTTTGACCTTTTTGTCCTGAATAATACATTAGAATATTTAAAGACTTATTCTCCTGAACTTTTTAAATTGTATACACATGGACTGCATTAACAAGGTAAGTATTATTGTTAGAAGCAAAAATGAATCACGTTGGATCGCCGCTTGTTTACGTGCAGTTAGAAATCAATTGTTCGAAGGCTCGATTGAAATCATACTTGTTGATAATTGCTCTGACGATCTTACTACACAAATTGCGCTTGAATATGTAGATCGCATTATTAATATATATGATTACAGGCCGGGTCGTGCCATACAGCAAGGTATAAGTAGTTCAACAGGTAATATAATCGTATTGTTGTCTGCTCATTGCATCCCAAAGGATCGCTTATGGCTTTCTAAGTTAATATTTCCTTTGTCTGACAATTCTGTTGCTGGAGTATACGGCAGACAAGAACCACTAAGCTTTACATCTCCAAGCGATAAGCGTGACCTTTTTATTACTTTCGGATTAGATAAGCGTATACATGTTAAGGATCCATTCTTCCATAATGCTAACAGTGCGTTCCTACGTAGCACTTTAGACGATTTCCCATTCAACGAGACTTTGTCTAATATTGAAGATCGTGAATGGGCTACTCGAGTTCTTAAAGCAGGCCTTGTCAATGTATATGAACCTACTGCATCTGTTTACCATTGGCATGGAATTCACCATAACGGCGACAAAGAAAGATCGACTTCAACGTCCCTTATATTAGATAGTATACATTGTAGTCCCTCGCTTGAACGCAATCCGACGAACACTACTCTACCATTTATTCCTTTTCTAGCTGATAAAAATACAGATTATGATTTTTTTTCAAGTCTTGTTGATATGTTTCACTGTTCTTGTCGTGAATCACTCGCCAATTTTGATAAAATAGTTTTCGCATCAAACTCACAACGCGCTTTTGAGATTTTCTCCAGCGTTTTACCTAACGCTGAATTTTTCCGGCGAGCTGACAATCCTGAGCTTTCTCGTTTACTTGGGATTCATGATGTTATTTCAGAATATCTTCATTTTGTGGACGATCCCTTTAGTAAACGAATATTATATTTAGATCTCCATTATATATTTCGAACCACTAATGAGATAAATGTCGCCCTTAATTATGATGACTATAATGTCACCCTTATTCCATATTTTCTCGACTACAGAAGATATTGGAGTAATTCCGAAGCCGACTTTGTACTTGATAATTCAGATTTTATTCCGTCCACTATTAATCAATCTCCTTTATCTATTACCTGCCTCGGCTTGGGTTCCATTTTTCAACCAGCTACAATCTTAAGTGGAACACTTGTATCTGCACCTTTTCAATTGATGCTGGTAGACTCACCACTAGCTACAGTCCAAGTGAAGGACGCAAATCAACTTAATTCTATCAAGCACCTTATACAATGATTCACTTAGCCATTGTCGGATTAGGACGTGTATTTCTTCATTATTCAAATTATTGGAGTAAAATAGTAGCTAAAACTGTTTCCGAGGTCTCCGTTGTTGCATTATGTGATTCAGATTCTCAAGCTTGTTATCGTGCTTCACTAGTTTTCCCATCTGCTAAAGTCTATACCAACCTAGACGATCTTTTTTCATATGAAAATATAGATGTGGCGCTAATTCTCACTCCTTCAGGCTTGCATTACGAACATTGCTTACTTTGTCTTGAAAATAATGTTCATGTTATCTGTGAAAAGCCGCCAACTCTTCGCATCGAGCATCTAGAACATCTCATTCAGTTGTCTAAAGATTTCAATCTACACTACAGTGTTGTCTTTCAAAATCGATATAATCCTGCAGTTCAGTATGCAAAAAATCTTATAAAATCTAATTGTATTGGTAATCCACGAATTGCTGATATATCACTATTATGGTCAAGAGATCAGAGTTATTATCAAGATTCTTGGCACGGTACGTGGGCTCTTGATGGGGGAGTGATCTGCCAACAAGCAATTCATCATATAGATGCTTCAGTTTTCTTACTTGGTGAGATTGAAGCAGTAGCTTCATATGCAAGTAATTTGTGTCATAAGCTTGATGCAGAAGACACACATATTGGTCTTTTAAAATTCAAGAATGGTTGCTTGGCGACACTTAAGGCAACGACAGCATTGGGACCTGTTGATCAACAAGCTTCACTTTCTATATATGGGTCTTCTGGTTTTCTTAGGATTGAAGGAATAGCGCTCAATCATCTCAAAGATGTTATGTCTAATGGGTCTATGTTATCTGAAGAACTTTTATCATCCGCATCAAGAGATGTTCCTTCAGGTTATGGTACTAGCCATGTTGAGTTTATTTCTGAAACACTTAATCGTATACATTATTCTGATACGACGCCACTCGTCCCACATGAACACCTTTCTCACGTTTTGTCGGTCATACACGCATTATACATTAGTTCTTATGAAACTGAGGAATTAGAAAATTCATTATGGGTATCAACAGCACCATTTATTAACTTTTCACGTTTGGGTACTGCTAATGACAATTGAAAATAAGTTTCCAGGTAAGGATGTTACATCCGAAGACCTGATTTCTAAGTTTCCACTGGCCGCAAAAAAGTTTCCTGAGCATCGTTCAACTTTTTCAGTCAATGGTTCGGTTTTTGGTGATACATCTATTCCCATATTTGCTGGGCCAAATATGGTTGAATCGGAGAATCTAATTCTAACCGTTGCAAAGTTTCTGAAATCTCAGGGTGTTAGTTTTCTAAGAGGCGGTGCGTTCAAGCCCCTCTCTTTTCCTTACAGATCTGCAGATTATAATGAGACACGCGAAGATGGTCTTAAATGGTTGTCTTTGGCGAAGCAGTTGACTGGGATTGGCATCATCACTGAAATTATGCATCCTTTTTATCTTGACAAAATTGATTTTGTAGATATTATCCAAATTGGTGCACGAAACATGCAGAATTATCCCTTTTTACAGGAGTGCGCTCGGACACATAAGCCAATTATGCTGAAGCGTCACTTTGGTGCTTCGATCAGAGATTTACTAGGAGCCGCAGAATATATTCTCTGCGAGGGTAATAGCAAACTAATATTGTGTGAGCGTGGTGTTGTTGCACCCCACACTCACCGTTCATCTTCTAGGTTCCTGCTTGATTTACAAGTGGTACCGGCTCTTAAGGAATTAACTCATCTACCAATAGCAGTAGATCCATCACATGCTTGTTTTTGGAGACCCTGGGTACATAATCTTTCTCTCGCTTCAATTGCTGTTGGGGCTGATGCGCTAATGTTAGAAGTTCATCCCGACCCTCCAAATGCAGCAGTTGATCCACTACAAGCTATTGATTTTGATGATTTTAGCAAATTAAGAAAAGATGTTGTCTCGATAAGTAATGTTCTTGGTAGATCAGTTTCATGATACAACAGTTCTGCTCTAATGTCTTGCCGGCATTCTCTTCTCATTATTGTCTAATGATTGGATTGACGCCATCATTAGGTGCCAAATCTCCGGGTATTTGGAATCATTTTTTATTATCTTCAGGGCTTCAAGCAAGGATGTATCCTGTAGATATACCTTCAGTGCATTCACTGCACATGCTCTTGTCGGTCATTGATAATGATCCAAGCTTTATAGGTGGTGCTGTCGCGGCTCCGTACAAAAGAGAGGTCTTTTTGAGTCCACATGTTCATGTTAATGATCGAGGAGCCTTGTCTTCTTCCTCCGTTAATTGTATATACCGTAATAGCCAAGGCCGCCTTTGTGGATGTAATACCGACGGTATTGCGTTCATTCAGTCTTTGCATCAATTAATATCACCGACTACTGATATTAAATCAGTTCTCATCTATGGGTTAGGCGCTACAGGTAGAGCCATAGCAGCCAACATGCCCGATCATTATAAGTTAACAGTGTTTAATAGAACACAATCTTCAGATTTGCTAGATTTTGCACAAAATCTTAACGCACATATGCTTACTTCCCCACCAGCTGACTTGTCTGGTTTTGACCTAATCGTTAATGCAACGACTTTGGGTTCTGCTCAGTTTAATTCCAGTGATAAAACCCTTTTTACTTCAGATATTGTTTCTACTTCAAAGCACTCAACTATTTATTACGATATTAACTACGACCCACCGCTTTCCAGTCAGTCCCAATGCTTTAAAAATATTAATAGGTTTGTTCATAATGGTCTATCCATGAATCAGCTTCAAGCCTATATTGCAATCTCAAAAGTTTTTGATTCATATTCACTTTTAGATATAGCAAATTATTTTGCTCCTGACTAGTTTCTTGCAGTCAACCCTGACAAATGTCCTTTGATTGTAATCTTACGGCTTCATTCGTTTGTCCTCTTTAGTTGTTGGAATACAAATTTAATATTGCTTTGTTTTAATTGATTATTTTTACTCTTTTCTTTTTTGATTCCTGGATCTTTATATTCCTATTAAGCGGGTGTTTGTTGTTGATCTGATTTTCAATCTTCTATTTATTGCTCCCCATCCACAATGGAAAATCTGCATCCTAGTGATCAGCAATGTAAATCAGATTCTCCAGATGTATTACTTCTAGGATTTGATCTTTTTTACACAAATTTTGCGTACACCCCTTTTTGATATCATGTCCAGTATGATTTGCTTTTCCACAAGCCTCTTGTGACGTTATCCCCAGGTTTCATTAGAACTCAGGCAGAATTCAATGCCTGAGCTGATTCTCGCCAACCCAGCAGTGCCAGTAAGCACCTGATGCCATGTGCCAGAGCGGCCAGTTCCTAAGTGATCGACCAG